>Ga0255045_10000050_pt1 | contig 20581 bp, 17 predicted proteins | sample BC1_12_23_MG_FD_183652 | JGI IMG/M metagenome (GOLD analysis project Ga0255045, IMG submission 183652) | Seawater microbial communities from Strait of Georgia, British Columbia, Canada - BC1_12_23 | ecosystem: Environmental > Aquatic > Marine > Strait | place: Canada: British Columbia...
AGAGAGCGTGATGTGCGTCTGGCCCTGGCTGAAATCGGTGACCTCAAGGTGGTAACTGCACCCACACGATTGATACGGGTCGAGAATCGCGAAGCAGTTGACGAGGATTAGTTTCGAGCATAGGGCATAGGGCATAGGGCATAGGGAAATACAGCTGGCAGCGGGCAGAAGACAGAGGTCAGAGATCAGAGGTCAGAAGTCAGAGATCAGAAGACAAAAATTCTCTTGTGGGAGCGGCTTTCAGCCGCGATCTTGCGAGTTCAACGACTTCTACGAATTTAACGCTTTCGACTAATTTTCTAATTCTCTAATTTTCTAATCAACTATCTGACCAATCAACCCTATGCGCTTAGCGCTGTGCGACAACAATAGAGATGGAAACAAGATGGACGAAGCGAAGAGCAAATACCTCATACTGGTTGGCGATGGCATGGCCGATGAGCCCCTAGGGGAGCTTGACGGTAAGACACCCCTGGAGGCGGCTCATACTCCCCACATGGACCAACTGGCAGCCAAGGGTTTTCTGGGACTTACGGAGACCATTGGCTCGCATCAGGACCCTGGGAGTGACGTGGCTAACATGGCAATCTTGGGTTATGATCCTGATCGCTTCCACTCAGGCCGTGCCCCATTGGAAGCGGCCAGCATGGGGGTGAAACTTTCTCCTGGCGAGGTGGCCTTCAGGTGCAATCTGGTCAGCGTGGAAACCGGTGCTGACGGCGAACTCGTTCTGACAGATTACTCAGCTGGTCATATTTCCAGTGAACATGGCCGGGTACTCATCACTGCACTGCAGGAAAACTTGGGCAACGAGTCGTTTCATTTCTACCCAGGGGTAAGCTATCGTCACCTTTTGGTCTGGCGGGGCGGGAGGTCTGATCTGAGCATTACTCCCCCCCATGACGTTACTGGTCAGCCGGTGGCTGAGTACTGGCAAGTATATGATGAAGTGTCTGAATTGAGATCCTTGATGGAAGCAGCCAGACGGGTCCTTTCAGATCACGAGCTGAACCGGCAGCTGGCCGCAGAGGGAAAGCGGACTGGCAATGCAATCTGGCTGTGGGGTCAGGGGGTTGCTCCCATTATGCCCAGCCTCAATGATCAGTTCGACATCCACGGAGTGGTGATTTCCGCAGTTGACCTCCTAAAGGGATTAGGTATCTGTGCCGGTCTGGAGGCGGTGGACGTACCCGGAGCCACCGGATACCTGGACACCAATTACGATGGCAAGGTGGCTGCTGCTCTGGAGTCTTTACAGGATAAAGATTTCGTCTATCTCCACGTAGAGGCCCCCGACGAGGCATCTCATGAGGGCAACCTGGAACTCAAAATAGAGGCAATCGAGGCTTTTGATGCCAGGGTGGTTGGGCCGATATTGGAGAGGTGCAGTGATATGGGCGGAGTTCGGGTAATGATTATTACCGACCATCTTACCCCTATACGGACACGCACCCACGCGAGAGGGTTTGTTCCCTTTGCAGTCTGTGATCTGCCAGCGAGTGCCAGTGAAGCGCAGAGAGGGTTTTCAGAGCGCAGTGCGGAAAGTACGGGACTAGTTGTCAAACCAGGGCATAAGCTTATGGAGAAGTTCGTTAAGGGCGGGTTGGCGCAATTAGCATAGGGCATAGGGAAATACAGCAGGCAGAGATCAGAGGTCAGAAGTCAGAGATCAGAAGACAGAAATTCTCTTGTGGGAGCGGCTTTCCCCGTCCTGAGCTCGTCGAAGGGCAGCCGCGATCTTGCGATTTCTACGAATTTTCTAATTTTCTAATTCTCGAATTAACATGAAGAGATAATGACTGAACCGTTTCGTGCAGAGCAGCGAGTTCTTTACGGCGACACGGACTCCATGGGAGTAGCCTATTACGCCAATTATTTGAGATGGTTTGAGATCGGCCGCACAGAGCTTTTCAGGAGGGTGGGAAGTACGTATCGACTATTGGAAGAGCAGGGTTGTTTCCTGCCTGTTTATGAGGCCTATTGTCGTTACCACAATCCTGCCCGCTATGACGATATCATTCGTATCGAAACCACCTTTTCCTTTGCCGGAAAGGCAAGACTGCGTTTCGACTATGTGCTCCTGCACAAAGACAACGGGACGGTCCTGGCTGAAGGATACACCGTGCATGTCTGTACTGACAAGGATGGCAGAGTACTCAAGCCCCCAGTTGAGCTAAAGCAACTTCTTAAGGAAATGGAAGAAATGGCAAGAAGCGAGGGTAGTAAGAAGTAGGTAGAGGTTTATGAGAACAATGAAGCGAAGTGAGTCGGCGACATGTTGATCATTCCAGCCATTGATTTGAAAGAAGGGAAATGTGTGCGGTTGGAGCGGGGAGAAATGTCATCCGCTACCATTTATTCCGAGGACCCTGCAGCTACAGCCCAACGGTGGGAGGCTGAAGGGGCTCAATTGCTGCACGTGGTAGACTTGGACGGCGCCTTCGCCAAGGAACCCAAGAACCGTGAGGCCATCGCCGCCATCGTTCAATCGGTAGACGTTCCAGTTCAATTAGGCGGAGGGGTACGCACGGTGGAGACTCTATCTGCCTATTTGGCACTTGGGGTTGAGCGCGTGGTGATTGGAACTGCCGCCCACAGTAATCCGGAATTGTTGGTGCAGGCCTGTGAGCGATTTCCAGGGAGGGTGGTCCTCGGGATAGACAGCCGCAAGGGCAGGGTTGCCGTTGAGGGCTGGAGCAAAACCACTGAGATGGGTTCAGGGGAACTTGCGGCCAGATTTGAAAATCTGGCCCTGGCAGCTATCGTCTACACTGATATCTCGAGGGACGGCATGCAGACCGGTCCAAACGTCGAAGCAACCCGGGAGTTGGCCCGGTCAGTGAGTACTCCTGTAATTGCCTCAGGAGGTGTGGGCAGCATCGAGCACATCAGGGCACTGCTGCCGCTTGAACGAGACGGGGTGGTGGGGGTGATTGCCGGCCGGGCTTTGTATGCCGGGAGCGTGGATTTGGGCGAAGCCATCGCCTTGGCAAAAGGCAAAGTGCATAGCGCATAGCGCAAAGAGCAAAGCGCATAGCGTGACTGGTAATAGGTTGACCATAGCAGATGTAACGCTTTGCGCCATGCGCTCTGCGTTACTCTCACTTTTACGTTGACAATTTACTAATAAAAGCTAAAATTATAAGTTTAAGTGCTCATTTTCACAGCCATAGATGACTAGACTTTTTGAAGGGGGGGGATGGCTTGATGCCATTTTGGTCTGTCTGCAGAAGGGTTCCAGCCGACAGGACGCCCACTCATACCCAGGTGAAGGGAGGGTGGGGCAATGCCGAATGTAGTGGTCAAATCGAGAGAATCGTTTGAAGCTGCTCTCAGACGTTTTAAAAAAGAATGTCAAAAGGAGGGCATCCTTTCCGAGGTCCGCAAGAGAAAGCATTACGAGAAACCCAGTGTTAGGAAGAAAAGAAAAGCACTGGCTGCTAAGAGGCGGGCGCTGAAGCGGATGCGCAAGGTGGGACAAAGACGATGAGTCTCCAGGAGCAAATTAGTGCAGCTTTAAAGGATGCCATGCGGGCGAGGGATGAGGTCAAAATGGCCACCCTGCGCCTTGTGCTTACTGCCATCAAGAAACGGGAAAAAGAGGCTCGCAGCCTCCTTGAGGATCAAGAGGTGATCTCGGTTATCACCACCCAGATCAAACAGAGGCGAGAATCCATAGAGCATTATCGCCAGGCCGGCAGGGAGGATTTAGCCCAAAGGGAAGAGAGCGAACTTCAGATATTGCAAGGTTATATGCCGGAGCAGGTCTCCGAAGAAGAAATATCAAACACACTTGACGAGATTATCGCCGAGGTAGGTGCTGCCAGCATGAAGGACATGGGTACAGTAATGAAGGCAGCCATGGCCAAGCTGGCGGGCAAGGCAGAGGGCGGGGCGATAAATGCAATGGTCAAGGAAAAACTTTCGAGCTGAATCCGGCTTCCCAGCAAGAACCATTTCTCACGTTGCTTTTCCTTCAAGGGTGAGAGAACCCGGCCTTCGGTCTCTCCCCGGCATGGAGTGATATGGATCACCAGTCTCTTCGTGTCCTTGAATTTCCGCATGTTCAGAGCTTTCTGTACTCACTCGCCTTCACTGACCCGGGACGGCAAGCAACGACACAGGTCCGTCCGAGCGCGGATCGAGAGCAAATCCAAGTTTGGCTTGATCAGGTAACCGAACTCAAGGAATACCTGCAAATAGGCAATCCACTCCCTCTTGGTGGTATCCATGAGTTGGAGCCGATTATCGCTAGACTCAGGAGCACCGGGGAAGTTTTGTCGCCGGCCGAGCTTCTTCATGTAGCAGAGACCGCAAAGGCGGCTCGCACCCTCCAGCAGTTGGTGAGCAGTTGCGAACCACGGTATAGCAGGCTGGCCGAATTGTTGGACAATCTGCAGCCAATTCCGGAGTTGGAAAAGAAGATCGGCCGCGCCATTGCCCAGCGGGGTCATATAAAAGATGGAGCAAGTCCGGAGCTTTCGCGAGTTAGAAAAGAAATTGGTGAGCTGCGCAAAAGGCTCCATGCGGAACTCACTGAAGTTCTTGAGAGGCAGGCTTCCCAGAAAACGCTCCGGGAGAAGCTCATCACCGTCCGTAACGACAGGTTGGTAATCCCTCTTCGAAGCGACGCCAAGGGGGCGCTGGAAGGCATAGTTCACGATACTTCCCACAGTGGTGCCACCTGTTTCGTGGAACCACTGTCTGTTGTTCCTCTCAACAACCGACTGAGACAGGGCCGTAGTCGAGAAAGAGAAGAAGAGGTTCGCATTCTGAGGGAATTATCCGATGCGGTGATAACTGCAGCGGAGGTGCTCCTTCATAACGAGAGCTGGCTGGGGGTTATTGACTGCGTGCACGCCAAGGTCCGATTGAGTTCTCTCCTCCTTGCCCGTGCACCCAAATTGAATGACGGCCCAAGGATGCGGCTGCAGCAGGCCTCCCATCCTATTCTAGCATTACAGGAGCGAGCGCAGAAGAGGTCTACTCTACCGGTCGAATTGGCTGAGATGGTGTTGGGGGCTGAACTTACAGAAACTCGAAAATCTGATCACATCGAAGTTGTGCCCATTGATTTGCATCTCGATGAAAAGCAGAAGACCTTGGTCATCAGCGGTGCCAACACCGGTGGTAAGACGGTATCTCTCAAGACTTTGGGTCTTCTTGGAGCCATGGTCCAGGCTGGGCTGCACGTCCCGGTTGCTGATGGCAGCGAATGGCCGGTGCTCACGGGCATATTTGCCGAAATAGGTGACGAACAGGACGTGAGGGCTCACCTGAGCACATTCTCGGCTAAGGTCCAAAGATTGGTGCACATGCTGAAGGAGGTGGACAACCGATCTCTTGTCCTGTTGGACGAAATAGGCACAGGAACCGATCCAGCAGAGGGAGTTGCCCTGGCTCTGGCTGTACTGGACCAATTCCGTGGCCGCGGCGCTTTTATGGTTGTTACCACGCACTACCACCTGATTAAGGCTTACGGCATGCTCCATCAGGGGGTGGAGAATGTGTCGGTGGCTTTTGATGAAGAGAACAGCCGGCCTACCTATCAGTTGCGTTATGGTCGTCCCGGCACCAGCAACGCCTTCGAGATCGCTGCCGACCTTGGCATGCCACCGGAGATTATCGCAGAGGCAAGAGACCATCTGGATCCTGGCGAAGGCCAGACCATTGACCTTATCAAACAACTGACTGCAGCCTGGGACAAAGCCAGGAATGAAGAAGAAAAACTTATACTCCAGCAACAGCGGTTGGAATTGGCCAAAGCGAGTTTGGCCCGGGAACGTAAAGGCTTCGCCCAATCTCGAGAAGAGATTCTCAGTGAACTGAGACAGCGGAGCGAGGGCATGCTCACTGAGGCTGAAAAAGAGCTGAAATCGGGAATAGCCAGCTTGCAGCAGGGCGGAATGCGTAAGGCGATGGCAGTTCGAAAGAAGGTCAGGGAGGTAAGGCAAGAGCTTAGCTCTGCACTGGAGTCGCAAAGCGAGCGAGAGGACAAAGGGGTGATGCCCTACGCGGAAGGACAGTTGGTGCGTTTGCGAACCGTGGGTGGCAGGGGTACCTTGCTCAAGATCAAAGACCAGGGTCGCCGTGCAGAGGTGCAAATGGGTCCAAAGCGTGTGGAAGTTGACCTGGAATCCCTGGAACTCCTTCCAGACGAAAAGAGTGCGAGCGCTAGGGCGCATCGATCCAACTCCATCAGGGTTTTTCGCGAGGAGTCTGAAACCTGCCAGCAACGGCTGCATCTGGTCGGTCTTAGGGTTGAGGAGGCAATCCCGTTACTGGACAAAACAATTGATCGGGCGATTCTTGATGGTTACAACCAGATCCATGTTGTTCATGGACACGGCACCGGGAGACTTCGCCAGGCGGTGCAGGAATTCCTCACTGAGCATGCTATAGTCACTGGATTTCATCCCGAGAAACAGGGTTCGGGAGGCACCGGGGTTACGGTTGTAGAACTCAAGGACTGAGCGCTTTGCGCTCAGTCCACTAAGCACTATGCACCAGACACTAAGCACTTAAGAAAAGTGATTTAACTATTTAATACTATTAATTTAAATAGATGGGATTTAATAAATAAGTTTAAATTTATTTATGCAAAATAAACGGCTTGATTTTGATGGATGGAACCAACATCTCTGAGCTTTTGACTAATGTTTTAGGCAGTGCTTGTTGGCGAGTTATTAGTGCCTACTGCCTAGTGCCTAGTCAACAAAGCGGTGACCAAAAGTGGGCCAGATCAACCGCGAGATAATCGAAGAAGTTCGAGCCGCAGCCAATATAGTGGATGTGGTAGGCTCCTATATATCCCTCCGTAAGCGGGGGAAGAATTATTTGGGGCTATGTCCTTTTCATGGCGAAAAGGAGCCGTCATTTACGGTAAATGATGAGAAACAGATTTTTCACTGCTTTGGCTGTGGGGCCAGTGGTAGCGTTTTCGATTTCCTCATGCGTTCACGCGACCTCTCTTTTGCTGAAGCGGTGAAAGAACTGGCCAAACGCTTCTCAATTCCTCTACCGCAACGGCAGGAGACAGGGCAGGCAAAAAGGATGCGTGAATTGGCCGAGCGCTTACGTCACGTTAATGAGCTCGCTGCTGGGTATTTCAACCAAGTGTTGCTTGACGAGGGTACTGGGAAGATGGCGTTGGCATATCTCCAGAGTCGGGGCATGGGGCCGGAGGTTATCCAGGATTTCCAGCTAGGCTATGCGCCACAAGGTTGGGATGGGTTGAAACGTTTTCTCCTCAGCAGGAAAGTAGACCTGAAAACAGCGGTTCAGGCCGGGTTACTGGTGAAGAAGTCCGAGAGGGACTGCTACGACCGGTTCCGACATCGACTGATGTTTCCCATCAAGGACATGCGTGGGCGTACCGTTGCTTTTGGCGGCCGAGCTTTGGATGAAGAAAACCCACCCAAGTACCTCAATAGCCCCGAAACGCCCATATTTCACAAAGGACGAACCCTCTACGGTCTGGCCACGGCCAGGGAGGCGTGCCGGCGACACAAAGAGGCTCTGGTGGTGGAGGGCTACTTTGATCTTCTAGCACTCTACAACCAGGGGATCCAGCAGGTGGTCGCGCCTTTGGGCACCGCACTTACCCTCCACCATGTCCGGCTGCTGAGCCGGTTGGCACCTCAGGCGGTGTTGGTTTTTGACGGAGATCAACCGGGTATGAGGGCGGCCATGCGCAGTCTGGAGTTGTTTCTGAGAGAAAAATTGCCTGCTCGCCTTCTGGCCTTGCCTGAAGGGATGGATCCTGACGACTTTTTGGCCAAGGAGGGTAGGGAGCCATTTGCCCTACTGCTGGAAGAGGCACGGCCCCTTATGGAGATTTTTATTGAACAGTCCATTGCCGAATATGACGGCTCGGTGGAGGGTAAGCTCAAGGTTGTCCGCCAGGTGACTCCCATGCTGAAGTTGCTGGACTCGCGCGTAACCCAGGAGGGCTACTTGCGAATGCTGGACCAAAGGCTAGGGGTGAGTGAGGAAGTATTGTGGGCGGAATTGGGCTTGGACCGTACATCGAGGGTGGGGACCGCAAGAGGGCCGAAGCCGGACCGGGCCACACGCATTCCCGCCTGGGAGGAAGAGATCGTCCGTATTTTGGTTCATTATCCCAACTGGATCCCGTTGCTTGGAGAAAGCTCCGCTCTGGATAATTTTCAAGTAAATCCCTGGGTGGAGGTTGCAGGACTTTTGAATAAACACTATCAGGAAGGTGGAAACCTGGCCCTAAGTGGGTTATTAATGGACCTACAAGACGATGACCTCAAAAATGTGATAAGCGGATGGTCACTGGAGTCGAGCCCATGGCGAGAGGAGGAGGCCCACGCTCGTCTGCGGGAATATCTTGAGGGAATCGGTTCCAGAAGACGGCAGTTGCAGGATGAACTGAAACGGCTGAGGGAGGAAATCAGAGCTGCCGAGCGCAGCCAGGATCAGACTCGCATTGCGGAGCTCCTGGCGGAGTTGCAGGCTAAGAAGGCAGCCCTGTTGGCTAAAGAGGCCAATGACAAAGCGAACCTTTCCAGGGGAGAGATGGTTTGATGGCTAAAAAAAGCAATATGGAAGATCTTAGACGGCTTATCTTGATGGGCAAAGAAAAGGGATACCTTACCTATGACGAGGTGAATAGTGTCCTGCCTGACGAGCTCGTATCCTCGGAGAAGATCGACGACATGATGATGATCTTCGATGAGATGGACATTGAGGTCGTCGATTCCTCTCAACAGGCAAAGATGCTCAAGGAAAAGATCGAGAAAGATGGCGAGGCCAGCGAGGAGGAAGATCGAGCCCTGCCATTGGAGGATGATAGCGGAGGCAGGGTGACTGACCCGGTCAAAATGTATCTTCGGGAGATGGGCATGGTCTGTCTTTTGACCAGGGAGGGAGAGGTAGAGATAGCCAAGCGGATCGAACGGGGCGAGGAGGAAGTGATTGACGCCGTTATTGCCACTCCGATTGGTGTTCACAAGATTCTTAACTTGCGTGAGAAGATCGCTCTAGAGAAGCTGAGGGTCCGTGACGTCCTAAAAAATTTGGACGAGGATTTTGAAGAATATAGCAGTGAGGAGGAAGACAAGGAGAAGGAAAGGTTAATTGAGTTACTGGAGGAAGTTCAGCAGCTGTATGAAGAAAACGTCAAGATGGAGGAGCTCATCCTGACAAGCAGTGCTGAAGGTAAATCACGAGAAGCGGATGAGGAAGCCCTGCGGGTCGGCAAGGAACGCATTGCCGAGTTGCTTAAGAACCTGCGCTTGGAGAAGCGTCAGGTGGACAGGATTGTGAGCAAACTGCGGAGTTGTGTGGAGAGAATAGAGAAAGGCGAGCGGGAGATCGAGCAGTGCATGATCCGCACCGGTAAGCCAGTTCAAGAACTTCGTCGCCTTTTCCGACATGTAAAGAGCAAGCCTGATTCATTGGAGCAAATCGCCAAAGATCTTGGCCTTAAGCCAGATGAATTCTTAGAGATGGAAAAAACCATCAAGAACGGCCGGCGCCGCATCCGGCGGATTGGTCAGGAAGCCAAAATGGATGTCCGCACCTTGAAGGAGATTATGCGTCAAGTTGACGCGGGTGAGGTCAAAGCCAAAGAGGCAAAGAGGGAGTTGGTGGAGGCCAACCTGCGGTTGGTGGTAAGCATAGCCAAAAAATATACCAACAGAGGGCTACAGTTCCTTGACCTGATCCAGGAGGGGAACATCGGCCTGATGAAGGCAGTGGACAAGTTTGAGTATCAGCGGGGCTACAAGTTCAGTACCTACGCCACCTGGTGGATCCGCCAGGCGATTACCAGGGCCATTGCCGACCAGGCCAGAACCATTCGCATTCCTGTGCATATGATCGAGACCATTAATAAGCTCATCCGGACATCACGATACCTTGTTCAGGAATTAGGGAGGGAGCCAACACCTGAAGAGATAGCTGATAAGATGGAATTTCCCTTGGAGAAGGTGAGGAAGGTTCTGAAGATCGCCAAAGAGCCCATCTCACTGGAAACTCCCATCGGCGAGGAGGAAGACAGTCATCTGGGTGATTTCATAGAAGATAAAAAGGTAACATCTCCGGTGGATGCGGTCATCAATCTGAACCTCTCTGAGCAAACGCGCAAAGTGCTTTCCACCCTGACCCCCCGAGAGGAAAAGGTGCTGCGCATGAGGTTCGGCATAGGGGAGAAGGCGGATCATACTCTAGAGGAGGTGGGGCAAGATTTTCTGGTAACCAGGGAGCGCATCCGGCAGATCGAAGCCAAGGCCCTGAGAAAGCTTCGACACCCCAGCCGGCGCAAGAAACTCAAGAGTTTTATTGATAGCTGATGATAGGGTTGGAGCTGGGAGAAAGGAATCGAAGCCGGGCGGCGGGGAGGCAACAACCGCGGGGATATTTCCCTTGACAAAGAAGATTGAGGCCCATATATAAACAAAATTCCCGGCGATAAACATCGTTGAATGGTATTGAAATCATGGAGGCAAAGGGCCCATAGCTCAGCTGGCAGAGCCACCGGCTCATAACCGGTCGGTCCCTGGTTCGAATCCAGGTGGGCCCACCAGTTACTGCGTTATGAAGATTGGAGTCAAACCAGAGCGTGAATTTTCTCGACCCGTTGAGAGGAAGATATGGTTTCTCGGCGGGGAACAGGGATCGGTCCCACAATCCGAGGCCGAAATTCCGAGAGACTCGGCAAAAAGGGTGCGCCACACAGGCTGCACCCTTTTTTTTGTGCCAAGGTTGGGAGCCAATCCTATAGTTGGGCCACATCTTCAAATTGCGGCATGTTATGAACTGCACGCTTGGACTTGCTTCAATCTAAAATTTGAACCCCACAATCAGCAATCGCGAAAGCTGTATAACTGCAATAAAAACAATCTGGAGGAATACCTTGCAAGAGACGCTACAATTACTTATTGAGCTTCAGGAAATCGAAAGAAAGATCAAGATTCTTGCGGAGCACAAAGCTCGCGCTCCCAAGGAGATCGCCGCGATGAAAAAGAAAGAAAAGGAGGCTGAGGCGAGGCTGGAAGACAAAAAGATGATGCTGGAGTCTGGGAAGAAATTGCGGCGGGATCTGGAGGGAGAGGTGGAGGACCTCGAAGGGCGAAAAACCAAGAGCAAGCAGAAGCTTTTGGAGGTCAAGAGCAACAAGGAGTATCAAGCCAGCTTGAAAGAGATCGACGACATTGAAGAGCTTGTTCGAGGGCGTGAAGACCAGATCATCGAGCAGATGGAGAGCGCCGATGATCTGAATAGGCAGATCCGGGAGCACAAGCTGTTGGTGGTCGAGGCCAGCAAGAAACTAGAAGAGGAGGGTGCTCAGCTTGAAAAGGAGGCGAAGAAGGCAGATGCGCTGATTATGAGTCTTGAAGAACAGAAGGAGCAGCTCAAACCCAAAATTCCTTCAGATTTGCTGAATAAGTACCGATTTCTAAGAGATAAAAGAGCTGGTGTGGCGCTGGCCCCGGTGAACAGAGGCACCTGCGGGGTTTGCCACATGAACTTGCCCCCGCAGACCTTTATCGATTTGCAAAGAAATGAAAAAATGATGAACTGTCCCAATTGCCTGCGGATTATTTATTGGACAGGTCACGAGGCATATAAGCAGTCGTCCCAGGTTTTGGGGGAGTTGGAGTAATGGGTTCAAGAATCGCACTTGATCGTCAGCGGCTCATTCGGGTTCTCGAGCTGCTGGGTGAGCGTTTGCCCACTGAGCTACTCCGAGCCGAATTTCCCGATCTTACCAGGAAAGATGTGCGCCGCCTCTTCCAGGCTGTCGCTGAACACCTACGTTGCTGTGAAGAATGGACTGACCCTGCGGCTGATAGCCAGGAAGGGGGGCCTGGCACGCGAATGATGAGTGTTTCTCTCTACTGCGATGGAGCTTCAAGGGGCAATCCGGGTCCCTCCGGAGCAGGAGTGGTCCTTCTGGACGAGAAGGGTGAACAGATTTTTGAACTAAGTCGCTATCTCGACAATGGCACTAATAATGAAGCAGAATACCGGGCCCTTGTAAGGGGACTGGAGGCTGCGGTAGACCTGGGTGTCAAGCGGATTGAGATATTTTCGGACTCTGAACTAGTGGTGAGACAGTTAAGCGGCAAGTATAAGGTGCGCAATCCTCGATTGCGGTCATTGTTTGACCAGGCCGTGTCAAGATTGCAGCAGTTTGACGATTATGCTATTTTTCATGTAGGCCGTGAATTGAATCAAGAGGCTGATCGGTTGGCGAATGAGGCCATAGATCGTGGCCTGCAGGGGGGAGATAGAGAGACATATCGCTTGATGCGGTGAGAATAGAGTAGGTCAAATGATCGCTGCCCCGTGCTTGCCGTTTTTCGGCGGCCGGGGGAGAGGAAAGTCCGAGCTCCATAGGGCAAGGTGCTGGGTAACGCCCAGTCCCGGTGACGGGAAGGAAAGTGCCACAGAAAGTAGACCGCCTCGGGGAACTTTTGTTTCCCGAGGTAAGGGTGAAACGGTGAGGTAAGAGCTCACCAGCTCCGGTGGTGACATCGGAGGCTCGGCAAACCCCACTTGGAGCAAGACCAAATAGGAGAGCGTTGAGGGTGGCCCGCCCAAGCTCTCGGGTAGGTCGCTTGAGGCTGCGAGTAATCGTAGTCCTAGATGAATGATCATTGTCCATTGGGGAGTGATCCCCGAAGGAAACAGAACTCGGCTTATTACCTGCTCTATTCTCTTTTTTTTTGTCTACAGAATCCTCATGCCCCTGTAAACCTTAATGTTGCCTACCTATGTCGAAGAAAAACGCGCAAGAGTGCGTTCCCGCCGAGGGCGGGACTATCGCGCGAGCGCAGCGGTTTTTACCGTTGTAGGTATGCAACATTAGGGTAATTTCATCCCCATCGTTTCGGAAGAGTAGAACAGTTATGCGTGTTGTTGCCATAATTCCAGCCGCTGGAGAGGGACGGCGCATGGGTGGAACTGTTGAAAAGCAGTTTCTGCAGCTGCAAGGAATGCCTGTTCTCGCCCACACACTTGGAGTGTTTGAGAAGAGCCCTGAGGTTGACGGGGTGGTGCTGGTGGTATCCCCTCAGCAGCGCCAAGCGCTGAAGGAGCGTGTTCTCGGACCCTATCCTTGTCGTAAATTGCTCGGGGTGGTGGACGGTGGTTCGGAACGTCAAGATAGCGTGGCCCGTGGGCTCGAGGCAGTCCCAGGTGATTGCGAACTGGTTGTAGTTCATGACGGCGTGCGGCCGCTCGTAAGTGTCGAATTACTGGAGGCAGTGCTGGAGGCCGCCAATCACCATGGTGCCGCACTAGCAGCCGTACTTGCAGGTGACACTGTGAAAAGGGCTAAAGAAGAAGTGGTGGCTGAGACCTTGGAACGCGAAACCATCTGGTTGGCGCAGACGCCCCAGGCTTTTCAAACCAGCCTTTTGCGGTTAGCGTATGAGAAGGCTTCCCGGGATAAGATGATGGTCACTGACGATGCTGCCCTGGTGGAAAGTCTGGGAGTTTCGGTGCATTTGGTCCCGGGATCTCCGGAGAATATCAAGGTCACTACGCCAACAGACCTTATTATAGCTGAGGCCCTTCTAAAGAAGAGAGAACAGGAGGCAGGTTAAGCAATGTGGAGCGGGCATAGGGCAGGGTGCATATTTCGGATTTCGAATTGCGGATTTCGGATTTTAGGAAAAGCAGAACACAGAGATTTTACTGTGGGAGCGGCTTTCCCGTCCTGAGCTTGTCGAAGGGCAGCCGCGATCTTGTGATATCAACTAATTCTCTAATTTTCTAATTCTCTAATTAACGTTTTTTGCGAAACGTGGAAGCCAGAATATGATTCGAGTAGGATTCGGATACGATGCGCATCGGTTGGTGCCGGGTAGGCCTTTGATTCTTGGCGGTGTGACTATTCCGTACGACCATGGTTTAGATGGCCACTCAGATGCTGACGTTTTGCTCCATGCTGCCTGCGACGCGCTGCTCGGTGCTGCCGGATTGGGGGATTTGGGGCATCATTTCCCGGATACTGATCCTGAACTGGAGGGAGTCTCCAGCATCAAACTGCTGAAACGTGTTGGAGGCATGGTTCGAGATGCCGGCTTTGAACTACAAAACTTGGACAGTACTGTAGTGGCTCAAGCCCCGAAGCTGTCTCCACATATTCAGTCAATGATTGCCACCATCGCTGAAGCCATGGAGGTGAGCCCTGGGCAGGTGAGCGTAAAGGCCACGACTACAGAAGGTATGGGCTTTACCGGCAGAGGCGAGGGAATTGCCGCCTACGCCGTAGTTGCTCTCAAGGAAAGAGAAGAGGAGAATAAATAGCAGGGCAGAGGGCAGAAATTAGAGGTCAGAGATCAGACGTCAGAGGTCAGGGGTAAAGCTGATCTCTGATCTCCGACTTCTGACCTCTGTGATAGACGACTTCTACGATTTCTGCGGCTTCTACGATTTCAACGAATTTTCTAATTTTCTAATTTTCTAATTCTCGATTTGAACGGATTCAAACTATGGATATTCGGATTTACAACACCTTGACCAACCAGAAAGAACATTTTGAATCTTTGCAACCTGGTAAGGTTCACATGTACGTGTGCGGGATTACCGCATATGATCTCTGTCACGTAGGTCACGCCCGTTCAGCCATTGTCTTCGATATGATTTACCGCTATCTCGAGTACAGGGGTTTTGATGTGGTTTGCGTGCGAAATTTTACTGACGTTGACGACAAAATTATCAAGCGAGCCCAGGAGGAGGGCGCTGACTCGAAGATCATTGCGGAACGCTACATAGAGGCTTTCCATGAAGACATGGATCGATTGGGTGTGGCCAGGCCCACGTATGAACCGCGGGCAACCCAGTTCATCTCAGAAATGATCCAGCTTATTGAGACCTTAATAGAAAAGGGCTACGGTTATCAGGTTAACGGTGATGTTTACTTTGCTGTGGAGAAATTCCATGGATATGGGAAGCTCTCCAAACGCAAGCTGGATGAAATGATTGCCGGTGCAAGGGTGGCTGTCGAGGCGAATAAGAAAAACCCAATGGATTTTGCCTTATGGAAGGCCAGTAAACCGGGAGAGCCCGCATGGCCCAGCCCATGGGGAGAGGGAAGGCCGGGCTGGCACATTGAATGCTCGGCTATGAGCAGCAAATATCTTGGAAGCACTTTTGATATTCACGGTGGTGGCAAAGACCTGATTTTTCCTCACCATGAAAACGAGATCGCCCAATCGGAGGCCGCATACGGGACCAACTTCGCCAAGTACTGGGTGCACAATGGTTTCGTCAACATAAATCAGGAGAAAATGTCCAAGTCTCTGGGCAACTTTTTCACCATTCGCCAGGTGCTTGAGAAACACCAGCCCGAGGTTTTACGCTTGTTTATCCTTTCGAGCCATTACCGGAGTCCTGTTGACTTTTCCCCCGAGAGTATGGCAGAGGCGGAGCGGGGTCTTGAAAGGCTATATCATACTATTGAACAAGTGGAGGAGTTGGTGGGAGATCTTCCCGGCAAAGGTTCCTTACCAAAGAGTGAGGACAGTGAATTCAATGGCCTGCGGGATAAGATTGAGACTCTCTCACAACGATTTCAGGATGAAATGGACGATGATTTCAACACCGCGGCAGCTTTGGGGCATGTGTTTGATCTAAGTCGGGCTCTCAACAGATTTCAGGATGGTCTGAGGGCAAAGCCCAAGCCGGAGGAGAAAGAATTGCTTGCCCAGGGGGTGTGTCGGGTGCGTGAGTGCGCAGCAGTCCTGGGACTGTTGCAGCAGTCACCTGAAGATTTCTTCCGGGAGCATCGACGGCTGTCGCTTGCTGCCCTGGGTGTCAGCGAGGAAGATGTTGAGAAACTGATCGCTGACAGAGTCCAGGCTCGTAAGGAGAAAGACTGGGCTCGAGCAGATGAGATACGGGATCAACTGTCGGCGATGTCCATCAGTGTGGAAGATAAAGCTGATGGCACACGCTGGCGAGTCAAGCCATCGAACGCATAAGGTCAATTGATTAAATAGTTGATTAGAGAATTAGGGAATTAGAAAATTCGGGAATTAGAAAATTAGTTAGTTTCCATCCGGAAACTCCGTTTGTGGGTGTCATTCTGAGGAGCAAGGCGACGAAGAATCCCATAGGTACCGCCTCCGCAGAGATTCTTCGCGGAGTTTATCCTGAGCCTGTCGAAGGGCTCAGAATGACATAGAGAAGTTTCCGGATGGACACTAGTTAGTTCTTTCAAATCGCAAGATCGCGGCTGAAAGCCGCTCCCACAAGAGAATTTCTCTCTTCTGATCTCTGACTTCCGACCTCCGACCTCTGTCTTTATGCTGCCCGCTGCAATCTGCCAGCTATCCTTCGTCTTCCCGCCTCTCCGTGTCGTTCCGCAGTGCCTAGTGCCTACTGCTTAGTATGACTGTCTTCTGTCCTCTGATCTCTGACTTCTGACGTCTGATCTCTGATTTCTGCCCGCTGACTAACTTCCTGCCTGCTGTTTTTTCTCAATCTTCGCCCACGTGTCCCTCAGGGTAACCGTACGATTACAAACCAGGTTTTTTTCGGAAGAGTCGGTATCAACGCTGAAGTATCCCAGTCTTTCAAACTGATAGCGACTCCCCGGGGTTGCCTGGGCCAGGGATGGCTCAAGTTTGCACGCCTTCAAAATCTCCAGTGAGTTGGGATTAATGTTGCTTTGGAAATCAATACCATCCGCCACTTCTTCGGGGTTGGATTTTAGAAAAAGGTGGTCGTAAAGTCGCACTTCGGCATTGATGGCGTGGGCAGCCGAAACCCAGTGCAAAGTTCCCCTCACCTTGCGCCCGTCCGGGGACCATCCGCCTCGAGTTTCCGGATCGTAGGTGCAGCGCAGTTCCAGCACTTCTCCGGTGTTGTCATCCTTCACCACGTCTACGCAGGTAATATAATAGCCGTAGCGCAGCCGTACCTCTCTACCGGGGGCCAAGCGGAACCACTTTTTCGGTGCATCCTCGCGGAAATCCTCTCGCTCGATATAGAGTACCCGTGAGAACGGAACCATGCGTGTTCCCATGGAAGGATCTTCAGGATTGTTTATGGCCTCCAACTCCTCCACCTGGTCTTCGGGATAGTTGTCGATAATCAGGCGCAGCGGCCGCAAAACACCCAGAACGCGAGGAGCATACTTGTTCAAATCCTCGCGTATACAGTACTCGAGCAACTTGATGTCTACCACGCTGTCCTTTTTCGCCACGCCAATACGCTCGCAAAACTCCCGTATTGACTCCGGCGTGTAGCCGCGTCTCCTGAGCCCAGATATGGTTGGCATCCGCGGATCATTCCAGCCATTGACATGGTTATCTTGCACCAAACGCAAAAGCTTTCGTTTACTCATTACGGTGTGGGTCAGGTTGAGCCGCGCAAACTCTATTTGTTGCGGCTGATAGACTTCCAACTGCTCGAGAAACCAGTCGTACAAGGGACGGTGATCTTCAAACTCCAGGGTGCAGATTGAATGGGTGATCCCTTCAATGGAATCAGAGAGGCCGTGGGCCCAGTCATACATGGGGTACAGGCACCACTTGTCGCCAGTGCGGTGGTGCTTCGCATGAAGAATGCGGTACATAACCGGATCCCGCATGTTCAGATTTCCAGAGGCCATATCGATTTTTGCCCTGAGTACATAAGTGCCATCCTCGAATTCGCCTGCCCGCATGCGCTCAAATAGGTCCAAATTTTTCTCAAGCGGACGGTTGCGATGGGGACTCTCTTTACCGGGTTCCGTCGGGGTTCCGCGGTACTCCCTGATTTCATCCGCACTCAAACCATCCACATAGGCCTTGTTATCCTTAATTAATTGCACTGCGTACTGGTAGAGTTGTTCAAAGTAATCCGAGGCGTAGTACAGCCTGTCGCCCCAGTCAAATCCGAGCCAGCGGACATCTTCTTGGATCGATTCTACATATTCAACCTCTTCTTTTGTGGGGTTGGTATCATCAAAGCGCAAGTTACAAAGGCCGCCATACTCTGCCGCAAGACCGAAATTGAGACAGATTGACTTGGCGTGTCCAATATGTAGATAACCGTTTGGTTCAGGTGGAAATCTGGTCATGACTCGGCCGTCGTACTTCTTTGTCTCCAAATCATCCTCGATGATTTTCTTGATAAAGTGAGCGGAAGGGGCGGAATCATTCGAGGTCATAATCGCAGCTCCTTTCGAGTTCTTGATCTCATCCAACCAATCACAGCATTATATTGCCCCATGCCGGAGTATTCAATGGATAAAAAGGTAAGCAGTAAGCAGAGGTACATTGGCGATTGCAGATTGTAGATTTCAGATTAAAGAATTACAATCTACAATCTAAAATCATCCAACAGCCCCTGAGATAAGTGTAGTGGGAAACCGTAATGAAAGCTTTTCGCATGGTAACAGACTTGGAACCGGGTGGTGATCAACCCGCCGCCATAGATATTCTGGTCGATGGGCTGCAACGCGGCCTCAAGCACCAGGTGCTGTTGGGGGTCACCGGTTCGGGCAAGACTTTTACCATGGCAAACACCATAGCCAAGGTCCAGAAGCCTGCCCTGGTTATTGCTCCCAATAAAACACTGGCAGCCCAGCTTTATGGGGAATTCAAGAGACTGTTTCCCGAAAACGCGGTGGAGTACTTCGTCTCCTACTACGACTACTACCAGCCTGAGGCCTACGTTCCCCAGACGGACACGTATATTGCCAAAGATGCCTCCATCAATGAAGAAATCGACAAAATGCGGCACTCAGCAACGCGCTCATTGCTTGAACGTCGAGACGTTATAATTGTTGCCAGTGTATCCTGCATTTACGGACTGGGTTCCCCCGAAGCTTACCAGGGCTTACTGCTCCATCTTGACAAGGGGCAGCAGATTGAGCGGGACAAAGTGCTGAGAAAGTTAGTGGAGATTCACTATCAGCGCAATGATATGGATTTCCATCGAGGCACCTTCAGGGTGCGGGGGGATGTGGTGGAAGTCTTTCCAGCGTATGAGGAAGCGCGAGCGGTGCGCATTGAGTTTTTTGGAAACGAGGTAGAACAAATCCTCGAAATTGATCCACTCTGGGGCAAAGCGACTCGAGAGCTATCGCGCCTTGCGGTTTACCCGGCCAGCCATTACGTCACAACGAAGTCGATGCTGGCACAAGCCATTGAAGCGATCCAGGTAGAACTGGAAGAGAGGCTAATTGAAGTGAGGGAGGAAGGAAAGCTCTTGGAGGCCCAGAGATTGGAGGAGCGGACTCGCTTTGACCTTGAGATGCTCCAGGAGTTGGGTTATTGCACGGGCATCGAGAACTACTCGCGCCATATTACCGGCCGTCATCCCGGAGAACCGCCGCCTTGTTTGTTGGATTACTATCCTGAAGATAGCCTTTTCTTTATCGATGAAAGCCATATTTCTGTGCCCCAGCTCAAGGGGATGTATCGTGGAGACCGCTCTCGCAAGCTTAATCTGGTAAAGTACGGCTTTCGTTTGCCATCTGCCCTGGACAACCGACCATTGTCGTTTGAGGAATTTGAGGAGGTGGTGCCACAGGCCATCTACGTATCGGCTACCCCGGCAGAGTATGAGCTCCAGAAGGCCCAGGGAGTTGTGGTGGAGCAGGTTATCCGACCCACCGGCCTCATGGATCCGAAAATCAGCGTGCGATCGGCAGAACATCAAGTTGACGATCTGGTAGCAGAAATCCGCCTGCGAGCAGAACGCAACGAAAGAGTTCTGGTCACCACCTTAACCAAAAGAATGGCCGAGGATCTCACCGAATACCTCACAGACCTGGGGGTTAGAGTTCGTTATCTACACTCTGACATCAACACCATCCAGCGGGTGGAGATAATCCGCGATCTGAGACTCGGTCGCTTCGACGTACTGGTTGGCATCAATTTGCTTCGCGAAGGTCTCGATATTCCAGAGGTGTCGTTGGTTTCTATACTCGATGCAGATAAAGAGGGGTTTTTGCGCTCGGAAAGATCCCTGATCCAGACGTGCGGCAGAGCCGCGCGGAATGTGGCTGGAGAGGTGGTTTTATATGGCAGTGAAATCACCTCATCCATGGCGAGGGCTGTGGAGGAGACCAACAGGAGACGCCGGCTCCAGGCGGAATACAATGAAACACATGGGATTACACCGGAAACCATTAGAAAGGAAATACATAATATTCTGGACTCCGTGTATGAGGGTGACTATGTTACCGTAGCGACCGTGCAGGAAGAAGCTGTTGAGTATAAGACGGTTGAAGAGCTGGATCAGTACATTACAGGGTTGGAGAACCTGATGAAAGAGGCAGCCGCCAAGCTCGAATTCGAAGAAGCTGCTCGTTTGCGAGATGAGATACGGGACCTGAAAGAACAGAGGTTGGAGGTCTATTGATGCGCATAGCGCAAAGAGCATAGCGCATAGGGAAAGACAGAGGACAGAAGACGGAGGGCAGAAGACAGAGATCAGAGGTCAGAAGTCAGAGATCAGAAAGCAACTAGGAACTAGACACTAGGCAGAAGACTGAGGACAGAGATTTTACTGTGGGAGCGGCTTTCTAGCCGCGATCTTGCGATTTCAACTAATTTTCTAATTCTCTAATTTCCTAATCAACGAATTAACCAATTGACGCTCT
>Ga0255045_10000051_pt1 | contig 20571 bp, 20 predicted proteins | sample BC1_12_23_MG_FD_183652 | JGI IMG/M metagenome (GOLD analysis project Ga0255045, IMG submission 183652) | Seawater microbial communities from Strait of Georgia, British Columbia, Canada - BC1_12_23 | ecosystem: Environmental > Aquatic > Marine > Strait | place: Canada: British Columbia...
CATGGCGAGCCAGGTCAGGCGCGCTCCTCTTTCATCCTGGCCGCGTCCCAGCACGCGCCATGTCGTCTTTGACGGCAGGCCGTTCGGGTCCGGCTTCTGCCACCAACCCCGCTCAGCGTCCAAACGTCCCAGCGCAATATCGATCTCGCCTTCACTCGCATCGGGGCCGCCTTCGACCACGGCCCAGTAGGTCTTGTCGATCTTCCCGTGCTTGAACAGCAGGCCAAGCGAGGCGGTGGCCTTGCGATGACGTCCCAGCACGAGACAGCCCGAGGTGTCGCGGTCGAGCCGGTGGGCCAGCACTGGCGGCCGCGGCAGGCCGTAGCGCAGCGCGTCGAACGAGGCTTCGAGATTGGGGCCGCTTTTTGGCCCTTTATGCACGGCGATCCCGGCCGGCTTGTCGATCACCAGCATCAGCCCGTCGCGGTGAAGCACGCGGGCCTGCATTTCCTCAGGTGTCGGTTGCGGCGTATCCATGGGCCAATGTTGACTTTCGTTTCAGCGGCGAAACAGCTAACACACCCTCCGCATGAACGACAGCACGCAAGAACCCAAACAAAGCTGGTGGCGCAGGCTCTCTGCAGGCCTCAAGCGCACGTCGAGTTCGCTCGGCACGGCGGTGGCCGATCTCGTCACCAAGCGGAAGCTCGATCGTGCCATGCTCGACGATATCGAGGATGTGCTGTTGCGCGCCGACCTTGGAACCGAGGTTGCGGCGCGTATCGCGGAGGCCGTCGGTAAGGGCCGCTACGACAAGTCGGTATCGGCAGAGGATGTGACGACAATTGTTGCGACCGAAGTCGAGAAGGTGCTTGGCCCCGTGGCGAAGCCGCTGGAAATTGACGCCGCACAAAAGCCATTCGTCATTCTCGTGGTCGGCGTCAACGGCTCCGGCAAGACTACCACCATCGGCAAGCTCGCCGCGAAACTCTCCGCAGAAGGCCGTAAGGTCATGCTGGCCGCAGGCGATACGTTCCGCGCCGCCGCCATCGAGCAGTTGAAGGTATGGGGCGAGCGCAACAAGGTTCCGGTGGTGGCCCGCGCGCAGGGCTCGGATTCGGCAAGTCTCGCCTTCGAGGCGGTGGAAGCCGCAAGGGCGCAGGCCATGGATGTGCTGCTGATCGATACCGCGGGACGCCTGCAGAACAAGACTGAACTGATGGTTGAGCTCGAGAAAGTGCGGCGCGTGATCGGCAAGGTCGATTCAAGCGCGCCGCATGCCGTGCTGCTGGTGCTCGATGCAACGGTTGGCCAGAATGCGCTGTCGCAGGTCGACGCGTTTCACAAGACGGCGGGCGTCACGGGGTTGGTGATGACCAAGCTCGATGGCACGGCGCGTGGCGGCATCCTCGTAGCGCTGTCGGAAAAGTACAAGCTGCCGGTGCATTTCATTGGCGTCGGGGAAGGGATCGACGATCTCGCGCCGTTCACCGCGCGCGACTTCGCCCGCGCGATCGCAGGACAGGATAATTGAGCATGGCCGCTTCGGAAAAACCCGCGCCGCATCCGCTGTTCAAGCTTGCCACCGAACTGGGTCCGCTGATCATCTTCTTCGGGGCGAATGCGAAGTTCGGGCTGTTCGTCGCCACCGGCGCATTCATGGTCGCGATCGTGACCGCGATTATCGCGTCCTACGTGGTGACGCGGCATGTGCCGCTGATGGCCATCGTCACGGCGGTGATCGTGCTGGTGTTCGGCGGGCTGACACTGTTCTTTCACGACGAGATGTTCATCAAGCTCAAGCCGACGATCATCTACGCGCTGTTTGCAGCTGCGCTCGGCATTGGTCTGCTGCTCGGGCGTTCGTTCATCGCCATCATGTTCGATCAGATGTTCAACCTGACGCCGGAAGGCTGGCGGCTGCTGACCATCCGCTGGATGCTTTTCTTCGCGGGGATGGCGGTGCTTAATGAAATCATCTGGCGTACCCAGACCACGGATTTCTGGGTGTCGTTCAAGGCGTTCGGCGTGCTCCCGATCACGGCGATCTTTGCGATGGCACAAGCCTCGCTAATCAAGCGCTATCAGATAGAACCCGCGACCGATGAAGCGAGCGACATCGAGCGCGGTGATATCACCAAGCGCTAGCAAAACAGGAAAACGCACCGGCATTGCTGCCGGTGCGTTGGATCAACTCGCGAAGGGCAGGTTACTTCTGCTTCGCGATAATCTTGTCCTTGATCTCGGCGTAGGTCTTTTCAGGCACGATCTTCTTCTGCACCAGCTCGTCCTTGCCCTTGTAGGGGCGACCCTTGATGATCGCGGCCGAGTAGGCGTCGCCGATGCCCTTGAGCGCCTTGAGCTGATCGGCAGATGCGGAGTTGATGTCGAGCAGTTCGGTCTTGGTGTCGGCCTTGGCCGCAGGCGCCATCTTCGAGTCGGTCTTCGGTGCCGTTGCCGCAGCGGGCGGAGGCGCCATCTTGCCGCCGGTTGCCGGCTGGGTCGCCTGAGAGAACGACGGCGACGACGCGAGCAGGCCGAGGGCAAGGGTCGCGGCAGTCAACGAAGCAAGTTTCAAATAACGCATGGGTGTCCCTCCAGGACAGTGATTGCAACACACATAGCGTATGTTCGAATTCGTGGCCGCGCCATGGCTGCAAAATGAACGGCAGATAAAAGCGCCAAATTATTTCTGAGCCGCTTTGCGGGCGCGGCCGCCGCCCCAGGCCATCGGTCAGTTCCTGGCCGCAGGCAATTTTTCAAAAGGATCAAAGGCGACAAAAGCTTCAGGCAGCTTGATGTCGATGCCGGAGGTTCGGCCCCGCTCGTTGAGGAATTTCATCGAGGCGGCAAAGTCATCCAGCAGGTTCGGCAAGGGGACCAGCGGCTGGTCCAGCGGACGGGTGAAGTCGTCCCAGTGAATCGGAATGACGCGCCGCGCTCCCGGTTTTTCCACGGTCTCCCGCCAGTAATCTTCCATATAGCTGGCGGGGTGCTTGCCGAGTTGCCCGGTGCCCAAAAACACCACGTCGGCCTTGCGTCCGTCCAGGGCCCCGGTGACGAAGCCGGCGCTGGCATTGATCAGCATGCGCCGGTCGCCGTGCTCGACGAGGACCATGAAACTGCCACCCTCGAGATAGGCGTTGGCACGCACCGGCGGCTTCAATGGCTCGGCGATGTCGCCTCCGGTGAAGGGCGACGGCACATGGCGGCCGGGAAGCAGCGTGATGCGAAAACGTCCGAAGGTCATCACGTCGCCGGCGCGGCGCACCGCGATCTGGCTGTCCGGCAGGCCCCAGCCTCGTCCGACGTTCGCGGTCGATTCCGATCCGACGAGAACTGCACCGGTTCGTGCGGCGACTTCCGGCGAATCCATCACATGGTCGTAATGGGAGTGATTGACGATGACCGCGGCCAGCCGCGAAATGCCGGCGCGCTGCAGCGATGTCTCGATGAGGGCTTTGTCCGGCGCGGTCTTCTCAAGAAGCAACTGCCGCGAGTTCGGCCGCGTGAAGAAGCCGTCGGTCAGGATTGCGGTCTCGCCGTCGTCGAGTAGCAATGTGGAGACGCCGAGGAACATTACGCGCAGCCCCGGGTCGCGGCTGGTCTTGGAGAAGGTCTTGAATGTGTTGAAGGCATCGATGTCCGGCCGGTTGCTCAGGCCGTGATAAATATAGACGGCGGCGGCAACGATGAGCAGCAACAGGACGGCGGCAATCCGGATCACATATTTCATGGGACCTCCCACATGCTGCCGTCGCCGTCTCAGGGTTTGCCGCGTAGCGCCTTCTCGATCTCGGCCTTCAGAACGACGTCGATATTCTGTGGCGTGATCGGGCCGATCAGTTTGTAGGCGATCGTCCCGTCGCGGCCGATAACGAATGTTTCCGGCACGCCGTAGACTCCCCACTCGATCGAGGCCCGGCCGTTGGCGTCGACACCGACTGCACTGAACGGATTGCCGTAGCGGCCGAGGAAGCGCCGGGCATTGTCCGGGCTGTCCTTGTAGTTGATTCCGATCAGTTGAATCCGTTTGTCCTGCGCGAGTTGCACCAGCAGCGGCGCTTCATCATGACACGGCACGCACCATGATGCCCAGACGTTGACGATGCTGACCTGGCCCTTGAACGCCGCCGGGTCGAGCCCCGGCACCTGCGTGCCGCCAGCGACGAGTCCTTCAAGCGGGGGCAATTTTGTCTGCGGCGCGGGACGGCCGATCAGGGCTGAAGGGATGCGCGCAGGATCGCCCGCGCCGAGCCGGAACCAGAACAGCCCGGCGAGCACGGCAAAGGCGATCAGTGGCAATGCCACCAGCCATGAACGGCGTTGCGGGCGCGTAGCGCCGTTGTCGCTCATGATGATTTACCTGGAGGTTGCGCCGAGCGCCGGGTCACGCCGCTGGCTTCGAGATCCCGCAAAATCTGTTTCTGGCGGCGGAAGTCGAGGCCGACCCACACGATAAGTGCCGCGACCACGAGGCCGACAAGCAGATACGACGTGACGATGAACGATGCGTAGGGACCGAGCGATGCGAGAAGCGGCATGGCGATCACGCCGCCCGCCGGCGGGCTTGCATCATCTGCAAGGTACGGACCCGCCGCCGCAGCACCTCGTTACGCATCGCGGCGAGATGCAACGTCAGGAACAGCAACGAGAAAGCCACCGCCATGATGAGCAGCGGAACAAGAAATGCGCGATCCATGCTCGGGCCGCCGGCGCGAATGACCGACGCGCCCTGATGCAGCGTATTCCACCAGTCGACCGAAAACTTGATGATCGGAATGTTGATCGCGCCGACCAGCGTCAGGATGGCTGCTGCACGTGCTGCGCGGGATGGATCTTCCACCGCGCGCCACAGCGCCATGATGCCGAGATACATCAGAAACAGAATCAGCACGGACGTCAGCCGTGCATCCCATTCCCAATAAGTGCCCCACATCGGGCGGCCCCAAAGGGATCCGGTGACGAGGGCGAGAAACGTGAACGCAGCGCCGAGCGGTGCGGCTGCTTTTGCCGCGACATCCGCCAGCGGATGCCGCCATACCAGCGTGCCGAGCGCCGCCACGCTCATGATGCCCCAGACGAACATCGACAACCACGCATTGGGAACGTGGATGAACATGATCTTCACGGTCGCGCCCTGCTGGTAATCGTCGGGCGCCATCGCCGCCTGATAAAGGCCGATCGCGAGTAGAACTGTTGTGATGGCGGCAAGCCACGGCAGCACGCGCGCAGTCAACGCGAGGAACCGGGTTGGATTGGCGAGGTCGATAAGGCTCATGATGGTCCTGATAATCGCCGCACGCGGTGGAGGCAATGCGCGTGGACTTTACGATGCCGCGTTTCTGCGAAAGTTGATCGGACGCAATGTCGCATCAGTCGAGCCCATGCCGGAGACTGGCGGCCGCCGCGAACGGGCCGACCACCAGGCTGACCAGTGACAACGCGCACAGGATCGAAAACGGCGTGCCGAACGGCATCGCCCCTTCGACGGCGGCGTTCGAGGCGGCGACACCGAAAATCAGCACGGGGATCGACAGCGGCAGCACCACCACCGCGAGCAGCAATCCGCCTCGCCGCAGTGTGACCGCCAGGGCCGCTCCGATCATTCCGGTGAATGTGAGAGCCGGTGTGCCGACCAGCAGCGTCAGCGCAACCGCGAATGTGGCTGTCGCATCGAGGTTGAGGAGGATGCCGATCAGCGGCGTCGCCACGATCAGCGGCACACCGGCTGCCAGCCAATGGGCCAGCGCCTTCGCCGCGCAGCTCAATTCCAGCGGCGTGCGGCTCATCACGATCAGATCGAGCGATCCGTCCTCCTGGTCGGCGGTGAACAGGCGGTCCAGCGTCAGCAGGCTCGCCAGCATGGCACCCAGCCACAGGATCGCCGGGCCAATGCGCTTCAGCAAAGCCAAATCGGGGCCGAGTGCGAATGGCATCACCACCACGACTGAGACGAAAAACAGGACGCCGATCATCGCGCCGCCGCCGGCGCGCAGCGCGACGACGATGTCGCGGCGGATAAGTGCTGCAAGTGAGGTCACGCATCACCGCCGATCCGAAGTTCCTGTGCGGGAACCCCGAGCGGTCCATGGGTCGCGGCGAGAATGATCCCGCCGCTGCGCAAATGCGCGCTCATTAAGGCGGCCACCATCGTCTGTCCGGATGAGTCGAGCGCCGAAGTTGGCTCGTCCAGTAGCCAGACCGGGCGATTGACGGCAATCAGCCGCGCAATCGACAGGCGGCGGCGCTGGCCGGCCGAGAGGAACGCGGCGGGCAGGTGGACCGCGTGGCCAAGGCCCACGGTCTTCAGGCTCGCGGGTCCATCGATCGCTTCGCCGCCAAGGAACTCGCGCCAGAAATCGAGGTTTTCCAGCACCGTCAGGGAGGGTTTCAGCGCGTCGCGGTGGCCGAGATAATGCGCCTGCTCCGCAAGCGTGAGTTCCGCTTCGCCGCCTTCAAGTGTGATCGCGCCACCGGCGGCCGGAAGCAGTCCTGCCATCAGCCGGAGCAGCGATGACTTCCCCGCCCCGTTGATGCCGGTCACAGCCAGCGCCTGACCTGCGGGGACCGCAAAATCGAGACCGGAAAAGATATCGCGCCCGCCCCTGACGCATTTCAGCCCCTGAGCCGTAAGCCTCATGATGGCTTGACCGATGGCCTGTGGCGGGGCGCTGTAGTTCCAGCCGTGACGTGCATGACAGGGAGACAATCCATAGCGGGTGTGGTGGACAGACTGGAAAGATTCTATAAAACCGGAACTTGGTGCAGCACACAATCAGCCGCCGGAAACAGCACGGTTCAACCCTGATTCCTTCGCTTTTGACGGTGCCTTGATACCTTTTGCCGGGTATCTTCAACTTCTGAACTGGGATCGTTCACATGCCCTCGCTCGACAGCTTTAAATGCCAGAAAACCCTCAAGGTCGGCACCAAGACTTACGTTTATTACAGCCTGCCCACGGCTGAAAAGAACGGCCTCAAGGGCATTTCGAAGCTGCCTTATTCGATGAAGGTGCTGCTCGAGAACATGCTGCGCAACGAAGACGATCGCACGGTCAAGAAGGCCGACATCGTTGCGTTCTCGCAGTGGGCGAGAAAGAAAACCCTCGAACACGAAATCGCATTCCGTCCCGCGCGCGTGCTGATGCAGGATTTCACCGGCGTGCCGGCAGTGGTCGATCTCGCCGCCATGCGTACCGCGATGAAGGCCCTCGGCGGCGACGCCGAAAAGATCAATCCGCTGGTGCCGGTCGATCTCGTCATCGATCACTCGGTGATCGTCAACTTCTTCGGTGACAACAAGGCCTTCGGTAAGAACGTCGCCGAAGAGTACAAGCAGAATCAGGAGCGCTACGAATTCCTGAAGTGGGGCCAAAAGGCGTTCACCAATTTCTCCGTGGTGCCGCCCGGCACCGGCATCTGCCATCAGGTCAATCTCGAGTATCTCGCGCAGACGGTTTGGACCAAGAGAGAGAAGCTCACCGTCGGCAAGAAGAAGGGCACCTTCGAAGTCGCCTATCCGGATTCGCTGGTCGGCACCGACTCGCACACCACCATGGTCAACGGACTTGCGGTGCTGGGCTGGGGCGTAGGTGGCATTGAGGCTGAAGCAGCGATGCTCGGTCAACCGCTGTCGATGCTGCTGCCGGACGTGGTCGGCTTCAAGCTCAAGGGTCAGCTCAAGGAAGGCGTCACCGCGACCGACCTTGTGCTGACCGTCACGCAGATGCTGCGCAAGCAGGGCGTTGTCGGCAAGTTCGTCGAATTCTTCGGCGCGGGTCTCGATTCGATGTCGGTCGCCGACAAGGCCACCATTGCCAACATGGCGCCAGAATATGGCGCGACCTGCGGCTTCTTTCCGGTCGACAAGTCGGCGCTCGACTATCTCAAGACCTCGGGCCGCAAGTCCGCGCGCGTCGCGCTGGTGGAAAAATACGCCAAGGCGCAGGGCCTGTTCCGCACCGCGGCTTCGCCCGATCCGGTGTTCACCGAATTGCTGACCCTCGACCTCGGCGACGTCGTCCCGTCGCTGGCTGGTCCGAAGCGCCCCGAGGGCCGCGTGGCGCTGCCGGCGGTCGCGGACGGCTTCGCCGCTGCCATGGAGTCGGATTACAAGAAGGCACTGGACGGTCACCGCTACGCGGTCGAAGGACGCAATTTTGATCTCGGCCACGGGGACGTGGTGATCGCAGCGATCACGTCGTGCACCAACACCTCGAACCCGAACGTGCTGATCGGTGCAGGCCTTCTGGCACGCAACGCTGCCGCCAAGGGCCTGACCGCGAAGCCGTGGGTGAAGACCTCGCTCGCGCCGGGCAGCCAGGTGGTCGCAGAGTATCTTGCCAATTCCGGATTGCAGAAGGATCTCGACAAGGTCGGCTTCAACCTCGTCGGCTTCGGTTGCACCACCTGCATCGGCAACTCCGGTCCGCTGCCGGAAGAGATTTCGAAGGCGATCAACGACAACGGTATCATCGGCGCGGCGGTGCTCTCGGGCAACCGCAACTTCGAGGGCCGCGTCTCGCCGGACGTGCAGGCGAACTATCTCGCGTCGCCGCCGCTGGTGGTTGCCTATGCGCTGGCCGGCAACGTCAACATCAACCTCGCCACGGAGCCGCTCGGCACCGGCCGCGACGGCAAGCCGGTTTATCTCAAGGACATCTGGCCGACCTCGAAAGAGATCAACGCCACGATCAAGAAGTATGTCACCTCGACGATCTTCAAGAAGAAGTATGCAGACGTGTTCAAGGGCGACACCAACTGGCGCAAGATCAAGACCGTGACCAGCGACACCTACGCCTGGAACATGAGTTCGACCTACGTGCAGAACCCGCCGTACTTCGAGGGCATGAAGATGGAGCCGGAGCCGATCGTCGATGTGCTCGACGCGCGCATTCTTGCGGTCTTCGGCGACAAGATCACCACCGACCATATTTCACCAGCCGGTGCGATCAAGCTGACCTCGCCAGCCGGAAAGTATCTGTCGGAGCATCAGGTGCGGCCCGCCGACTTCAATCAGTACGGCACGCGGCGTGGTAACCACGAAGTCATGATGCGCGGCACTTTCGCGAACATCCGCATCAAGAACCACATGCTGAAGGGCGCCGACGGCAACATTCCGGAGGGCGGCCTCACCAAGCACTGGCCGGACGGCGAGCAGATGTCGATCTACGACGCCGCGATGAAGTATCAGGCCGAACAGGTGCCGCTCGTGGTGTTCGCCGGCGCCGAATACGGCAACGGCTCGTCGCGCGACTGGGCTGCGAAGGGCACGCGCCTGCTCGGCGTGCGTGCGGTGATTACGCAGAGCTTCGAGCGCATCCACCGCTCCAACCTCGTCGGCATGGGTGTGCTGCCGCTGACATTCGAAGACGGCGAGTCCTGGCAGTCGATTGGCCTTAAGGGCGATGAGAAGGTCACGATTCGCGGGCTGCAGGGCGATCTGAAGCCGCGCCAAAAGTTAACGGCGGAGGTCGTGTCCTCGGACGGTTCACTGAAGCGTGTCTCGTTGCTTTGCCGCATCGATACGCTCGATGAGCTCGAATACTACCGAAACGGCGGTATTCTCCACTACGTGCTGCGCAATCTGGCTGCATAACGCGGGCGAGTGGTCCGATTCTAACATTCGCCTCCCGTTTTGGCAGGTCGCCTCGCGAATGTTAGAATCGAAGGACCACTCGCAATTATTGGCTTCGAGTGGAGTTCAGGATTTGACATTCGCGATGCAAACTTGCGGCCGGGTGGGCAGCAAATGTCAAATCCGCTCCACTAAAAACGCATCCGTGAACGGGCTCACCGCGAAGTGAGTAGCGAAACACCCGGGGGGCGGCCTATCAAGGGGCCGCCTTCTTGCTGATAGGGACAGACGGGATGTCTGATTCGCCAGAATCGAAAACGACGACAGTCGGCGCGTTCGCGTCGCGCCTGTCGCGTACGCTTGGCATCTGCGCGATCGTCACCGTGATCACGCCGGCATATGCCGATGATCCGCGCGCGGTGGTCGAGCTGTTCACATCGCAGGGCTGCTCATCGTGCCCGCCGGCAGACAAGGTTCTCGGTGAACTTGCGCAGGACAAGTCCGTCATCGCGCTCAGTCTGCCGATCGATTACTGGGATTATCTCGGCTGGAAGGACACGCTGGCGGATTCGCGTTTCAGCGCGCGACAGAAGGCCTATTCGCATATGCGCGGCAACCGCGGCGTCTACACGCCGCAAGTCATCGTCAACGGCACGACCGATGTTCTCGGCAGCGACCGCATCGCGATCGAGAACGCCGCGAAGGGCACCCAGAAGAACGACGGTGTGATGTCGGTGCCGATTACGATGACGACATCGGGCAGCCAGATCAATGTGTCGGTGGCGGAAGCCGGCGGCAGGAGCGGTGAAATCTGGATCTGCGCGGTGTCGAAGCAGGTTCCGATCACCATCTCGCGCGGCGAGAATCGCGGGCAGCAGATCACGTATCACAACGTGGTGCGCAATGTGCTGAAGGTCGGTGACTGGAATGGCAAGGCCGGCAGTTGGACCGTGCCGCTTGAAAACATCACGCGTGAAGGTGTCGATGCGGTGGCGGTCTATATTCAGGACGGCAATCGCGACAAGCCCGGTCCGATGCTGGGTGCAGCCTTTACCTCGCTGAACTGAATTCCCCAAACTTGAATCAAGGTAACGCCGCTGCAAGGTGGGCGATACGCGATTGCGTATCTGCCGCCTGCGCGAACCTTGCTGATTCAAGCAAAACCCGCCCCAAACAAAAAGGCCAGCTCGCGCTGGCCCGAAGGATGGGGATCTAATTTACTGCGAAGAATTAGACCCGATCCTGACGACCCCGGGGGGCTGGGGGCTGAGGAATCCGGTGCCGAAAGGACCGGGTCAACGCAGTTTCATCTTGGTCGCAGCCCAGCACGGCGGGGGATTGACCGAAATCGGGCGGCATTATGATTTACCTGACTTCCACGTGATGCTCTGCGCTTCGATGGGACGGCGTAAGTTCCTGAAATCATGCTTGCAGGCGTCGCCGGACGGGGCGATCATGTTCGGTATGTGACAGGAGGCGCCGATGAGTTCAGTGTCGGGCGATATCGATCCAAGCGAGAGCCGGGGGCTGGAGCGCAGCACCGGGTCGCTCCCGCCCCAAAGCGTTACGTTCAACCGTGTCGAACTCAATCGCATTCTCAACCTGTACGGGCGCATGGTCGCCGACGGCGAGTGGCGCGATTACGCCATCGATTTTCTGAAAGACCGCGCGGTGTTTTCGATCTTCCGCCGCGCCTCGGAAGTCCCGATCTACCGGATCGAGAAAGATCCGCGTCTTACCCGCAAGCAGGGTGCCTACAGCGTGATTGCCGCCAGCGGACAGATCCTGCGTCGCGGCCATGACCTTGAGCGCGTGCTGCTGGTGATCGACCGCAAGCTCGCGCTGGTTTAGGGCGCGGATCGCACTCGACAGGCGGCAAGTTTGTTCAGCCCTTGGGGAGCGTCGTGCCGCCATCGCCAAGTGGGCGCTGCATCAGCACCGTGTCGAGCCAGCGCCCGAATTTGAATCCGACATTTTTCATCGTGCCGGTCATCTCGAAGCCCGCGCGGGTGTGAACGCCCACCGAGGCGGCATTGGCGGAGTCGCCGATCACAGCAATCATCTGGCGAAAGCCGCGCGCTTCGCACTGGACAACCAATTCGGTCAGCAGCGCCAGACCGATGCCCTGCCGGTGGTTGGCGGGCGCCAGATACACCGAGTTCTCCACCGTGAAGCGATACGCCGGGCGCGCGCGATAGAGCGCTGCATAGGCGTAGCCGGCGATGCTGCCGTCGCAAATTGCCACGAGATAAGGGAAGCCGCCGCGGGACAATTCATCGAAGCGCCGCGTCATTTCCGCGGTGTCCGGCGGTGTCAGTTCGAAGGTTGCGGTGCCGTGCTTGACGGCCTCGGCATAGATGTCGGTGATGGCGGGAACATCCGCGCGCGTTGCGGAACGGATCATGGGGTCTGGCATAAGGGTGCAGTCTAGATTACCGCCCGCAAAACAAAAGCCCCGGCTTTTGGCCGGGGCTTTCGAGAGTTCACCGATCAGCCACGATCAGTCTCAGTCTCGTTGTCCAAGCAGCTGCAGCAGCAGCGTGAACAGGTTGATGAAGTTCAGGTAGAGCGAGAGTGCGCCGGTAATCGCCGCACGCTCTGCCACGTCGCCACCCTGGCTGGCGTAGCCGTAGATGTAATCGTTCTTCAGACGCTGGGTATCCCAGGCGGTGAGGCCAGCGAACACCAGAACGCCGATCACCGAGACGATGAACTGCAGCATCGTGCTAGCAATGAACAGGTTCACCAGGCTCGCGAGGATGATGCCGAACAGGCCCATCATCAGGAACGATCCCATCCCGGTCAGGTCACGCTTGGTGGTGTAGCCGTAAAGGCTCAGCGCACCGAACGAGGCAGCCGTGATGAAGAACACTCGCACGATGGAGGTGTGGGTGTAGACTAGGAAGATCGACGACAGCGAGATGCCCATCAGCGCCGCGAAAACCCAGAACAGCAACTGGGCGGTCGCCGGCTTCAGGCGATTGATGCCGAACGAGATGGCGAACACCATCACCAGCGGCGCGAGGATGAAGACCCACTTCAGCGGGCTTACGAACATCGCGACGCCGAACGACGTCAGGTACTGCTTGCCGATCCGCCCTGCGGCGGCGGAGGCGTCAGGCGTTACAGCGCCCATGTAGACGCCAAGCGCCGCAAGGCCGGTGATGGCCAGGCCGATCGCCATGTAGTTGTAGACCTTGAGCATGTACGAGCGCAGACCGGCATCGACGGTCGCGGCGTCCGCACGCCCGGCGGCCCGGCCGAAAGGAGACGTATAGTTGCGGTCCAAGTCCGACATAGTCGAAACCCCGTGGTTGACTGGCGAAAGCGAAGGGTCTGCGCCGCCAGCTATAAGCTTTTCCCAAAAACCGACTGTGGAGCCATCTCGGGACGGCATCAAGTCAGATTCTGAACCCGCTCGGTATGTGGGAAACTAACACACTCGACGCAAGCATGGGCGCGCGGCTGTTTGTCGCAAAACCCGTCATTTGCTGCTACAAATTGTCATAAGTTACGGAGCACGTTAGCCGGTTTTTGGTTAAGTGCGAGTAATGTTCCGGCCAGCCCCAGCCCGACCGTCACGGTGAGCGCGGCCAGGACCACGAGGGCGGCGCTGCCGGCCTGCCAGACGAAGCCCAGCGTCATGAGCCGGGTCACGATCTGCCAAGCGGCAATTGATCCAGCCGCCACCCCGAACACGGCCGTGGCCAACCCGATTAGCAGATACTCCAGCGCATAGGCGCCGAGCAGCCGCGCCCGGGTCGCGCCGAGGGTTTTGAGAATCACCGCATCATAGACCCGGTGCCGATGCCCCGCAGCCAGCGCGCCGCCCAGCACCAGAATGGCCGAGATCAGGGTCACCGAATTGGCGCCCCGGATCGCCAGCACGAGGTTGGTCACGACCTTTCCGATCGAATCGAGCGCCTCGCGCACCCGTACGCTGGTCACCATCGGGAAGGCGGCGGCGACGTCCTTGATGAGCTTGGCGTCGCTTGCAGCATTCGAAGAACCGGCTTCGGTGAGTGTCGCGATATCGGTATGAGGGGCGCCGGCGAAGGCCTTCGGCGAGTATACCAGGACGAAATTGATGCCGAGGCTCTGCCAATCCACCGTGCGCAGATTGCTGATCTTCGCGGTGATGTCGCGGCCCAGCACGTTTACGGTGATGTCGTCGCCGACCTTCACGCCGAGACCGTCGGCGATTTTCTTCTCCAGTGACACCAGCGGGGGCCCGCTGTAGCCGGCGTCCCACCAGGTGCCGTCGACGACTGTCGAACCGCGCGGAACTTCGCCGGTATAGGTCAGGCCGCGGTCGCTCTGCAGCACCCACGCGGAATCCGTCGAAGGCTTGAGGTCTTCGGCCCGGATGCCCTTCGCGGCGACGATGCGTCCGCGCAGCATGGGCACGGTTTCCACGTTGGCTGCCGGAGCGGCCTGCTTCAGGAATTCGCTGAATCGCGGAGCCTCGGCCGCCGGGATATCGATGAAATAGAACGACGGCGCGTGCTCGGGCAGCGCGGCCATGAACTGTCGCCGCAGGTTGCCGTCGATCTGCGTGATGGTCACCAGCACCGCGAGACCGAGGCCAAGCGACATCACGACCGACGGTGTCAGCGCGCCGGGCCGGTGGATGTTGGCGATAGCCAATCGCAGCATGGTGAAACGCGCGCGGGGCAGGCTTCTTGCCAGGGCCATCAGCATCGAGGCGACACCGCGCAGCACGGCGAACACGCCGACCGACGAGGCCACGAACACGGCGGCCACGCGTTTGTCATAGGCGAGTCCGACTGCGACCGCGACCAGCAGTGCGATCACCGACGCCATCAGGACGAGATAGCGGCGGCGCGGCCAGTGGAATTCGGACGTCACGCCTTCACGGAACAAGGCCGCCACGGGCACGTCGTGGACGCGGCCAAGCGGCCACAGTCCGAACGCCAGCGCTGTCAGCAGACCGTAGACGAACGACAGTGCCAGTTCGCCGGCGTGGAATGTCGCCTCGACGGGAAGCGGCAGGACTTTTCCGAACAGGCCGACAATGATGAAGGGCAATGCCGCGCCAATCGCGAGGCCGATCAATGATCCGAGAATCGCCAGCGCCATGACCTGTGTGAGGTAAATCGTGAACACCTCGCGGCCGGTTGCGCCGAGCGCCTTGAAGGTCGCGATCACGTCGCGGCGCTCATCAAGATGGCTCTTGATCGCATTGGCAACGCCGACACCGCCGACCAGCAGCGCCGCAAGCCCGACCAGCGAGAGAAATTGCGTGAAGCGCGTAATGTTGCGTTCGAGTTGTGGCGACGCGTTCCCGCGGGTGCGGACTTCCCATCCGGCTTCAGGGAGCGCCTGCTGTGCGGCTTCGATAACGGACTGCGTGGCGCGTTCATCTCCTGAGGCGGCGTCCGGTAACTGCAGGCGATAGATCCAGCGCACCAGTGTGCCGGGCTGCAGCAAGCCGGTCGCGCGCAGCGCAGCTTCGCTGACCAGCAAGCGTGGTCCGAGACCGACGCCGCCCGCAAGCTTGTCAGGCTCGGCTTCGACGGTGCTGCGGATCTCGAATGTCGCATTGCCCACAGTCACGCGATCTCCGGCTTTGAGGCCGAGACGCGCCAGCAACACCGCGTCGGCACCCGCGCCGAACGCGCCATCGCGCTGGATCAATAAATCCGGGACTGGCATTTTTGGCTCAAGCGACACTGCGCCGAGCATCGGATAATTGCCGTCGACGGCTTTCAGATCGACCAGCGCGAACTCTCCGCTAGGAGAGCGCGCCATGCCGCGCATGATCGCGGTAGCCGAGACCTTGCCATGAGCATCGAGAAAGCCGCGCTCCTCTTTTGAGGCTTCCCGCTGGATCAGTGCGAAGGACGCATCACCGCCAAGCAGCGTGCGCCCCTGATGGTCAAGTCCTGCGCTGAGGCTTCCGGCCACCGAGCCGACGCCAGCGATCGCCATGACGCCGAGTGCGATACAGGCGATGAAGACATAAAAGCCACGCAGACCGCCGCGCAACTCGCGCAATGCAAAGCGGATCGCAAGCGACAGTGTGCTGCCGCGCGGTGCAGTATCCGCGATCGTGCTCATCGGGATGCCGTCTCAACCCAGTGCCGGTCGGTCGCTGGTCCGTCGATCCGGCCCGACCGCAACCGCACCACTCGATCGCAGCGCTGCGCCAGCGCGGCATCGTGAGTAACCAGCACGAGAGTCATGCCGCGCTCAAGGTGCTTGGCGAACAGCAGATCGACGATCTGCTTGCCGGTGGTCTCGTCGAGATTTCCGGTCGGTTCGTCGGCCACGAGAATGGCGGGATCGGGCGCCATCGCGCGCGCCAGTGCGACGCGCTGCTGTTCGCCGCCCGAGAGCTGCGACGGATAGTGATGCAGCCGTTCGCCGAGTCCGACGCCGGCAAGTTCTTGCGCGGCGCGCGCGGTCGCATCGGTGCGTCCCGCCAGTTCTAGCGGAACCGCGACGTTCTCAAGTGCTGTCATGGTCGGGATCAGATGAAACGACTGGAACACGATACCGACATGGCGGCCACGGAACCGCGCGAGGGCGTCCTCATCGAGGGCATTGAACGCGGCGCCGTTGACCACCACCTCTCCGCTGTCAGGACGTTCAAGCCCCGCCATCACCATCAACAGTGTGGATTTGCCCGACCCTGACGGACCGATCAGGCCGACGGCTTCACCGGGCGCGACGCGCAGGCTGACATCCTTGAGGATGTGAACGCGTGCTGCTCCGCTGCCCAGCGAAAGATTGACGTTCGAAATGGAAATGGTGTCCGGTTCGAGGCCGGCGCGCGACGAGGGTGCAATGAGACTGTCCATGGATCTTTCATATGGGGGTTTCGGCCGCGCGGTCGAGAGGCTCTTGAGGGCGTTCATCGTCGCAGCAGCGGGGGCAATGATGGCGATGTCAGGGCCGGCCTTGGCTCAAACACCCGATGTCAAAGAAGTGAAGCCGATCAAACTCGCGGTTCTGGGCGATTCTCTGACTGCAGGTTACGGCTTGCCGGTCTCGGCGGCGTTTCCGGTGCGGTTGCAGAAGGCCCTGAGCGACAAGGGGATCGCGACCGATATTCATAACGCGGGCGTCTCCGGCGATACCACGACTGGCGGTCTGGCGCGGCTCGACTGGTCGATCCCGCCCGGCACCGAAGCCGTCATCGTCGAACTCGGTGCCAACGATGCGCTGCGTGGAGTCGATCCGAAGGTCGCGCGCGGCGCGCTCGACGAAATTCTCAACAAGCTGAAAGCACGCAACATCGCTATTTTATTGTGCGGGATGTATGCGCCGCCGAACTACGGATCGGACTACACGGCGAAATTCAACAGCATTTATCCCGACCTCGCCAAAAGCCATAAAGTTCCGCTTTATCCGTTCTTTCTTGATGGCGTGGCCACCGAGGCGAAGTTGACCCAACCGGACGGACTGCATCCGACGGCTGCAGGAGTCGATGTCGTGGTCGAGCGGATTCTGCCCACGGTAGAGGCGTTTCTGAAGGATCGTGCGTTGCAGTTAAGCAAGCCCTGAGGGGATTTGGCGCCGGTCGTAAGATGGCCGCTTCGCACTGTCATCGTGCTGCGGTAAAAAAGACCTCAGGTGATTCGTGATCCTCTTTTGCATCGAGGAGATTCGTGATGCCGCGCTTGTTTACCGGGCTGGAAATTCCCCCGGACATCGGCCAGACGCTCTCGAACTTGCGCGGGGGCCTGCCGGGCGCCCGCTGGATCGACCCCGAAAATTATCACGTCACATTGCGCTTCATCGGCGATATCGACGGCCCGGCAGCCAACGAGATCGCCTCGACACTGGAGCGGATCAATCGCAAACCGTTTGAAGTCGCCCTGCAGGGTCTGTCCAGCTTCGGCGGCAAGAAACCGCGCGCTGTCGTGGCATCGGTTGTACCAAGCCGCCCGCTAATGGAATTGCAGGCGGAGCTTGAGCGCCTGATGCAGCGGTTTGGTTTCGACCCCGAGGGCCGCAAATTCATCCCCCACGTGACGCTGGCGCGGCTGCGGGATGCATCAAATCGGGATGTGGCGGACTATCTGTCGGTGCGGGGCTATTTCCCGACCCGCAGCTTCATGGCTTCCCGGTTCGTGCTGTTCTCGTCACGCGCTTCGGTCGGCGGCGGACCTTATGTGGTTGAAGACGCCTATGCGCTGAGCGCATAGAGAGTCGTCCGTCACCTTTGTAGTCTTGCAATTTCCGCGTCGTTCTGGCGGGTAGCGAGCCATGAACGCTCCCACTCCCGCCTTCTTCCGTCGGCACTATCAGGCTCTCGTCGCCGCGGGCACCATTGAGGCCGATCCGGCCCAGGCCCGGGCCGTCGAGGCCTTCACGGCGCTGGAGGCGCGGCTGGCAGGATACCGGCCCGGCCGGGGCGGATTGCTGCAACGCCTGTTCGCCGACAAGGACGCGGCGCCGCTGCGCGGCCTCTACATCCATGGCGAGGTCGGTCGCGGCAAGACGATGCTGATGGATCTGTTCTTCAGCGAGAGCGCCGTCGCGCATAAGCGCCGCGCGCACTTCCACGAATTCATGGCTGACGTTCACGAGCGGATTCACGGCTTTAGGCAGAAGATTGCCCGCCAGGAAATCGCCGACACCGATCCCGTGCGACTGACGGCGGCGTCGATCTTCGAGGAAGCGTGGCTGTTGTGCTTCGACGAATTCCACGTCACCGACATCGCCGACGCGATGATCCTCGGGCGCCTGTTTGGCAGGCTGTTCGAACTGGGAACGGTGGTCGTTGCAACCTCGAATGTCGCGCCTGACGATCTCTACAAGGGTGGCCTCAATCGCGCGCTGTTCCTGCCATTTATCGTGCAGCTCAAGGAGCGGATGGAGGTGCTGCGGCTGGACGCGCGCACCGACTTCCGGATGGAAAAACTCGCAGGCATCAAGATGTGGCTGGTCCCGGCCGATGCGTCGGCGGATGCCGCGCTCGACAAAGCCTGGACCAAGCTCACCGGCGGCGCCACTGACCGCCCGCGCGACATCACGGTCAAGGGACGCGCACTTCACGTTCCGCATTCGGCGCATGGCGTCGCGCGCTTTTCGTTTGCGGATTTGTGCGAGAAGCCGCTCGGCGCGTCAGACTATTTGCGGCTCGCGCATGATTACCACACGCTGATCATCGACCGGATACCGGCGATGAAATACGAGCACCGCAACTACGCCAAACGTTTCATTACCCTGATCGACGCGCTTTACGACAATGCGGTGAAGCTGATGGCTTCGGCACAGACCGACCCGCTGTCGCTTTACAGCGCGACCGAAGGGGTTGAGGCCAACGAATTCAAGCGTACCTCTTCGCGGCTGATCGAGATGGGCTCGGAATCTTATCTGGCGCTACCCCACGGCCGCAGCGACTCGTCCGCGAGTGGTTCGACCACAGGTCTGGTCGAGACCTGACCGAGTTCGCTTTATGTTTCGTGTCCGGACCCCGCGAAAGCCCGATATGAAAACATCCAGCGGTGCCGCTGCGGCAGGCACTGCCGCTCCATTGAGCGAACGGCGACTTGAACGCTTGCCGCGAAAGGTCTAACCAGCCGTCCAGAGTTTTCCCATCCTCTCCCGTCGACATCAAAGGACAGATTTCCCATGGCGCGTGACAAGATTGCTTTGATTGGTTCAGGTCAGATTGGCGGCACGCTGGCGCACCTGGTCGGACTGAAAGAGTTGGGCGACGTGGTGATGTTCGACATCGCCGAAGGCATCCCTCAGGGCAAATCGCTCGACATCGCGCAGTCTTCGCCGGTTGACGGTTTCGACGCCAAGTTCACCGGCGCCAATTCCTACGAGGCGATCGAAGGCGCCAGCGTCGTGATCGTCACCGCCGGCGTGCCGCGCAAGCCGGGCATGAGCCGCGACGATCTGCTGAGCATCAATCTCAAGGTCATGGAGCAGGTCGGTGCGGGCATCAAGAAGTACGCGCCCGACGCGTTCGTGATCTGTATCACCAACCCGCTCGACGCGATGGTCTGGGCGTTGCAGAAGGCCTGCGGCCTGCCGCAGAAGAAGGTCGTCGGCATGGCCGGCGTGCTGGATTCGGCGCGCTTCCGTTATTTCCTCGCCGACGAGTTCAACGTCTCGGTGGAAGACGTCACCGCCTTCGTGCTCGGCGGGCACGGTGACACGATGGTGCCGCTGACCAAGTACTCCACCGTCGCCGGCATTCCGCTGCCTGATCTTGTGAAGATGGGCTGGACCTCGCAGGCTCGCATCGACGAGATTGTTGACCGCACCCGCAACGGCGGTGCCGAGATCGTTAACCTGCTCAAGACCGGCTCGGCTTTCTACGCGCCGGCGGCGTCCGCCATCGCGATGGCAGAGAGCTATCTGCGCGACAAGAAGCGCGTGCTGCCTTGCGCGGCCTATCTCAACGGCGAGTACGGCGTAAAGGACATGTATGTCGGCGTGCCGGTCGTCATCGGATCGAAGGGTGTCGAGCGGATTGTCGAGATCGAACTGGCCGGCAAGGATCGCGAAGGCTTCGACAAGTCGGTCGGCGCGGTGCAGGGCCTGGTCGACGCGTGCAAGAAGATCGCGCCGGACTTGCTCGGCAAGTAACGCCGCGACACCGTTATCCTCGCATGGGATCCGGGACTTTCGGTTTCCGGATCCCATGCTGAAATTTTCCTCCTTCGTTCTCTTCTCCGATCTCTGGGGCAATCCATGAATATCCACGAATATCAGGCCAAGGCGGTACTGAAGGAATTCGGCGTGCCGATTTCGCGCGGCGTGCCGATTCTCAAGGCATCCGACGCGGAAGCTGCCGCGAAAGAACTTGGCGGCCCGTTGTGGGTGGTGAAGAGCCAGATTCATGCCGGCGGACGCGGCAAGGGCAAGTTCAAGGAAGCCTCGGCCGGCGACAAGGGCGGTGTGCGTCTCGCCAAGTCGATCGATGAGGTGAAAGAATTCGCCAAGCAGATGCTCGGCGCAACGCTGGTGACGATCCAGACCGGCGCAGCCGGCAAGCAGGTCAATCGCCTCTATCTCGAAGACGGCTCCGATATCGAAAAAGAATTCTATCTCTCGCTGCTGGTC
>Ga0255045_10000055_pt1 | contig 20420 bp, 20 predicted proteins | sample BC1_12_23_MG_FD_183652 | JGI IMG/M metagenome (GOLD analysis project Ga0255045, IMG submission 183652) | Seawater microbial communities from Strait of Georgia, British Columbia, Canada - BC1_12_23 | ecosystem: Environmental > Aquatic > Marine > Strait | place: Canada: British Columbia...
GTCCGCCGGGTTGTTATTCCAGTCGCCCAGTTTCGGCACCTTCTTAGCGGTAATGCTGGCGGAAAGGGTCAATATGCCAAGTACCGTGGCGATCAGGAGAATTGTCAATCCGAACCAGACGGTCCACCAATCTTCTTCCACTAACAAGGGGCTGCGGGTCTTTTCGCTTGTCATAACCTTGCTCTCTCTATCTACATCGAGGCGGCCGCACTTTTGATAATCGATGGGTCATCGGCTGTCCGTCCGTCTGCACACGAGGTTCGAACAATGGACATTCTTGCGCCGGCACAGGGTCCATGAAACGGTCAAGCTCCCGGCAGATCCCAGCATTGCCGCGCGCCGATGAGTAGGCGGAACCAAAGGGAGTAATGCCAGGGAATTCAGCTTCGATAGAAGCTGGATCGTCGACAAAGTGGTCACAATGCTGACAGGTTTGTCTGATCACGCCCTCAATTCCCATCACCAAGGGAAAGTCATGCATTTCCCAGGGTCAAACGTACCACGCCGCATGGGGTGGCGTCCGCGCCAGATGCCAACAGGAGTAGGCTGAGATCTCGCAGCCCCTACTCCTTCTCATGCGCCGAGAGGGGAATGGCAGGGGAGCAGGGGAGCAGGGGGGCAGCGGACTCGTCGTTCCTGTCACATGCTCGCCTGCTCCAAATCTCCCTTTCCCCCCTGCCCCCTTTCTCCCTTCCGGTTGTTTCTTCGGCGTAACGCTGGAGTTGGGGAGGCTCGTGGTGTTACAATCCCGGAACTGTGGTGGAAACCGCAGTAATCGTTGCTTTCTCGGGGTTTATCTCATGTTTCCCGTCTCGTTAGAGGTCAAGAATCGTCGTGTTCTGGTCATCGGAGGCGGAGGCGTTGCTCTGCGCAAGGTGCAGGGTCTTGTCGAGGACAGGGCGCGGGTCACGGTTGTGGCGCCCGAGGTCGTGGAACCACTCGCTGAGATGGCCGAACGCGGTGAGATTGTCGTTGAGCGACGTCCCTATCGCGCCGATGCCGGCGAGGGCTGGACGCTGGTTTTCGCCGCCACTGATGACCGGGAGACCAACGCGCAGGTCTTCCGCGACGCCGAGGGTGCCGGCGTGTGGTGCAATGTGGCGGACGACCCCGAGCTGTGTTCCTTTCACCTGCCGGCGAGGGTGCGTCGAGGCCCCCTTCAGATCGCGATCGGGTCGGCCGGGGAGGCGCCGTTCGTGGTGCGCCGTCTGCGCCAACTCCTCGAACGACGGTTCGGGCTTGAGTGGGGTGAGTGGTTATCGGCCGCCGCCCGCTACCGTCTGACCGTCAGGGGTCTGAAGGCTCCAAGGGTTCGTGAGGAGGCTCTTTTCGATCGCTTCTTCCGGGCGACTGTTGATCCGGAAAACCTCACCGCACGGGTACCGACCGCAACCGAAGAACGCGCCTGGCTTGAGTCGCCGGTGGAACACCGGACACCTCAGCGAGCGCGAGCGGGGCGGGTTCCTCATGACGACCGCTCGGGTTTGGTCAGCCTGGTCGGCGCCGGCCCGGGATGCCCAGGGCTGCTCACCGTGCGCGGAAGGCAGCGTCTCCTCGAGGCTGACATCGTGGTCTTCGATCGCCTCGCTGCTGCGGCCCTCCCACCCGAGTTGGCGCCGGAGGTCGAGCTCCACCCGGTGGGGAAGGTGGCGGGCAACCACCCGGTACCGCAGGAGGAGATCAACGACCTTCTGGTTCGGGTGGCTCGATCGGGTAAGCGTGTGGTGCGTCTCAAGGGCGGCGATCCCTACGTCTTTGGGCGCGGTGGAGAAGAGGCCGAGGTGCTCGCTTCGGAGGGCGTGAATTTCGAAGTTGTGCCGGGCGTCACTTCGGGGGTCGCGGCGATGGCGTGGGCCGGGGTCCCGGTGACCCATCGTCGCGAGGCGGTGCGTCTGACTCTGCTCACCGCCCACGAGGCGATCAAGACTGACGGCCCCCAGGTGCGTTGGGACCTGCTCGCCCAGGACCCCCACTCAACACTTGTCGGCTATATGGGTGTGAGTGCGCTGCCGCAGGTGGTGGAACTCCTGATCGAGCACGGGATGGATCCGGCGACGCCGGCGGTGATGGTCGAACAGGGGACCACCTCCGCTCAGCGACGCGTTATCTCGACCCTTGCCGAACTGCCGTCGGCGATCGAGGCGGCGGGCCTCGAACCGCCGGCACTGTTTGCGATCGGACCCACGGTGCGGCATGCGGAGACGCTGGATTGGGTGTCAAAGCTTCCGCTCGCGGGACATCGGCTGCTCGTCCCCGCCACCCGATCCGAGCTCGGTCGTCGTTTTGAAGCCGCCGGAGCGGAGGTGATCCTTCTCCCGCTGCCGGTGACACCGGCCGCTCGGGTGGTGATGGGCGCGCTGCCACTGTCGGGTTGCGTTGTTCGCACCGCTGCGGAGGTTGACTGGCTCGACGAGGAGCGAGGCGGACCGGGGTGGGGCGACGAGGTCGTCGCGTGGTGCGTGGGTTCGGAGGCAGCCACCCGGGCTCAGGAACGGGGATGGCCTTTGGTTCGCCAGTTGGAGTCAGATTTCGATGACGGCGAGTTGGTGAAATCCATTGTCGGTTGAAGGATCGTTCCGCTGATGATCAAGCTCGGTCTGCGCATCCGCTTCTTCCTCTACTCGAACACCCTGATCGTTGTCACCATGACTCTGGTCGCGGTGCTCGGGGCGATGTACCAGCGGCGCACTCTTTCCGATGCCATCGTCAGCCGCGGCCGCAGCATCGTCGAGTCGATGGCCGTTCCGATCACCTATGTCGAGGGTCGGGAACAGGTTGGAGCGGGAGATAGCGGGCTGATCGAACGCTATGTCGCCGAGGTCATGGCCCGCAACCAGGATTTGATGCGATATGTAGTGGTGACCGACGGGACTGGCGTCGTCACCCATTCGAGCCGCTCCGAAATGGTGGGATGGCCGTTTGACCGTACACTCACACCCGACGATCTCGGCGCTGGGCCACAGGCGGACGAGCGACTTGACTCGAATAATGAAGGCGTGCTTGAAGTTCGTTCGGCGCTGGTTGACGGTGGCGATTTCCTGGGCACCCTGGCGGTCGGGTTTTCGTTGCAACCGATCGAGCGGCAGGTGCGCGATGTTGCCGGCAAGGCTGGGTTGGTGGCCCTTGTCCTGATGCTCGGCAACTCGATCATGACGGCGCTCTATGTTGAGACCTTGATCCGACCCATCCTCCACCTCAACGAAACCATGAAACGGGCCGGCGAAGGCAACCTCACGGTCCGCGCTCCGACCCGCCGCGGAGATGAGGTGGCCGAGCTCGGTGACGTCTTCAATCAGATGATGGACGAGCTCGAGGCAGTGCGCGAGCGGGAAGAGCTGCAGCGCGCCCAGCTCGCCCACACCGAGAAAATGGTGGCTGTGGGGACCCTCGCCGCTGGCGTGGCGCACGAGGTCAACAATCCCCTGGCCGGTGTGCTGGCGAGCATCGAGAATATGCGCGACAACCCGGACGACGAGGAGATGCGCGACCGGTATCTCCAGCTCATCGCCGATGGTCTCAAACGTATCGAGCACACTGTAGCCAACCTCCTCAACTTCTCCCGGCCGCGCGAGATCAAGCTCGAACGCACATCCGTCAACCACAACCTCCGCCACGTGGTCGAGCTGGTGGGCTACCAGCTGCGCGCCGCCGGCGTGGAGGTCGAGATGGACCTCGACGCCGATCCGGCGGGGGTCGAGGCCGACCACTTTCAGATGGAACAGCTCTTTCTCAATCTGGTGCTCAACGCGCTCGACGCGATGCGCGACGGCGGGACCCTCTTCCTGCGGACGCGGGTGCGAGGCGGCAAGGTGATTGCCGAGGTCCGCGACACCGGGCACGGAATTCCCGCGGAGATCCGCGATCGGATATTCGATCCCTTCTTCACCACTCGCGAGGTCGGAGAGGGCACCGGTCTCGGGCTGGCGGTGAGCGGCAGCATCGTCGCAGCCCACGGTGGAAGCATCGAGCTCGAGACCTCGGTTGGTCGGGGAACAACGTTTCGTGTCATCATGACGGCCATGGCGGAGGCGGGAGACGAGGGAGAGGTGGGATGAAGATCTGCGGACATCGGTTGCTGATCGTCGAGGATGAACCGCTGCTGCGGATCACGATGGCCGACGCCCTGCGTAAAGAGGGCTTTGCGGTGGACGTCGCCGAGGACGGCGTCAAGGGGGCCGCCCTCTTCGAACAGCACCAGCACGATCTGGTCCTTTCCGATCTCGTCATGCCACGCCTCAGTGGTGTCGAACTCCTGAAGCGGATCAAGGCACTGAACCCGGACACGACGGTGGTGATCATTACCGCCCACGGGACGGTCGACAGGGCGGTCGAGGCGATGCGCGAAGGTGCGGCCGACTTCATCGCCAAGCCGTTTTCGATGGCCCAGCTGGTGGTGCGGTTGAGCAATGTGTGCTCGGTCCGCATTCTGCAAGAGCAGAACGTACGTCTGCAGGAGCAGCTCGAACAACGCCACTCCTTCTCCAACATCATCGGCAAAAGCGAGCCTATGCAGGAGGTCTTTGAGTTGATCCGATTGGTGGCCGACTCGGAGGCATCGGTCATCGTGCACGGTGAGAGCGGAACCGGAAAAGAGATGGTGGCGTCGGCCATTCACTTCAACTCGCCGCGCCGAGCAAAGCCATACGTGCGTGTGAGCTGCGCCTCTCTGCCTGAATCTCTCATCGAATCCGAGCTTTTCGGCTACGAGAAGGGTGCGTTCACCGGCGCCAGTGAGCGACGCATCGGTCGTTTTGAGGCTGCTGTTGGGGGCACGCTTTTCCTCGACGAGATCGGAGAGCTGCCGTTGACCTTCCAGGTCAAGCTCCTGCGGGTGCTGCAGGAGCGCCAGATCGAGCGTCTCGGCTCAAACCGGCCGGTCGATGTCGATGTCCGGATCGTCTCCGCATCAGTGCGTTCTCTCGAAGAGGAGATCCGCCAGGGAAGGTTCCGAGAGGATCTCTACTTCCGTGTCAACACCGTCGCCATCGATCTGCCACCGCTGCGCGAACGCCGTGAGGACATCCCGCTGCTCGCGGAGGCGTTCCTGCGCGAGTTCGCCACTCAACGCCGCCGTGAGATCGAGGGTTTCAGTGACGAGGTGATCGACCTCCTCGAGATGTATCCCTGGCCGGGCAACGTGCGCGAGCTCCGCAACGTTGTCGAGCGTGCCGTTCTCTTCTGCCGAGGCCAGGCGGTGACCATCGACGAGCTGCCGCCCAACATTCGCGGCGGTGCGCCGGCGGCTGCTGTAGGCGAGACCCCTCAGGTGATGCCCATGCATGAAGCCGTAGAGCGCGCCGAGGCCGAGGCAATCCGCGCCGCTCTGAGTTCGACGCTGGGCCGGCGCGCGGATGCAGCCGAGCTCCTCGGCATCAGTCGCAAGACCCTGTGGGAGAAGATCAAGCACCTCGAGATTGCGGTCGATTAACCCTCTACCGCGTCCGAGTCCGCGCCCGTGTCCGCGTCCGAAAATATGTCGTGCTCGGGACGTCAACCGCTTGTGAAAACCTCCAAAAATAGCCGCTATACTTGCCTTGTTTGAACTTCGGGGGGAGTATCAATGAGGGTTCTCGGAGCACCGACAATATTCATCGCGGCCGTATTCTTGGTTGCTCCCTGTGCACCAGCTGAAGAAGCTTCTGAAGAAGAAACCCCCCCCCTCCGCGTGTTCTACGACCAGGGCTTTCGCCTTGGTTCCCCGGATGAGAGCTTTTCGCTGCGGATCAACGGTCTGCTCCAGATTCGCTATAGCTTCGTGGATTACGATCCGATGATTCGTTTCAACCAGGAGGACTACTCCAACTTCTTCGTTCGCCGGGCGCGGCTCTATTTCAGCGGCAACGCCGGCAGCCCCCGGTTCACCTATTTCATCCACGCCCAACTCGAGCCCAGTCAGGGCCTCAACGCCAACGACCTGTGGATCGAGTATCGTTTTTCGGAGATGTTGCGGCTGGGTGCCGGGCGCAACAAGATCAGCTACGGGCTCGAGTTCATGAACTCGGGTTCCGCCCTCGGCATGGTGGAACGTTCGTTGATGTATGGCGAGACTGACATCGACCTCGGATCGCTCGTCAATCAGGGGCCCCGTTATCCGGGTGGAGGCACCGAACGATTCGGGCTGAGCTGGTATGCCGCCACTGGCTTCGCCACTGGCGGCATGAACCTCTACCGGTCCCAGGGGGTACAGCTCCGGGGACAGAAGGGCTCCGACACGACCCCGACCTTCGAGTACCAGGTGGGTCTGTGGCAGGGCCGCAGCACCAGCAGCCTCTCGAACAGCGGCAACAACCACCTCATCGCGGCGAGGGTCGGGTATCACCCCTGGGGTTTTGTCGACTGGCGGGTGGTCGGCGATGTCACGTACACGCCGCACTTTAAGCTCGCGTTGATCGGCTCCATATATTCCAACTCGAGTGAGGCGGTTTACCATTTCGATGAAGGTGGTTATAACCTCGCGGCCGTCGCTCTGGTCCGAGGTTGGTCGCTCGACGCAGAGTGGGGCATCGAGTCCTACGACTTTGCCGAGTTCGCCGATGATTTTGACCGGGAAGGCTGGCGAATCGCGGTGGGGTGGTACGTGGTGCCGCGGAGACTCGAGCTGCGGATCCGTCGCGCTGCGATCACCCGTCTCAAGGATCCGACCTTCCGCACAGCAAACGAGTCGGGCCTCGGGATTCCGCAGGTTTGGGATGGCGAGGACTGGGCGCCCGCCATCGAAGCGGAGATCACCGAGACCTCGTTCGCGGCGAGCTACTCGCTGTTTGGGTGGCGCAACAAGCTGGCGTTCGATGTCTCGCGTCTCGTGAGGTCCTTCGCCGCCGACCCCGGCGCTATCACCAACGGCACACCAGCCCCGATCGCAAAAGCCCCCGATCAGATCGACTACCGCGTTCGGGCGATGGTTCAACTCGTTTTTTAGTTTTTAGTTTTGAGTTTCCATCCACCCCCCACCGAAAAAGGAATCATCCGGGGTGGGTGAGGGATAACTCAAAACTCATAACTCAACTCTCAAAACTCTATGTGTTGAGCCCCAACCGTTCGCCGTCGTACTGGTCACTCATGACTTCCTCGCACCAGGCTTCGTTCTCGATATACCACTGGACGGTGGCCCTCAGACCCGAGTCGAAGTCGTAGCTGGGCGCCCAGCCGAGCTCGGACGCGATGCGGTCGGCGTCGATGGCGTAGCGCAGGTCGTGGCCGGGTCGGTCCGGCACGAACTCGATGAGCTCCCGTCGTCCGCCGCCATCGATCAGGGGCTGGAGTTCGTCAAGGATGTCGCATATCGCCTGCACGACCTCGAGGTTTGTGCGTTCGTTATGGCCGCCGACATTATAGGTTCGGCCGGGCCGGCCGCGACGCACCACGAGATCGAGGGCACGGCAGTGATCTTCGACGTGGAGCCAATCGCGGATGTTGGCGCCCTTGCCATAGACCGGGAGTTTCTTGCCGCCGAGCGCGTTGAGAATCATCAGCGGGATCAACTTCTCCGGGAACTGGTACGGACCGTAGTTGTTGGAGCAGTTGGAGAGGGTCACCGGAAGATTGTAGGTGCGGTGCCACGCTCGAACCAGGTGATCGGCGGCGGCCTTGGAGGCCGAGTAGGGGCTCGAAGGGTCGTACGGCGTCGATTCCGAAAAGAGTCCTTCGGCTCCGAGCGACCCAAATACTTCGTCGGTGCTGACGTGGTGGAATCGAACATCCTCGCGGTCCCTCCAGGCCGAACGCGCCGCCTCGAGGAGGTTGGCGGTGCCGCGGATGTTGGTGTCGATGAAGTCGATCGGTCCGTCGATCGAACGGTCGACGTGGCTCTCTGCTGCGAGGTGGACCACCGTGTCGATTTCGTACTCGGAAAAGATTCGCCGCACGGCGTCGGCATCGCGAATATCGATGTGGACAAAGGTGTATCGAGAACCGTCCATTTCGGAGAGTCCGTGGAGGCTGGCCTGGTGGCCCGCGTAGGTGAGGGCATCGACGTTGATCAGCCTCAACTCCCCATCGGCGGCGAGGGCGAAGCGCACGAAGTTGCTGCCGATGAATCCAGCCCCACCGGTGACCAGCATCGAGCGCGGGTGGTGGGTGATCTCGCTCATGGCGCGTACACCGGGAGGTCTTCGGTCGGCACTTGGGCCAGGGGCCGCCAGCCGCGATCCCGCTCCGATAGCACCGGCTCGAGCCCGTCGAGGGGCCAGTCGATGCCGATCTCGGGATCGTTCCAGGGCAGACCGCGCTCCTCCTCTGAGCTGTAAAAGTTGGAGCACTTGTACTGAAAGTCGGCCACATCCGACAGCACCAGAAAGCCGTGCGCAAAGCCTACCTCAGCGAAGAGACACAACCGGTTATCCTCACTCAGTTCGGCCCCTGCCCAAGCCCCGAAGCTCGGGCTGCCACGGCGGATGTCGACCACAACATCGAAAACACGGCCACGCGTCACCCGCACCAGTTTGGCCTGGGCGTGGCCGAGCTGGTAGTGGAGCCCACGCATCACCCCACGCAACGAACGCGAGTGGTTGTCCTGGAGGAAATCGTGGGCAATACCGAGCTCGGCGAGATCACGACGGTTGTACGACTCCATGAAGAAGCCGCGGCTGTCTTCGATGACCTTCGGTGCGAGCAGCTTGACGCCGGAAAGAGGTTCTTCAACCACCTGCACTTTTGTTCTCCGCACGCTCCAGCACCTCGGCCAGATAGGATCCGTAGCTGGAGCCCGCTGCGGTCTCCGCCTCGCGCCGAAATTCCTCGTTGCTGATCCAGCCCTTGGTCCAGGCAATCTCCTGCAGGCAGCCGATCTTGAGGCCCTGGCGTTCTTCGATGGCCTCTATGTAGGTCGAGGCCTCGATCAGGCTGCGATGGGTGCCGGCGTCGAGCCACGCATATCCCCGGTCCAGGACGGTCACTTTGAGTCGTTTCTGCTCGAGGTAACACCGATTGAGATCGGTGATTTCGAGCTCGCCCCGCGAGCTCGGCTCGAGCGCGGCAGCCAGATCGCAGACGTCGGGACCGTAGAAATAGAGCCCGGGAACGGCAAATGAGCTACGCGGGTTTTCCGGCTTCTCCTGGATGGAAACGACGTTGCCGTCGCCATCGATCTCGACTACGCCGTATCTTTTGGCGTCGCGCACCCGGTAACCGAAAATATGGGCGCCGTCAGTCAGGGTGGCGCACTCCGTCAGGGTCTTGCTCAGCCCCGGTCCGTGGAGGATGTTGTCACCGAGGACCAGGCAAGCCGGCGAGCCGTTGAGAAACTCGCGCCCGAGCAAGAAGGCCTGGGCGAGGCCATCGGGGCGGGGCTGTTCGCAGTAATCGAACTGCATCCCGAACCGGCGGCCGTCGCCGAGAAGTTCGCGGAACGACGGCAGGTCGCGGGGAGTGGAAATGACCAGCACCTCGCGGATTCCGGCCCGCATCAGCAGGCTCAGCGGGTAGAAGACCATCGGTTTGTCATAGACCGGCAGGAGCTGCTTGCTGATGACTTGGGTTACCGGGTGCAGCCGGGTGCCGGAACCCCCGGCGAGGACGATGCCTTTGGCGTTGCTACCCATCGGCGCAAAGATAGCACGGAGGGGAGCGCCCACCCACCCAACCAGATTCGAGATACGAGATCCACCCACCCGGCTTCGCGTGCAGGGCTTCGCCGCGGCAAGCCCCCCTTGACAGTGAGCTGAGAGAATCGATCCTTTGGCCGCATCTCGCATCTCGCATCTCGCATCTCGCATCTCGCCAAGATTTGACAGTTGATCGCAACTGATGTACTGTATTACATCAGTGACACAGTTAATCATTCACCATTTTCTTGAGATCGATCCTGCTTCGGCCGTGCCCATTTGGCGGCAGATCGAGGACGGCATGCGCCGCCTGGTAGCTTCCGAACGGATTGCTCCCGGCAGCGTCGTGCCGTCTGTGCGCGAGCTCGCCAAGGCCCTGCGGGTCAACCCGGCAACGGTTTCAAAGGCCTATCGTCGCCTGACCGAGGCGGGCTTGCTGATGGTGCGCCGCGGCGAGGGCACATTTGTCGGCGAGCTCGATTCCGACGAGCTCGAGAAGGAGCGGTTGCTGCTGTTGACCGATGGCGCCGCATCGTTCATTCGGCTGGCGACCAGTGTCGGCGCGAGCCGGGACGAGGCCACCCGGGCAGTCGTCGAGAGCTGGAAGCCGGCGGTTTCGGAGGGCGAAAGTGGAGTCAACAATGGGGGTTGAACCGGTTGTACAGCTTGATGGTTTGACCGTGCGCTAGGGAAAGCTGACGGCGGTCGACGGTTTGTCACTGGAGGTGCCCAAGGGAGGCGTTTACGCATTGCTCGGCCGTAACGGTTCCGGTAAATCCTCAACGGTCCGCTGCCTGCTCGGGCAGCAACGGCCGACCGCCGGAAAGTCGAGGATCCTGGGATTCGATTCGTGGAGGAAGAGGCGGCGGGCGATGGAGAGGGTTGGCGTTGTGCCTGAGAACCCGGACGTGCCGCCAGATACCACGGCTGATCGTGTCGAGCACTTCTTGGCGTGGGTCACTCCGTTTTGGCGGTCCGCGAACTACTTCGATCGACTGGAAAGTCTGGGCGTGCCTCGCCGGCAGCGCTTTGCTCGTCTCTCCAAGGGTCAGCAGCGGCAGCTGGCGCTGGCCATCGCGCTGGCCGGTTCACCCAGGCTCCTGGTGCTCGATGATCCCACCCTCGGACTCGATGCGGTCGCCCGCCGAAAGCTTTACGAAGAACTCATCGGCGAGCTCGCCGACCGCGGTACCACGGTTTTCTTGACGACCCATGATCTCGTCGGGGTGGAGGGAATTGCCGACAGGGTTGGTGTGCTCCATGGAGGATCTCTGCTGGTCGACGAACCACTCGAGGTTCTCAAGGCACGTTACTGTCGCCTGACATGGGCCCCAACCGACGATATTCCGCCCGAGAGGATCCAAGCCGGCCTGCAACACCTCGGTGTTATCGGCACGGGCACGGCGCAGGGAGCGAACGAGGCGGTGGTGGAGAAGTTCTCAGAGATCGGTTTCGATCGTTTTCGTTAGGAGGCGTCGGTCGAGGTCATGCGGGTCGACTCGCTGTCGCTCGAGGAGATCTTCATCGCCCTCTGCGGTGCTGAACCGGGAGGTCGATCATGAACGCGACGATGGCAGTCTGGGCGCGCGAGGTGATGGCCCGGCGCGAGTTGCTCCTGCTGGCGGTAGCGGTCGCAGTCATCGTCAGCTTGTTGCCATTTCTGCCCGGTGTCGAGAACTACGAGGCAACGGACGTGAGAACCGTTGGATCCAGCGCTGTGGCGCTAGCCCTCGGATGTCTCCTCGCCCTTCTGCTCGGCGCGACGGTGTTTGGCAATGATCTCTCGGAGGGACGGCTCGGTTTCTTCTTTGCTCGGCCGGTGAGCGGTTTCGCGGTGTGGTGGGGCAGGGTGTTGGCGGTGATGGCCCTGGTCTGGATCGTTGAGATCATCGTCCTGGCGCCGGCGCTCTACAGCGAAGGAATTGACAACTTCACCTCGAGGGACGAATTTGATTGGCTGACGATCCTCGCCTATGTCATCGCGCCGTTGTTGCTCTTCCTCCTGGCTCACGCGGTGAGCATCCTGGTGCGGGCGGGCACGCCCTGGCTGTTCCTCGATCTCGGCGGTGCGATTGTTGTCGCGATCTTTGCATGGCTGAATCTGAGGCCGCTCTTCGAGATCGGCGCCCCCGTCGCCTTGTGGGTGGTTGCGGGTGCGTTGATGGCCGCCCTGTTGATTGCCCTGTCGGTCGGCGGCGCGATAGGGGTGGCGGTGGGACGCGTTGATCTCAATCGGACCCACAGTGCACTGTCGCTGGCCCTGTGGGGAACCCTCGCCATCTTCGTTGCCGCCATAACCTTATACGCCGGATGGTTGGCGGATTTCGGACCGCGCCAATTCACCGATGTCGACGTCGTGACCGTGGCGCCGGACGGACTATGGGTCGAAACCATCGGACAGGCGAAGGACCGGCTGGACGTCAAGCGCCGGTATCTTATCTCGACTACCGCTAACCGTTGGCTGCCGCTGCCTGCACGAGACCAAGGCCTCGAGAATGGCGTGGTTTTTGCGCTCGACGGCTCCACCGCGATGTGGAGGGGTGGTGGCGTCGGCGACGAGCCGAGATCTCTGTGGTGGACCGATCTCGGCCGACCCGACCCGATGGCTCGGCCTACCAGCCTGGTCGTTTCCTCTGAGGCCGCTCTGACGCTCTCCGCGGACGGTTCCCGCCTCGCGATTCTCGAAGAAGGGACCGTGTCGATCTACGAGCTCGGCGAGGAGCGCCTGGTGAAGGCGGTCCGCCTGCCCGAGGATCTTCAGCGCGTCGCGGTTGTTTTCATCGATACAAACACGCTTCGGCTCTTCGCTCGACCTGATGTCGACGAAGTCCAATCAATCCTCATCGCGGAAATCGATGTGCCTACCGGTGAGCTTGTCAGGATCGGGGTGGTCACCGGCTTGGAAGAGATTTCGTGGTTTGGCGTCGACGCTGCGTTGGAACATATGGTTGTGTCGACGAGGATGGAGGGCTCTCTCGTCTGGGAACGACGGCTGCACGATGCGAAAAGCGGCGCATTGATTAGAAACCTCGATGATGCGGGTTTCCCCAGATTCCTCCAGGATGGGCGGAAATTTCTGGCCTCCCAGAATGACGACGGGTCGTTAGCGCTGGTAGTGGAGCCGGTTGAAGGCGAGGGCCGGATTGACCACACGTTGCGTGCGGCGGATGGGTCCAGGGTCCTCGGCGAGGCGGTACCAAACGGTGTCATCGTGTCGCATCTCGTCGACCCGTCCGATCGTACCCAGGGGATCCGCCAAGCCCTTTTCGACGTCGATACGGGTGAGATGCGGAACATCGGTTCACATCTGCGGCGCACGGTCCGGTGGTTCCCATGGCAATCCGGCGTCGAAATGGGGTTCTTCTGGCACCGCAATCAACCCGCGGTCTCCAGGCTATTTATTGATCAGTCAGGAGCGCTGGTGCGGTGGGATCCGGAGAGTGGCGAAATGGTGCATGTTGTAGGTGGTCAACAGTAGACCGAGCCTCACGGCTACCATCGGGCACGGAGACGGAGATCCGGCTCCGCCGGTGGCTTCGCCGTGACAAGCGGGCAAGGGAACCGAAAGCGCTTCTCGTGCGTAGTGATGAATGGAGGAAACGATGTGGACCTTCGTTCTGTGGTTGATTCTGCTCGTGGTGTGCTGGCCGCTGGCGTTGCTGGCGCTGGTGCTCTACCCGGTTGTCTGGTTGCTGCTGCTGCCCTTCCGCCTCATCGGTATCACTGTTGACGCGGTCTTCAAGTTCCTACACTCGATTTTGATGCTGCCGGCACGCGTCCTCCGCGGACCCGTAAAGGCTAGCGCATGAATTCTCGGTCGGAGCGGGATGCGCGTCGATGAGAAACCAGACAAGCGCGCGTTGATCGGAGGTGCCTGGCATCCCGACGCGACGATGTCCTCATCGTCGGGTCGGCGTGCCTGGCATCCTCTCGGGAAGAGCGATCTGAGAATAGCGCCTCGCAATACAGTGTCGCGAAGCGGCCACCAGTACTCGGGAGCTCCCTGCTCAACTACTCAAGATGAACTGCGCAAGCTTCCGCAGGTCTTCCTCACTGGTGTCCGGATACGCCGGCATCACGATGGGGAAGTTCTCCGCCATATATTTGAGCCTCGGGTTGTTCTCCATGACCGCTTTGGGGTCGTTGAAGTACTCCAGTAGAGACTCCTCCTGCCAGCGGTCGGAGAGAGCGTTGAGCGACGGCCCGGATCGTTGCCCCTGACGGTCTGCGCCGTGGCATTTGGCGCAGCCGAGGTCGATGTAGAGCGCTTCCGGCGTGCCCGGCGCCGGGCCGGAAACACCGCAGGCGGCGAGAACGAGGACGGTAAGGGCGCCTACTGCGAACGCTGCGTACACTGAGCGGGTAGCAGTCATCGATTCCTCCTTCATTCCTCAGGCGGGGATCAATCACCCACCAGGTGATCGACCTTTGCGGAGCAGATGAAATCGTTTTCGGAGATCCCACCGATCGAGTGGGTGTTGTAACGGATGGCGCAGGTGTTATAGCCCACCTTCATTTCCGGGTGGTGGTCCTCGCGGTGTGAGATCCAGGCCACCGCGTTGACAAAGGCCATCGTCTGATAGTGGTCCTCGAATTGGAAGACCTTGGTCAACGATCCATCTTCGATCTCCCAGCCCTCGGCGTGGCTCAATTTGTGCTCGAGGTCGTGTCCGGAGAGCGGCGGGGTCCCGGGCGCTAGCGGCCGGCAGGTCATCATCAAAAGCTCGTTGTCACACATGGTGATTCCTCCGCGGTCATAATACCAATCGCTGCTTGATCTTCGGGAAATTTTAGGTTAGCCTAAAAATATGCCGGAGCTGCGTGTGGATCATGAATCGCGACTCGTGTTATCGGAGTCCCAGGAGGACTACCTCAAACAGATCTTTCTCCTCGGCGGGGAGGGAGATCGGGTGAGCACCCAGTCCCTCGCGCGCCGACTGCGGGTCAAACCAGCGTCGGTGACCGAAATGGTCGGACGGCTCGCCCAGTTCGATCTGGTCGAGCACGCCCCGTACCGCGGCGTCCGACTGACCGATGCCGGCAGGAAGGTCGCGCTCGAAATGCTCCGCCACCACCGATTGCTCGAGACCTATCTGGTGGAGGCCCTCGGCTACAAATGGGATCAGGTCCACGAAGAGGCGGAACGGCTCGAGCATGTGATCTCGGAACGTTTCGAGGCGCGCATTGCTGAAGTCATGGGCCATCCGACCCACGACCCTCACGGCGACCCGATTCCAGCGCCCGACCTGAGTCTCCCAGACGGGGATTCGTCGGTGCCGCTGCAGGATCTCCCAATCGGGTGTTTTGGGACCGTCGTGAGGGTCGGTGCCCAGGACACGGACAACCTCAATCTGCTCAGGCGACTCGGCCTGGCTCCGGGCAGCACGGTCGAGGTCGTCGCCGACGACGAGCGGGGGCTCCGGGTTCGGGTCGGAGAAGATCGTTTCCTGCTGCCGACCTACCTTTCCGAAATGCTGTGGGTGAAGAGAGAGAAGTCATGAAATCGATAACGAATGTCGCGATTATCCCACTCCTGGTCTTCGTGGCGGCCTGTGGCGATGGGACCCAGGAGCCGTCCGACAGAGACACCGTCAACGTCGTGGCGACCACCAATATCGTTGCCGATCTGGTGCGCACCATCGGTGGCCCGGAGGTCGAGGTGGAAGCCCTGATGGGTCCGGGAATCGATCCCCACCTCTACAAGGCCTCGGCTGGTGACGTACGGCGCATGAGCTCAGCCGAGGCTATTTTCTATAGCGGCATCCACCTCGAGGGCAAAATGAGCGAGGTTCTCGAGCGCATGGGCGAACGAGGGATGCGGACGGTGGCGGTTGCGGAGTGTGTGCCCGAGGAGGATCTCATCGAGTCGGCCGGTTTCTCGGGACTGCACGACCCGCATGTGTGGTTCGATGTCGGCTTGTGGTCGCAGACGGTTGGGTGCGTGGTGGAGACGCTGGTCGCTCTCGACCCGGACGGCGCGGAGAAGTACCGGCAGCGGGCCACGGACTACGCCGAAGAGTTGAAGGCGCTTGATGGCTGGGTCCGAGATCGGGTGCAGGATTTGGCGCCCGAGCAGCGGATCCTGATCACTGCCCACGACGCCTTCGGTTACTACGGCCGCGCGTACGGGTTCGAGGTGCGGGGTCTGCTCGGGGTCAGCACCGCGTCGGAGGCCGGCACATCGGATGTCCAGGCGCTCGCTGACTTCATTGTCGAGCAAGAGATTCCGGCGGTTTTTGTCGAGACCTCGGTGCCACCCCGCTATGTGCAGGCGCTGCAGGAGGCGGTCAGGGCGCGCGGATTCGGGGTCGAGATCGGCGGCAGCCTCTACTCCGATTCGCTGGGTGACCCGGGCACCCCGGCCGGCACCTACGCCGGGACAGTCCGCGCCAACGTCGAGACGATCGTTACCGCGCTGGCGAAAACAGTTGAAATGGACTGAGGGCCGGGTGATGAAACGACAATTCTCTCTGCAGGTTTTTGGAGTCATCATTTTGGCCTTTGGAATGGCGGTGGTGGGTTCGGCCAAGGATCCGCTCGTCACCGACCGCCCGGATTTCACAGAAAGCTCGAGCACCGTCGGTTCGGGTGTCCTCCAGCTGGAGGGCGGTATCACCTTCGCCGATTTTCGAGGCGGTACGAACGTGACCACGGTTGGTGAGATCCTCGCCCGGTGGGGAGTAGCAAAAAAGCTCGAACTGCGTTTCGTGCTTCCCGCCTATTCGAGAGAGAGTTGGGTAAGGGGCGGGGATTCGGGATTCCTCGACTCCGGCATTGGTCTCAAGTACGAACTGGCACAGGGACGCGGCGACGGTTTCATCGGTGGCATGGAGGCGTCGCTGATCGCCTCGACCACAATGCCGACCGGCACATCGGATTTCGCGAGCTCGAGTTGGCAGCCGGCGGCTGTATTTGTCGCCAGCTGGGAGCTTGGGCCGAACGTCGGCATCGGTTCGAATGTGGGTGTTGCTCGCCCCGCCGACGAGGAGAATCGATATACCACCCTGTGGGGCAGTGTCGCCCTGGGCGTTGGTCTGACCGAGGCGGCATCGATCTTCGTCGAGATCTACGGATTCAACCGGGAGGAGAATCGGGGACCAAGCACCGCTACCTTCCAGGTCGGATTCGTGTATCTGGTCAGCCCCGATCTCCAGCTCGATGCGCGAGCGGGCAGGCGGCTGACGGATCGAGGCGTTGACTTTCTCATCGGCGCCGGCCTGTCATGGAGGATCGGAGGATGAAGATGAACGATGCCAACTACGCCTGGGCGATTGAGGTCGAGGATCTGACCGTTGCCTACGCCGATCAACCGGTCTTGTGGGACATCGATCTGCAGGTACCGACCGGGGTCAAGATGGCCATCATTGGCCCCAACGGCGCCGGCAAGAGCACCCTGGTCAAGGCGGCGATGGGTCTGGTCAAACCGGTGGCGGGCGAGGTTCGGATCTTTGGGCGCTCCCGCGACGGCGCCGAAGGGCAGATCGCTTATGTGCCGCAGCGGTCCACGCTGTCGTGGGATTTTCCGACCGATGTGATCGACGTGGTAACGATGGGGACCTACGGCAGGGTGGGGTGGATCCGCCGCAGTGGAACGGCGGAGAAGATGCAGGCTGAGGCGGCTCTCGAACAGGTCGGGATGACGGACTTCGCCCGGCGTCCGATCGCCGAGCTTTCGGGTGGCCAGCAGCAACGGGTGCTGTTGGCCCGAGCCCTCGTCCAGGACGCACCCATCTACATGCTCGATGAGCCTTTTCAGGGTGTCGACGCACCCACCGAGCGCGCCATCATCGAAGTGCTCAATGATCTCGCCCACGCCGGGAAGACCATTATCGTCGTCCACCACGATCTGCAGACGATCCCCGAATATTTCGACGCGGTGCTCCTGCTCAACGTCCGCGCGATCGTTTCGGGCCCGGTGAGCGAAGTCTTCACCGAGGAAAACCTGCGCCTCACCTTCGGAGGTCGGGTCGGGGTCCTCGCGGCCAGCGGCGCGGGCGAGGTGTGATGGACCTTTTCGGCGACTACACGCTTCGGCTGGTTGCCCTCGGGTCGGCGGTCCTCGGTGCGACCAGCGGCGCGCTTGGTTCCTTTGCCTATCTGCGCCGTCAGAGCCTGCTCGGCGATGCAGTCAGCCACGCCGCTCTGCCGGGGATCGTCCTTGCCTTCATGCTCACTGGATCGAAGGTGCCGCTGGTGCTGATGCTGGGAGCGGGTTTGGCCGGGTGGATCGGTACTCTGGCGGTGCAATTGGTCGTGAGGCGGTCGCGGGTGCCCTACGACAGCGCCCTCGGGATCGTTCTCGCTGTCTTCTTCGGCATAGGGCTCGTGCTTTTGACCCACCTCCAGAAGCAGTCCAATGCTGCCCAGGCCGGTCTCGAGTCCTTTCTCTTCGGTCAGGCAGCGTCGCTGCTTAGACGGGACGTCGTGACGATGGCCGTGCTCGGCACTGCAGCGCTGGTGATCCTGGTGCTGCTATGGAAGGAGTTCAAGCTCCTTAGCTTTGATCCAGACTTCGCGGCCAGCGTCGGTCTGCCGGTGCGCCGCCTCGATGGGCTCTTGACCCTCTTGTTGGTGGTGGCCATCGTTATCGGTTTGCAGACCGTCGGTGTGGTCCTCATGAGCGCCATGATCGTCGCCCCGGCGGCGGCCGCCCGTCAGTGGAGTCAGCGGCTGGCGCCAATGGTAGTTATCGCGGCCGCTGTCGGTATCTTTTCCGGCGTCGCCGGCTCGCTCTTCAGCTCGCTCATACCGCGGCTGCCAACCGGGCCAACCATCGTCCTGGTTCTGAGCGCTATCGTCGTCGTTTCGCTTTTTCTGGCGCCACACCGCGGGCTGCTGTGGCGTTCGCTGCGGCGCGGCGCTCTGCGTGCTGCGCCCGATCTCGACCCCGTACTGATGCACCTCTATGCGCTGTCCCACCAACATCCAGATGACCCCGAGCACGGCCACTCGGTGGCGGTGATTCGGACCATGAGTCCACCGGAGACCAACGTCGACGCCGCCCTCGAACGGCTGGCCGATCGCGGTCTGGCGCAGCGCACAGCGGGCGGTAGCTGGGCGCCGACCCCTATTGGACGGCGCGAGGCACGGCGAATCCACGATCGTGAAGCGGGAGAGGGACCATGACCCCAGAGCTGCAGATCGTACTCATCGCGGTGGTCACCGCGGTCGCCGCGGCCCTCCCGGGAACCTATCTGGTTCTGCGCCGCACGGCGTTGGTATCGGATGCGATTTCGCACGCCATCCTGCCCGGGATCGTCGTGGCGTTTTTGCTTACGCACGACCTCAATTCGCCCATACTGCTGGTTGCAGCGGCGGCGACCGGTGTGCTGACCGTCTTTCTCATCGAGGCGTTGTTCCGTTCGCGGCTCGTGCCGGAGGACGCATCGATCGGTCTCGTCTTTCCCGCCCTCTTTTCAATAGGTGTCATCCTCATCTCCCGTTACGCCGGTGACGTCCACCTCGACACCGATTCGGTGCTGCTGGGCGAGCTCGCGCTGGCGCCGTTCGATCAGATGGTCATCGGCGGTGTTGAGATGGGGCCACGCGCGTTGTGGACCATGGGTGTCATTCTGGTGCTTAACCTGGTGATGATCGCCCTCGCCTGGAAAGAGCTCAAGCTGGCAACCGTCGATCCCGGTCTCGCCGCGTTGCTCGGATTTTCGCCTGTTGCCATCCATTACTCGCTGATGGCGATGGTCTCGATCACTGCTGTCGGTGCTTTTGACGCCGTGGGCTCGATTCTGGTGGTGGCGTTGATGATCGCGCCGCCAGCCACCGCCTACCTCCTGGTCGACCGTTTTGCGCCAATGCTGTGGGTTGGAGCCGCAGTAGCGGCTGCATGCGCAATCTTGGGGTTTGCAATTGCGTACGCGCTGGACGTGTCCATTGCGGGCTCCATGGCTGCTATGTGTGGGGTCCTTTTCACCGCCGCCCTGCTGTTGGCGCCGCGTCGGGGTCTGGTGGCCCAGGCGCGAAGACGCAACTCGCAACGCCTTGATCTTGGTGTTCGAATGCTGTTGGTCCACCTGCTCCACCACCAGGAGACCGAGGCCGAAATCGAGGAGTGCAGGGTGCCGAGCTTGCATCGCCATCTTCAGTGGGCCGAATCCCGGACCCGACAGGTTGTGCGCGAAGCGGAACAGAGAGACCTCGTCAGCCGGGTCGGTGACCTCCTGAACGCCACAGCCGAAGGCAAACGGCTCGCCGAAGTTGCGATTGTGGGCGAACCGACCGGCTGACGAAGTGACCGGTAATCAGTGACCAGTAGCCGGACCCACCCTCCCACGAAAAAATTGGGAGGGAGCTAAAACTCCCACTGATTACTGGTTACTGGTCACTGGTTACTGGGCGGGTGGGCGGAGACACGATACAATGGCGCGCAGGAGGGTCCATGCAGGTACTCGAAGGACACCTTGATGCACAGGGACTGCGATTCGCCATCGTGGTGAGTCGTTTCAACGAAGCGCTGACGGCGCGGCTCGAATCGGGTGCGGTGGACTGCCTACAGCGGCACGGAGCCGAGGAGGACCACATCACCATCGTCCGTGTTCCGGGCGCCTGGGAAATCCCGATGGTGGCGGCAAAGCTTGCCTCCGACGGTGGTTTTGACGCGGTGGTCTGCGTCGGTGCTCTTGTGCGAGGCGGCACCGCCCACTTCGATCTCCTGGCCGCGGAGGTCGCCAAGGGCGTCGCGCAGGCGGCCATCAGCTCGGGCGTTCCTATGACCTTTGGCGTCATCACCGCCGACACGCTTGAGCAGGCGGTCGAGCGGGCCGGCACTAAAATGGGCAACAAGGGTTGGGAGGCTGCGTTGGCCGCGATTGAGATGTCGCGGTTGGCGGAAAGGCTCGACAGGAGGTCCTGAGTGCGCACCGC
>Ga0255045_10000057_pt1 | contig 19909 bp, 14 predicted proteins | sample BC1_12_23_MG_FD_183652 | JGI IMG/M metagenome (GOLD analysis project Ga0255045, IMG submission 183652) | Seawater microbial communities from Strait of Georgia, British Columbia, Canada - BC1_12_23 | ecosystem: Environmental > Aquatic > Marine > Strait | place: Canada: British Columbia...
GACCCGCGTGAGCTGATCGACGATCTGGTGCGGGAAAAGCTCAAGGTCGGCGCGTTGGCGCGGAAAGTCCTCGCGAGTCCGGTGCACCTCCACTTCACCGAGGGCGCTCCCGGCCTCAAGCAAACAGCAGTGTTCGGACGCGCCTTGCGGATGATCGAGGGGCACGGGCCCAAGCAGTTCCGCCAGCCTGATGTGGTCATCCTCGATGCCCCCGCGTCAGGACACGGCATCGCCTGGATGACCGCCCCCCAGCTGGTTTCAGAAGTCATCTCGAGCGGTCCCATTGGTCACATGGCGGCCGAGATCGCGGCCTTCCTCGCGGACCCAAAACGGTTCGGTTCGATCGTCGTCACCACCGCCGAGGAGATGCCTGTGCAGGAATCTCTGGAACTCCTCGGGGCGATGTCAACCCGGCTCGATCGTCAACCGGAGCTGGTCGTCGTCAATGCGATTTACCCTCCGGCCCCGAAATCCCGCCGCAGCGACGACGAGGCGACCCGCCTTTGGATTCGCCGACGGCGCATCAACGAGGACGAGCTAGCCCGTCTGAGGGCAGATTGGGACGGACCCACAGTCGTGGTGCCACTCGAGCCGATCGACGCCGGACCGGTCCTGGTGGGCGTCGTCGGCGAACACCTCGCCAACGCACTCGAGGTCTGAGATGGATCCCCGCGAGCACTCGCTGGTGATCGTGGTCGGCTCGGGTGGAGTCGGCAAGACCACGCTGGCCGCCGCCATGGCCGCAAGCTCTGCCGGCGCCGGAGACGACACCCTCGTGATGACCTTTGACCCCTCATTGCGGCTCAAAGACACCCTTGGAGTGGGGCTAGAAGCCAGCGAGCAGGTGACCCGGGTGAAGACTGACACCGCGGGTGCGCTGCACGCAAGTCTGCTCGACGCGCGGCGAACGTTTGATCGGCTGATCGACCGTTACGCTCCGGACGAGGAGGCGCGGCAACGGATTCTCACCAACCGCTTCTACGATCGCCTCTCCGCAAACCTCGCGGGCGTGCTTGAGTACATGGCTTCGGAGCGTCTTTTCGAGGTCGCGCGTGAGGGAGGCCACGACCGCATCGTCCTCGACACCCCACCGACCCGGCAGGCGCTCGACCTTCTAGGAGCCCCAGCCCGCATCGTCGGATTCCTCGACAGCGGCGCCCTCCGCATCGCGCTTAAACCGTGGTTCGACGTCACGGGTAAACTCAAGGCAACCTCAAAGCTCGGCATCATCGGCCGCAATGTCGAGGGCTTTCTCGACCGCATGGTCGGTCTCGAGCTGCTGCGCGACATGGCCGACTTCTTCCGCGCCTTTGCCCCTCTCTACGAAGGATTCCGCGAACGGGCGCTCGAGGTCCATGATCTCCTGCGCTCGCCCGCGACTCTATTCGTGCTGGTCAGCGGTCCCGGCGAGGGACGGGTTGCCGACACCCTCTTCTTCGCCCGCCGCCTCACCGACGCCGGCTACAACCTCGGGCCGATCGTCATCAACCGGGTCCACCCGCTCCTCGATGATCCCGACCGGGAAACAGAAAGCGAGGGCCACCGGCTCCTGGGGTGGCTCGGTCGTCGCGACCACGAGGCTGTTGCCGAGCTCCGAGACCTCGTCGGTGACTCCCACCCCATCGTCGAGATCCCGCTCCTCCCGGAGGAGCCGACGAATCTCGAATCACTGACAGCGTTGGGAGAGATGTTTGAATGTCGGTTGGATGAGGCGCTCAAGCGGCTCTGATCCCGGATCCCGGATTCCGGATACCAGATCCACCCTCCCACCCAGACCCTCACCCCTATCTGGCATCTGGTATCTGGTATCTGGCTACCGGGTGGGCGCCTAGAGCCCGAGGCGCTTGCGGATACCGTCGAACCTCGGGTCCTCGCGCAACGGGTCCATAGTCGGAAAGCCGATGAAGGCCGCGGCGGGATCGCACTCGGCGGCAGCCTTGTCGAGGCACTCGAATGCGGCATCGATGTCGCCGAGACCGCTGTGGACCTGCATCAAGGAGATGGGCTGGGTGTATTCCCCCGGAGATCTCGCCGCGAGCTCCTCCAAGATCCTCTCCGCCTTATCTCGTTGCCCCGCGACGCCGTAGGCCCAACCCAGCCAGCTCAGGTAATACGCGCCGCGATCGGTCAACGTCACGGCCTTTTCAAAGACCGTCACAGCCTCATCGTAACGGCCGAGGGCACCATAGTTCGCTCCCAACACAAACTGGCTGTAGAGGGAATCCGCATCTATGTCGACCGCTTCCTCGAGCGCTGAAAGCGCATCTGTCCGCCGTCCGGCCGAGACCAGGGCGAGCCCGAGAGTGGTGTTGGCGTACGGTGAGAGCGGGTCGACCTCGAGGGCGCGGTTGGCCGCTGCCACCGCCTCGTCACCCCGCGAGAGGGTCGACAGCGTGAAGCTGTACCAGCAGTGGGCCAGTGCGTAGGAGGGGTTGGCTTCAACGGCCGCCCGGTACTCCCGTTCCGCCGTCTCCCAGTCGTAGGAGAAATAGGCCGCGTAGAGACCGAGAGCGGCCCGCACCTCGGCCACCTCGGGCGCCAGGGAGGAAGCGCGTTCCACCGCCGTGCTCGCCTTGGCCTTGGCCGCCGCCGGCTCCATTCCGTAAAAGGCGAGGCTGTAGTATGTGGCCACAAGGCCGGCGTGGGCAAGTGCGTAGGAAGGGTCCTTTTCAACCGCCTGTTCGAAGAACTCCGCGGCCTTTTGCAGCGAACCCATCTCACGCTTGTACCAGTTGTGCTGTCCCTTGAGGTAGAGCTGATACGCGTCCGGGGAGGCTGTCGGCCGCTTCAACTCCTCCTTGGCTTTCGCACCGAGCTTCATCTGGAGCGCCTCGACGATGTTCTCCGAGATCTCGTCCTGAAGGGCGAAGACGTCCTCCATCCCCCGGTCGTAGCGCTCGGACCAGAGCTGGTAGCCGTTGTCGACGTCGACCAACTGGACGGTGACCCGGACGCGTTTCCCGGCCGTGCGGACTGACCCCTCGAGCACCGTCTTCACTTTGAGCGCTTGGCCCACCTCCTGGATGTCTTGCGCCTTTCCCGTAAAGCGGAAGGCCGAGCTGCGGGCAGCGACACGAAGACCATCGATCGTGCCCAGAGCGTTGATGATCTCCTCGGCCATTCCCTCACAGAAGTAGTTCTGCTCGGGGTCTGGGCTCATGTTGGTAAAGGGCAGGACGGCGACCGACGTCAGCGATTCCGAAGAAGGCGGCTCGACCGCGATTCCGGACGAAGAATGCTCCCCCGCGTCGAAATCCGAAATTGTTTCCAGCGCGAACAGCAGGTCATTGGCCGTCTGGAATCTGGAGTCCGCTTCCTTCTCCAGACAGCGAGTCACGATCCGCTGCACGGCTGGCGAGATATAGCTTTCATTTCCAACGAAGTCCGGAGGATCTTCCCGAAGGATCGCGCCCATCACATCGGCTGAGCTCCCGCCCTGGAAGGGCCGCTCACCCGAGAGCATCTCGTGGAGAATGACCCCGAAGGAAAAGATGTCGGCGCGATGATCCACCGCCCGGCCGCGCACCTGCTCTGGAGACATGTAGCCGAGCGTCCCCATGACCGCACCCGGATGACTGTGGCCCAGGGTTGGCGCCGCCGTCTCCGAGTCGGGCGAAAAATCTACGGAATCCTGTTTTGCGAGCCCGAAGTCGAGGATCTTGACGAGACCGTCCGTTGTCAGAAAGATGTTCTCCGGTTTGAGGTCCCGATGAACGATGCCTTTGGCGTGGGCCGCCACCAGCCCTTTGGCAATATGTCGAACGATCCCAACCGCCTTTGTCGGCTGTGGTGTCGCCCGCTCCAACGTCGCGCGCAGGGTCTCACCCTGCAACAGCTCCATGACCGCATAGGAGAGACCGTCTTCGCGGCCAAAATCGTGGATGGCGAGGATGTTCGGGTGCGAAAGGGCCGCAACGCTCTGCGCCTCTCGTTCGAATCGCGCCAGCGCCTCGGGGTTTTCTGCCAGCCTTTCGGGAAGAACCTTGACCGCCACATCCCGTTTGAGACGGGTGTCGCGAGCACGATAGACCTCTCCCATTCCGCCCGAGCCGAGAAGCTCGCGGATCGAGTACGAACCGAGGTTTGTGCCTGTCTCGAGATTCATATTTCGATTTCTTCGAGATTAAGTCTCATAATACACTAACTGTCAAGGGGAAGGATTACATTCCGCTCAAAGATACAACCCGTCGTTGTCGATGAAAACCACGACGGCTGTGGCCTTCGATAGCGATACCGACTTCGAGCACGGACACGGAAGCGATCGCGGGAATGTGCTACAACATCCTGATGATAAAGCTCACCCACCCCGCCGTTCGTCTTTCGACCCTCGTGGCGCTTGTGGTTGGAGTCATCGCCTGCTCCGAAGCGCCCGCACCCGTCGACCCTGCATACGCGGCCGAGATCGAGGAGTGGCGTGGCGGGCGCCTGGAGCGACTGACATCCGACAATGGTTGGTTGACCCTGACCGGCCTCTACTGGCTCGAAACGGGTGAAAACACCTTCGGTTCGGCCGACGACAACACGGTCGTGCTGCCGGATGAGAGTATTCCGGAGGGCGCAGGCCGTCTGGTGCTCGGGCCTGACGGTGTCGTCACAGCAATCGCCAGCGAGGGAGCCAGCGTCAACGTCAACGGCGAGCCCCTGACGGAGGCCAGGCTGAAAACCGACGCCGACGGCAAGCCCAACGTCATCACCGTTGGCCGCGTCCAGTTCTACATCATCGACCGCGAGGGGCGCGTGGCAGCTCGGGTCAAGGATCCGGAAGCCCCCACGCGAATCGGGTTCGAGGGCATCGAGCACTTTCCTATCGACCAGGCATTTCGGGTCGAGGCGCGGCTCGAGGCATACGACGCTCCGAGAGAAGTGGCCGTTCCTACCGTCCTGGGTCAGGACACCACATACATCGCCCCGGGGGTGCTCCGCTTTGCCATCGATGGAACCGACTACACGTTAGAGCCCTACCTGAGCGGACCGGAGAACAACCGTTACTTCCTGATCTTCCGCGACGCCACCAGCGCCGTGACGACGTACGGCGCCGGCCGGTTCTTGTACGCAGCTGCGGCCGGCGAGGGCGGCACGACCGATCTCGACTTCAACCTCGCCTACAACCCGCCCTGCGCCTTCACCCCACACGCCACCTGCCCGCTGCCGCCGCCGCAGAACTGGCTCCAGGCGTCTATCGAGGCCGGGGAGAAATACGCCGGCGAGGCCCACTGACCCGAAGGGCGAATTCGGATTCGATGATATTCACGGGTCGGCGTCAGAATAGAAAAGGTACGCTACACTTCCGAGCCATGTGGCGTTCGTTGCTCATCGGGTCGACAATCCTTCTCCTCTTTTCCTTATTCGTGCCTGCGGCTGGTGCCGAAGAAGAGGAGTCAATCGAAGCCAGCCAAAAGAAGAAAAAGACCAAGCTTTGGTTTCCGGCGGGCGACTTTTACCCCCGGTACATTGCGGATCCTCTGCGACCGCAAAACGCCCTCACCATGCAATGGCTGGCTGACACTGAAATCCCAGAAACCGGGGCCCATCGTTTTGGCCTACGGCTCGGCGGCAACTTTGGCATTTATCGCTGGCATCCTGAAGGCCAACCCGATATCGGGTGGCAGATCAACTTCGAGGGAGGATTCGCCGGCCAGTTCGACATCGCATACAGTTGGGACAACACCGGCTGGGACGGCTTCTATGGTCTCTATCTGAATTGGATGATCTCACCAGGACTGGGATTCCGCTTTGGCTCCCAACACGACTCGTCGCACATCGGTGACGAATACTCGGAGCGTACCGGCCGAGAGCGAATCCATTACACACGCGAAGAGGCACTCGCCGGAGTAGCGTGGAAATTCAGCCCACACGTGACCTTCTACTCGGAGCTGGGATGGGGCAACGGTCTCAGGGGCGGCATGACCTTTCGCCTCCAGTCCGGCGTGCAGTACGTCTCGGATCAAAAGTACTGGAAGGGACGCGCCTCGCACTTCGCAGCGATCGATTTCCGCACCTATGAAGAAACCAATTGGAGCGCCCGCCTGACCGTACAGGCCGGCTATTGGATTCCCTCCGGTAACCGCAGCTCGGTCCACCGAGTTGCCTTCGAATACGGTACCGGGCGCTCGGTCATGGGCCAGTTCCTGTGGGAAAAGGAGACCTGGTTCGCGCTCGGTTGGTACTACGATTTCTAGCCGCGAAGCGGCGACACATACCTAGCCTGGGGCGTGAGCCCCAGGTAACTGACCGCCTTTCAGGACCGAGCCCTGAAGGGGCGACAGATTCTTGGCCGCGGCGTGAGCCGCGGCCTGTGTCTTTTTCTGTCGCCGCTTCGCGGCTTCATCTGTGTTGGTTCCACTCGACCCTGGGGCTCACGCCCCAGGCTAATTATCCGTCGCTCCTTCGGAGCTAGACGATCCGCTCCCTGATTTTGGCCGATATGATATCCATCAGCCAAACGGTTCCTGCGATCAGCAGCACCAACGTTCCCACCTCGCCCCACTCGCCTAAGTCGACTCTGGGTTTGAGGATGTAGCCGATCCCGCCGCCGCCCACGAAACCGATGATGGTGGACATGCGGACATTGATATCCCACCGGTAGATCGTGAAGGAGAGGAAGGGCGGGATCACCTGAGGCACGACCCCGTAGCGCAGGACCTGGAGGGTGCCCGCGCCGGTAGCCTTGATGGCGTCCATCGGACCGTTGTCGATCGATTCGATCTGTTCGGAGTAGAGCTTGGTCAACGCCGCCACCGAGTGCACCCAGAGGGCGAGCACCCCGGCGAAGGGGCCGATGCCGACCCACGATATGAAGATCAGGGCCCACACCAGCGGTTCGACCGCGCGCACAAAGTTCATGAAGGTGCGGGACACTGTGTACGCGAGGCGGGCTGCGGCTGAGCCACGGGTCAGGTTCCGGGCCGAGGGAAAGGCGAGCACAAAGGCCACCGGGATGGCGAAGGCGGTGGCCATGAACGCGAGAAATATCGTCTGGACGAGCAGCACCAATCCCTCGTGAAGCACACTCGCGGACGGGTGTGCGAGCCCCCGAACGATGTCGGCGGCCTTGCTGAACTTGGTGAGGAACGCAAAAAGGTCAAGCTCGGTGATCAACCAGCCGGCGAAGAATGTGAGCTCGATGAAGACCGCAGCGAACCAGCCGCGCAGGGTGTGGGTCCACTCCAGGTCGCGCTCCGACTCGGGAACCCCCACGACCAATGCCCTGGCTGGGGTCGGACCCAGCCAGCGGTGGAAGAGGTGCCAGAAATTGGCGAGCGCGAGCCCGGCCAGAGCCGCCCACCCGTAGTGCAAGAGATCGAGGATTTCCTCAGCAGACAAAAGCAGACCGGTGGGCCCCCGCCGACCCGAGAACGCCATCACCAGGAGCTCCACCATCAAAAGTGCCGTCGCGATGAGAACCGCGTCGATGCCGATCGCCTGCAGCCGGGCGAGGACCTTGCGCCAGCCGTTGCCACCCGCAGAGTGATTCGCTGCAGCAACCATTAGAAGCCAGTTTTCGAGGCCGGTTCGGCGTCCTCGCCGTAAATCTCTTTGAAGGTTTCGCGATCGAAGTCGCCAGGCATACCCTCCCACACCAGGTGGCCGTCGCGCAGCGCCACCAACCGCGTAGCGTAACGCTCCACAAGGTCAATGTCGTGCAACGAACAGATCACTGTCAGACCCTCTTCGCGGTTGAGGGCCTCGATGTGTCGCATGACCGAGTGGCGCAGGGCCGGATCGAGCGACGCCACCGGTTCGTCGGCGAGGATCAGACGCGGCTCCTGCATCAACGCCCTTGCCACCGCCACCCGCTGCTGTTGGCCGCCGGATAGGGTGTCGGCCCGGCTGCCGGCTCGGTCGCCCAGACCAACCCGCTCGAGGTTCTGGAGAGCCCGGTCTCGTTCGCTCTGCGGGAAGGAGAGCATCAGGCTCGGCAACAGCCGGCAGCGACCGAGGCTCCCCGCCAACACGTTTGTCAGCACCGTCTGCCGCCGAACGAGGTTGAACTGCTGGAAGATCATCGCCACCTGACGCCGCAGGCGGCGAATCTCGCCACCACCAAGGTCTGTAATTTCCCGGCCGAAGATCCACACCTTGCCTTCGGTTGGGTCGATGAGACGGTTGATGCAACGCAGAAGGGTCGACTTGCCTGAGCCGGAAAGCCCGAGAATGGCCAGGAACTCGCCCTCCCCCACCTCCAGATCGACGCCCTCGAGGGCGCGCACACCGCCCGGATAGACCATCCCGAGATCGGCAATGCGAACCGCTGGCTCGGTCGTGGACGCCCGCACGGCGACCGCGCTCACGAGCCGCCACCCTGTTTTCGGCGCTGCCGTTCGAGCCTCTCCTCCGCAGCCTCGAGGAGCGCGGACGCGCTCACTCCGGCTTCGCCGAGGGCGGTCCTGAACTCATCGAAATCATCGTCCGTGCATGGAGCGGCCGCGACCCCGGCGACGAGGTCGTAATACGCGCTGCGGCCGTCGGGCGTATCGAGGAAGCGCTGCATTGACGCTTCAAATTGTGCCCACACTGTCTCCGAAAAGCCCCGGCGAACGCAACACACGTCGTTGGGGATGGGATCGGTCAGCGCAATGATGCGCACCTCATCGAGGAGCTTGGTGCGCTCCTCCTGGCTCGTCATGTTTTTGAGGATCAGGAAACGCGCGTCGCCAACCTTCGTCCCATCGCGCTGGTTGGCCGCCGACGGCGGCGAGTAGAAAGCGGCGCCACCGGAGACCTTGCCGTCCCGCACCGCCTGCACCACGTTGGGGTGGCCGCCGGCATACAGGACATGGCCAAGCGCCACGCCCGACCGCTGCAGCAGCGCGCGGGCAAAGATGTGGCCCGAGGTCGAAGTTTCGTCGGAGAACGCGAAGTTGGTTCCGTTGAGGTCACCGAGGCGGGTGATTCCCGAGTCCGTGCGCGTCAGGATACAGCCAAAATATACGCTGGAAAGCTCAGCCTCAGCCTGCTCACTGGTGTGGATCACCCGCGTCTCCTGCATTGTTCCCAGTCGCTCGTACTCGAGCTCTTTGCGTCCGTCACCTACCAGATCATTCGGTCCGGAGTAGACGTGCCGGCTGGCGGCAGCGTCCACGTCGCGCTCCTCGACCAACCGCCATACCGCCTCTTTGTCGGTGGCCACCGTGACCTCTACCCAGCCTGGAGCGTACCCGTCGAGCATTTCGATAAGCGAAGCACGGAGGCGCCCGTTGATGGTGGCTGGAATCGCAACCCGACGGTCGACCAGGTTCTCCAGCCGCTGCGGTTCGCCGGCGCCGGAGCGGGTGACGACGATCGAGTAACGGTTTACCGACCGCACGACCTGCAGCTTCGCCTCAGCGCCGTAGCGCGCGTTGGCGAGCACGTAGGCGAAGGCCGGGATCCAGGCGACGTCGGCCTGGCCGGCGCCCAATGCCTGGATCACCGCCGCGTAGCTGGTAGGGACTTTCGACCGCAAGGTCAGGCCACTGTCGGTACGGATAAAACGTGCCAGCTCGTCGCCGCGCCGGACCAGGGTGCCCTGCTCCACCGACGGCACGAAGAGCATCTGCAACGCCTTCTGACCGCTCATCTCGAGCTGCGAGCGCCGGTGCAGACCCCAGATAAAGGTGGCCAGCAGAAGGCCGACAACGAGCCATCCGATACGCGGCATCCAGGAGTTCCTTCTGTTCGAGTTCATGCAGAGGCGGTCAGCGTAGCACAGCACCAGGGCCGTCCGGTGACCGTTACCAGAACGGAGTTTTCAGGAATCTGCTACCCTCGATTCCCGGTGGGGGACGCCGCGTACGAGGACCTTCGACGAGTCGCGTGTTCACCGCCTACTGCGGTCCGTATTCGGAGGTATTCATGAATCGTCGCGTTGTCTGTTCGATCGTTGTTGCCATCGCCGTCGCCACGACCGTCACCGCCATCGAGGCGCCGCTGCCGCGCCATCCCGCACCGTCCCCTGACGGCTCCCAGATTGTTTTTTCGTGGCAGGGTGATCTCTGGCTGGTACCCACTATCGGGGGTCAGGCCGAACGCCTCACCGCCCATCCGGCCGTCGAGCGGTTCCCGGTGTGGTCTCGCGATGGCCGCCTCATCGCCTTCGTTTCCACCCGCCACGGTAACGATGACGTCTTCGTGATGCCGGTCGACCGGAGCAGTGCACCGACACGGCTGACCTTCGCCTCTACCGGCGACACCCCGGAGAGCTTCACCCCGGACGGCGAGGCCGTCCTGTTCAGCTCGAACCGCGCAAAAAGCGTTAGAAGAGGATCGCAGTTGTGGACGGTGAAGCTGACTGGCGGCACGCCCACCCTCGCCGAGGAGGCTCTGGGCGCGAACGCCGCCTACTCGCCGAATGGCGAATCGCTCGCCTTCGTTCGCGGCGGGCACTCGTGGATTCGCCGCGGTTATCGCGGGTCCGGGAGCCGCGACGTGTGGCTGCGAAACCCGGCCGGCGAGTACGTGCTGCTGACCGACTTCGACGGCGACGATGACAGCCCGTCATGGCTCGATGGCGAAAACCTCGCATTCCTGTCGTCGAGGAGCGGACGCAAAAACGTGTTTCGGCTCGACATCGCCGGCGGCGATGCGACCCAGCTCACATTCCACGAGGGCTCCGCGGTGCGATTCCCGCGGGCCTCCGCCGACGGCAGCGTCATCGCCTACGAGTTCGAGGACGGGTTGTGGACGGTTTCGCCGGACGGCGGCGATTCGGTCCGTCTGACCATCCATGTCGCAGCCGACGAGGTCAAAAATCCAGTCGAACGCAAGACCGCCACGAATGACGCCGACGAGCTCACCGTCAGCCCGGACGGCAAGTTCGCGGCTTTTATCGTCCACGGTGACGTCTTCGTCACCGGCATCGCCTCCAAGGACGAGCAACAGGTGGCCAAACCGTTCACCGCCAGGGTCACAACAACGCCGGAGCGGGAAAAAGATCTGAGCTGGTCTCCCGATGGCAATGAGCTGCTTTTCAGCTCGGCGGCGAACGGCAACGACGACCTCTTTACGGCACGGCCGGCAGACGAGGAAACCCCGTGGACCGAGTCCTTCGACTTCGAGCTCACCCGCCTCACCGACGCTCCGTCCGAGGAAAACGCCGCGCAGTTCTCACCCGACGGCGGGCGGATCGCCTTTGTCCGCGGCAAGGCTTCTCTGATCGTTCGGGGCAAGGCCGGCGGTGATGAGACGGTGATCATCGACCACTGGTCAGCACCTGACTACGAGTGGTCCCCCGACGGTGAGTGGCTCGCCTACTCCCTCCCCGACGAGCATTACAACAGCGAGGTGTGGATCGTATCGGCCACCGGCGGCACCCCGTACAACGTCAGCCGGCATCCCGACGACGATGTCGCACCTCACTGGTCGCCCGACGGCCGCCGTCTACTTTGGACGGCGGAACGGTCGGACAACACCTTCGACATCTGGGGCGTGTGGCTGACCCGTGCCGACCACGAGCGGACGGCTTCACAGTGGCTCAAGGTGTGGAACAAGGATGGCGGCGGTGACAAGAAGAAGGGCGAGAATGGCGACGACGAGGACGGAGACGAGAAGAAGACCGAGCTGCCGCACGTCACCATCGAGTTCGACCGCCTCTGGGAGCGGGTCGAGCGGATCACCGATCTCAGGGATGACGAGGGCGAGGCGGGCATCAGTCCTGACGGCAAGACGATCATCTTTACCGCGCAACACGAGGGGGAGGAAGACCTTTACAGCATCGACTGGAACGGAGATGACCTCAAACGTCTGACCAAGGACGGCGCCGAGCCCGAGCAATATGTTTTCGATTCGAAAGGAAAGACGGTTTTCTATCTCGACGGCAGGGGCCAGATCAAGCGGGTCGGCGTCGACGGCAAGCCGGGCGACCCGATCCCCTTTTCGGCCCGCTATACGGTCGATACGCGCCTCGAACGGGCGGCGGTCTTCGACGAGGCGTGGAGGGCGCTCAATCTGTATTTCTACGACCCGGATTTCCACGGCGTCGACTGGCGGGCGCAGCACCTCAAATATCGCCCATGGGCGCTCGAGGCCTCGACCTCACCGGATTTCGCGGATGTGGTCAACCTGATGCTTGGTGAGCTCAACGCTTCCCACATGGGCTACCGCCCGCCTGCAACCCGAGGGGGCCCAGACGCATCCGGCGACAACACCGGCTGGATCGGCGTCACCTATGCCCCCCGGGCCGGTGGCCCCGGTCTCCTCATCTCCGAGGTCCTTCCCGATTCACCGGCCTGGCGATCGGATGTCGCGCTCTCAAAGGGTGAGCGCCTGCTCGCGGTCAACGGCGTGGAGGTTTCGGCGGACACCAGTGTTTTCGGCCTGTTCGTCGACACCGTCGACCAACGGACCCAGCTCCGAGTTCTCGGCGTCGACGGCGTCGAGCGCACAGCCGTGGCCAAGCCGGTGAGCTTCCGGCAGCAGCGTCAGCTTCGCTACGAGGAATGGGTGCGTGAGCGCCGGCGGTTGGCCGCGGAGTGGTCTGGAGGTCGTCTCGGCTACATCCACATCCAGGGGATGAATATTCCCTCCTTCGAAGAGTTCGAGCACATGCTCTTTGCGGCCGCCAACGGCAAGGAGGGACTGCTGATCGACGTCCGCTTTAACGGCGGAGGCTCGACCACCGACTACCTGATGGCGGTGCTCATGGTGCAGCGCCACGCCTACACGGTTCCTCGCGGCGCCGATCCTGCAATCCGGGCCTACCCGCAGAGCCGCCTGCCGCTGGCGGCCTGGACCCGGCCGGCCGCGGCGATCTGCAACGAGCAGTCTTACTCAAATGCCGAAATTTTCTCTTACGCCTTCATGTCCTTGCAGCGCGGCCCGGTGGTCGGCTGGCCCACCTTCGGCGCGGTCATCTCGACCGGTGGCACCCGGACTCTCGACGGTGCAACCGTGCGGTTGCCGGGGCGTGGCTGGTTTGTGGCGTCGACGGGCGTCAACATGGAGAACAACGGCGCCGTGCCGGATGTGCTGGTTTTCCAACCGCCGGCGGAGGACCACTCGGCGAGTGAAGATACCCAACTCCGCCGTGCGGTCGAGGTGCTGCTGGCCAGCCTCGAAAACGACACACGAACCGGAGCCTGGTGATCGCGTAAGAACAATATGGTCTCGCGATCCGTGATCCGCACCGCCGTCCTGCTGGCAGCGGTGGCGGTGGCCTCAACGACGGTCGGCGCCCAACAAACGCCGACACCTTTCGGCACGACTGTCGTGGTGAAACGGATCCTGACCGAAGTGCGGGTTGTGGACGACGCGGGCCATCCGATCGGCAATCTCGGTCCAGAAGACTTCCAGGTCAAGATTGACGGAAGACGTGCCGATGTCGAGGCGGTGTCGTGGATCCCAACCTCCGCCGATGCGGCGGCCATGGTCGCCACCCCCGGGGGTGGTATCACGCCGTCCGGAACCATCCTGGCGGTGCCCGAGCCACGGTTGATCGTGGTCCTCTTCCAGTCCGATATCAACCTCTACCGCATCAAGGGCATGGTTCGGATGGCCCCACAAGCCGCTGATTTCGTTGCCAATCTCGCGCCGACTGACCGGGTCGCGTTTTTGACCTTCGAAAGCCACCTCGAGCTGCGCTCAAATTTCACCGTCAATCACGAGGCGCTCGCCGAGATGATCACCACAACCGAGATCCTCGACGGCACCATCGATCCACCAGCGTCTTCCTCTCCACTGCTGAGCGATTACTTCAACAATGAGGAGGCACGAAAGGCCGCCACCATGACCGAGGCCCTCGAGGTCGTCGCGCGGGCGCTGATCCCGTTGCCCGGTCCAAAGACCCTGGTTCTATTCGGTTGGGGGGTTGGGCGCTACAATCCCGGACATCCCATCACCACCGCCGGCTACGGCTCTGCGGTCGGCGCGCTGGCCGCCGCGAGGACCTCGGTATTCTCTCTCGACATCACCACGGCCGACCACCACACCCTCGAAATCGGACTCAGAAAGGTGAGCCACGACACGGGCGGCATCTACCTCAAGACCCACCTCTTCCCCGACGGCGCGATGGACAAGCTGGTGCGGGTGATATCCAGCTACTACGAGCTTTCCATCGTGCCGCCGCCGAGGCTCCAACATCCCTACCTGATAGACGTCAAGGTCAAACTCCCCGGCGCCCGGGTCTATGTGCGCCAAAACTATGCAACGGGACGAAAATGAATCAGACAGTCATACTTCGCATGGCATCCGCGGTCTTCGCGCTGACAATCGCGATCACCACCTCCGCCCAGACGCCGACTCCCTTTGGCACCGTGGTCGAAGTCTCCCGAATTCTCACCGAGGTGCGGGTGGTGAACTTCGACGGCAACCCGGTGCTCGGCCTCGGCCCGGACGACTTCAAGGTCAAGCTCGCGGGCAAACCTGTCGAGGTGGAATCGGTACTTTGGGTGCCATCCACTGCCGACGCCGCGAAAACCGCTCCTACGCCCTTCCAGGGCGGTTCCGGCGCCGAGCGGCCAACGCCGGAAGGGCGGCTGATCGTCGTCCTCTTTCAGGTGGATCCCGGTCTCCGTCCCTCCCGCACCTCGGGCCTGATACAGATGGCGCCGCGAGCGTCGGACTTCGTCGCCAAACTCGCTCCCCGCGACCGGGTCGCGGTGATGGTCTTCCGCAGCCACCTCCAGCTGCGGGCCGATTTCACCGACGACCACGCTGCGATCTCCGAGATGCTGACGACTACCGAGATCCTGCAGGGCCGAAGCGCCCCACCGAAGCCCAGTGGGCCAAGACTCTCCGCCCACTTCGACGTTGATGAAGCCCGGGACGCCGCGTCGATAGAGCGCGCGCTCGAGCTCATCGGATTTGCGCTGAAACCGATCCCGGGCCCGAAATCGTTGGTCCTTTTCGGATACGCCATTGGCCAGATGACCGCGGGACCGGGCATCACGAACAATAACGATTACCCTCGGGCGATGCAGGCTTTGACCGCCGCCCGCACGTCGGTGTTCGCGCTTGACCTCACCGACGCCGACTACCATTCACTCGAACTCGGGCTGCGCGTCGTCACGGAGGACACCGGCGGCTTCTACACCAAAACCAACATTTTCCCTGAGATCGCGATGACAAAGCTGGCGCGGGTGATCTCCAGCTACTACGAGTTGTCCCTCATTCCGCCGCCGGACCTCGGCGACGCTTTTTCCATCAAGGTCAAGGTCGACCGCCCGCGGGTTGAGGTTTACGTCCGCCAGTATCACCCGTCGGATTATTAGTAACGGCCCGCCCGTCCGAGGAGGCAATAGGCTATGAGGTGTGAGGTCTTGATAATTGGGGTTGTCAGTCTCGGATACAGGTCCAGGCCCAACGGCTGTTGGGCGCGTTCATCGGAGGTGCCTGGCATCCCGGCGCGACGATGTCCTCATCGTCGGGCCGGCGTGCCTGGCATCCTCGCGAGGAGAGCGATCTGAGAAAGGCGCTTCGACGCCACCTGGTTGCTTCGAGAAAGAGAACTCCCGCGGCTGGCGGGCAGTAGGCTTCGGACTCGGGGAAAACAAAACCGGCGCCCGTGTGGGCGCCGGTCTATTGTGGCTGATCGCTTTCGACTACTCTTTGGATGCCATTTGCGGCTCGGCGTGGTCCAGCATGTGGCCACCGACCCACTCCGCCATCACATTGTCCGGTACCTTGCCCAGCTCGACTTCGAGATTCACCTTGGAGCCTTTGCGGGCCACGGTGTAGGTGAATTCGGAACCCGGTTTCATCGAGTACCCCTGGTCCTTCAGCTGCTTCTGGTTTCCCTCGCCAAAGGTTACGCCGTTGACTGCCACCAGAATGTCACCAACCTGGAAGCCGGCCTTCTCCGCTGGACTGCCCTCGACGACCCTGGTGACAACCATCTTGCCCATGCCGCCCTTGTCGTCCATTTCGATTCCAACCCAGCCCCTGTTCTGGAGGTTCTTCGCCATGTGGTTCAGGCAGTCCTGAGTGGACGCCGTGCACTTGGAACTTTCGCCCGCCATCGCGGGCGCCGCCATGACCATGATCATCACAACCGCCAACACACCGATCACTCGCTTCATACCATCCTCCGTCGCGGCCAAAGACCGCAGATTTCGGGGATTACCCCGGTTCTCCCTCAACGCGAAACCCGACCCTATGCCGGGGTTCGACATCGAAGATTCTGAGACTATGAATCATCACTTAATCCCTACGAACGCCTACCGGAATGGTTTCATCGGATCTAGCCCGCAAATCTCACCAGCTTCCTGCTGCGACCGACGATGTACCGCACCCAGCGGTGTTTTCTCGCCTCGGGGTGCTCGACGTACCGCAAGTACGCGCTCCGCGCCCCTCAGGTCGAAAACCCCGCTGGGCACGACACCTCGCCATCCTCGCGACGAAACCCGGTGAGATATGCGGGCTAGCCTTGGGCTTCGATATGCCATAATCCCCATCCATCGGGAGGTATCATAATGCGATATTCAATCAATCGTCTCCTCACGGCGTCTTTGATCCTAGTCGTCACTCTCGGCTGCGCCCGAAACGCGGACTCGATCGGAAATGAGCAGGCGGTTCCAGACACCCCGGACGGCACCGTTCTCGCGGTTGCCGCCGCTCTCCAGGACAACCACCCGGAGATCATGTGGTCCGCCCTGCCGCCAAGCTACCGGCAGGACATCATGGAGATCACCAAGGCCTTTTCCGAGAAAATGGACCCGTTAATCTATGACCGCGCTTTCGCCCTCGTCATGCGGGCGGTCGAGGTCCTCGACGACCGCAAGGACGTAATCCTCGCCAGCGAGACCTTCAAATCCAGCGGCGCCGATGCGGAACAAATCCGCGAAGGCCTGAGCAATACCCAGGTGTTCACAGATACCTTGAAGGCGAGCGAAATAGCAACTCTCGCGGGTCTCGGCACAGTGGACTGGGAGCAGTTCCTCGCCACCACAGGCGCTGAATTCATCAAGCACGCGGCAGCAATCGAATCTGAAGCCGGAGACAACCCGCTCGACAACCTCGACTCACTCAAGGTCGAAACCCTCAACCTCGCCGACGATCGCGCAACCTTACGCATCAGCTCCGACGATCACGAACCGGAAGAGGTCGAGATGGCTCGGGTAGAAGGGCGCTGGATCCCGGCCGAACTCGCCGACGAGTGGCCTCAAACGATCGAGGACGCTCGCCAGGGATTGGCCGAGCTGACCCCGGAGAACATGGCCGCCCAGAAGACCCAGGTCATGATGTTCTTCGGTATGGCAGACGGGCTCATCGAGCAGATCGCCTCGCTCCAGACACCCGAGGAGTTCGATGCAGCTATCGGGCCGATGCTCGCACCATTCATGGGTGCCGCCTCGATGGGCATGGGCGACGACGAGGCGTGGGAAGAGGAGGAGTGGGAAGAACCCGAGGACGCTCCCGAGGACGAGTAAATCTGAGGGTTCGAATTCGGAATTCGGAACTAGGAATGCAACCCACTCACCCGCGATGCGTTCTGCGAGGCAAGGACGCGTTCATCGGAGGTGCCTGGCATCCCGATTCGAGGGAGCGCGCAACACATGTTGCACGGCATATCCGCGAATCGGCGTGCCTGGCATCCTCTCGGAGAGCGCGAAGACAGAAAAGCGCTGCGAAGCCACAACCGCAGATCTGCACGCTATCCTGACACCCATGTTCTGCAGTCAGCGACCAGCCAGGGCTTCGGAGGGATCACCCGAAGCCGCGCGGAAAGCCGGCGGCAGCGCACCGAATACGCAGGCGACGATTGCCAGAACAAACGCCGCCACTAGCAGCCATGGCGAAAAGGCAAAGAAGCTGTCGGGCTTGAAGGGGAAGGCGGGCACCCGGCTGGCGGCAAAGGCATCCGCCGCGGTTCCAGCGGCCACAGCAACGACAAGGCCGAGTATCCCGGCCACGAGACCGACCGCCGCCGCCTCGAGTACCAGCAGTGTTCGGACGTCACGACGCCTCGCTCCAACCGCGCGGAGGAGGCCGATCTCTCGGCGCCTCACCATCACCACGAGGTAGAAGACGTGCATGATATGCGCGGCTGCGACCGCCATCAGAACGGTCCCGACTATCGCCAGCCCGACCATGATGACCGCGATCGCCAACGCAGCGCGCCGAGCACTCCGATCGCGAACCTCGAGGCCTATCGCCTCCATCGAGTCGATGACCTGCGGCGCCGCATCCTTCGATCGAAGCTGGATCACCGCCGAATGATATTGCTCCCCGGCCTCCGGAGAGTCGAGCGCCATGTTGAGTCGCCGAACCTCTCCGAGCGGTAAGGTCACTCCGAGGGGGATAGCCTTTTCGGAAATCCCCGCCAGCCGCATTCGCTCACGGATCGTCGCGTGCGCCGAGGGACGGAACGTGGAGGCGCCGAAATCCATCTCGAAGGTCAGACCCATCAGCGAGTCGGGGTTGATCTTTGGCAGACCGTAGGAGCGCCGGAAGGCGCTGTTGTACAGCTCAACGACGTATGGAGACACCAACACCGGGATGTATGGACGACAGCTCCCGCCGGTGAACGAACGTGAACCGTCACAGTAGGAGGAGTCGCCGCACTCCTGGTCGCTGGAGCAGGGAGTCCCCATTCTGTCGACATCCACCTCGCGGAATGCGCCACCCACCTCCTCCGCCACCAGCCGTGGATCGATGCCGTCAGCCACGATCTCTGTCTGGAGCCCGGCGCCAATGAGCGAGGATCCCCCCGAGGCAAGAGCCGGCACTGTGAGGCGCATCTTCGGGTAGACCGCATCGATCCCTTCGATAGACGCGAGGTCCGCCAGAGCGGCGCCGTCGAGGGCATCACGCCCCAGATCGAGGCGGAGGGCGAAAAGGTCGATGTCAGTGCTTTTCGGCGCAACCTCGAGATGGTCCGCCGGAAAGACCTGGACCAGGAGAAGGTCCCGAACCCCGAGGCCGAGGGCGAGAAAAAAGGTCAGCGCGGCGATGCCCAGAACAATACCCACCGAGGCCGCAGCAAAATGACGCCAGTGGCGGACCAGATCGGCGATCACAGTGCGCACCCAGCCGCGGCCGATCACTCTCCACCCCCACCCTGATCGACAAACCGGCCGTCGCGCAACCACAGCACCCGCGCACCTGCGGCGGCGATCGCCTCGTCGTGGGTCGCGGCGATGACCGTCATGTTGTCGCTGCGCTGGAGAGCGCTCAGGAGCTCAACGATCTCGCGACCGGTCTCGACATCGAGGTTGCCCGTGGGCTCATCACACAGGAGAATCGACGGGCGGTGAAACAGAGAGCGGGCCAACGCCACCCTTTGTCGCTCACCACCAGACAAGGTCGACGGCCGGCGGCGGCCGGCACCACCCAGTCCTACGGTCTCGAGGACCTCATCGGCGCGGCGACGAACCCACGAAGAACTGCGCCGCCTTTGTCCGCGGGCGAAGAGGGCCGCGACCGATACATTTTCGCGGCAGGTCAGATGATCAAGGAGGTGGTAGGCCTGAAAGACGTGGCCCACAATCCGATTGCGAAGGTCGCTGAGATCCGCATCTCCGAGGGATCGAAGGTCCCTCCCATCCACCTCTACCGCGCCGTCGTATCTGCCGTCGAGACCGCCGATGAGATTGAGGAGGGTGGTCTTGCCCGAGCCCGACCGACCGAGGACCGATACAAAGGAGTGGGCTTCGATCGTCAGGTCGATGCCGGACAGGGCATCGATGTCGGCGCCTGGATAGCGCTTGGTCACGTTCTTCATCGTGATCACGGGCGGAAGTGTAGCGCGACCACGGGGAAAGGGAGAAAGGGGGAAAGGGCGCAGGGGGAACGGGAGAATGTCACAAGGAAACGGTCTCCCCTGCTCCCCTGCTCCCCTGCTCCCCCGCGGGCACGGACACGGGTTTGGGCTACACTGCCCTTCCATGCACGTTTTGGCACTCGATTTTGACGGCGTCCTCTGCGATTCCTCTCGTGAGGTCTTCGTGGTGGCGGTCGACACGTATGCCGCCCTCAGACCTGATTCTGCCATCCT
>Ga0255045_10000059_pt1 | contig 19802 bp, 15 predicted proteins | sample BC1_12_23_MG_FD_183652 | JGI IMG/M metagenome (GOLD analysis project Ga0255045, IMG submission 183652) | Seawater microbial communities from Strait of Georgia, British Columbia, Canada - BC1_12_23 | ecosystem: Environmental > Aquatic > Marine > Strait | place: Canada: British Columbia...
AGTGTGCGGCAACCAGAGCGGCGAAGTCGCCGCCAGAATGGGCGATTGAGGCGACGCCGTTGGCTCGAAGCTCGGTTTCGCCTTGTTCCAATTCCGTGGCGTCGGGCGCAAGGCGGAACAGGATGTGGCGAGCGCTCGCCTGCTCGCCCTCGAGGAACTCCTCTACGTGCTCGTCGTAGTATGCCCTCAATTCGGCCTCTTCGACCGGCAGCGTCCGTTGCAACCTGGAGGTTTCCACCAGCAGGTAGCGAATCAGCCGCTCCTCATCACGACGGTAGCCTTCAGAGGTAGTATCGAACGCAGCTTGGGCCTGATCCTCAGTGATGACGACCTCGGTAAGGAACGGCTCGTAACGGAGTTGGATGACTGCAACGTCGGACAGCTCTCTCTGTCGACGAAACTCACGCTCGACCTCGGCATCGCTGATCCACACGTTGCGCTCGGCCAGGGCGTTGAGCTTTCCTATCAGGAGGTCCTCGGTAAGGCGCTGCTCGAAGGCTTCGGGGGTTATCCGGAAGTACGCGCGTATGATCCGTTTGTAGGTGTCGGTGCCGACAAAGTCGCCACTCGCGTTTCGGAATGACGGGTTCTCCAAGATCGCCTCCTGGAGCTCTTCGCGGGTGACGGTGAGTCCGATGTTCTTGGCCTCGGTAATCTGAAGCTCGCGATCGATCAAAAAACTCGCCGTCTGACCTGCGAGATCGATTCGGTCGCGGATTTCATTCCAACGCTCGCCGTAGATTTGAGAGTATCGCTGATCGAGACGTCGCATTTCGTCGAGGAAATCGGTCTCGGAAATGGTCCGATTACCGACCCGAACCGCAGCAGTTCCGCCCCCGACGCCACCGCCACGGCCAGCGCCCCAGTCGACAAAGACCAGGAGCACGAAAACCAACACTACACCCCAGAGGATGAACTTGAGGTGACGCAGATTGTCTCGCAGCCATTTGAGAGCCATTACAGACCTCCACCTGCCCCGAAAACGGGACAGCGAAGTCTACCGAAGAGCTTGGTCTCGCGCAAGGCGGTAACGACCGATCACGGGCTAAACTGACGACTCGTCGGCGGCTCGTGTGGCCGCTGTCGTGGGCCCTCGGAGATGCGCTTGCCGCTTGAATTCGCTCATGTTACGGTGATTTAGGAGGTATGGCGAAGGTGGCTGGCGGATTAGAGCTCGACTGGGTCGTCATCCGTGTGCAACCGTTGCGCAAGGTGTTGGCGGTTCTGATCGTCGGTCTGGTGGCCGCAGCTCTCGTCTTTTTGGCATATAAGAGTCTCAATCTCTCGCCCGAAGCGCGGGCGAGACGCGCCATCGAGCGCGCCGACGCGGCTCTGGTTCACGCCGAGACGCAGCCACTCCCCCCCCATTGGCTGGACGAACTCGACCAGGCAAGAGACCAGCTGAACATGGCCCGCTCAGAGTACGCCGAGCAGAACTGGGAAGATGCCGAGACGTTGGCAGACAGCGCTCGTAGAAGATTCGAAGCCCTTGCAGGAGCCGGCAACCAGGAGTTGGTTGGGGTCGGACAGTTCTTCAGTCTCGAGGGTCGCGTGCAACTACAGCGGGCGGGTCAGCCTGAGTGGGAGGGCGCCCACCAGAATATCCCTGTCTTCAACGGCGACTTCGTTCGCACTGGCCGAGACGGCAACGCCGAGATCCTGTTCGCGGATGGCAGCCTCTATCGAATATCCCCGAACTCGCTGCTGGAGATCCATCTCGAGATGTCGCAGGAATCTCCGGGCACCGTCAAAATGGTCGCTGGGCGCATCAATGTCTACACCTCAGGCGCGCCCTCCACCGTTACCACCGACACGGCCGAGACCGAAATTGAACGCGACAGCCGGGTTGCCGTCGATGTCGCGGAAGACGACCAAAAGACGACCGTGGCCGCGTTCCAAGGTTCCGCACGCGTGCGTAGCAGAGGTGGCGACGAAGTCGTGATTGGCACACGGGAGTCCGTCGCGGCAACGGCCGGCGGCACCATGACCGAGAAGCAGACCATCCCTGCCGCTCCGTTCCCGGTCGATCCGCGAAACAACGCCGGCTTCGATGTCGGCCAACACCCCGTGATCGAGGTGGCCTGGCAAGGGCGGCCTCGTCGCGGCACCGTCCACCTTCAGGTGAGCCGTTCCAAGAGCTTCGACAGCGCGCAACTGGACGTCAACGCTCCCCGCCTGGCGAAGGACACGGCTCGCCTGAGGCTGGTGGCACCGGGAACCTACTTCTGGAGGATTGCCGCCCTCGGTGAAGGCACTGCCCAGTCCGAATGGAGCGCTGTCCGCCGGTTTCGGGTCTTTTCGTCGTCGACTGAAACCCTCCTCGAGGACACAACCCCTCCGGAGCTGATCGTCAACCAACCGCAACAACTCGGCCACATGTTCATCTTCGAGGGCGCGACCGAAATCAGCGCCACTGTCACTATCAATGACGAAATGGTCGAGCTCGACGCCGATGGTCGCTTCCGCAAAACGGTGGAGATCTTTGACGAAGGCTGGATCGATATCGTCATCGTCGCGGTAGATCCCTCGGGCAACCGCACGGAACGAACCGAACGCGTGTTCGTGGAGGTCTATTGATGCATCTCTCCAGCCTTCTCGGGCTGTTTTCCTCTGATCTCGCCATCGATCTCGGTACCGCCAACACCCTGGTCTATGTGCGCGGGCGCGGGATAGCTGTCGTTGAACCCTCGATTGTCGCCGTCAACCGAATCACCAATCGGGTCGAAGCAGTTGGCGCCAAGGCCAAGGAGATGCTGGGTAAAACTCCGAGCAACATACAGGCTATCCGCCCCATGAAAGACGGCGTGATCGCGGACTTCGAAGTGACCGAAAAGATGCTCGAGCACTTCATCCGCAAGGCGCACGGCCGCTCGTTTCTCGTCCGCCCGCGGATCATCATTTCGGTGCCTTCGGAGATCACTCAGGTGGAAAAGCGAGCGGTCAAGGACACTGCTCTCAAGGCCGGGGCGAGCGAGGTCTACCTGATCGAGCAGGCAACCGCTGCGGCGATCGGTGCCGGTCTGCCGATCACGGAGCCTTCCGGAAACATGATCGTCGACATCGGGGGCGGCACCTCCGACGTGGCCGTGATATCGCTGGCGGGCGTGGTCTACTCGCGATCGGTGCGGGTCGCCGGCAACGAGATGGACGAAGCGATCATTCACTACCTCAAAAAGAAGTACAACCTCCTCCTAGGAGAGCGCACCGCCGAGCAGATCAAGATCGAGATCGGGTCGGCCTACCCTCTCGATGAGCCACTGAGCATGGAGGTCAAGGGACGGGACCTCGTCGAAGGGGTGCCCAAGAACCTCAGTATCACGGACGAGGAAATCCGTGAGGCTCTCACCGAAATCGTGTCAACTATCGTCGACGCTGTCAGGAATGCTCTCGAACAGACGCCGCCCGAGCTGTCGGCGGACATCATCGACAAAGGCATCATTCTCGCCGGCGGTGGCTCGCTGCTCAAGAACCTCGACAAACGCCTTCGCGAGGAGACCGGGCTCCCAGTTGCGCACTGCGAGGAACCGGGCTCGGCGGTGGTGCGCGGAACCGGGATGATGCTGACGAACATCGATCTCCTGCGAAAAATCGCCATCGCGTAAATTTCGGGTCCCTTCCAATCCAGATCCTGATTCAGCCGGAACATAGTCTCATCCCGGAGAAGTTTGAATGCTGGATTCTTACCAAAATGCCTTCGGAGATGTGCCGAGTCCATATTGATTTACGAGCTTCGTCACCAACCTTATCGGGGTATGATGGCGTGGTGACCCGCCGTGGTGCTTTGACCGATGCCAGCTCGGTCGGACGCGGGGACCAGCGGTGCGGTTAGGCACCTGACCATGTTGCGGACCTACGCACTCCGGACGGTCCTCGTGTGGACCCTGCTCGAGCTCCTGGCTGCGTTCCAGGTGCCGTCGGCCGGTGGCGTCCCCCTCCTGTTTTCCTGGATGCGGACGCTGATCGAACCCGTGGCCATGGCCGCCGAGGGTGTCGTCGATCTCGCCGTCGATCTCAATCTCGGCGTCCGTGGTCTGCAGCGGATCATGATCGACAATCGACGGATGCGCATCCAATTGGAAGAGCTTCAGGCGCGCGCGATGCTCCTTCAGGCAGACCTCGATGCTTTGCGGGAAATCGGTGAGCTTGTAGGTCCGGACGCCGAGTTCGAAGCTGGCTCACTGATCGGCCGTTGCGCATACCGTGACCTCGTAGCCGGAACCATGGAGGTGCGGACCGCTCAATCGATAATCCTCAGACGCGACACGCCTGTGGTGTCAGCCGATGGACTGGTGGGAAGGGTCATACGAAGCGAGGGTCGGAGGCACTGGCTCCAACTTCTCACCCACGCCGCGGCAGCGGTCGCGGTGCAGACCGAGGACTCGCTGGTCCATGGTCTCGCGCTGGGCACCGGCGGCTACGCCCTGACCGTCGCCTATGTGCCACGACAGGCCGTGCTCGAACGAGGGGCCATGCTGGTCACGAGCGGCGGCGATGGCATCTACCCCCCCGGCATTCCAACGATTCGCGTGGCCCGGGTGCGCGAAAGTGACGACCCTTTTCTTGAGGTCACCGCCGTTGCCTCCGCCGATCTCCGGGCCACCCAAATGGTCCTAATACTTCCAGAGTGGGCGCCGGCCGAGGGTGGGGGCCCGCCGTGAGGCCTCGAATCGTCGTTCTTGCCGCAGGGACGTTGATCGCCCAGCGGGTCATGGGGATGCCAGGTATGCCTGCCTTCCTTTCTCAGATCATCCTGCCGATGGTGTGGATCGTGGCTGCTTCCCTGATTCGCAAGGAGCGGTTTTGGCCTTACGAGGCGCTCCTTTTAGGGCTCGCCTGGGATCTCCTTTTCGGACCCGTGGTGGGACCCGGCGGCATCGCGTGGACGGCCTCTTGTTTGGGCTTGTACGGGCTTGCCTCGGTTGTGGCCGATCGCTCCCCGAGGGCCTGGGCGGCGTTCGGCGCCTTCGGTGCAGTCGTCGTCATCCTCGTGCAAAGGCTGGCAATGATACCACTCGGTCTCGCGACCTCTCTGACCCTTCAACAACTGATGTGGTCGGCCCTACTCACCGGCCTGTGGTGTGGTCTTGTGGGGATGGTTCTGGCTCTCGATTTCGGAAAGCACTGGCGGGCCTACCGGGTCCGCAAGCTCCGATGAACGTCATGGAGTTGCGCGAGGATATCGGCCCGCTGCGCCGTCGAACTGCGTTCCTCTTAGTGCTCGTCTTTGCTGTACTTGGCCTGCTCCACCTCCGTCTCATCGATCTGCAGCTGGTGCACGGAACTCAATGGCGAGACCTCGCCGAGAACAACCGCCTCCGTCGCCTCCCGCTACCGGGTCCGAGGGGGTGGATCTACGATCGTCGCGGTCTGGTGTTGGCCGAAAACCTGCCCAGTTGGGAGTTATTGTTGTTTCCCGACGAAGCGGAGAACCTTGACGTCACGGGTCTGTTTCTTGCCCGGGTCGGCGTCACCGACGTGAGGACCTTTAAAGACCGTATCGCCGAGCGAAGAATCGGCCGCATGGCGCCTCTGGTCGTGGGTGAAGACCTGAGCTGGGATCAGGTCGCGGCGATCCGTTCGCATCAGAGCGACTACCCAGAGCTGACAGTTGTCAACCGCTTCCGACGCCACTACCCGTATGCTGAACTCACCGCCCATGTCGTCGGGCATCTGCGACCGGTCTCCAAGGAGGCGGTTGAAGCCGACCCCGGGCTCGAGCCCGACACCATGGTCGGAGCAACCGGCATTGAAGCCGCCGAAGACGCCTTCATCGCCGGCCGGGGCGGCGAGCGGTGGGTGATGGCGTCCGCCGTTGGCCGACAGCTCGGAGTGGTCTCCGAGGTCGCCCCAAGAGCCGGTCATGATGTCGGCCTCACTCTCGACATTGGACTCCAAGAGGCGGCGGCCGATGCCCTCGGAGATCGATCCGGCGCGGTCGTGGCTCTGGACCCGCGAAGTGGGGCGGTCCGGGTCCTGCATTCTGCGCCAAGTTTCGACCCCAGGGTCTTTGGTGGCAGACTGAGTCGCTCCGACTGGCAAGCGCTCCAGAACGACCCATTGCACCCACTTCAGAACCGGTGCCTGCAGGGCGTCTACCCACCGGGCTCAATCATCAAACCATTCCTCGCCCTGGGGGGCCTCGCCGAAGGGTTCATCGATCCACGAGCAACCGTATATTGCAACGGTTCGGTCGTTCTATACGGCCACCGGTTCCGCTGTTGGCGCCGCGGCGGGCACGGATTTGTCAACCTCGAGCGCTCGCTTTCTGAGTCCTGCGATGTCTACTTCTACCTCCTCGGACAGCGCCTCGGGATCGAGGGGATGGCGGAGTGGCTCCACCGTTTCGGGTTTGGCGAGCGAACCGGCCTTGATTCCTCATTCGAGTCCTCGGGACTCATCGGCACACCCGAGTGGAGCCGCCGTGTGCGCGGAACGCCGTGGTACCCGGGTGAAGCGGTGTCGGTGTCCATCGGTCAGGGACCATTCCTGACGACTGCAGTTCAGCTCGCCAGGGCATTCGCGATTCTGGCCAACGGGGGGAAACTGATCACACCCTACCTGGTAGCTGCATCAACCTCTGTTGCGGCCGAACCGATGGTCAACTCCGAACACCTGGCGCTGGTCAACGCAGCCCTCGAGAAGGTCGTGCACGGATCGAGCGGCACCGCCCGCAGAATCGCGAGGATGCCGATGGCGGGAAAGACTGGGACCGCTCAAGTGGTCCGTCTCCAGGAGGGTGTGGACGCGGATGAGCTGGCGCCGAACCTACGCCACCATGCGCTGTTCGTCGGCTGGGGACCTCTGGACGAGCCTGGGTTGGTGGTGGCGGTCGTCGTCGAGCACGGCGGCGACGGCGGATCGGCGGCTGCACCGGTCGCTGCAAGGGTCGTCGAGGAGTATCTGGGAGGTGCCGCGGCCTCGCCCGATGATCGTCCAACCCCACCCCCGAACCCGACTCCCGACATTCCCCGCCCATCGGGTAGTACGGGCTAGAATCGGCTATGGAGCATCGCATCGACCCGTGGCTGATCCTCGCCGTGGTTGGCATCCTCGGAGCGTCACTGACAACGCTCCACACTGTCTCTCGGGTGGTCGGCTCCAATCTGCTCGTGCGGCAGATGGTGTGGGGGGTGATCGGGCTTGTAGTGCTGTGGTTGATGTCGCTGGTACGGCTCGATATTTTCGAGCGACTGGCGCCAGTGCTCTACTCTCTCGGTCTGGTCGCTCTGATCGTGGTTCTGCTGGTCGGTGAGTCGCGCGGCGGGAATCGCGCATGGATCGCCATCGGCCCCGTGACGATTCAACCGAGTGAGTTCGCCCGTCTGGCCACCATCCTGATGGCGGCTGCCTGGCTCGCCCATCGTGGAGGCCGAAACCTGCGAGTGGGTGAGGTGGTGATTGTGGTCGCCATCGTCACCGTCCCGATCCTTCTCGTAGTGCTCGAACCGGATCTTGGGGTCGGCCTCACCTATCTCCCCGTTCTCGCGGGGGTCCTGGTGTTGGGCGGCCTCCCGCGGTGGGTTTGGATAACACTTATTGTGCTCGCCGTCCTCGGGGTCAACGCAACCTGGCGATTCGTCCTGCAGCCATACCAAAAGGACCGCGTTTTGACCGTCTTCCAACCCGAACGCGACCCATTCGGCGCCGGTTACCAGGTGCGCCAGTCGAAGATCGCCGTCGGCTCGGGCGGGGTCAGCGGCCAGGGTCTCGGACGCGGCAGCCAATCACAGCTTCGGTTTCTCCCGGCCCAACACACCGATTTTGCATTTGCTGTGTGGGCGGAAGCGACTGGCTTCTTCGGGGCCACTATGCTGTTGCTCAGCTACGCCCTTCTGCTGTCGAGGATCGGCAAGGTGGCCCTCACCACCGACAGCCGCCACGGGCTGATCCTGGCGGTGCTTGTCGGCGGATGGTTCGTCTTCCAGGTTGTTGTCAACCTGGGAATGGTGCTGGGCTGGTTGCCTACCACCGGTGTCACCCTGCCTTTATTCTCCTACGGCGGGTCGTCGCTCATCTCCACCTGCGCCGCGCTCGGCGTCGTTCAGTCAGTATGGCGCCATCGGCTGGTGAACCAATGACAGGATCGGTACTCTTTCTGTCAGTCAATCCTTTCGAGACGCGGGTCGCGCTAATGGAGAACTCGCGCCTGGTCTCCTATCGAGCGGAAAGACATCGCACTTCGTCGGTGGTGGGCAATCTCTACAAGGGGCGCGTCAGCCGGGTTTTACCCGGAATGCAGGCAGCATTTGTCGATGTCGGCCTTGCCCGTAATGCCTTTCTCTACGTTCGCGAGGCGGGTGGCATCCTCGACGACTTCACGGACATTTTCCTTCCCGAAGAGGACGAAGCTCTGCAACCGGATGCGTCGAACTCAGACATCTCCGACCTCCTCCACCAGGGACAGGAGATCCTGGCGCAGGTCGTCAAAGATCCGATCGGCACCAAGGGCGCACGGCTAACAACCCATATCAGCCTTCCCGGACGTTTTCTCGTCTACCTGCCAAACGTACGCCACCATGGAGTGTCTCGCCGCATCACCGATGATGAGGAGAGGACACGATTGAGAGAGCTCGTCGAGAGCTTCGAAGGACCGGGCGGTTGGATCGTTCGCACCGCCGGTGAAGACCAGGGGCCGGCCGAACTCGAGGCCGATCGTAACTACCTGTTGCAGATGTGGGTCCGCGTCCAGGGTATGGCCGACAGGTCGCGCGCTCCGAGCCTGATCCACCGCGAGTTGAGCGCCATCCTCCGCGCCATCAGAGACCTCTTCACTCACGCAATTTTGGAGGTCTGGATCGACAACGAGGAGAGCTTCCAGGAGGTCCTCGATTTCCTCGAACAACGCGACCCCAGTCTCGTTCCGCGGGTCAAGCTTTTCCGACAAGCCACCGATCTGATGAGCTCTTTTGGAATCGACCGAGAGCTCGAAAAGGTATTGCGCCCCAAGGTGTGGCTCAAGTCCGGAGGGTATCTGGTGATCAACCAGACCGAGGCGTTGGTGACCATCGATGTCAACACCGGCAAGTACGTCGGCACTCAGACGCTCGAGGACACCGTCTTCGCCCTCAATCTCGAAGCGGCGGTCGAAATCGTTCGCCAGCTGCGGCTGCGCGACCTCGGCGGCATCATCGTCATCGATTTCATCGACATGGAGGAATCCGGGCACCGGCAGCTGGTATACGACACTCTCGCCGAGGAACTCGCCGGCGATCCCGCTCGTACCCAGTTGCTACCGATGAGCGACATCGGTCTGGTCCAGCTGACCCGCAAACGCACCCGGCCGAGCCTCGAACGCACCCTCAGCCGCGAGTGCCCTTACTGTCATGGATCGGGCCGTATCAAGGCGCTGCCGACCGTGTGTTTGGAGATCCGCCGCGAGCTGCTGGCGGTGGCGGCGGGTGATGTCGGCCAACAGATCTCGCTGGTCGTCCACCCTGCGGTTTCACACTACCTTCAGGGTCCGTTTCGCGAACTCATGCGCGAGCTCGACGAAACCCACGGTCTGCAGATCATCCTGCGAGAGAATCCCCTCTTCCACGAAGAACAGTACGAAATCTCGGAGTAGTAATTCGCGTCGGGAATTGCGGTTGCGTAATTCGTTTCGCGAATTACAGCGGTTCGTACAACGTCCGCCGCTGCCTCGGTGTATAGCCCGCACCCTGAATCACCCGCTCCATGTCACTTTGGGTCATACGGTACTGTGCACCGGCCGCGGCTACGACGTTTTCTTCGAGCATGATCGACCCGAGATCGTCGGCGCCGAAGAAGAGCGAGACCTGCCCAATCTTGGGGCCCTGGGTCACCCATGAGCCCTGCACATGGTCGACGTTGTCGAGGGCGAGACGCGAGATCGCAAGGGTCCGCAAATAGTCATAACCACCGGAAGGCTCCACCTCGCCTTCGAGATCGGTGGCGGAGTCCTGAAATGTCCAGGGGATGAAGGCCGTGAATCCGCTGGTGTCGTCCTGCAGACTGCGCACTCCGAGAAGATGCGCGACACGGGCCGAGGTCGGTTCGCCGACCCCAAACATCATGGTTGCGGTCGTCCGCAGACCGAGATCGTGAGCCTCTCGATGGACCCCCAACCACTGATCCGTCGAGGCCTTGGCACGCGACCAGATTCGACGTCGAGTGTCGTCCTCGAGGATCTCCGCTCCGCCTCCCGGAATCGAGTCGAGGCCGGCGGTGGTGAGCCTCTCAAGGACTTCGCGGACCGGCATCTTCTCAAGCTTCGCCAGATACCAGATCTCGGGCACCGAAAAGGCATGGAGGTGGATCTGTGGAAAGGTCTTCTTGAGATCAGCCAGTAGTGACTCGTAGTAGCCAAGGCGGAGCTCCGGATGGACCCCTCCCTGGAGGAGGATGCCGGTGCCGCCACAGGCGATGGTTTCCGCGACCTTTGCGGCAATCTCCTCAAACGGCAGAACGTAGGCCTCGGCGTCTTTGATGGTTCGGTAGAAGGCGCAGAAACGGCAACGATAGACACATACGTTGGTGTAGTTGATGTTGCGATCGATGATGTATGAGGCGATGCCGACAGGATTCTTCAGACGACGCACCGCATCCGCCGCCTGGCCGAGAGAGAGCAGCCCGCCGTCGTCGAACAGGGCTTGGATCTCGTCGATGGCGAGGCGTTGGCCTGCGATCGCTTTGTCGAGGATTTGATCTACCAACTGGGTCATCACACGCTCTAACAACTTTGAATGCGCTGGCGTTCCCGGGAAAGCGCGAAACGGCTATTCGGCAGGACGGCTATTCGGCGCGAGGAAAGAACGCCCTGAAAGCCGTATTGCCGCATAGCCGCAAAGCGTACTGCCCTAACCTTGCGACATCGCCTCCAGGAACTCCTTGTTGTCTTCGGTCTTTGACAGTCGTTCCAGAAGCAGCTCCATGGCCTCCACCGAAGATAACGACGACAGCACCTTACGCAGGACCCAGATGCGGCGCAACTCCCACTCGTCGATCAGCAACTCTTCCTTGCGGGTGCCCGACTTGTGGATGTCGATGGAGGGGAAGACGCGGCGCTCGACCAGCTTGCGGTCGAGGTGGACCTCCATATTGCCGGTGCCCTTGAACTCCTCGAAAATTACGTCGTCCATCCGCGAACCGGTGTCGATGAGGGCGGTGCCAACGATTGTCAGGCTGCCCCCCTCTTCGATGTTCCGCGCCGCACCGAAGAAGCGCTTTGGCTTCTGCAGGGCGTTGGAGTCGACACCGCCCGACAGCACTTTCCCGGAGGGCGGGACCACGGTGTTGTAGGCGCGGGCAAGACGAGTGATGGAGTCGAGGAGAATCACGACGTCGCGCTTGTGTTCGACCAGGCGCTTGGCTTTGTCGATCACCATCTCGGCGACCTGCACGTGGCGGGTGGCGGGTTCGTCGAATGTCGAGGAGATGACCTCGCCGGCCACTGATCGCTCCATGTCGGTGACCTCCTCGGGCCGCTCGTCGATGAGCAGCACGATCAGCGTCACCTCAGGGTCGTTGGTGGTGATGGAGTTGGCAATCGCCTGCAGCATCATCGTCTTACCGGTTCGCGGCGGCGCGACCAAAAGTCCGCGCTGGCCCTTGCCGAGGGGCGTCACCAGATCCATCACCCGCGCCGTCATGTTGTCCTTTACCTCGAGCCTGAGCCAGTCCTCGGGATACAGCGGAGTCAGGTTGTCGAAGTGGACCTTCTCCATTGACACTTCCGGCGGCTCGAAGTTGATGGCCTCGACTTTGATAAGCGCGAAGTAGCGCTCTCCATCCTTGGGTGGTCTGATCTGACCCGACACGGTGTCACCAGTGTGGAGGTTGAAGCGTCGGATCTGCGACGGCGACACATAAATGTCGTCCGGTCCCGGGAGGTAGTTGTACTCCGGCGCGCGCAGAAAGCCGAAACCCTCCGGCAGGACCTCGAGCACACCCTCGCCGAAGATCAGTCCCTCGGCTTCGGTCTGGTGCTGGAGAATCGAGAAAATCAGGTCCTGACGTCTCATACCAGCCGGGTTTTCGACCCCCAGACCTTTGGAGGCCGAGCTCAGCTGGCTGATGCTCATCTCTTTGAGTTGGTTGAGGTCGAGGCGGCCCTCGGGCACCTCTGCGGTCGACTGCGTAGCCGTTTTCTCGTACTCTTCGATCTCCTCCTCGAGATCGAGGGGGATCACGACTGCTTCATCGTTCTCTTTGCTCTTCTTCTTGGTTCCCATTTCAGTCACTCCGATGCTTTGTTCTCCAGCGAATCACCATGTCGTTGATGCCAGCAAGCAGATCCCGGCGACCCTCGCCGGTACGTACACTGACCGCCAGCGGCGGCAGGTCCAGGGCGAGCTCACGCTGAACCGTCTGCTGCATCCGCGCGCGCTGACCGCGGCCGATCTTGTCGGCCTTGGTGAGCACCACCTGCCGTTCGCGATCCGATGCCAACAACAACTCCTGCAGATCATTGTCCCGCGCCGTCAGTCCGTGGCGGATGTCGACCAGCGACACAACTCCGGCGAGGCGTTCCTCGTCATGGATATACCGGCCAAGCTCGCGCCCCCAATCCTCTCGCAGCTGTTTGCCAACCTTCGCATAGCCGTAGCCGGGCAGATCGACGAGGTAGAACGAGCGGTTGATGAGGAAGAAGTTCAAGGTCCGTGTCTTTCCCGGCGCCTTTGCGACCTTCGCCAGGGACTGTTTGAAGAGCCAGTTGAGGAGGCTCGATTTCCCGACATTTGATCGCCCGGCGACGGCCACATGGGGAAAGAACTCCCCCGGCCGGTCGGCAGGCTTCAGGGCCGAACCACGAAAACTGACCTCAGTGATTTCCAAAGAGCTCAATGCGCCAACGGCGGCGACTCGACTCTCGCCTCCGGGTCGCCGGACGGAGCGGCGACATCCGATTCAACTGCGCCGACAAGGGCATGCCTGAGCACCTCGTCCATGTGTTTGACGAAGTGGAAGGTCATTTCCTCGAGGACATCCTCAAGGATGTCCTCGAGGTCTTTCTCGTTCTCCTCCGGCAGCACAATCTCGCGAATCCCCGCACGGTAGGCGGCGAGGATCTTCTCCTTGAGGCCGCCGACCGGCAGGACGTGCCCGCGGAGGGTGATCTCGCCGGTCATCGCCAGATCCACCCGCACCGGGGTGTTGGTGAAGGAAGAAATCAGGGCGGTGGCGATGGTGATGCCCGCCGATGGTCCATCTTTGGGGATCGCACCCTCGGGAACGTGAACATGCACATCGTTCTTTTCAAAGATTTCGCTGTCGATGCCCAACAATTCAGCCCGGGAACGGACAAAGCTGAGGGCGGCGCGGGCCGACTCCTGCATGACGTCGCCGAGCTGTCCGGTGAGGGTGAGCTGGCCCTTGCCCCGCATGAGCGTCGTCTCGGTCAGTAACAACTCGCCGCCGACCTGGGTCCAGGCGAGCCCCGATGCGGCGCCCACCTCGGGCTCCTGTTCCCGACGCTGGGCACGGTAGCGTGGCTTGCCGAGCAGCTCACCAACGGTGTCAGTCGCGACTTCAATGGTCGAACCCTTGGCGATCTTGTCCTTGAGCACCCGCCGTGCGAGCTTGCGGCACACGGACGCGATCTCCCGCTCGAGGTTTCGCACCCCGGCCTCACGGGTATAACACTCGATGAGGAGCATGAGCGCGTCTTCGGTGAAGTCGACCAGAAACCGCTTGAGGCCGTGCTTGTCGATCTGGCGGGGGACCAGGAAGAGCCGTCCGATTTCCAGCTTTTCCTGGTGGGTGTAGCCGGAGAGTTGAATGACCTCCATACGATCGAGCAACGCCGGCGGAATCGAGTGGGTGACGTTGGCGGTGCAGATGAAGAAGACCTTCGAAAGATCGTACTCCACATCGAGATAATGATCGTGGAAGGTGTGGTTCTGCTCGGGATCGAGGACCTCGAGCAGCGCGCCCGCAGGGTCACCTCGGAAGTCCGCCGCCATCTTGTCGACCTCGTCGAGCAGCAGCACCGGGTTGACGGTGGTGGCCTTGCGCATCATTTGAATGATCTGCCCGGGAAACGCGCCGATGTAGGTGCGTCGATGGCCGCGAACTTCCGCCTCGTCCCGTACTCCGCCAAGGGAGAGGCGGACAAATTTTCGGCCAGTCGAGCGGGCTATGGACCGTGCGAGCGATGTCTTGCCGGTGCCGGGGGGACCGGCGAAGCACAGGATCGTCCCGGTGGTCTTTCGTACCAGTTGCCGGACCGCCAGGAACTCGAGGATCCTGTCCTTGATCTTCTCCAACCCATAGTGGTCCTCGTGGAGCACCTTCTCGGCTCGCGAAATATCTCTGATCTCGCGCGAGGATTTCTTCCAGGGCACCGCCAGCAGCCAATCGACGTAGTTGCGCGAGACCCCGGCTTCCGCAGAAACCGGCGGCATGCCCTCGAGCCGGCGAAGCTCGATCTCCGCCTTCTCCTTGGCCTCCTCGCTCATCCCGGATTCTTCCACCTGCTGTTTGAGCTCCTCGAGCTCTTCGGTGTTGTCATTGCGGCCAAGCTCTTCGTTGATCGCTTTGATCTTCTCGGACAGGTAGTACTCCCGCTGCGCCTTCTCCATCTGCTTTTTGACCCGCGAGGAAATGCGCCGGTCGATGTTGAGCTTTTCGATCTCCATGTCGAGGAGGTCGTGGAGCCGGTGGAGACGATCGCCCGGGCTCAAGATCTCGAGAAGATTCTGCTTTTCGGCCGTCGGCTGCGAAAGATGGGCTGCAAGTATATCCGCAAACTGGTCTGGGTCCTCGGTCTGCAACGAGGCCAAGACCCCTTCCGCGGAAAGGTGGTGTGAGAGCTTTGCGTACTCCTTGAAGAGCTCGACCAGCTGCGCCATGTAGCTCGAGACGGCCTCGTCTTCGGGCGCCTCCACCCGAACACGCTCGACCCGCGCCATCAGGCACCCATCTTCGTTCTCCATTTCGAGCAGTCGAGCTCGGCCGAGACCCTCGACCATCACCTTGATGTTGCCCGAGGCGAGCTGCAGGTGCTGGACCACCCTCGCCACAACACCGAGACGATGGATGTCCTCTTCGCCAGGCTCGTCGACCTTCGGATCACGCTGGGTGGCGAGAAATATCTGTTTGTCGGGCCGCCCAAGCGCACGCTCGAGCGCCACCACCGATGGCCGTCTTCCGACCACGAACGGCGCCATCATGTGGGGGTAGACGACCATGTCCCGCAACGGAACGGCGGGAAGCTGAACGGTTGAGGATCTTGATGTCATGATGAGACTCTTTTGATGAGAGGATTTTCTCGCCGGGGCCAGGTCGACCCCTCACGGTAATTCTAACTGACTTTGCGGACGACGGGCAGCGGCGGCACGCGCCGCTCCACCACCTCCCGCGAGATGACCAGCTCCTTGAGCTCGGGCAGGGAGGGAATCTGATACATGATATCGAGCATCAGTTCCTCGAGGATGATCCGCAGGCCGCGGGCGCCGACCTTGCGGGTGATCGCCTCCTCGGCAACGGCATCGAGAGCATCCGCGGTGAAAGACAGCTCGACGCCCTCGAAAGAGAGAATCGTCTCGTATTGTCGGACGAGACAGTTGCGGGGCTCGGTGAGGATGCGCACGAGCGCCTCGTGGTCGAGCTCGTGCAGGTTGGCGACCACCGGAATCCGGCCCACAAACTCGGGGATCATGCCGTATCTGATCAGATCCTCGGGGTGGACCCGGGACAGGAGCTCCGCCGAACCAGGCTCGTTGCCACCGAGATCGACTCCGAAACCGAGCCGCTTCTGGTTGAGGCGGTCGGCAATGACGTCGTCGAGCCCGACAAAGGCACCGCCGCAGATGAAGAGGATGTTGGTGGTATCGATCTGCAGGAATTCCTGGTGGGGGTGCTTGCGCCCGCCCTGCGGTGGAACATTCGCCACCGTTCCCTCGAGGATCTTGAGAAGCGCCTGCTGTACCCCCTCGCCCGACACATCGCGGGTAATGGACGGGTTTTCGGCCTTACGCGCCACCTTGTCGATCTCATCGACATACACGATACCGCGCTCGGCAGTGTCCCGATCCCCACCGGCGGCCTGGTAGAGGCGGAGGAGGATGTTCTCGACGTCCTCGCCGACGTACCCGGCCTCGGTCAGAGTCGTGGCATCGACGATGGTGAACGGCACCTGGAGCTGACGAGCCAGTGTCTGGGCGAGGAGCGTCTTGCCGGTGCCGGTAGGGCCGATGAGGAGGATGTTCGACTTCGCGAGCTCAACATCGTTGCGGCCGCGACCGGACTGGTACTCGATTCGACGGTAGTGGTTGTAGACCGCGACCGACAGTTTCCTTTTGGCCGATTCCTGACCGATCACGTACTCGTCGAGATGACTCTTGACGTCGTGAGGCTTCGAAAGGACCTGTTCGCGCGTCTTGGCCTCGTGGACCCGGTCCTCGGCGATGATGTCCAGGCAGACCTCGACGCATTCGTTGCAGATGTAGACTGTCGGGCCGGCGATCAGCTTGCGTACCTCATGCTGGCTCTTGCCGCAAAAGCTGCACCGCAGCATGTCACCGTCGCGCTGGGACATCAGGCCCTCCTCGTCCCATTGTATAACAAACGAACGCTTACCACAGCTGCCGCAGCTATCCTATTCCCTGGAAACAATGATTTTGTCAACCAGCCCGTACTCCAAGGCCGCCTTCGCCTCGAGAATGAAGTCGCGGTCCGAATCCTCGTGGACCTTTTTGATGGGCTGGCCGGTGTGGGTGGAGATGATCTGGTTGATGCGTTCGCGCACACGTACGATGTCCTTGGCGTGAATGTCGATGTCAGAGGCCTGTCCCTGCAGGCCGGCCATCAACGGTTGGTGCAGGAGCACGCGGCTGTGTGGCAGCGCGAATCGTTTTCCCTTGGCCCCGCCTGCGAGCAGCACCGCACCCATCGACGCCGCCTGGCCGAGGGCGATGGTCGCGACATCGGGCTTGACGTACTGCATGGTGTCGTAGATCGCGAGACCAGCCGTTGTCGATCCTCCAGGAGAGTTGATGTAGAGGAAGATGTCCTTCTCGGGCTTTTCGGCTTCGAGGAAGAGCAACTGTGCGATCACCAGCGATGCTACCGGGTCGTCGATGGTGGTGCCGAGGAAGATCACGTTATCCTTCAGAAGCCTCGAGTAAATGTCATATGCGCGTTCGCCGCGGCTCGTCTGCTCGACTACCATCGGTACTAACATCATTCCACCTCCCCGCCGGCGCGACGGATCATTTCATCCACCGTGGCAGCGATGCGGGCCGCGTGGCGGATACGTTCCAGCTTTCCCTCGGCGGCAAGATTGGCCTTATGCTCGGCCGGCGGCACGTCATGGCGCGCGGCTTCGGCGGCGACATATGCGTCGACCTCGGCCTCGGGCACCGGCAACTCCCAGGTCTGGGTGAGCTGCTCGAGAATGATGGTGTCGAGGACCTCCTGGCGCGCCGCCGGTTCCGCCTTGGCGGCGATCTCCTGCCAGTTGATCTTTTCAGGATCGACATCCACGCCCTGCATGGCCATGGTGTAGGCGTAGCGGTCGAGCTGCTCTTTGAGCGTCGCTTGCACCAGCGACGATGGCAGCTCGGCGTGATCGATTCCGGTCTCGAGATGATCGAGGACGAATCGTCGCCAGCTGTTTCGTCGTTCACTGCGTTTCTGCTGTTGGAGCACGTCGTGGATCCGCTGTCGAAGTTCGTCGAGGCTTTCGAGACCGATCGTAGTTGCGAGATCATTGTCGATATCCGGCAAGACCTTGCGCTTGAGCCCTTTCACCGAGATGGTGTAGGTAACGGTCTTGCCGGCTTTGTCTTTGTCCTCGAGATCATCGGGAAGCGCTCTGGTGGCGATGCGCTCATCACCGACGCTGGCTCCCTGGAGAGCCTCGTTGACCTCTGGCGGAGCCGATCCAGATCCGATGATAAAGCTCGCCCCCTCCTCGTTGTACAGTTCGTCGTCGCTGTCCTCGACGATACCCCGCAGATCGACCTCCACCAGCATCCCGTCTCCAGCCTCGTCGTCCTCGGCAGGCTCCCACACTGCCTGCTCCTCCTGGACCTTCGCCAGCTCCCCTTCGATTTCTGGCTCTTCGACCTCCAGAGAGATCTCGGGCAGGGCAAGCTCGCCGATTTCGGGTAACTCGTACAGTGGACGCACCTCGAGCTCGGCGGTGAATGAAAACCCGCCGTCTTCCGCGAACTCGAGGTCTCGAATCTGCGGATTGGTTATTGGTTCGATCTCACTCTCGCCTTCGAAGACTTCATGCCAGAGAAGACCGGTGAGGTGTTCTTGAAGCTCGTCACGAATTTCGTCGGCAAAGCGAGCGCGCACCGCCGCCACCGGCGCTTTTCCAGGGCGGAACCCAGGCACGCGCGCCTTGCCGCGGATGCCGCGAACGATGCCGTCGCGTTCACGGTCTACGACTGAGGATTCGAGGTGGGCCGAAACCTCGACGGTATGGTTTGCTCGGTGGGTCAATGTGTACGGCATTCAAAACTCCGGCGGGCCGGCTCTTCGACGAATTGGTGCGAAAGGGGGGACTCGAACCCCCATGGGGGGAACCCCACGAGATCCTAAGTCTCGCGCGTCTGCCAATTCCGCCACTTTCGCAGGAAGTTAACCTGCATTTTTCATAAGGTTTATGGTGAGCCGTGGAGGAATCGAACCTCCAACCTAGTGATTAAGAGTCACTTGCTCTGCCAATTGAGCTAACGGCCCACGGCCAACGGTCACTATACGGAAAAAGGCTGTGATGAGCAACCCCTTCGCACAAGCCTGACGGGGTTTCATGCTGGAAAAACCGGCTATGCGGCTATACGGCCTTACGGCGCGTAATCTTTCGCACTATGGGAGGGTGGACCGCCCGAATAGCCGTATAGCCGTGGACAGGTGGGCGGTGGAACCCGTATAGCCGTGACCACGGTGATTTCGCGAGCGGGAGGAAGGGGTTTCAGCGTTCAGACGTTCGAGCTTACTTATGAACGAGATGCTTCATCTCGGATCTCCCGAGATCGGACTCGGCGGTGATCACCACCGCTGACGTGCCACCCGCAAATTTCGGCATGTCGGCCTCGGCGGAGAAGAGGCCGTCATCGCTAGTCTCGCCTTCGGCGAGGACCAACCGCCGCGGCTCCGCGGTCGACTTGAAGAGCACCGACACCTTGACCCCGGCCTGCGAGGCGTGATCAATCGAATCCACCGCCGAAACACTGATCGGAGCGACGACGCCATAGGCGAAATCGTGTTCGATGGAAGCGCGAAGGATCAGGTGGGCTTGGTCTCGCTGGGATTCGAGATAGTCGAGGATCACTTGATCCAAAGACGGTTCATCCCCTGGGTCGGATTGGGCATCACTGTGGGTGATTGTGGTGTCGTCGTCGGCAGCGACTTGTTCGATTTTGCCTGTGAGACGTGCGAGACCGCCGCTCTCAACAGCATCGACAATCGATCGATGCTGACGTTCCATGAGGGAAGCGACGGCCTCTCGGTCGACATCCTGCTCGACGAGATCGTCGTACGAAGTCCGCCGGGTATAGAGGATCTCACCGCTGGTGTAAACGAGGGACTCCACCAGCGGGTTTGCTCGGCCCTTGTCCTCGGTCTGCACATGATATGTGGTGCCCGAGTGTTTGATGTCCGTGTTGTAACCGGTAAGGACCACTGCGGCCATTCCCCTCCTCATAAAAGGCTAACGCGAAGCTTGTCTGTGGTCAATCGCACAGCGACCGTGCCCGTTCGGCGTGACCGGGAATCGCGCATCAGATCCGCATCGAAGCTCCGGTTTTAACAATCGTTTTACAATCAGAGCATGGCGCAACTCACTATTCTCTTCATTTGTATCGGCAACAGCTGCCGATCACCGATGG
>Ga0255045_10000061_pt1 | contig 19660 bp, 13 predicted proteins | sample BC1_12_23_MG_FD_183652 | JGI IMG/M metagenome (GOLD analysis project Ga0255045, IMG submission 183652) | Seawater microbial communities from Strait of Georgia, British Columbia, Canada - BC1_12_23 | ecosystem: Environmental > Aquatic > Marine > Strait | place: Canada: British Columbia...
AGTTCTCGACCGTGTAGTCGCCGAAAACCAACGCATCCTCGACCTCGCGAAGGGCATTCAGGACCGCTCCCGCATACATCGCTGTCGCCTGGTCGGCGCGAGCCTTTGCCGCGTCTACGTCCGCCCGACGCTGACCACCGGTGAACAGTGGCCCAACCAGGTTTGCGATCGCGTTGTAGACGAGCCCATCGGAGATCGTGAGATCGTTCAGTCTGTCGGCCGATGCACCCACGGAGCCGGTGAGGCTGAGATCCGGGTAGAGATTGGCGATGGCCGCGCCAACGCCGTAGGTTGCCGCCGAAAGCTGCAGCTCCGCTTGACGGAGATCGGGTCGCCGGTCGAGTAACGCCGCCGGCAAACCCAGTGGCACGGGATCGAGCGACGGGAGCTGAGGCATTGTGTTCGGGAGCATCTCCACCGACCCGGGCCGGCGCCCCACCAACACATCTAACGCCATCCGGGCCTGTTCGAGTTGGCCCTCGATCACCGCCTCGGAGGCGCGCGCTGAGGCCAGGTTTTCCCTCGCAAGGTGGAGCTCGACGGCACCCGCGATACCGGCGCGGTATCGCCGTTCAACCGTTTGCGTCGTCGATTTCCAGCTTGAGGTGATCTGCCGGGTGATGTCGAGTGCCCACGCTGCAGTCGCCACCAGTACACGCGAACGCACAACACCCGCGACCACCGAGTGGACCACCGCTTCGCGGGCGGCCTCCTCGGAAAGCATGCTCGCCCAGGCGGATTGCTGAGTTCGCTTGAGCCGACCGAAGAGATCGGCCTGCCACGAGACGTTGAAATTGTAGCCGTAGGTGGTGGACGTGATCTGTTGGCGGCCGATGTTTGGCAGCACGAACGACACCTGCTGGGTCGACGCCGAAGCTCCATAGCCAACCTGAGGCAACCTGGCCCCACCGGCACGCCGGAGAGTGGCCTCCGCCTCGATGACGCGAGCCGCGGCTGCATGCAGGTCGGGATTGTTGGCAAGAGCAAGCTCCACCAGCTCGGTGGTCGTCTCGTCACCGAACTCCCGCCACCAGGGCGCGACGTCGGGCAACGGTGTCGTCTCGGCCTCGGGCGCGTGGACCCAGCTATCGGATACCTCAGCCGCCGTCGTCGGACGGTCGGGCTCCGGCCCGAGGGTGCAGCCGACAACCGAAACCACGGCGACACCTATTACCGCCAACCGAATCAGAATTCGAGCATTCATGAGAGGGCCTCCTCTCCGATCTCCTCCGCATCGATAGCATTCGACCCGGCGCAAGCTCGGATACCACCGGCAGCAAAGCGAACAAAGTGGGGAATGTAGCTGGCAAGATCGGCGGGCACCACCTCGCTGTCGTGACTCGTAAACATATGATGGGCTTTGAGAGCGTGCAGCAGCTGGCCGACCATCGCCATGATGCACATTCGGGCATCTGCCGGGTTCAGGGGCGGGCCAAATTTTTCGAGCGCGATCAACGCTTTTTCTAGGACCGGGTGGATGAACTCGGAGAGAAAGACGTCGCGCGGTAATCGCGGATCGAACATCTCCCTCGTTACGAGCGCCATGAAGAGACGCCCGAGGCGTTGATCAACCAGTGGATCGATAAAGCCCTCCGCAAACGAGTGGAGAAACTCCTCGAGCGCGGGCGAAGGGGCTTGATCCATCAGTTGCCCGAGAATCAAAAGCCTCTGCTCTCGGAGTGGCTTCAACGTCGATCGAAACGTCTCGAGGTAGAGATTGTCCTTGCCACCGAAGTGGTAGTTGACCGAGGCCACGTTGCACGCCGCCTCGGTCGTTATGTCGCGTACCGAGGTCGAGTCGAAACCCTTCTCGGCAAAGAGCTTCTGCGCCGCTGTAAGGATTCGATCGCGCGTGTCCTCGCACTCTTGCGTCTTGCATTCATGTTTGACTGATGCGTCCATACAGCCTCCAACAACTGTTTCAAACGAAAATATTAAACAATTGTTTCAATATGTCAAGAATTTTCGCTTTGAGGCTTTGAGGCTGTGAGGCTATGGGGCTATGAGGCCAGCTTTTCAGTCCAGCCGAAAAAGAGATAAACCGTTTCTGTTTTGTGGTGCGGGCGTCTCGCCCGCACACGGAACACGCCGGGCGATGTGCAGCCGAGACGGCTGCACTACAATTGGCTCCTGAATCGGGAAAAGAGGGATGGACGTACCTAATAGCCTATAGCCTATAGCTTATAGCCTAGGCGGGTGGGCGGCCCGTATAGCCGTTTTGCCGGATAGCCGTATAGCCCGGTCGGGCGGGTGGGAGCCTGTATGCTTCCCGCCATGCACAACGACCTCGCCTCCCGACGGTGGCTGATCCTGGCCTCGACCGCCGTCAGCTTTCTCGCCGTCGGCGTGACCTTCTTTGCGGTGCCGCCGCTGGGCTCCGAGCTCGTCGCGCGTTTCGGTCTCAGCCACTTCGCCATCGGCTTGCTGATGGGCGCCATCGGGGTGCCGGCGATCTTTCTCTCGATTCCCCTCGGCGCGGCGGTGGATCGCTGGCCGGCGCGGGCCACGGGGAATGCTTCGCTGGCGCTGATGCTTGTCGGCTCGATCCTCTTCGCCATGGCACCGAGCTACGCCATCCTGCTGGTCGGCCGTCTGGTCTTTGGCCTCGGGGGTCTGGTTATCAACCTCCTGCTCGCCCGTCTCGTCACGACCTCCTTTGCCGGGCGCGAGCTGTCGTTGGCGATGGGAGTGTTCAATGCCGTCTACCCGGCGAGCATGATCATCATGTTCACCCTCCATCCCCGCCTCCTCGCTTCGCTGGGTTGGAGAGGCGAGCTGACGGCGCTGGCAGTGGTCGTGCTGATCGCAATTCCTCTCCACAATTTCGCGGTCCCGAAAAACCTCCGCGGCGTGGCAGCCACCGAAGACCACAGTCGAGAACCCTGGATCACCGTGCCGCTGGTGGCGTTGGCGGTCTCCTGGATGCTCTTCTTCGCCGCCTACGCTTCGATCTTCACATTCGCCCCCGAGTGGTCGGGTGGTGGCGCGTCAGCACTGCTCATCGGCAGCCTCATCGCCTGGGTCGCAATTGTCTTGAGCCCGCTGGTCGGGAGCCTGATCGACCGCACCGGACGCGCCGCGAGATGGGTCCTGAGCGGCCAGCTGCTGCTGGCCATAGTGCTGGCGGCAATGGCTGCGGCAATTATCCCTCCAGCCCCTGCAATGCTCCTCGTCGGTGTGACCTTCGCCACCGTGTCGACCTCCACGTATTCGATGCCGGCCGCGCTGGTGCCCGCTGCGAGGATCGGCTTTGCCTTTGGCTTCATCACTGCCTTTTCAAACCTCGGCAACCTCGTCGGGCCGGCGGCCGCCGGGGCCATTCGTGATCACGTGGGAGGGTGGGCCGTCGCGTGGGCGGTCCTCGCGGCTGCAGCCCTGGTGGGAGCTGTCGCCGCTGGGCGTCTCGTGGTTACAGAAAATCGAGCTGCGGCACCTTCGGAATGAGGCGCTCCTCGAAGGCACGATCGAGGAAGGCACTCATTGCCTTCCTCCCCCGCTCGCCGTAGTCCACAGTGAGCTCGTTGACATACATGCCGACGAATCGATCCGCCTTGTCGCGATCGAGGCCGCGGCCGTAGTCGAGGGCGTAGTCGAGCGCCTTCTCGCGGTTTTCGAGCGAGTATTCGATCGATCGCTTGAGCAGGGCCGCGACTCGCGCACACATTTCGTCACCCAGGTCGCGCCGAATCACGTTGCCACCGAGCGGCAACGGGAGACCCTCGGTTTCCCCCGCCCACCAGACACCGAGATCCACAATTTTGTGAAATCCTTCGTCCTGCCAGGTGAGTTGGCCCTCGTGGATCACGACACCTGCATCGATTTCTCCCGAGCTCACCGCCGGCATGATCTCGTCGAACGGGCGGGTCACCGTTTGCAGCCCTGGATTCCACATCTTGAGGGCGAGTGAGGCCGATGTCAGCCGTCCAGGGATAGCGACTGTCATCTCAGTGAGCCTGTCTGGGTCAACTGCTTCTCGCGCAACCAGAACCGGCCCGTAACCATCGCCCATGGAGGCACCCGACCCGAGCAGCGCGTAGCGATCATCGAGATGGGCGTAGGCGTGGATCGACACCGCGGTCACCTCGTAGGTCCCCTCGAAGGCCTCGCGGTTGAGTGTCTCGATGTCGGAGAGCACGTGCTCGAAACTCAGTTCGCCTGTGTCAATGAGTTTCTTGGCCAGCGCATAGAACATGAAGGCGTCGTCCGAGTCCGGTGAGTGTGCGACGCGAATCAGGGTCATGAATCCTCCTGTCCCTCTCGGGAGAGACGGCATTCTAACCCGAACGGTCGAATCACCACAGAGGCACAGAGGACACAGAGCCATCCATTGACGTCACAACCACGAAGACACAAAGACACAAAGAAAGCTCAAAGCTCACCCGCCCATTTTTGCCCGCAGATCACGCAGACAACGCGGATAGACGCAGATGGATACTCGCTCAATTCCTCCGAGTAGCGAGGTTCCCGCCGTCGTACTACGGTATGCATCATTCGATGTCTTCCGGCGAGACCCCGTGGCCGTTAGACGGCCACGGGACAACTGGGTCGGGAAACCGTCTCGAAAGCGAGCGCTCGTGCCGGTTTCCCGACCCAGTGGTCTGCGCTCTTGCAGAGCGCAGGTCTCGCCAGCTCCCTCTTCCGTTCTGTAGATGGGAGGGGCATGCCCCCTCTCTTAAAAATGAAAAGAAAGAGAGGCAGAACCGACGCGCTGCGGGCGCGTCGGCCGGTGAGAAGGCAGGCTGCGACGAACGCTTGCGATCGAAGCAGACGGACTTCTCACCGGCGGCAGGCGATCGGATGATCGCCTGTCGTTCTGCCGTCAATCAGCGGCAGCGCGACCCAAGCTCGGCGATTGCTTCTTTGTGTGGGCGGGTGGATGGGTGGCCTTCGTGTCTTTGTGTCTTTGTGTTTGCGACGTGGGTGGGTGGGTGGGATCTGCGTCCATCTGCGTTATCTGCGGTTTGGTATGGGCGGGTGGGCGGCTCTGTGCGCTCTCTGTGTCTCTGTGCCTCTGTGGTTTAATCCTCATCCCGACGGGCGACGAAACGCTCGATCAACGCTCGGGTCGACGCATCGTGGTGGGACAGATCCACATCCGGATCTGTGGTGGATGCCTTTATTTCTCCGAGGATGTTTCCGGCCAATACCTTTCCCAGCTCCACGCCCCATTGGTCAAAGCTGTTCACCCGCCACACGACACCCTGAACAAAGAACTGATGTTCGTACAACGCCACCAGCATGCCCAGCGACCGCGGCGTCACCCGATCGAGGAGGAAGGTGTTGCTCGGACGATTCCCCTCGAAGACCTTGTGTGAAACCAAAGCCTCGATCTCGTCTTCGTCGAGATGTCGCAGGTGAAGCTCCTCCTCCACCTCTTCTGCGGTCTTGCCGCGCATCAGCGCCTCGGTCTGCGCGAAACAGTTTGCGATCAGCTTTCGATGGTGGTCACCGATCGGGTTGTGGGAGTTGATGACACCGATGAAGTCACACGGCACGAGCTCGGTGCCCTGGTGGATGAGTTGATAGAACGCGTGTTGGCCGTTGGTCCCCGGTTCCCCCCAGACCACGGCGCCGGTCTGATAGCCGACCTTTTTGCCGTCGCGATCCACCGACTTGCCACTCGACTCCATGTCGCCCTGTTGCAGATAGGCCGGAAATCGCCGGAGGTATTGATCGTAAGGCAACACCGCTCTGGTCGAGGCACCGAAGAAGTTTCGATACCAGATGCCGAGCATCGCCATGAGGACCGGGATGTTCTCCTCGAGGGACTCCTCGGCAAAGTGTCGATCGACCGCGTGGGCGCCCTCGAGAAGCTCGGTAAAGCGAGCGAAGCCCACTGCCAGTGCAACGGAGAGCCCGATCGCCGACCAGCTCGAATAGCGTCCGCCAACCCAGTCCCAAAACTCGAAGATGCAGTCGGGATCGATCCCGAACGCTTCGACCGCGTCGTGGTTTGTAGACAGCGCCACGAAATGGCGCGCCACCGCAGAATCGTCACCGAGCGCCTCGATCAGCCAGCGACGGGCGGTCTTCGCGTTGGTCATGGTCTCCTGCGTCGTAAAGGTCTTCGACGCGACCACGAATAGGGTCTCGGCAGGATCGAGGCCTCGGGTCTTTTCCACGAAATCGGTTGCATCGACATTAGAGACGAACCGGACTCGGGGGCCATCACAGTACGGCGTCAGTGCCTCGCAGATCATGGCCGGGCCGAGGTCGGAGCCGCCGATCCCGATGTTGACGACCGCGGTAATTGGGCGGCCGGTGAAGCCGAGCCACTGACCCGAGCGCACCGCCTCCGAAAATGCCTTCATCTTCTGGAGGACGGCGTTCACGCCGGGCATCACATCCTCGCCATCGACCTCGATCGGAGAACCGGCGCGGTTGCGGAGCGCCACGTGCAACACCGCCCGGTCTTCGGTCCAGTTGATCTTTTCGCCAGCGAACATGGCCTCAGCCGCCTCGACGACTCCACTGGTACGGGCAAGATCGATGAGTAGCTTGACGGTTGTCTCGTCGATGCGGTTCTTTGAATAATCGAAAAGCAGCCCGTCGAACTCGAGGGAGAATCGCTCGAAACGCTTCGGATCCGCCGCGAAGAGCTCCCGCATGTGAACCTCGCCGATCTCGCGGTAGTGCCCTTCGAGCGCCTTCCACGGAGCGGTCTCGGTGAGCGGAGTGCCCTCGCGCACCACTTTGTCGATCTCGGAGTCGAATAGCATCGCGTCGCCTCCCCGGATGTTACGAGGATAGCGTAGAAGGGCTATGCGGCTATGCGGGTAGACGGCTATGCGGCAAGGAAATCGCGCGTGCCTCGCGCCGTTTTGCCGTATAGCCGTGGGCGGGTGGGCGGAGGGATCCGTGTAGCCGTCCGCCGGGGTGGGCGGGTGGGAATCAGCTACTCGCCCACTCGAGTGCACGCGCCGGGTCCTCGGCAAGGAGTTCGAGCACTTCGTCCGTCGGCATGCGGCCTCGGCCGGTGTAGTGCTCGAGGTAGGCCTCGACCGCTTTGATGTCCTCGTCATCGACATACCCGTTCGGTAGTGACCGTGCTCCATCGAGACCGATCTTCCACAGCTTGCACGCGAGGTCTCTCAGCTCGGGATCGCGAACACCGTCCATCGCCGCTTTTCGCCACATGGACGGCAGCTCCGATCTGTGATCGTTCAGTAGATCGAGGGCCGCCGAACGGGCGGCGTCGTCGTAGAAAAGGGCCGCCATGAGGGTCACCGGCACCGCTCTCCACCGATCGGGCAGGGCCTCGCCCGCACGCAGCTCGAGAAAGCCCCGCGCACGCACCTCGAAGAAGAGGGTGGTGAGGTGGTAATCGAGATCCTCGGCCGTTGGCCATCCCCAACGCGGGTGTCCGTCGCGGACCCACTTTTCAAAGCTGCAGCCGGGACAGCCAGGTTCGAAGTGGTCGCCATTGACCCGGTAGATCATCACATCGGCCTCGAGCGCCGCCTGCCCCCACTCGCCGCGTGGGTCGTCGCCGGCGCCTTCCACAAGGAGGCGCGGAAACCCGCTCCGTGTCGGGTCGAGCTCCTGCCAGGCGCGGGCCCGACTGCAGACGGCGCCAAGCCCCGGGCTGGAGGCAAAAGTCGCAGTCATCAGAGGGCTGGCCAGGTTGGCAATTGCCCACCGCTCCTGCCAAACCCCTTCAGGGCCGAGATCGAGGTTGATCTGGAGGCTTGCGGTGTGGCGCATCATGACCGCGCCCCAACGCCCCCGCTGGCGGTAGTACGCCGCCTGCGCCGTGTATCTACCGGCGCGAAGTTGCTGAGGGACCGTTTCGACGTCGTTCCATACGTCAATACCGATCGCCGCGAGCGCAACATTGTGACGCCCAAACGCGTTACGCAATCGACCGAGAACATCACCAACGTCGACACAGGCCGTCGCGATGCTGGGGTACACCGCCGTCGAGTGCTCGACTTGGGCACCGGGTTCAAAGGTCAGTCTTCCGCCACCCTCAACCGGGTACTCCACCGGTCCCGGCGGCCGGCTGCTGCGGGGGCCGATGCGGTCATCAGTTGCGGCGAGCTCGTCGACAATTTCGAGAACACCTTTGCCGTTGGACTGGGTCAGCATGAGCCGCCCCTGCGGCCGTCCCTTGGCATCGCGGATGATTGGAAAGAACTCTGGCTCGAGACCGACTCCGCCGAGTCGCTCGGCATCTCCTGGGTCTGGAAACGCATTGAGACCGGCACGGTGTCGTGCCTCATCCATCGAGATAGCAGCCGAGCGATCCAGTGTAGGCATTCGTCTCCAATCGCGTCACGAAACGATACACCTGCCGCAGGGCGTTGCCAACCGTCCGCCCCACCACCGGATGCTGGATGCTGGATACTGGATGCGCCAAAACAGTAGACCAACCGATCGCCCTATCAATTGGGGCGGGGCGATGGATCTAGCATCTAGCATCCAGAATCGGGCGGGCGGGTGTGCAGGAAAAAGGCGCGGCCGAAGCCGCGCCGTATTGAATTGCTTGTTACGCGAGCTTATTCGCCCGAGGCGTTCTTGAACTCGTGTATGGCGTCCTTGTTGCTGAGATTGTCGGCTTTGACGACTTTCTTCGAATGATCATCACCCGTGTGGCAACCGTCGCAGGTCTCCTGGCTGGGGATGACCAGACCATTGGCCGTCGACGCCTCGAGGTCCTTCATGATGCTCATCTTCTTGTAGTCGTTGCCTGCGCCGTGGCAGGCCTCACACTGCACTCCAGCGAGCTCCTCAGTGGCGTTGGTGGCGTGGCACTTGAGGCAGTCGGCCGAATACTCACGGTCAGTGGACGCTTTCGCCACGTCAGTAGCTTTGGCGTGGACCGTCTGTTCCCAAGATGCGTATTGCACCTTGTGGCACATCTTGCATTTGGCGGCCCCCACATACTCGTGGTCCTGGGCCTGAGCGCTGAAAGAAACCGCCACCACTGCCAGCACGATCGCAATCCAAAGGGTCTGTGTCCTCATCGAGATCCTCCATATTCTCCGGTTGGGCCCGGCGGGGGCCTCCGGCGCCCGCCGAATCTACCACCGTCTCAGGGCGGGTTCAAGAAATACACCCCTATGACATATACGGACCAAGAGACCGCCGTATTTCACGAGGTACCAGCCTCTCAATACGAAAAAAGCAGATCATCAACTCCTAAATAATTGAAAAATCATAGTTAAACCGTTCCAGTCTGAGACGCCTACCACCGATCGGGGTCGAGACCTTCGAAGACCACCACGCCACTGATGGTCGTGCGCCGATTCATGACCAGGTGGCCGGTCCGCGAGCTCACCGTCATCGGCAGGTGCTCGAGGTGAGACGCCGCCGGTAGCCCGAGGTCGAGGGTCGACCGGCGGGACCAGTTCCAATCTCCAGGCACCGATTCCCACAGCTCGATGAAGTCACCGGCCCGGCGAAGCTGCCACAGAAGGCGCCCGTCTCGGCTCCACACCATACGGGTCGGCTCGTGACCGATCTTTCGCGGCGTCCCACCGCCGGCGGGTATCACCCAGGCTCCCTGGTCGGGATCGGAGTCCTGGGTCCACACCGAGTATGCGATCAAATCACCAGTCGGACTCCATCGGGGATAGTCGCCGCCATCGGGCGTGAGCTCGCGTGGATCGCCTCCCGCAGCTGAAACCACCCACACGCGGATCGGCGAACCAGCAGCAAACGCCAGGTAGCGGCCATCGGATGACCAGCTCGGGTACTCCGAGGCCTCGACGCCGGAAGCCAGGGTCACCGGCTGACCGCCACCTCGCGATACCACTCTAAGCACCGTGCCCTCGTCGGGATCCTGTGCCAGGTACGCCACCCGGTCACCATCGGGCGAGACCGAGGGGCAGGAAGCGTCTTCAGAAGGATCCGTGATCGCGACCTCTACTCCCGAAGGCTCGCGCAGGAAGATCGTCGCACTGCCGGCGACATATCGACGGTAGACCAGCGCACCACCGCTGTCGTCACTCCCCCACCCGCTGTCCGGCACCCCGCACAGCAGGCAGCTCCAACCGCCGCCGTCCGGATCCACAGCCACGAGATCGTTGGTGGAGGTGCGGCGGACAACCGCCAACCGATCCCCCTCAGGTGACATGGACGGGTACCAAAGCCTGTCCAACCTCGGGATCACCGGCAAGCCGCCACGTTCATCGATCCGGACGAGATGACCATCCACGGATGCCACGACCGACCGACCAGATTTCGCCCAGTCGACACCGAATATTTTCTGTCCAGGTGCCAACCACGCACGGGCAGGCCCGTCAAGCTCGCGGACCACGAAGAGACTGTCCGGGTTTCCGGCTGGGCCGGCAAGCAGGGCATATCCTCCGCCCGGACGAGCCTGGGCTTGATACCACGAGAGATCGCCTTCAGAATCGCGGACCCGCACCGCCTCGCGCCGGCCCACCGAAAAATGGTAGAGACTGTAACCGCTGGCCACGTCTTCACGTGAAAAGACGAAGCTGTCGGAGTCGAGCCAACTCCCGCCGCCGGCGTTGATCACCTCGGTGATCGGTGGTCCGCCGACCGAGGGGAACACCCGCAGCGAGGACTCGCCCGCGGACACTGCCTCTACCAACAGAGCTTTACCGTCCGGTGAGTACTGGGGCAGGCTGAGCGCCTCGCCGGGGGCGCCGGAAAGGACCGTTCGAGTGGTGCCGGTGGCGGCATCGACGGCGATCACCTCGCTCCGCCCAACGTGATTTCTGGCGACAATGATCTCGGTCCCCGCGGGATTCCAATCGGGATCGTTCAAGGTCCCGACGGAGTCCAGCAATGAACGCACCTGCCAGGTACCGGGATTCGGGCGCCTGGGCTCATTACCGAGTCGCGCGGTCAGCGCGCCGATCGCGATCCCCACCACCACCGCCACCGCCGCGAGACCTGCTCCTCGGACGGCGAGGCGTCGACGTCGTGTCGCCACCGCCTCGAGCCTGCCCGTGCTGATGGCCAGCGTCGGTGCCTCGGCGAGGCTGGTTTCGTCCGTTCCCTGGAAAATGGTCAGGTCCCGTGCGAGATCGGCGTTCGAGCGATAGCGGCGATCGGGTTCCCGTTCGAGGCAGCGTTCGACCACCGCCACCAGCTCCGGCGCCGTCTGTGGCGCAACTTCGGCGAGCGGACGGTACTCTGAGCGAACCACCGCCTGCAGGACCTGCAACGGCGTTTGGCCGTCAAACGCCCGAACTCCGGACAGAGTCTCGTAAAGCACCGCACCGCAGGAGAAAATGTCCGAGGCCGGAGAGACACCCTTGCCCAGAGCCTGCTCCGGCGCCATGTAGGGACACGATCCGAGGACCATCCCCGGCGACGTCAGCGTCTCGATCGGAGTCTCTCCTTCGCGCTCGGCGAGACGGGCAAGCCCAAAGTCGAGGACGGTCACGTGGCCACCGTCGGCAACCATGATGTTCGATGGTTTGAGATCTCGGTGGATGACGCCGACCTCGTGCGCGGCGGCCAGTGCGAGGCTTGCCTGCTCCATGATGCGGGCCGCCTTTCTCGGCGGCAACGGGCCTTCAGCTATCAGCTCGTTGAGCGAGCGACCGCGGATCAACTCCATCACCAGATAGGGAAGTTCCTCACCGACGCCTGGATCGAAGGTGCCGAGGTCGAAGATGCTGACCACGTTCGGGTGCTGCAGCCTCGCCATGGCCAGCGCCTCGCGTTCGAACCGGGCCTCCGCGGAAGGTTCGTTGACGAGGATGTGTGGCAGCAGCTTGAGCGCCACCTCGCGATCGAGACGTTCGTCCCACGCCGCCCACACCGACCCCATCCCACCTCGTGCGAGCTGGCGCACGATGCGGAATCTCCACACGTTCATTCCGGGTTTGAGGTCGGTAATCATAACCGTCCCATGATACGACGGGTAAGAATCAGTTTCGCTCTACAATGAGCACCGTAAGGTCATCGGCCGCAGGTGTTCCATCGGCATGTTTTGCCAGAGCATCGAGAATCATCGCCGTCAAATTCGCGCTCGACTGGTTCGCGGAATCTCCAACGATCTCCTGCAAACGTTCATAGCCAAACGGTTCGCCGTCCGGAGAAACCGCCTCCACCAGGCCGTCGGAGTACAGGACCAGGCGGCTGTCCACTGGGAAGGGCTTCTCCAAAGATGCCGGCTGACAGAGGCGGCTGCCCATGGGGAACGAGCCCGCCATCAGCTCTTCCGGTCCCCCCTCCGGGCGAACGAGGAACGCCGGGCAGTGGCCGGCGTTGGCGAGCGACAGCCGTCCTCTCCCGAAATCGATCTCGACAACCGCCAGGGTGACCATGGTGCGGCCCTGACCGTGCTCCAACAACAAATGGTTGACCTTTTGGATCAGATCCGATCCTTCATAGCCCTCGTGCACCAACGCCGCCACCGATGATTTGAGGCTCGCCATCAGGAGACCGGTGGAGAGGCCATGACCGGCCACATCACCGATCGCCACCACCAGTCGGTCATCCGATATGGGGAAAACATCGAAGTAGTCGCCACCCACCTCAGCCGCCGGTCTGAAGGTTGCACGAACGGTCACCGGACCAACCTCCAGGTGGCGGGCCGGGAGCAGGCTCTCCTGGATCTGGCGTGCCAGCTCGAGCTCGTGCGCGAGCCGCTCTTTCTCGGCAACGTCCGCCAGCATCGATTGGACCGAGTCCGTCATGTGGTTGAAGGACCGCGCCAGATCGCCGAGCTGATCCCGTCGCTTGACGGGCACCCGGTGGTCGAGGTTGCCCTGTTCCACCTGCAGCGCACCCTGGGTCAACCTCGAGGTGGATCGTGCGATGGACATGACGACAGTTGCCGCGGCCGTCAACGCGAGCCCGTAACCGACGAGGAAAAGGATCCCGAGACCGGTGAGGATCCCCCAAAGCTCCCTTCCGAGCTCGTATCGGGAAAGGGTGAAGTCGTCCCAGACGTTGCGCGGTGAGGTTCGAAGGAGGGCGAGTTGACTCTTGTCCTCGACGGTTACTCCCGTTTCGAGATCGACCAGGTCCGCGACCACCCGGAACCAGAACACCAACGGCTGAGACAACATGCCCTCACTGCCCTCTGTCCACTGCGGCCAGATCTCATCCGCCGAGACCTGATCACCGTCGATCGAGAAATTGATCGCGCCGTCGCTGGAGGCCTGAGCCGAGACCTCGTCACCCTCGTCTCCGCCGCCTTCCGGGACTTCAACATACGCGTCCTCGGTGTTGAAGAAAGCAACGTCGAACCACCAGTGGGCGCTGATGTCGGCGGCTGCCACCTCGTCCATTGGAATCAGTGCCACCACCCGATCGCCGGCGGACGATCGAGCCGCCGTCACTGCAAATACCGAATTGCCGCCCAGGGCCGTGAATCGGCTGGTCCCTTCCGGCAGCCAGTTCATGTCGGGCAACGAGAAACCATCGGCGAGTACCAGCTCCTGCTCATCCACCCGCGCATACCAGAGCACACGAGATATGGGCTCCGGCGGGTCCGCTGCAAAGTCCTCGAAACGGTTCTTCGCGGATTCGAGACCCTCGTTGGCCGCCACCTCGAGGATCGTCTCGCAGGCCTCGGAGAGGCCCCAACCCACCCGTTGCAGTTCCGTACCGATTCGAACCGAGGTGTACTGGCCCATCAGGACATAGAGACCGACACCGCCAAAGGCCGCTGCAAAGAGCAACGGCAGCACCCCGATCAGGAAGTAGGTGATGAAGAGACGCACCCCGACCCGATAGGTCATCCGGCGCCACATCCACCAGGCCGCCGCCCACACGCTGGCAATAGCCCAGAGCAAAAAAAGGATGAAGAAGACGTCGGCGATTTGCGACTCGGGGGCGGCGGCAGCGGCGATCACCGTGGTCACGAATATGACCGCGCCGGCTATCCACCACCATCGACCGCGCACGCTCATTCCTCGGACTCGTCGGCACCGCCAACGGCGGGCGGAAACAGCCACGGCTCACTCGCCGGCGGCGCGCCGTCGGGTTCGTGGCAGCGCCGGCAACGCGCCTCGTACGCGCCTGTCGCTCCGACAACGACCAGCTCGTCGGACTCGATCAGCCGCTGGGTGTAGGCGGCAGGTGACCCACAGCTGGTGCAAATGGCGTGGATCTTGTGCACCTCTTCCGCCACCGCCAACAGCACCGGCAACGGACCGAAGGGCACGCCACGGTAATCCATGTCGAGACCGGCGACAATCACCCTCTTACCGAGGTTGGCCATGTGCCCACAAACCCCAGGCAGGGCGTCATCGAAGAACTGCGCTTCATCGATGCCCACGACCTCCGTCCGGGGGTCGAGACGCGGCATGATCTCGTCGGCACGCTCGACGAGTTCACAGGGCACCCGCATCTGCGAGTGGGAGACTACATCGCCCTCGGAGTAACGGTTGTCGAGCTTGGGTTTGAAAACCTGGACCCGTTGCCGGGCGATCACCGCCCGTTTGAGGAGCCGAATCAGCTCCTCCGACTTGCCCGAGAACATGGGCCCCGCGATGACCTCGATCCAGCCCGCACCGGGGCGCGTGGGGTTCATGAATGCGCTCCCTTCGAGGGAGACAGATTAGCAGGGCCGGAAGGCTATAGGCTATGGGCTATAGGCTATAGGCTTGTGACCAACTTGATGTGTTTTGCTGGACCTCGAAGTGATCTCCTACCCTATAGCTTATAGCCTATAGCTTATAGCCTCTGAGCCTATTTGTTCACCATGTGGACCGCGTGCCCAAGCGCGCCCTCGATGGCTTCCTGGAGCGCTTCAGACATCGTCGGATGGGGGTGGATGGTGAGGGCGACGTCCTCGAGGAAGGCGCCCATCTCCAACGCCAGCGTCGCCTCGCCGATGAACTCACTGACCCCGCGGCCGACGGCGATGACACCCAGCAACTGCTTGGTGTCCGCATCGGCGATTGCCTTGACGAAGCCGTCGGTGGAGTCGAGTGACATCGCGCGGCCCGACGCCTTGAACGCAAAGGTGCCGGTCACTACGTTGTGGCCATTTTCTTTGGCTTCCGCCTCGCCAAGCCCGACCCACGCGACCTCGGGATCGGTGTAGATCACCGCCGGCACCACGCTATCGAAGGCTGCCGGCTCGCCGGCGATCACCTCCGCCGCCACCTTGGCCTCCTGATAGGCCTTGTGGGCCAGCAGCGCGCCGCCAACAACGTCGCCTATGGCGTAGATGCCGGGCGCGTTGGTCTGCAGCTTATCGTTGACGGAGATGAAACCCTTCTCGTCGGTTGTGACACCGGCCGCATGAAGCCCGAGCCCCTCGACATTGGGCACACGACCCACACTCATCATCACGACGTCCGCCTCGAGGCGCAGCTCCTCGTCCTTCGGTCCACGGGCAATCACAATCGACGGATCACCGGCTTCGAAGGACTCGGCACGGTGGCTGAGGTGGAGTCCGACCTTGAGCTTTTTGAGCTGGCGCGTGAGGGCCTTGCCGACCTCCGGATCGAGGTTTGGCACCACTTTGGGCAGGAACTCGACCACTGACACCTTTGAACCGAGCTTGGCGTATACGGTGCCCATCTCGAGTCCGATATAGCCGGCGCCTATGATCACGATCCTCTCGGGTACCGACTGAAGGGAGAGGGCCTCCGTCGAGCCGATGATCTTCTCGCCGTCATGCGGGAAACCGTCGAGCGCCATTGGTCGCGAGCCCGTGGCGATCACCGCCTGCTCGAACTCGATCTCGACGCGATCGTCGTCCGACGACACGACGAGCTGCCGATCAGACACAAACTCCGCCGAACCGTGCACCACTTCGACACCATTCTGCTTGCAGAGGTAGGCGACGCCGGAGGTCAGCCGGTCGACGATACCGTCCTTCCACGCCACCATCTTCGGCAGATCGACCTTCAGGCTCTCGACCGTAAGGCCCATCGTATCGGCGTGCTGGACCTCGTGCGCCAGGTCCGAGGCATGGATCAACGCCTTGGACGGAATGCAGCCGACGTTGAGGCAGACCCCGCCCAGGGTCGCGCTTTTTTCGATCAGGATCACATCCTTGCCGAGCTGAGCGAGCCGAATCGCCGCCACATAACCGCCGGGACCCGCGCCGATCACCACCACCTGACACCCTCGGGAAACCGAACCAACAACCATTACAACCTCGCCATCAGCACCATCGGCTCGGAGACCAGGCGCACCATGTCGCTCATGAATCTCGCCGCCTCAGCGCCGTCGATATACCTGTGGTCAAAAGAAATGCTGAGATACATCATCTTGCGGATCGCGATCTCGCCGTTCACCACCTCGGGCCGTTCCTTGATAGCGTGCAGCCCGATGATCGCGAGCTCCGGCTGATTGATGATCGGAGTCGCGAAGACCCCTCCCAGCGGGCCGATGTTCGTGATCGTACAGCTGCCCCCCTTGAGCTCGTCGAGTGCCAGTTCGCGCGAGCGGGCGCGCTCGGCCTTGTCCGCCACCTCCGCCGCGATCTCCACCATGTCCTTGCGGTCGGCGTCACGTATGACGGGCACGATCAGACCAACCGGGGTATCCACCGCAACGCCGATGTTGTAGTACTTCTTGAACAGGATTTCCTGCTGCTCCTCGTCAACCGAGGCGTTGAAGATCGGGTACTTCTCGAGAGTCGCCACCAGCGCCTTGATGAAGAAGGGAAGCAGTGTGAAGCGGACGCCGGTTCGTTCCTCGATCACCGGCTTGGCGCGACGGTAGTGGGCCACGAGGTCGGTGACATCGGCCTCGTCAACGTGGGTGACGTGGGCCGCGTTGTGCTTCGAGGCCCGCATGGCGTCTGCAATCATCTTCCGAAGATGGGTGATCGGGACCCGTTCGACCTCGCCGTCGACGGTCGTTGCCACCACTCCGGACGGCGCCGCAGGCGCGGCGACTGCCGGGCCGCCGCCATCGGCGGAACGCTGGACATCCTCGTCAGTGATCCGTCCCCCGGACCCGCTCCCCTGGAGCTGACCGAGATCAACTCCCAGTTTGCGCGCCAGAGCACGGGTCCTCGGGGTCGCCAACGGACGGCGGCCCGCCACCGCCGGTGCCCCTGTCGCGACCGGTTCGACCGCTACCGGAGCAGACGCCGAGGCGATTGGGGGATCCACCGACGCTGGGGCGTCCTCGGGAAGCTCGTCGGATGACCCAATGGTCACCAGCGGGTCACCGACGAAGATGGCGGCTTCGGCTGCGGCGTGCAGCTTGAGGACGGTTCCGGTACGAGGCGACGGAAGCTCGACCACCGCCTTGTCGGTCTCCACCTTGAGCAGGGCCTGGTCCTCGGCGACGGAATCGCCCTCCGCGACCAGCCACTCCACCACCCGCCCTTCGTGGATCCCCTCACCCACGTCGGGGAAGTTGAAAACGAACATTACTCAGCCTCTCTTCGATAATTTTTCAGTCTCGGAACCACATGGTAGCCGGTCCCGCGTTCGATTGGGTCAGAAGGCGAGGACCTTTTCGACCGCCTTGACGATTCGTTCCCGCGACGGCAGGTAAAGCTTTTCGCTCTGGGCAAGTGGAAAAATCACATCAAACCCGGTGACCCGCTGCACCGGAGCGTGGAGCTGGAGCATTGCGTGCTCGTGAATCTGGGCCGAAATCTCGGCCCCGAAACCTCCGGTGCGAACTGCCTCATGAATAACCACGGCACGCCCGGTCTTGACCACGCTGGCAATCATTGTCTCGCGGTCGAGTGGATTGAGGGTCCGCAGATCCACGACCTCGGCGCTGATGTCTTCTCGGGCGAGGATTTCGGAGGCATCCAGACAGACCCGAACCATCGCGCCCCAGGCGATGAGGCTGACATCGGTGCCCTCGCGAACCACCTCAGCCTTGCCGAGGGGCACCGAGTAGCTATCTGCCGGCACTGCCTCCCGGAAAGCGCGGTAAATGCGCTTTGGCTCCATGAACAGGACCGGGTCCTCGTCGCGGATTGCAGAAATCAGCAAACCCTTGGCGTCATATGGGTTCGACGGCACCACCACCTTGAATCCGGGTGTGTTGAGGAACAGCGCCTCGTAGCTCTCGGAGTGGTGTTCGGGCGGGTGGATGCCACCGCCGTACGGCATCCGCACCACCATTGGACAGCTCAGTCGCCCGCGGGTGCGGTTGCGCATCCGTGCGGCGTGACCGAAGAGTTGGTTGATCGCCGGATAGACGAAGCCCATGAACTGAATCTCAGCGATCGGCCGGAACCCGGTCGCGGCAAGACCGACCGACATGCCGATGATCGAGCTTTCGGCGAGTGGGGTGTCGATCACCCGTTCGGACCCAAAGCGCTCGATGAGCCCGTCGGTCGCACGGAAGACACCGCCATCAACGCCGACGTCCTCGCCGAGCACGATGACCCGGTCGTCACGATCCATCTCTTCGAGCATGGCGTCACGAACCGCCTGGGCAATCGTCAGCTTCTCGGTCGCCACCTCGGGCACCGCGTGCAGCGAGCGCCCCTCGGCGTTCTGCGCGCTCACGACTGCACCTCCTCGAGCAAAGACTGCATCTGTTCGACGACGTGCGGCGGCATGGCTGCATACATCGAGGTGAAGATCTCCTCGGGCACCTGTGGTTCCATCTCCTCGAGCGCCTTGACCTGGCCGTCGACCCAGTTCGTCGCTTCTTCGAGCAACACAGCCTCCTGGTCGTCGTCCCACAGCCCCTGCTCGACCAGATACCGGCGGAGACGAAGGATCGGGTCCCGACCTTCCCACTTCTCGAGCTCCTCCTCAGGACGGTAGCGGCTGGCGTCGTCGGCGGTCGTGTGGTCGCCAAGCCTGTATGTCACAGCCTCGATCAAGCATGGACCGTCGCCGCGACGCGTTCGCTCGATCGCTTCGGTGGCGGCGGCGTACACCGCGAATACGTCGTTCCCATCGACCTGGATGCCGGAGATCCCGTAGGCGTGCGCCTTCTGGGCGAGAGTCTCGGCCGCGGTCTGCCGGTGCAGCGGTACCGAGATCGCCCACTGGTTATTCTGGATCACGAAGACTGTTTTGGCTCCGAAGACCCCGGCGCAATTGACCGCCTCGTGGAAATCGCCTTCGGAGGTCGAGCCATCGCCGCCGAATGTCACCGCCACCGCGTCCTCGCCACGCAGTTTGAGAGAGAGACCGACACCGGCACCATGCTGCCACTGGCTACCCACCGGCACCGCAACCGGGAAACAGCGCACATCTTCCGGGTAGCAGGAACCGCGCTCGTCGCCCGCCCAGTAGGCAAAGACGAGGTGCAAAGGAACACCGCGCAGGACCATGATCCCGTGCTCGCGGAATGCGGGAATCAGCCAGTCGTTCTCACCCATCGCCATGGCGACACCGGTCTGCACCGCCTCCTGGCCCTTGATCGGTGGCCAGGTGCCCATTCGGCCCTGGCGCTGCAGCTTGAGCGCCTTGGTGTCGAAGGTGCGCATCAGCACCATGTCGCGGTAAAGATCACGGACCCGGCTGGGGTCGATCTCGGGCATCAGGGCGGAGTCCACCCGGCCCTCGGTATCGAGGATCTCCAGCCGTTCCGTTACCGCCTCATACACCTTCGTCCGAGGCATACGCTCTCCCCCTCCAAATTGTCTGGTCGTATTACGACAACATCAAACTGTAGCAGGGTATTTCGAGGCGATTAGGAATGAGGAATTAGGAATTAGGAATGCCACCCGCCCGCCCGCCGGCGGCAACTTTAAAAAGGGCGCAACGACCGGAGGTGCCTGGCATCCCGATTCGCAGAGGCGCGCTACTTGCGTTTCAACCCGAATCGGCGAATC
>Ga0255045_10000063_pt1 | contig 19216 bp, 20 predicted proteins | sample BC1_12_23_MG_FD_183652 | JGI IMG/M metagenome (GOLD analysis project Ga0255045, IMG submission 183652) | Seawater microbial communities from Strait of Georgia, British Columbia, Canada - BC1_12_23 | ecosystem: Environmental > Aquatic > Marine > Strait | place: Canada: British Columbia...
GCTACCCAGATCTCGACCCTGGTCTTCAGGGGAAACTCGGCCACAGATACCAAGCAGCTGCGTTCTTCTTTTTCGAAACTGAGTATCACCCGTCGGTAGCGAAAACTGGATTTGAGGGTCCAGCCATCTTTGGGCATGTTCGTGGTGAAGAAATTTACCAAAGATTCGCCCTGCACATAGCCCTCGAATACTAGGACGCCCGCTGAAAAAGAGGGGGTACTGTAAACAAAGGAGCTTTTCTTGACCAGGGAAAGTTCTGCAGGAATCAGAATATCAACAAAGTCATAGTAAACCGGAGCCGGAGCCTCAACCTCGCTTTTCTTCTCGCCAGTTTCCTCAGAGGTGTCCCGAGACTTTTCCCAGGCCGCACAACCGGCGCCAACAAGGAGAAGAACCGAAAGCATTAAGACGAGCACACGACTTTTACTGGCAACACCACCTTCCATTTTCATATCCTCCCCTCCTTGCTCCGCTGGAGCGAACCTCCCTGTGATACGCCGTCCCTACACCCTTTCCTGCCTGATTCTCTCTTCATAATTCTTTGAAGATGAGCTCTGATAGCTCTTTCCGCTGGGATTGCTGCTGCTGATGTTTCGGATGTCCAACTGCGAAAACCGCCATGAGTTCATACGACTCAGTTGTTTCAAGAATCTCAGCTACCCTCTCTTTGTTCTTCAAAATCTCACCGATCCAGACGCCTCCCAGACCCAAAGTGTGAGTGGCCAGCCACATGTTTTGCAGGCAGGCACCTATTGACTGGCAGTCTTTGACCCGGTCATAACCAGCATCATTATCTAAGAAGACCGCAATAATAACTGGGGCGTTGCGAATGATCTCCCGGTAGCGGGTCAGTTCAGAAATTGTGTTCTTACATTCTGGATCTCGAACCACACCGAAACGCCATGGCTGATTGTTCAAGCCGGAGGGAGCCCAACGACCCGCCTCCAAGATAGCTCTCACATCGTCGTCACTTACCGGGTCGTCGCTATATTGTCTAATACTTCTTCTAGAGCGAATCGCATCCAGCACCGCCTGTCCAGTTTCGCTCATAGATCCTCCCCATCATAGTCGCTGCAGTCAGCCACTCCCATAACCCCTTTTACTATTTGACTTTTTCGAAAGTATAGCGACATCAATCAAGAGCGTCAATGGTAATCGCAAAGGGCAAAGCGCAGAGCGCATAGCGTGTTCATAGATGCTCTATTAAATTGTGATAAGTAAAATACTTGGAGGCAAAGGGCATAGAGTGAAAGATTTTGTATTTGCCCTATGCTCAATGCCCTATGCCCCATGCTCAGCTCTACTGATTGCTGGCTACCTGCTCCTGAAACCAGACGCTATGCGCTGTGCGCTTTGCGGTTGAACCGGAGTGCATTAAACACCCCATGGCAACGACAGGCAGTGGCAACCAAGACGTCCTTCTCTGTTGATCGCGCCTCTTCAAGGAGCCGCCAAAGAACTGACAACTGGTAACCGCCCACCCCCGGCGCCAGCTGATGGCTGCGTACCACCAAAGTTACATAGCCCTCCACCTCTATGTTCCGAACAACATCAAACAAATCAGCTTCACGAACCTCCCCTGTCACCGTGCAACTCTCATCCGGTTCATCGCAGTCGTCAGGACAGCGAAAGGTGGCAAAACTGGCATAGAGAGCCCCCGTCTTTGCTCGTAGAGAATTGGGGACTTGTTGGTCGAGTAGGGATGGAACTGCAAGTTGAGTAACTGCCCCCTCTCTGGCCAATTGTCGGCACAACCAGGCAAAGGCAACGTGCACCGGAATGGCCGGAACGATCCATTCGGAACCAAGACCCGGATAGTGAACGAGGAAATCGATGGCATCCTGCACAACTGTCTTGACTGAGTTCTCTCTTCGTTTTTCCAAAACGTGTCCATCTCGGTCCACCACCACCAGGCGGGGGACCTTCTTTCGTGCCAAAATTCTTTGTACTGCCAGGGATCCGAAGCGTCCGGCTCCGAGAATCAAAAATGATTCCATCTGCATTGCTCCTTTTTCTTGTTTTATCCCAACAGTGGGCGAGATTAAACCACAAATATCACCCCAATCGTTGACACCCCTAGCTTTTCTTCCTATAGTGCAGCCGGAGCGCGCCGAAGCCGCGATCAAATTCGAAAAACGTCTATTTATTTAGCTCCGCAGGATAACTACATGTCCCCTCTCCCCCCAATAGACTATGTCGCGATTCGTCATCCCGGCCAAGTCCGCCAGCAGCAGACGCGAGCCGGGATCCAGAAAAAATTTGATTTTATTGAATTTTCACTGGATTCCGGATCTCGCCCCGCGAAGCGGCGCTCGTCCGGAATGACGGGTTCGGTGAATTGTGACATAGTTTCCAAGGGGAGAGGAGGTTTTCGCGGAGTTAAGTGCATAGACGGATTTATTAAATTCTGTGGTGATCCAAAAAGTCAAAATTACTTTCTCGTAACCTGCTGTAACTAAACATGCTTGTTGACACCCATTGCCATCTGGACTTCGAGGACTTGGTTGCCGAGCAAAAGGATATCTTGGCAAGAGCAAGGCAGGTGGGTGTTCAGCAAATCATTACCATAGGCATCGACCTTCCCACCTCCCGGCGGGCCATTGCTCTGGCTGAGGCCAACGGAGAGATCTATGCTACCATAGGCATCCACCCCCACAATGCCTGCGCCCTCTCGTCCAAGGTTTCCCAAGAATTGCTGACCCTGGGCCGTAAATCGCAGGTGGTAGCTTACGGCGAGATCGGCCTCGACTTCTACCGCAACTATAAACCGCGGCCAGTACAGATCTCCTGTCTGCATGAACAGCTCAATGTGGCCCGACAGCTGGGGTTGCCCGTTGTAATCCATGACCGGGATGCTCACGAAGAAGTTTTGCAGGTTTTGCAAGAACAGAAAGCCTGGGAAATAGGTGGGGCCATGCATTGTTTCTCAGGTGATTGGTTGTTTGCAAAAAAATGTTTGGATCTGGGCTTTTATCTCTCCATCGCAGGTCCCGTGACTTTTGCTAAAGCACAAATCCTGCAGAATGTGGCCCGACAATGTCCTCTTGACCGCTTGCTCCTGGAAACCGATGCCCCTTTTCTGGCTCCGGTACCCAAAAGAGGAAAACGAAACGAGCCAGCTTTTCTCATCCACACTGCAGAAAAAATTGCCTCACTACGAAATCTCCCCTTAGAAGAGGTGGCCATGCAGACGACCTTAAACGCCCGCAAACTTTTCAAGTTGCCAAAGGTAGGCGGGGAGACAACATCTGAGCGAAATGAATAATAACAAAAAGAATGAAGCCTTTATCCTCGCCTCAGGTTCTCCGCGGCGTCGAGAACTCTTGCGCCAGCTAGGTTTCTCTTTCACGGTCATTCCCAGCAGACTGGAGGAAACCAACCAGAGGGGCATGGAACCGAGAGGTCACGCCACCTATTACGCCAAAGAGAAAGCCAAGGAGGTGGCGCAACGGTACCCCGAACAATGGGTATTGGCGGCAGACACCATCGTCGTTGTTGCTGAGGAAATCTTTGGAAAACCAGTCAACGTAACTGAGGCCACGGCCATGCTTTCCCGCTTAAGTGGGCGCAGCCATCATGTCATTACCGGAGTCTGCTTGTTAAACGCACAATGTGGGGTGGAGGAGAGCCAAGCAGTTGAGACCGAGGTTTTTATGAGAAGGCTCGACACTGCAGATATTGAAGGCTACATTGCAACTGGTGAGCCTATGGATAAGGCTGGCGCTTATGGTATCCAGGGCATTGGCGGTTGTTTGGTTCAACGGATAGAGGGTTCTTACTCGAACGTGGTGGGTTTGCCCCTTTGCGAGACCGTGGAGTTATTACGTCGTCATCGAGTTGCTGATCCCTTCTAGCTTCAGTGGTGAGAAAATGTCAGTTGCAGAAAACCTCGCCCGGGTCAGAGAGCAGGTAGCGGATGCTGCCATCCGCTCTAACCGCTCACCCGAATCGGTCAAACTGGTCGGTGTCACTAAGACCGTAGAGGTTGAGCGTATCAAGGAAGCGGTATCAGCGGGTCTGCAAATATTGGGAGAGAATTACGTCCAAGAAGCCCAAAACAAAATCGAACAGGTGGGAGGCCAGGCAAGTTGGCATTTCATTGGGCGTTTGCAGAGTAACAAAGCAAAATACGCGGTTAAGCTCTTCGACCTTATTCAAACTGTCGATACTCTGAAACTGGCTACTGAATTGAACCGCCGCGCTCAACCTTTAGGGCGAGTGCTTCCCATCATCATCCAGGTGAACCTCGCCGGCGAAGCGAGTAAGGGTGGTGTTCATCCGGCCAAGTGCATCCAACTAATCCGAGAGATCTCCGAATTCACTAATCTACAAATCCGAGGGCTTATGACCATGCCGCCTTTCTTCAACGATCCGGAACGTGCCAGGCCACACTTTCGCCGGCTGAGAGAGCTGAGCCAGGAGATAGCCGAGGCTCAGTTATCTGATGTTGAAATGCATGAACTGTCCATGGGTATGTCTGGAGATTTTGAGGTGGCCATCGAGGAAGGCGCAACACTGATTCGAGTGGGAACTGCTATTTTTGGAGAGCGACCGTAAGTCGTTGACGCATTGTCTCATACAAAGCCATAGCACCAGCCGCTGCAGCATTGAACGAATCGAGCCGTCCTTGCTGGGGAATTGCAGCGAGTAGATCGCAAGTCCGCCTCACCAGCGGTCGGATGCCTTTGGCCTCTCCGCCGATCACCAGAGCCGTCGGCTGACAGAGATCGAGTTCATAAAGAAACCGGTCCGCTTCCATGGTCAATCCCACCACCCAGATTCCTTGTTTTTTGAAAAGCTCCAGGGTTCGCTTCAAATTGGTGACCCGAGCAACGTCCATGTGCTCAAGAGCGCCGGCTGAGGCCTTGGCTACCGCAGCAGTCAGAGAGGCAGCCCGATCTTTTGGCACCACCACTCCGTGAGCTCCACAGACATAGGCGGTACGTATGAGACCACCCAGATTCTGGGGATCCTGGATACCGTCCAATACTAAGATAAGTGCAGGGTCGTCACGCTGGGCCGCTTCGAGGATGTTATCCAGATCGACGAATGAAGAAGGAGAGAGGAGAGCTACAATTCCTTGGTGGGCAGTGGTCCCTGCCCTGGCGTCCAACCGTTGCCGCTCGTGGGAGCGGATTTTGATGCCGAGTTCCCTCGCCTGGGCGAGGATTTCTGCAACAGTGCGGTTCTGTCCACTCCGGCTTACCCAGATTTCCCTGACCCTGTGGCCACGAGCTGTAAGCGCTTCGCGGACTGGATGTATACCGTAAATAGTTTCTATCATGTAAAGTGCAGAACTCAGTCCGGTTGGATCAGATTACGTACTCGCGGGAGAATCGCCTGTCGCCGGCAACGTGTGGAGAGGATGATAGCTGCGAGCGCCTCTACAGCTTCCTCCAAAACATCATTGATTATCAAGTAATCATACCAAGACGCCTCTCCAAGTTCTCTGGAGGCGTTGTCAAGCCTGGCCTCCACATCTCCCCCCTGTTCGGTACCCCTTTCATTAAGACGTTTCTTCAAGGTCTCACGATCAGGCGGCAAAACGAAAATGAAACAGGCGCGGGGAAAGTGCTCTTTCACCTGGCGAGCACCCTGGACGTCAATCTCCAGAAGCAGGTCCCGCCGGTCATTCAGGTGTTTTTCTAACTGCGCCCGAGAAGTTCCGTAGTAATTCCCGTGAACTTGGGCACACTCAACAAAAGCACCCGCCTCTTTCATCGCAAGAAAAGTCTCCAATGAGACGAAATGGTAATCTCGACCCTCTGACTCTCCTTGGCGCGGTGCCCTGGTGGTAGAGGAAATCGAGTAGGCGAGCTCGGGAAATTTCTTCCGCACCCCCGTCCGCAAACTTGACTTTCCCACCCCTGATGGGCCAGAAAGCACGAAGAGTTGCCCAGTAGAGTCCATCACTTTATCTTGCTATCGCCATCTTTGCCAAGAGAATCGGCCATAAACCGTTGGGCAATTGTCTCAGCCTGCACTCCGGAAAGAATGACATGATTGCTGTCGGTGATGATGATTGCCCGAGTGCGTCGCCCCATGGTGGCATCAATGAGTTTCTTGGCCATCTTGGCGTCCTCTTTCAGCCGCTTCATTGGTGCAGATCCGGGGGAAACAATAGCAACTACTCGATCTACCACCACCGTGTTACCAAAACCGATGTTTAAAAGTCTTCCCTCCATTTCAACTCCACCTTCCGACGAATGGTGCCCTGAGGCAATTTCGCCCGAGCTGTGTTGAGAGCAAATTCGAGTCCAGAACTATCCTGACCTTCGTCAGTTCAGACTGTCACCTTGCCTTTTTTGCCTCAGTTGGTCCAGCCCCTATTCAACGTTTTGTAACTGTTCCCGGAACCTCTCAAGCTCTGTCTTCATCTGGATTACTTTTTGAGCGATTTCCAGATCGTTCGTCTTGGAGCCTACGGTGTTGACCTCCCGGTGCATTTCCTGCAGGAGAAATTCCAGCTGGCGACCCCGGGGACCTTCTGCTTCGAGTAGATCACTGAACTGTCGGATATGGCTTTGCAAGCGCACTAACTCCTCAGTGATATCGCTTTTTTCGGCGAAAAAAGCAACTTCCTGAGCCAAACGCGCCTCATCCAACTCCGCCTCACCAAGCAGATCCTGAATCCTTTTCTGTAGTCGATCCCGGACGTCCTGAACCACAAGCGGTGCCCGGGTCTCAACTTCCCCGGTTAGAACCTCAAGTTGGTGCAGTCGCCTGCTGAGATCACTTGTCATTGCCTCCCCTTCCTCCTTCCGCATGAGGAGACAGTCACTGACCGCCTGATCGAGAGCCGTCTCCACGACTCTCCAAGCTTTTCCCCTGCTTTCCTCGTCTTCTTGGAAAGCAAATAGGTCCCGGAAATTTAAAAGAGATTCCAACCTGAGATCCCCTTCGAGTCCCAGTTCCTCTTGGAGAATTAGAAGCAGCCTTTTGTACGTTTTGGCCAGCTCGGTGTCTACAGTGAGATGCTGCACTTTGTCCAACGTATCATCGGCAAGAACACTGACCTCTATGCGTCCTCTGGAAAACTTTGAACTGACCCTTTTCTTAATATCCTCTTCAAAATCGCTGTATTTGCGAGGTAATTTAATTCGGATATCACAGAAACGGTGATTGAGTGTCCGGACCTCAATCGTGAACCGGTAACCGTCAGCCCCGGCCTCGCCACGTCCAAAAGCTGTCATGCTATTAAGCACTCGTCTACTCCGTTTTGGTTAGGCTGCCTTCGTCCTAAAGAGAGTTCCGCGAGAATTTCGTAAGGGCGGGGTTTATCCCCGCCCGAACAAGCCAATTCGCACGTCCATGCGGGCGGGGATAAACCCCGCCCCTACACTTATGAGTGTCGCTTAATATATTTTGCTTATCCTATTTACTCTCCGTGGTTCTTGCCAAATCTTGCAATTGCAGGAGGTACTTTTGTCTCAGGGCTCGAAGCCAGTTCCGCACTTTGGGTTCTGCATAATCTGGGTAGGTCCAAACCAGCGGTCGATAGTCCCGGTCACGATAAATCAGGGTCAAATTTGCGTAGATACCACTACTCAGATAGATCCGATGGGCGTAGTTCTTGCCGCTCGCCAACACCAACCGTTCGGCCAGCAGATAGCCCGGATCGATGTTTACGCGTCGACTTCCCCCTGCACTCTGTTCAGTCTCCAGAAGATTGGTCTGTACTTTGATCTGTGCCAAGTCCTCCTGTGAGATGAGACCATCGAAGCTGGCAAATCGTCTAAACAGAGGCTGTCCCATCTCGGCATAATAGTAGTCGGTATGGTCAAATGCTAGCAGTTCACTAACAAAATCCAGTATCCCACAAGGTCCGGTCAGTTTAGACAATACTTCGACGATGTGCTCCGCAGAACCGGCAATTACACTCACAAAGAGCTTTGCTGGTTTCGGATCTTGGGGAATGCTCATAATACACGGCTCTACAATGGCCGGAAGTTTGTCAGGCAGAGGTTTGTCGGCCAACGCAGGTATAGTGAAATCCGAGGGCCTGCATTTTTTTCGGCTCGTAAATATTTCTGAGATCAACCACCACCGGCTCTTTCAAGAGTTCGGCCATCCGTTTCCAATTCAGGTTCCGAAACTGGTTCCATTCCGTAATAATTACCAGGCCGTGAGCACCATTGGCAGCATCGTAGGCATCCTTGGCATAGTATATACTTTTCAGCATTTTCCGGGCTTCCTTCATCCCTGCCGGGTCGAAGGCACGAATCTTGGCACCCTGCCGTTGCAAACCCCTAATAATGGCAATGGATGGAGCCTCTCGCATGTCATCTGTATTGGGCTTGAACGTAAGGCCCAGAATTGCCAGGCTCTTACCCTTCACTCCTCCCAAAGCTTGGTTGATCTTTGCGACCATGAGTTTTCTTTGCCGTTGGTTAACTCTGATTACCGCCTTAACAATCTCAAAGCTGTAGCCGTGATCGTGGCCAATCTTGTCGATAGCCTTAATGTCTTTCGGAAAACAGGAGCCACCAAAACCGGGGCCGGCATGGAGGAATTTCGGCCCTATGCGACCGTCTAATCCCATTCCTTTGGCCACTTGGTGAACATCGGCACCCACTTGTTCACAGATATTGGCCATCTCATTGATAAACGAAACCTTGGTGGCAAGAAAAGCATTGGAGGCGTATTTGATCATCTCCGAAGTCTGTACATCAGTGACCACAAAAGGGGTCTCAATAAGATAAAGCGGACTGTAGAGGTCCTTCAAAATGGCGACGGCCTGGTCGCTCTCAGCTCCTATCACCACCCGATTGGGCCGCATGAAATCCTCTATTGCCGCCCCCTCTCTAAGAAATTCAGGATTCGACACCACATCGAAGGCCACCTCGGACTCTCGTTGTTCTTCGATGATCTGGCTGATCATCTGACCTGTGCCGACGGGGACCGTACTTTTCGTTACGATCACCTTATAGCCGTCGAGATTCTGACCGATGGTGACTGCCACCTCACGTATGTATTTGAGATCGGCACCACCGTCAGGGGCAGAAGGAGTGCCTACTGCAATGAAAACTACCAGGGCTTGCCTGATTGCACTTCCCGCGTCGGTTGTGAAACTCAAGCGGCCTTCCTTGACATTCTTAGAGACGAGCTCAGCGAGCCCCGGCTCATAAAACGGCACTTCTCCCTGTTGCAGGAGCTCGATCCTGGCCTCATCCTTGTCTACGCAGGTGACGCTGACATCAAACTCAGCAAAACAGGCACCGGTTACCAATCCCACATAACCAACGCCGACTACACAGATATGCATTGGTGTTACCCCGCAGATATGAGCTATAGATCACGATAGAAGCGGTGGAGGTGTATAGAAAACACAGGGAAAGGATAGTCGTAGCCAATCTCTTTTACTCAATTCCCTGTGGACACACTAGTTTTTAGCAATAATCATTCCAATCCTCTGGAGGACTGGATGGCTGTTTTCAACTGTATCACCGATGGGTTCAATCACGGCCCGCCCTGCCGCTCAACAAAACCTCTTTTAGTCGAGAAGCTGCAACTGTGGCGGTGCCAATCTCTCCAACTACAATCCCAGCGGCGAGATTTGCCAACACCGCCGCCTGCCTCGGTGTCAGACCGGCTGCCAGAGCCAGAGTGAAAGTTCCTGTTACAGTGTCACCCGCACCGGATACGTCAAAAACCTTTCTGGCCACCGTGGGAATTTGGGTGGTTCGACCGTTCCCCTCAAACAGCGTCATACCTCTGTCGCCCTGGGTGAGCAAAACCATCTGGCAACCAAGTTCATCAAGCAGGCGAGTCCCAGCTCGCCTGAGGCTCTCTTCGTCATTGATGACAATCCCGGACATGAGCTCTGCCTCTTGATGGTTGGGGGTAATTAAGGTAACCCCTTTATACAGAGCCACGTTCTGTACTTTGGGATCAACTGTCAAGGTAATTTGCCTGCCACCTGTGAGTAGGCGAATGTTTTCCATGAGGCCTTGAACAACGACACCCTTGCCGTAGTCGGAAACCACAATTGCATCGATGGAATCGATCTGTTCTTCGACGGTGGTAATAATTCTCTCGATGCTAGCCGCAGTTACAGGCTCCCTTTCCTCGCGATCCACTCGAACCACTTGCTGGGAGTGGGCGACTACTCTGGTTTTTATGGTGGTGGGTCGCCGATTTTCAACCACCAGGCCGTGAGTGGGACTGTTCATCTTTTGCAGCATGTGAACCAATTCCCTACCCATGGCATCAGATCCAGTGACCCCGCATAGGAGTGCTTGCCCGCCCAGAGAAATGATATTGTTAACCACATTGCCAGCTCCACCCAGCACAAGGGACTCTTTTTCGACCTGTACCACCGGCACCGGTGCCTCAGGCGAAATCCTTTCAACGCGACCCCAGAGGAACTCGTCCATAATCACATCGCCCACTACCAGGATCCGGCAGGATGAAAACTTGTCTATGCCTTCAGAGAGAACTTTAGAATCATAGGTGGCTGACATCTATCGAATCTACCTCTCAACCATGGTGGCTTTGAGTGCGCTGCCGAAGAATATAGCACAGCAGTTAAAGGAAACCAGCACTTTTTTACCTGATAGATTCCAAAGAGCATTGTAAAATAGCTCTGCCCTCGAACGCTCTGCGCTTTCCCTCTGCGGTCTGCGAACAAAACAGAATAATTCGTGTCCCTCCATAAATGAGATAGTGTGTTCAAGATCAAGGAATGCGATCCGCCTAGGGCGGATTGACTACAGGAATATATGAACATATTTCGAGGATTAAAATCTGAGCAGGACGCCGATATTGGGCAAAATAGCCATTCTATGGGTGGCACTAGTTAGCCATTTACAAACTCACTATCATTCATTACACTCCACATCTATGAAACGGATATTGCTAAGATATCTTCTCGTTGAGCAGGCGGTGCCTTTTTTTGTCAGCCTCTTGGTTCTGACTCTCGTTCTCTTTCTGGGCAAAATCATGCGGTACACTCAACTGCTTTTTGCAAGCGAATCCGGTTTGGCCGATCTCGGCATGCTCTTGCTCTATTCGCTCCCCTACTTTCTCGTCTTCACCATTCCTATGGCCACCTTACTAGCAGTACTTCTAGCATTTGCCAGGCTCGCTCATGACAACGAGATCACCGCCATGAAAACTGCTGGCATCAGCTTTTATCAGACGTTTCCTGCAGTGGCTTTGCTGACAGGCTTTGCCTGGCTGACCACCCTCGGTCTCTCCAGTTTTGTTCTGCCACATAGCAACAGTGGTTTTCAGCGCGTTCTTTTGGAGATGGCTCGCTCCAGAGGTCAGTTGGGTCTCAAAGAGCGAATTTTCAATGATCAGTTTGATGGACTCGTTTTTTTCATTAACACCATGTCCCCGGATGGCAGACACCTACGCGAGGTCTTTATTACTGATGAGAGATCCCCTGAGACCAAGAGCACTATCGTTGCCGAGGAAGGCTTTCTTGTCCACGATCCCAGCGGCAAAAGAATTACCCTTAGGCTTCTTCGAGGTCAGATTTTTCGGGTGGGAGATGAGATGGAAAGCCTGCAAACCATTCGCTTCCAGAACTATGATTTCAACCTGGATCTGGACTCATTTGCTCTCAATGAGAAGGATTTCCGCAAGAGAGAACGGCACCTCAGTTTCACTGAGCTAAGGCAGGCGCTGACTTCGACCAAACTCGACTCAAAAAAACGCAACAACTTGTCATTTGAATGGCATCGTCGCCTGTCCCTCCCTTTCGCCTGTATTGTCTTGGGCTTTATTGCTGCGCCCTTGAGCGTTCAATCGAGGACAGGTTCCCGACTCTCCGGAGTGGTTCTGGGACTAGTCCTGTTTTTGCTCTATTATCTTTTTGTGTCAGCAGCCAAGGCCTTGGGGAAAGACGGGCCCTATCCACCCGCCATCGGTCTGTGGCTGCCGAATGTTATCTTCGGGGTCCTTGCAGTTATTCTTTGGATCAAAACCGCAAGAGAATCTCCGTTCAAGCCTATTCTCCTTGTACAGCGAAGCGCGGAACTGGTTGCTTCTTGGCTCAAGGCCCGTTCAAAAAGCTAGATCTTTCCCCTCTTGCTGCAGTCTGCTAGAGTGACTAAAAATTCCAAATCACAAATAACAAATATCAAACAAATAACAATAACCAAAATTCAAAATTCAAAACCTGTTTTGGTCATTTGATATTGGAATTTGAGATTTGTTTGTAATTTGGTGCTTGGAGTTTGAGATTTCATAGCATTCTGGGACTGGCCCTTCGAAGATCCCGCTACGCGGGGAAGGACTTGGTTTCAAAGGACAAAATAAAGTTTACAGGTACCTTTACTATCAACAAAATGCTTATTAGCTACGACAAAATACGCACAGTGCTTATTGTAATGATGGACAGACACTTGGGAAACCTTGTGGTCTCTCTCTCATCAATCGTCGCATTACAAGAGTATTTTAGGGGGAAAAATGTACATTTTGTGGTGGACAGTGCTTACCGAGAGGCTGTCGAAAGTATTGATGGCTTCGATAGAATATTCTACTTCCCGAGAACAGAGATCTACGGTAGTAATGTGCTGAGAAGGACAGTACTGTATCTCAAATTCATCAATAACATCAGAAGTATATCCCCAGATGCTGTCATCGACTTCCAGGGTGGAAGTGCTTCTTCTGCAGTGAGTTTTTTGTCAGGTGCAGCATACCGCCTTAGTAACTCCTCTGCCAGAAGATCGTATGTCTATAATACAAAAATCGACCTTCCAGTTGGGAAGCATAAGGTTTACAGTTACATGGAGATTGCCATCGCTCTCGGAGCTAACATAGACGATCCACGCTACCGGTTGCACGCCTCCGAGAGAAGGAGAAACTCACTTGGCCCTGTTCTTAGGAAACATGGAATAACCTCTGAGAAGCCGATTATTTCCATCCATGCCGGTGCCGGCAACATTCACAAGCAGTGGTCCACAGCAGGTTTCGCAGAGGTTGCAGACTGGCTTTCCGCTCAAGGTTTCCAGATCATCTTTGTCGGCGCTGGCCGCGACCAGGACAAGATTGATGCCACAATGTCCTTGATAAGTCACAAAGCATACAATCTTGGAGGCAGTTTATCCATCGGTGAGTTGATGGCCCTTTTTGAAATGAGTTCCCTCTTTTTGGGCAATGACAGCGGTCCCATGCACCTTGCTGCTGCCATGGGAATCCCTATTGTTGCTCTTTTTGGTCCGGTGGATGAGAGGAGATGGAGACCACTTTCTCCCAATTCTGTAGTGCTTAGAGGTCAAGAGCCGTGTGATGATTGCCAGATCAAACGCAAAGATTGTGATAATTTTCCGTGTATTACCCTCCTGTCACCGAAGAAGGTGAAAGAGGTCATTGGCGAATTACTGGCGAAGTGACTCGTTTCTAGTGATTAGTGTCTCGTGCCTACTGCGCCAAGCGCTATGCACCATGTCTTGCCTAACGAAAGCCCCCCCTCCGGTACAACCGCCAGGCTAGCACTACCACTGCCAGCAATGGATACTTTTTAAGTCGTGGAGTCCATTCAACCTTGACACCCGAGTGCCGTTCTATCTTCCACTGGATATATTCCAGCCCGCCCTCAAAGGTAAAAAACGCTTTGCTTAGCCGCAAGATTGAAAGCATTTTGCCCTGAACGTTGCGCAACCCCCAGGCCAAACGATTGCGGTCACGCACCCTCGCCGGAATGTTGGCTTGATAATGAAAACCGTCAGGCCTGTCAAAAACCTCCACCGCAAAAGGCACTGCAACCATGGCGGCTCGGGTCAGTTGCTCATAGTAGTCCTCCGCATCGTCAAACAGATGGCCGAGGTTCTGTGGTCGCTCTGACCTGAGTTCGGCCCGGTAGCTGAGTAATAGTCCCTGACGCCACAAATCTCTAGCAGTAAAGCGGTCGGTTATCTGAGGCAAGACGCGAGTTATGAAGGTAATGACAGCCCGCGCCAATGCTGCTCGTACCTGGCCTGCCGCTTGACTGTCACGAGCATAGACCAGGCCAACAGGCTGAGCAAAGCGTCCCCACAGGTAGGAATGAAACCATTGTACCGAGGTGCCACGCTGGAAGTCTTTGAGGGTAAGAACTGCATACTTGGTGCGCACCACTCGATCCTGGACCGGCAATTCCAGATAGAAGACATTGGGTGGTAGCAGCTTATTGGTGAAGGCCTGTCTGCAGCTGCGGAAAGCGGTGCGGTAGCTGTCCACCAGTAAATAAAGGTCCACGATCCCATCACTATCGTCACCCGTGCGCAGACAGGAGCCATAGAATAGGATTGCTTGAGCAGCGTCCCCGTAGCGGTTCAGAAGCTCATCAGCCAGGGCCCGCACCCCTGGTGGAGCCGGGCGCGAAGACTCTTGGTCAATCAAGGTAGTGATTAGTGGTGGGATTGACACGATCATAACCGCAAGAATGACACCTTGCCGCCATTTTGGACAACCACCGGTCCGAGATGAGATTCAGCCTTGAAAAGCTCACCATCCAGAGTAAAACCGCCGTTAAAAGTCAGCTGTACTTGCTGGACATTGTGGCTGAAATAACCATTGTCAGGCGTCCCATAACGATTCCTCCGACCGCGCATCAGGGCCGGCAGTGCCCGCAGCAGGTGTTGCGGCCGCGCCTCGACCGCAGTGTAATGCAATGTTTTCTCTTCTTTACCCCAGAAAGGACGCAGCCCGAGAAAGAGCCGTTCGAGCGCACTAATCATTAGCAAAAGGTAGTCCCGCCGCTCCGGCGGGCGTTGATCAAATCCTACGCTGATTGGCACGGGAGTCACGTAGTCACTACCCCTCCTTGCAATCGCCAGGAGAAATAGGGCTATGGTGAGCCCGGGAGCCCACTCTCCCCGAAATCCGCGTCTGTTCAGCCTGTTGTTGAAGAACTGGATCCCCTGGTAAATACTGGCCGCCCCGAGAAACATTCCATAGATTGGATCCTGGTGGGGGTCCACTTGTACACGCAAGACCGGGCGGTGCAGGATGGCCACCTCCCCTTCCCCACCGTCTGCCCACGACAGTAGTCTTCGTAGCGCCTGTTCCCGAGATCCCTTCAAGCCCACATCCCCAGCGGTCATACTGGTTGTCCCGGCCCGCAAAACCGCCAGGTGTGGAAACGTCTCAAAAGGCTTGCGATGGCAGAGGACAGTCAGCACCGCCTGTATGGTACCGTCGCCTCCGTTTACCGCAACTATGTTCACCTCCTTGCGGGCGAAGTCAACCAGGGCTGAGGCCACATCGGCCGGGGTCAGGACTTCCCGATGGGACACTTGGGGGTAGGCAGCCAGAACCTCTCTGACCGCTCCCAGACCTCTGCGGTTGCCGCCGCTGCGGGGATTATTGAGTACTCCCACGCGTAGCGGTTCAGCAGCGGCAAGAACGCTAGGAGAATTACTCTCGAGGTTACTCTCCGTCGACGCTCGTTTTACTGTGGTGGTGGCATGACGCAGGTCATTCATGACTGCCTACTGACTAATGAGACTTCCTTGAAAATCTCAAATTGCATGGGTACATGGTAAAAAATAGGATGGTATTGTATATTAGACTTGCGAATTCTGTAAAGTGTGTGAACCGGAAGCCGTTGACCGCACAGGTGGAAAACTCCTATCATGAATGAAACATTCACACTTGCCCACCTTTCTGACCTGCATCTATCTTCTCTGAATGATGTTAAGGTACGAGAGCTTCTAAACAAGCGCATATACGGGTATCTCAAGTGGCAGTTGAAAAGACGTGCTGAGCACCGCAGAGAGGTGCTCGACGCTCTGCTCCTCAACCTGCAGCATACTACCCCTGATCACATCGCAGTCACAGGAGATCTGACGCACTTGGGCCTGCCCAGAGAGTTCAGAGAGGTCAGAAATCTACTGCAATCCCTCGGCTCGCCCTCACGGGTAACGGTGATACCCGGTAACCACGACACCTACGTGAGCACTGACTGGAATTCCACCTTTGCACTCTGGACGGATTACATGCTCTCCGATGAAGCACATCTTGGGGCCAAAGCGGGAACAAATGTGGAAACTACTTTTCCCAGTTTGCGTGTACGCGGAATTGCAGCGCTAATCGGAGTTTCCACGGCTCGCCCGAGTGCACCGCTACTAGCCGTCGGCAGTGTCGGGCAGGTACAGTTGCAAAAATTGGAGAAGATTCTCGTGGAGACGGGAAAACAGCGGTTGTTTCGGGTCGTGCTGATCCACCATCCCCCGGTGGACGGCACGGTCAGCTGGCGCAAACGTCTCACCGATGCTTCGGCCTTCCGATCGGTGCTGGACCAACACGGGGTTGAGCTTATTCTCCACGGTCACGCTCACCGCAGTTCTTTGAAGCACCTGGAAACAACTGCTGGCACGGTTCCGGCATTTGGCGTGCCTTCTGCATCAGCGCTCGGTCGCACGTCTTCCCGCCGGGCCAGATACCACCTCTATCGGTGCAAAGCAAATCCACGTGGATGGGAAATGGTGGTCACCGTAATGTGCTATTCCCCAGCGCAGCAAAGGTTTACTGAAGAGATTGAAAAGGACGTGCTGCTGCCCCGTCCGCTGGGCTGACCTAGCCCGGCCCCGGCTCGACTCCGTCCCGGAGGGGACTACGCCCTCATAAGCGCTAAGTTATTTTGAAACCATTCACAGCTTGCATGTGTGCAATACCGGCTTGGTTTGAAAGATGAACGTCCAACATCGAACATCGAATAATGATGTCGCTCCGCTCCGCAATTTAATTTCATTTGTTTTCAAAAATCCGAGGTCAAACCTTGAATGACTATTTCTTCATCTTTATTCTTATTCAAAATTCGATGTTGGACGTTCGATGTTCGATGTTCATCCTTTCTTCGAGCAGCCTTTCTTCCAGGTCATATGTCTGTTTCTTCATCTTTTCCCATTCAAAATTCGATGTTGGACGTTCAATGTTCGATGTTCATCCTTTCAGTTGCTCCCCGGCAAAAACAACTTAGTGCTTATGGACTGCGTTCCGGAAGGTGGAACCTACAGCTCGGAGAAAAACACTATCATATCCGCGGTCAGCCTTAGGCGGATTTATGAACCATCCGGATTAAAAAGCCCTGGAGTATGAACCAGGGAGAAACGAGGATCAAGGAGCTTGTCGCAACCGCCAGAGGGCAATCCACAGGATTGCCGCCACAGGTGCTAGTGTGGTGATCGCCGGATGAAGCTCGAGCAATAGTCCCATATAGCCAATGATCTGATTGGCCAAATAGAACCCGATTCCTACCATAGCCCCCACCGTTATGCGCAATCCTATAGTTGTCCCCCTGGGAGGTCCGAATACAAATGGGAGCGCAAGCAAGATCATTGCACCCGTGATCAGCGGCACAGCCAGCTTCTGCCATAAGGCCAGCACATAAGTATCGGCATTCTGCCCTCTCTGCCTCAGAGCCTGGTTGTATTGATAAAGATCTGACGGCGACAGGCTGTCTGGTGGGAGCGCCAATATATTAACCTGCTCCGTACTTAAGAACGATTCCAGAGCCATGGTGGGAAGATTGTGTGTGGTGATCCTCTGTTCCTCGATGACTTTCTTCTGAATATCCTTGAGCACCCAGCGCTTGTTATTGTGGATGTCCGCTTCGCGGGCGTGAATGAAGGCGCGCAGACCACCCTCTTTGTCTCCCTCATAGACGTCGAGGCCGGTTGCAATGCCCCCTGAAAGGGTCTTGCCGACATGGATGAAAGAATTGCCTTGGCGGGCCCAGAACCCATCTTTTGTAAGCAGGATTCCCGTATCTGAAATCGCCAGTGAACGGCTCAGCCGCGCGTGCTGCTCCATTGGCGGGGCGACATACTCCTCCAGGATGCCCGTCGCCAACATGAGCAGGGCGCCAGTGGCGAGCACTGAGAAACAAATCCGCTGTACTGACAACCCAGAGGCCCGCATAACGATAAGTTCACCTTTGTCAGCCAGCATCCCCAAGGCAATAATGCTGCCTAACAAAGCAGCCATCGGCACCATATCAAGTACCCGCCTGGGAATCGTTAGGCCTATGTAGGCGAAAACATCCAACAGCTGGTAATTACCCTTGCCGATGTCATCCAGCTGCGCTACAAATTCCAAAAAGCTGAACAAGGAGACGAGTATGAAAATTACCAGCAAAAAGGATTGGATGAAACGAACACCGATATAACGATCAAGTATCTTCATACATGTCCTAGTTGACCAACTACCGGCTGCGCCACCGAGAGGCAAAGTTTGGCTGCAATAGCAGGATCAGTATCAGGCTGGCCAGCAAAACATTTACCCACCACATACCCGGCACTGATCCCACCACACCTTGGTCTACCCATTTCTTGGCCATCGCACTTGTGTTGTAGTAGACGGCATAGATCAACACTGCTGTCCCCATTCTGGCATATTTGCCCTGGCGTGGAGCCGTTCGACTCAAAGGCACGCCGAGCAGTGCCAAAAGGATTGTGGCCAGGGGTGTGGATAACCGCCACTGCAATTCTGCCACGTCCCTGGCCTTTTTGGAGCGGAACAGCTGCATGGTGGAAGCAGCTTTGCGCTTATACTCCACTGGTTTTATCTCCGGTGGTTCTAACGCCATTGTGGACTGTTTGAATTTCATAATGTGGCCTTGATCCCCAAGGCGAGAGAGTTCGTACAGATATCCGTCCAAAAATACCAGTACCTGCTTGCCGCTCTTCTTGTCCACATGTTGATAGACCTGCTTGGCGTAGATAACCTGCACTCTGTCTCCAAGATCGCTATGTACAAAGATCCGCTTTGCTCGATTGTTTTCATGGTCAATCTCTTCGGCAAAAACGACGCGATTCATTCGTCGAACTCGGTAGAAATTGCCTGCCTTCCATCGGCTTATATCCAATTCCGCTTTTGCATGTTCCTTGAGCCAGTAGCCTTTCTCGTATGCCCAGGGGCGGACGTACAAAGACAGACTTGCAACCAGAATCGCCAGGGGCAGGGATAGATAGAAGACGGCTCGCACCACCCGGGCTATACTCACACCGCTAGCGGATAGGGCTGTGATCTCGGAGTCTGTGTACATTCGGCCCAAAGCAACCACAACAGAGAAATACAAGGTGGTGGGCAGCAGCACCTCTAAACCGATGGCCACCTTGAGCAGGATCAGATATATGACCGTCTTCCCCGACAGCAGGCCGGCGGCGGCAGCGGCCAAGTAATCGGCTGCTTCATAGCTTGCAAAAATAACCACCAAGATGGTGCATATGACCACCAAGGGCTTGCTTATTTCACGTATTAGATAGCGGTCTATGATCATAGT
>Ga0255045_10000066_pt1 | contig 19170 bp, 14 predicted proteins | sample BC1_12_23_MG_FD_183652 | JGI IMG/M metagenome (GOLD analysis project Ga0255045, IMG submission 183652) | Seawater microbial communities from Strait of Georgia, British Columbia, Canada - BC1_12_23 | ecosystem: Environmental > Aquatic > Marine > Strait | place: Canada: British Columbia...
TGGGACACGCCTGGATCAAGGAAATCGCCCGGTTCTCGACCCGGATTGATCTCTACAACTTCGGCCGCTGGCTGGTGTTGGCACTTATGGTCGGAGTCGTCGCTGGTCTCGGCGGCAGTTTGCTGACGTGGGGCGTCAAGGGGATCGGTTCGGTTCTGCTGGGTGGTTTCGTCGGTTTCGATGTCCCCGGTCATGGAGAATATTCCAAGGCCACCTGGAGCATGCCCGAGAGGCCCTGGCTGCTACTCGTGGTCCTTCCCCTGGCCGGGCTGTTGGTGGGTCGGATTGTGCAGACCTTTGCGCCCGAGGCCGAAGGCCACGGCACCGACGCGGTCATCAACGCCTACCACCGCGGACGAGCGGTGCTTCGCAAGCGGGTAGTGCCGGTCAAGCTCTTGACCTCGATGCTGACCATCGGCTCGGGCGGGTCGGCCGGACGCGAGGGTCCGGTGGCTCAGGTCGGCGCCGGATTCGGCTCATACCTCGCGGACGTCCTGCGTCTCGGCTATCACGACCGGCGGGTACTCGTGGTCTCGGGCATGGCGGCGGGCATCGGTGGTATGTTCCGGGCGCCGCTCGGCGCTGCACTTTTTGCGGTGGAAGTCTTGTATTCCGATCCCGACTTCGAGTCCGAGGCCCTGATCCCGGCCATCATCTCGTCGATTGTGTCCTACGTCGTCGTTGCCTCGTTGACCGGGTGGGATGCCATCTTCCACACCGCCGACGTGCGCTTTGCTCGGCCGCAGGAGCTCATCGCATACCTTTTCCTCGGCATGGTGGTGGCCGCCGTTGGGGTCATCTACGTCAAGGTCTTCTACGGTATGCGGGATAGGGTCTTCCGCCCGATGCCGATTCCCAGTTGGACCAAGCCTGCAGTTGGCGGCCTGCTTTTGGCTTTGCTCGCATTGGCGGTGCCACAGGTGCTCGGTGGCGGTTATGGCTGGTTGCAACTGACCCTCGACAACCAGCTCCCGCTCAAGATCCTGGTGCTCCTGCTGCCGGCAAAGATCCTCGCCACCTCGTTCACCATTTCGTCGGGAGGGTCGGGCGGCGTCTTTGCGCCATCGTTGGTGATCGGTGGCGTCACCGGTGCGATCTTCGCCGATCTCTCGTCGCGGGTCGCGCCACAGCTCGCGCCGCCCACCGCAGCCTGTGTGCTGGTTGGTATGGGCGGATTCTTTGCAGGCGTCGCAAAAGTGCCGATTGCCTCCCTCATCATGGTCGCGGAGATGAGCGGCTCCTACGGCCTCCTGGTGCCGATGATGCTGGTGTCGTCCGTTGCATACCTGTTGATGCGCGGCGTCAGCATTTACGAAGCCCAGGTCCCAGGTCGAATCGATTCGCCGGCTCACCTCGGCGAGTTCCAGATCGATGTCCTCGAGCGATTGACCGTGGACGAGGTGATGGATCGTGACCAGGAGGTCATCTCGGTGCCAACGGGCGCCTCGTTCGAGACGGTATTGGAGTTGGTGGCTGACACCAACCAGTACGCCTTTCCGGTGGTCGAGGCCGACGGCGAGGTGGAGGGGATGTTCAGCATCAACGATGTGCGGCGCGTGATGGCCACGCCCGAGGTTTGGCCGCTGCTGGTGGCCTCCGACCTCGGCGTCACGGCCCGCGGCATGGCCTACCTCGTGCCCGACGACGACCTTCACACAGCGGTCCAACGTTTCACCGCTCTCCAGCGAGAGATCCTCCCGGTCCTCGAGGGCCCGCCTCCGACGCCGGTTATCGGCCTCCTCCGCCACCACCAGGTCATGGAGGCCTATGACCGTGAAATCCACCGCCTGCGCGAAGAACACGAAGACTGACCTGCGTCTCACGACGCAGGCCGTACGGCCAAACGGCTATACGGCAGAACGGCTATTCGAGCAGACTGCGAAACAGCATCGAATTTTTGTTGGCAATCCAAAAGGTGGTGTCTGTAGAGCCGCATAGCCGTCGGTAGGGTGGGTGGGCGGCCCCGTATAGCCGTATAGCTTGGGCGGGTGGGCGGTGCTAAACTACCGGCTGTGAATACCCGTTCATTTTCCCCACAGTTGATCAACGAAGGAGGCAAGCCGTGAACTGTATCGTGTGCATGACCAGCGTTCCGGATACGGCGTCGGTCATAAAGGTCGGAGGCGACGGCAAGGGCATCGACGATTCGGGCATCAAGTGGATCGTTTCGCCCTACGATGAGTATGCCCTCGAGGAGGCGCTGCAGCTCACCGAGGCCAAGGGCGGTGAGGTCACGGTCGTGACCTACGGACCTGATAGCGCCGAGGCGGCGCTGCGCGATTGTCTGGCCAGGGGCGCGCACCAGGCGGTGCACGTTCTCGGTGGACAGGCGACCCTCGGTGACAGCTTCACCATCGCCAGGGTGTTGGCTGCGGTCCTGAAGGATCGCGAGTACGACATCGTGCTCTGCGGCATCAAGGGTGTCGGCACCGACTGCAGTCAGGTCGGCCAGATGCTTGCCGAGCTCCTCGATCTGCCACATGTCGGCGTTGTCACCGAGCTCGAGGTGGGCGATAGCTCGCTCTCGGCTGGGCGCGACGTTGAGGGCGGTAAGGAGCGAGTGGAGAGCCCTCTCCCGGCGTTGGTGACCTGCCAGAAGGGCCTCAACGAACCTCGCTATGCAGCACTCAAGGGAATCATGGCCGCCAAGAAGAAACCGGTAGAGAAGATCGAGGTCGCGAGCCTCGGCGTCGACGAAGGCTCCGGTGGTTTTTACAAGGTGGAAAATTTGGAGCTGCCGCCGGCAAAGACGGCGGGAACCATCATCCAGGGCGAGGACGATGCGGCGGTGGCCGCGGTCGAGCTCGTAAAACTCCTTCGCGAAGAAGCGAAGGCGATCTAGGGAGGCGATGATGGCTGGCATTCTCGTTTTTGTGGAGCAACGCAATTCTGAGGTCCGGAAAGCCTCCCTCCAGGCCCTGTCGGAAGCCAAGCGGCAAGGTGGCGCCGGCGGTACGGTGAGCGCCGTTCTGCCCGGTTCCGGGATCAGTGACGCAGCCGCAGGGCTCGGTGCCTGGGGTGCAGACAAGGTCCATGTAGCGGACGACGCGAACCTCGCCCTCTACTCCGCCGAGGGCTACGCTGAGGCTGTTGTCAAGGCGGTCGAGCAGGCGCAGCCGAGCGCGGTCTTTTTTGCCGGCAGCGCGATGGGACGCGATCTGGCGCCAAGAGTTGCGGCCCGGCTCGGAGTCGGCGCCATACCGGACGCCGTCGGTCTGACCTTGAATGGCGAGAGCTTCAGTGTTCGTCGTCCCGTCTATTCGGGCAAGGCTTTCGCGACCGCCGATACCGCGGGCAACACTCCCCAGGTCATCAGCCTGCGCCCAAACGTCTTTGCTGCCGAGGAAATGGCCGGAGCAGGTGAGGTGGTTTCGCTCGACGGCCTCTCGCTCTCTATCCGCGCGGTGGTCAAGGGGTTAGTGGAGGCAGCTGGCGGTGAGCTCGACGTGGCCGAGGCGGACATCATCGTCTCCGGCGGTCGGGGCATCAAAGGGCCCGAGAACTTCGCCCTCATCAAATCGCTGGCCGACGCCGTCGGTGGCGCGGTGGGCGCGTCGCGTGCGGCGGTTGATGCGGGCTGGATCGAGCACTCTCACCAGGTCGGCCAGACCGGCAAGGTGGTGAGCCCATCGCTCTACATCGCCTGCGGCATCTCGGGCGCCATCCAGCACCTCGCCGGCATGTCGTCGTCGAAGGTGATTGTTGCCATCAACAAGGATCCCGACGCGCCGATCTTCAAGATCGCCGATTACGGCGTCGTGGGTGATCTCTTTGATGTCATCCCGCCGATGGTCGAGGCCATCAAAGCGCTCTGAGTCCAATCCAATCAGCAACAACCAACGGCGGGCTTCGGCCCGCCGTTTCTTCCGATGAGACGTGGGTTGGGGCTTCGACGACCCCAATGAGACGCGCGTTGAGGCGTCGACGATATAGGTGCCACTCTTCGCATTGTTTGACTGGACCACGATGCAGCCGGTCACACCTTCGGGGCAAACAATGCGAAGTGTGGCACTTTCCTCGCCGAAGCGGGAGGCGCTTACCGCGTCACGCGCGTATGATCTGATGAAGGAGAATCCCATGCGGCGAGCGTTTTGTTGTCTGATAGTCCTGTTGTTCATTTCCAGCTGCGCACAACGCCAACCCGAGACCACCGAGTCGATCGCGATCGTACCCATACTCGAAATCTTTGCCGAGTCGGATCGCCAGTGGACCGGGGTGGCCGTGACTCGGGACGGTCGCGTTTTCGTGAATTTCCCGCGCTGGTGGCCGGAGGTGCCGGTTTCGGTGGCCGAGGTCATGGCGGATGGGTCGCTCCAACCATATCCGGATGAGACGTGGAATTCGTGGGCGCCGGACGCCGATCCGTCGAGTCTATTTGTCTGCGTGCAGTCGGTGGTGGCGGACGGGGAGGGTTCTCTTTGGGTGCTCGATCCGGCCAACGCGTGGTTCCGGGGTGTCGTGCCCGGTGGAGCCAAGCTGGTCGAGATCGATGGGGTGCCCGGTGGTGTGGTGCAGACCTTTGTGTTTGACGGAACGGTCGCACCGCCCGGCAGCTACCTCAACGATGTGCGCATCGACCACAAACACCGAGCCGCGTACATCACGGACTCGGGCGGCGGTGCACTGGTGGTGGTGGATCTGAACACGGGCACCAGCCGTCGCGTGCTGGACGATCATCCGTCCACATCCGCCGAAGACACGATTCTCACATTTGAGGGCAACCAGTGGCTGCTCCCGGACGGTTCGGCGCCACAGGTGCACGCTGACGGAATCGCGTACGACGTGACAAATGACCTCATCTACTACCAGGCACTGACCGGACGGACGCTGTACAGGATTTCCGGAGCGGCCCTTCGCGACTCGTCTCTGGATGACGAGGCGCTCGCCGCGATGGTGGAAACGGTCGCTGAGTCCGGTCCCTCCGACGGCCTTTTGTGGGATGGAACCGACGGCATTTTCATCTCAGCCATCGAGGACGACGCCATTAAACGCTGGAGCCCGGAAGGTGGCGTCGAGACGGTGATAGCCGATCCAAGAATCGCCTGGCCCGACAGCTTTGCGTTCGGCCCCGATGGTGCCCTCTATGTGACGACCTCACAGATCCACCGCGGCCCGAATCCGCCCGAGCCCTACCGCGTTTTGCGCATTACTGGCTTCTAATTGGTCGCCCGGATGGCAGGTCCACCCGCCCGACGCCACTGTGCCTGCTACTGCATCCGCTGATGATGTGATTGCGCCGATTTCACAGCAATATTTAAACGCAAAGGCGCAAAGACGCAAAGACGCAAAGACGGCGCAAAGAGGATCTTTCGAAATTTTCTTGGCACAGCGCTTCGCGGCTCCAAAGCTGTTCGATGGGCTGTGTCATCGCAAGCCCACCGAATCGATCAATGGTCAGGTCAAAATATCTGCGTCAGTCTGCGTCATCTGCGGGCAATATGGGCGGGTGGGCGGATCCAGCATCGAGCATCAAGCATCCAGCATCGTGCGAGAGGTCGGTCTCAAGCCTCAAGCCTTCCGCAGCATCTTTTCGGGCAGGAACCAGTGGATGTAGCCGCAGTTCGCACAGATCAAGCAGCGCGCGGTGGGGTCGACCCAGTCGAAGCTGAAGAAGCTCGCAACGGCGGTGTTGAGCTGTCCCTGGCGTTCGAAGAAATGGTCGTGCTGACAGATCTCGCAGCGGAGATCCATACCGGCTACCTGGGTCGGTGCGGCAAATTTGGCGGTCGGTTCGTCCATGAAATCTCCTTTTGGTGATCATACGCATCAACGGCCTTGCTGATTCGATGAGACGCGCGTTGGGGCTTCGACGACCCCAATGAGGTGCGCGTTGAGGCATCGACGACACAGGTGCCACTCTTCGCATTGTTTGACTGGACCACGATGCAGCCGGTCACACCTTCGGGGCAAACAATGCGAAGTGTGGCACCCTCCTCGCCGACGCGAGAAGCGCTGACTGCGTTGGGCGCCCTGTCCAATTCAGAAAATCGCGACGCAATGCCGCCGTCGTGGTATATTTCCGGCTCGTGTGGCACGCCCCGGAGGCAAACTGGACCTTCAAACCCTGATCCTCGATCTCCAACGATACTGGGCCGATTGCGGTTGCATTATTCAGCAGCCGTACGACGTCGAGGTAGGGGCGGGGACCATGCATCCGGAGACCTTTCTGCGGGTCCTCGGTCCAGAGCCATACCGGGTTGCTTACGTCCAGCCGTCGCGGCGTCCGGCGGACGCCCGCTATGGTGAAAATCCCTTCCGGCTCGGCCGCCACCTCCAGCTTCAGGTGATCCTCAAGCCGTCGCCGAACGACGTACAGGAACTTTTCTTGAAGTCGCTCAGTGCGCTCGGAATCGACCCGGCGGTGCACGACATCCGCTTCGAGGAGGACAACTGGGAGTCGCCCACCCTCGGCGCCTGGGGCGTCGGATGGCAGGTTCTGCTCGATGGCATGGAGATCACCCAGTTCACCTACTTCCAGCAGGCGGGCGGCATCGATCTCGCGCCCATCTCGGCCGAGCTCACATACGGCCTCGAGCGCATCGCCATGTTCTTGCAACGCAAAGATTCCATCTACGACATCGAGTGGGGCGGCGGCGTGCCGTACGGTGCGGTGCGGTTCGAGGACGAACGCGAGGCCTCGGTCTACGGTTTCGAGGTGGCGGACGTCGAGATGCTCAGGCGTCACTTCGAGGATTGGGAGTCGGAGGCGAAGCGCTGTCTCGAGCACGAGCCCCCGCTCATCATCCCGGCCCTCGAAGCGGCCCTCAAGACCTCGCACCTCTTTAACCTCCTGGATGCGCGAGGGGCGGTGTCGGTGACCGAACGAGTCGGGCTGATCGCCCGCGTGCGCCGCAACGCGGTGGCGGTGGCAAAGGCCTCGCTGGAGCAACGTGAACGGCTCGGCTATCCGCTGGGCGGGGGTCCGGAAAACGAAGATAGGGAGGAAGGCTGATGGCCACCTTCCTGCTCGAGATCCGCACCGAGGAGATACCGGCCGCTGCGCTACCGGGAGCGCGACGACAGCTTGACGAACTCTTCAAAGCACATCTCACCGAGGCGGGATTTGCCGACTTCGAGATCGCGGTCCTGTCGACATCGCGGCGGCTGTCGGCAATTGTGAAGGATCTACCACACCGTCAAGCAGACCGCAGCGAGGAGCTGACCGGTCCGCCGCTGCGGGTGGCCGTCGATGCCGACGGCAACCCGACACCGGCCGGTGAGGGTTTTGCCCGAAAGGTTGGCCTGCCTTTTGACAAGGTGGGCCGGGCGGAAACCGCCAAGGGCGAGTACCTCGCCGCGACGGTGGTTCACACAGGTCGCGCCACTCCCGAGATTCTCGGGGAGCTGGTACCGTCGGTGGTTTCGGCCCTCCGCTTTCCAAAGATGATGCGGTGGGGCGACGGCAGTCATCTCTTCGTTCGACCGGTCCATAGCGTCGTCGCACTTCTTGACGATGAGGTAGTGGCGTTTGATCTCTTCGGCGTTACTGCCGGGCGTTCCACGGTCGGTCATCGGGTGCATTCACCGGAGATCTTCGAGCTCGAGACCTCAGAAAAATACACAGAGGCTCTGATGGATCGCAGCGTTGTGGTGGATCCGGCAGATCGTCGGAAGCGCCTCGAAGACCTGGCGGAGTCCCTGGCCTCGGAAGCCGGTGCCCAGGTCCATCCGGATGCCGACCTGATTGCCGAGCACGTGGAATTGGTGGAGTGGCCCGGGCTGATTGCCGGCATTTTCGAGGAGCGATTCCTCGAGCTGCCGCCCGAGGTCGTCGTGACGACCCTCCGCCACCACCAGAAGTGCCTGATCCTCGAAAACGGCGACAACGGCCTGCAGAACGCCTTCATCGGCGTCATTGATCGAAAGGATGACCCCGAGGGGCTCATTCGCCAGGGCAACGAGTGGGTCATTGGCGCCCGCCTCGCGGATGCCGGCTTCTTCTTTGCAGAAGACCGGAAACACACCCTCGCCGACCTCGTCCCGGGTCTCGAGCGCCTCGAGTTCCATCGTGTGTTGGGTTCGCTGGCGGACAAGGCGACCCGCGTCGGTGAACTGGCGGCGACCGTTGCCGAAGCCCTCGACGCGGATGTCGACCGAGAGCGCTTGCGCACCGCCGCCGGCCTCGCAAAAGCGGATCTGTTGACCCACATGGTGAATGAGTTCCCTGAACTCCAGGGCGTTATGGGCGGTCATTACCTGCGCCTTGAAGGCGCCGATCAGGAACTCTGGTCCGCCGTTCGCGATCACTACACACCAACTGGGTTTGAGGGTCCCGTACCCGAATCCGTCATCGGCAAGCTCCTGGCGGTTGCAGACCGATTGGACACGGTGGCCGGGCTCTTCGCGGTCGGCGAACGGCCGTCGGGCTCCAAGGACCCATTCGGGCTGCGGCGTGCCGCTCAGGGCGTGGTCAAGATCGTCGCCGAGGCCGGCTGGGCAGTCGATCTCGGAGAAATGATCAAAAGCGCGGTGGGCGCCGTCGCAGATCACTCGCAGGACGGCGAGGAGGCCGTCACTGATGCGGTCACGGTCTTCGTGGCCGATCGGGTGAGAAGGTGGCTGACGAATGTCATCGGTGTTTCGGGCGACACGGCCGACGCAGTTATGGCGGCCGACTGGTCGAACCTGCCGGCGGCGGTTGTTCGCGCAGAGGCGCTGGAACGGGTGCGCACCTCCGAGAACTTCCGGACCCTCGCCCTCGCCTTCAAGCGGGTGCGCAACATCACCGGCGATCAGCCCGACCGCGGGGTCGATCCGGGGCTTTTCGAGGTGGACGAGGAACGAGAGCTGTACGAGACGACCGTGGCGTTTGAAAGACAGCTCCAAAGCCTTCTCCCCGACAAGAAGGTGGAGGAGGCCTTTGCGGCGATGGAACCGATAGCGGATATTCTCGAGCGCTTCTTTGTCGAGGTGCTCGTGATGTGCGAGGACGAGCGCGTTCGAGACAATCGGATCGCGCTTTTAAAAGAACTGGGGCGACAATTTATGGGGCTTGCAGATCTCTCAAAACTACAGGTCGAAGGAGGCGAACAGTGAGTGACGCGAAGTATGTGTATTCGTTTGGCGGCGGTACGGCCGACGGCCAGGCGGAGATGAAAAACTTGCTCGGTGGCAAAGGCGCCAACCTGGCCGAGATGGCCAGCCTCGGCATCCCGGTTCCGGCCGGATTCACCCTGACAACCGAGGTCTGTACCTACTACTACGACCACGACCAGACCTACCCCTCGACGATTGAGGCCGAGGTCGACGCGGCGATGGCCAAGGTCGAGGAGATCATGGGCACGAAATTCGGCGATCCCAAGGACCCGCTCCTGGTGTCGGTCCGCTCGGGCGCCCGTTCCTCGATGCCGGGGATGATGGAGACCGTCCTCAACTGCGGTCTGTGCTCGGCCACGATCCCCGGCCTGATCGCCAAAACCGGCAATCCTCGATTCGTCTACGACGCCTATCGCCGGCTGATCATGATGTACTCCGATGTGGTGATGGAAAAGGCGGCCGGTGTCGAACCCGAGGAGGGCCAGGGTATCCGCCAGCAGCTCGACCGCATGCTCGAGGAGGTCAAGGAGAAGGGCGGTTACGCGACCGACGCCGACATCTCGGCCGAGGATCTCGAGGACCTCGCCAACCGCTTCAAGGCCAAGGTCAAAGAAGTGCTCGGCAAGGAGTTTCCGGACGATCCCAAGGAGCAGCTGTGGGGCGGCATCGGCGCCGTCTTCTCGTCGTGGAACGGCAAGCGCGCCGTCTCCTATCGGCGCATCGAGGGCATTCCGGACGACTGGGGCACGGCGGTGAACGTCCAGGCCATGGTCTTTGGCAACATGGGTGACAACTCGGCGACCGGTGTCGCATTCACCCGCAACCCAGCGACCGGAGATAACAAGTTTTATGGTGAGTGGCTGGTCAACGCCCAGGGCGAAGACGTGGTCGCGGGCACCCGCACCCCCAACCCGCTCAACGAGGACACCAAGAACGAGCAGAACGAGCACCTCCCGTCACTGCAGGTGGCGATGGCCGATGTCTATGAGCAGCTCTTCGGAATCCGCAACCAGCTCGAAGACCACTACCACGACATGCAGGACATCGAGTTCACCATCCAGGATGGACGGCTTTGGATGCTCCAGACCCGGGTCGGCAAACGCACCGGTACCGCGGCCCTCAACATGGCTATGGACATGCTGGCCGAGGGCCGGATCGACAAGCCGACCGCGGTCCTGCGGGTCAAGCCAGAGCAGCTCGACGAGCTCCTCCACCCGATCGTCGACCCTGCCGCCGAAGCAAAAGCGGAGCTCATCGCCAAGGGTCTGCCTGCCGGCCCCGGTGGTGCCTTCGGCCAGATCGTCTTTTCGGCCGCTGAAGCCGTGAAATGGACCAAGGACGGAAAGACCGTCCTGCTGGTTCGCGAGGAGACCAACCCCGAGGACGTCGAGGGGATGCGGGCGGCGGTGGGCATCCTCACCGGTCGCGGCGGGATGACCTCGCACGCGGCGCTGGTCGCCCGCGGTTGGGGCAAGTGCTGCATCGTCGGCGCCGGGGCACTCGACATTGATGTCGTCGGCAAGACTATCAAGGTCGATGGGAAAACCTTTGACGAAGGCGATGTCCTGACCCTCAACGGTACGCGCGGCATGGTCTACGTCGGAGAGCTCGGTATGATCGATGCAACCGAGAACCCGCGCTTTATGGACTTCATGGCGCTCGCCGACGACATTCGGGCAATGAATGTGCGAACCAACGCCGAGACCCCCGAGGACGCCAGCATCGCCATCGGGTTCGGCGCCGAGGGCATCGGCCTCTTCCGCACCGAGCACATGTTCTATGGCAAGGGCTCCGAGGAGCCGCTCTTCATCCTCCGCAAAATGATCATGTCCGGATCCGAGGCCGAGCGCCGGGTCATCCTCGACGAGCTCTACCCCTTCGTCAAGCGTGACATGAAGGCGACCCTCGAGGTCATGGGCGAGCGGCCCGTCACCTTCCGGCTGCTCGACCCGCCGCTGCACGAGTTCGTGCCTCAGAACGAGGCCGAGCGCAAGGAGCTCGCCGAAGCCCTCGAAATCACAGCCGAGGTGCTCGACCGCAGAGCCGATGAGCTCCACGAGCTCAACCCCATGATGGGTCACCGGGGTGTGCGCCTCGGAATCACCTTCCCGGAGATCTCCGAGATGCAGTTCCGGGCCATTCTCGAGTCGGCTGTTGAAATACGTCAGGACGGCAAGCAGTGCTTCCCCGAGATCATGGTCCCCGTGACCTGCGCCAAGGAAGAGCTCGACGAACAGCTCGCATCGGCCCAAAAGGTCCATGCCGAGGTCTGCGCCAAGTACGGTGTCGATGAGGTCGAGCACCTCTATGGCACCATGATCGAGATCCCGCGTGCGGCGTTGACTGCTGACGACATCGCTGAGACCTGCGAGTTCTTCAGCTTCGGCACCAACGATCTCACGCAGATGACATTCGGGTTCTCTCGTGATGACATCGGTGGCTTCCTGCCCGACTATCTCGACAAGAAGATCCTCGCGGTCGACCCCTTCCAGGTCCTCGACCGCGATTCGGTGGGCGTGCTGGTCAAGACCGGTATCGACAAAGGCCGCTCGACCCGCCCCAAGCTCAAAGTCGGGATCTGTGGTGAGCACGGTGGTGAGCCGAACAGCGTTGAATTTTGTCACTTGGTGGGGATGGACTATGTGAGTTGTTCTCCTTATCGGGTGCCAATTGCACGCCTCGCTGCCGCACAGGCTCAGATCAACCACCCGCGTAAGTAGCCAGTTTCCAATAATCGACCAACGACCCGCGCTCTTCGGAGCGCGGGTTTTTCTTGTCCCGGCGTAGCCCTTCGGGCAAAGCCGGATTCGTTCCCGTTCCCGACGAGTATGCTCGCCCGCCGAGGGCCGGAGGCTTCTCGCGGAAATGAGGTGCTGTCGGCGCGTTGTTCTCTGGACGCGCTCCCCGAGAGGATGCCAGGCACGCCGATGTGACGATGAGGACATCGTCACATCGGGAGCCAGGCACCTCCGGTTGACGCGTATTTGCGCGCTGCGCGCTTGCGGGTTTCTGAGGGGTAGGAGTGAATATTTGTGTTGGCGCCAGGGTTTCTACCGCTTCTTCCCTGGCAAAGGTCCGCCCCCGATCGGCCCTGGTGACAACCGTCACAGCCCGGTCTGGAGCGGGACCCGATACTGTTCGTACATGTCTTGACACCATACACAACGGGGGGATCATCAATGTCAGTTTCGGTTCGATTTCGTCGCGTGAACCGAATCAGTCGCTCGATTGTCGTGGCGGTGGGCGTTTTGCTCGTTGCGTCGATCGCGTCGGCCGGGCCGCACTTGTGGCTGTATCCCGGGGATGATGGTTCACGACAGGGTGGCCACGTGGTGCCGCCGGGCGACTTCACCCTGGTCATCGAGAACCGGGGGAACGGCTCCGGCGACACCACCGCGTACGGCGTCCAGTTGGTAGTTGCGGTGGAGGAGCTCGATGCGGTGGATGAGCTCGAATTGATAATCAATGACGAGGCGCTGGATCTTCTCGATCCGGATCGCTGGAAGGTGGGCACCCCGCTGCTACCGTGCGGCGACAAGCCGATGCCACGGCACGGCGTCTACCCCACCGCATATACGCTGGTCGTTTTCGACCATTTCCCCAATTCCGGCGATCTCGCCGGCGGGGAGAGCGTCGAGATCAAAGTAACGGTGGTTGGTGAGGACGATCTTCGCGTTCACTTCGACGCCATGGCCTCCAGCTTGAAAACAACCGGACGGGGCGAAAAGTGTTCCGGTGTCTCGAACCCGGCCGGACACGACGTGACGGTCGGGCAGCGCCCGGGCGGGCACGACGACTGCGGGCGCGTCAAGATCACAAAGGTTGCCGATGAAAAATACGTCGATGTCGGTGAAACGGTGGTCTTCACGATCGACGTCATGAACGAGGGCTCCTGCGATCTGACCGAACCCGTCCTGAGGGATTTCATCCCCGCGGTCGAGGACGTAGACGGCAATTTTGTCCCGGCGTTCACTGTATCTGGTGGAACTGATCCCTCACCGCCTCAGGACGACGATTTTCTGGTGGAGTGGGGGTTGAATTCGCCCCTGCCGCCCGGCGAACAGGACGGCGTACTGCTCGAGGTTATCGTCGAGCTGGCCGCCGACGGACAGCGGGTGGTGAACCGCGCGTGCATCTCGGCTGAGGAGCTGCGCAAACCACGCTGTGCCGCTGCCGTGATCATCGTTGGCAACCCGAATGGCGACGACGGCCCCGCAGGCCCGGGCTTTTGGTGCCATGCGGTGAGGTTTATCCTCGAGGACCGTCGTAACGCCCCGGTTGACGCCGAGGAATTCGACGAATGGTTGGTCGAGATCGGTGAAGGTGACAGATCGCGCGTTTTCAACGAACTGTACGACGCGAGCACGCACGAGTTGGCGCGTGATCTCCTGTGCACACCGCAATTCGCCGAAGACGTCGCAGATCGCCTGACCCGCCATCTGCTGACCCTCTGGCTCAACGTCGTCAGCGGACGTCTTACCACGGACCAGGAACTCGACGGCCTCTGCGACGGTGACGAGCTCATGCCCGCGGACGTCGATCCCACCACGGTGATGGCACTGATCGTTGCTGTCGAGGACGCCCTGCTGAACGCCGAGACCGAAGACTGGATGCTCACCTTCTGGTCGGAGGTGGTCGACGCCGTCAACAACTCACTCGTTTCCGGTGAGCCCGGGTGCACCGCCGCGCGGGCGACCTCGGGACGACAACGCGCCGGTAGCGGGAAGCCGAGCAGCAAAATGAAAATACCTGGTGTCCACAACTGATCAGCCCCGGCGTTCACCGGTCGGGACAGCCTCCTTTCGCGACCCGCGCTCTTCGGAGCGCGGGTCTCTCGATATCGTGCTCGTGCTCGATGCGGTGTAGGATGCCCGTAACGGGGTGATAGATGTCCTGGAAGCTGTTTGGTTCGATGGTCTTGTTTCTCGTGTTGGGTGCGACAGCCTGCGGCGCAGAGGATCCTGCGACCATTGAGTCCGCCTTCCAGATCTTCACCGACGTACCGGCCGAGATCGACCCCGACGCTCGATACCTCATCTACCTCCACGGGGCGATCATCGAGAGGGCTGGGGTTCGTCCGACGCATCCTCAGTTTGGGGTCTACGAGTACCAGCAGATTCTCGAGGTATTCGCCGAACGCGGTTTCGTTGTGATTTCTGAAGCACGTCCATCTGGCACCGACGGGACGGCGTATGCGGCGACGGTTGTCGATCAGGGGCGCGCTCTGCTTGCGGCCGGCGTTCCACCCGAGCACGTCACTGTGGTGGGTTTCTCGAAGGGTGGCGGTATCGCCATTACTGCATCTTCACTTCTGGCGGAAGACAAGATCAACTTCGTCTTCATGGGCGCCTGCGGGCGGTGGTTGGATTCCAGACCGGAGATTGTTCCTCACGGCCGGCTGCTCGCGCTACGCGAGGCGTCGGACGAGCTTGTCGGTACGTGTGAGGCCATCTTCGATCGGTCGGTGGGCCCGGGTGAACAGAAAGAGATCGTCCTCGAACTCGGAGGCGGCCACGGTGCCTTCTATCGGCCGCAACCGGAGTGGGTTGATCCGGTGGTGGAGTGGGCGTCGGTGGAGGGGTGAACCGTAGTTTCAGCATTGGATTCTGCGGGCTGAGAATCCCGTCGCTCGAAGGCGCGTGTCCCAAGGAGGGTGATCACGGCCGTTTCACATCGAAGGAGGAGTTCAGGCGGAAATGGGGCGGGCGATGAGGACGCGATCACCGGTACGTGTCGCCATGACCCGCCACTCGGTGCCGCTATGGCAGAAGCTGTCGCCAAGGGTGGCGGACTCCGGCAACTCGAGGATCTCGACCGTGGGCTCGCCGTTGCTCTCGAAAATCACTACCCGTGGGCGCCCCTCGCCGGATTCTCCGTTCCGGATCTCCGACCCTGAAGACGGTTCGAGAAAATCGCTTCGACTCACTGTATGCCTCGACTTGAGATCAAGCAAGAAACATGCCCGTCACTTTTGCGGTCCTTGTCCGTGATCCAGGCGTTTCTGGGTCCTGATTTCGGGAACCCGAATCCCGTAAACGGTATTCCGGACATTCTGGCCGCGGCCTCAGGGGGGGACGGAGCGTCACCGCCGGGAGTCGGAGGCTCGGTCAATAGTGACAATGCTCATCGCGCAGGTGATCGCCGATGGCCACGGGTCGGAACCCCCCCCACCGGCCGCGGCCAACAGCGCGCCGACGACCGGCGCAACGACCGCTCGGGTCACGGGTCGCGTTATCGTTTACCGAAGCGGTATTCGAGATGGGCTAGCACCGACTTGCGGCTGCCGACGCCGCCCTCGAGGATCAGCCTCCAGTGTTCGCTGAGGCCGGCCGTCATGCCGATCTGGTAGTTCCAGGGCTCGGACTGCTCGAGCTCGACATAGTAGGGCACCAGACCCAGGTAGGGCATCTCCCAGATGCCCTCGTGCGTCTCCTCGGCCTGCTGGTACATGGCGCCGACCCAGATTGCCGCGCCCTCGAAAACCAACCCCACACGCGGTGTCACCAGCCACCCCTGGACCGATGAAGAGGTCACATCGAGGTTGGTCCTCGTAATGTCGTACGTGAGCGTGGTGAACCATCCTTTGCCCCCAAATGCGAGGGTCACGCCGCCGCCGTACATAAAGCCGCTGTAGTCGATCTTGATGTCGTTGAGCAGGATCGGGAGACCCAGATCGACGTTGCTCAGCTTGACAGTGGTGTCGCCATCAATCTGGCCTCCGAGCAGATAGACGTTGAGAAACGGCAACAACCAGTAGTCGAACTTGAGGTGATAGCTGTCGGTGTTGTTCTGGATCTCGAGGCCCTCGGCGGCACCGATGTCAAGCCCCGCGAGGGGCACCTCGAGGGTGATGATGTCGTAGGGCTGGTTCTGGCTGTAAATCGTGAATCCGAGGCCCCACTTCATGGGCAGCTTGTGGCCCCTGTCGGCCACCCCGACGCCCTCGTTCTGGGCCCACGCGGGCCCGGTTGTCGCCAGAAAAAGAATGACGACCGCCAGCAGTGGAATCCTGAAGCCTTTGACCAAGGGACCCTCCTCTCCGCGTTCCAACCGTCTGTGATGCGGCGCCCCGCTTTTTGCGAGGCGCCCGATCTCAATTCTCGAAGCAGGGAAAGTGTAGCGTAGATTGCGGGTTTACGACCAGAGGTGATGACGTAGAATGCGGCGTGCGAGGTGGTGAGATATGCGGGTTCACGAACGTGGCATCCTTTTCATCGTCTCGTCGCCCTCGGGCGGCGGCAAGACGACCTTGATTCGCGAGGCCATCAGCCGGCTGTCCGAACATGGCATCGAGGGTCACTTTTCGATCTCCCACACCACCCGGCCGGCAAGACCCGCCGAAACCGATGGGGTGGATTACCATTTCGTGGATGACGAGACCTTTGAGCGTATGGCCCAACGCGGTTTTTTCCTGGAATGGGCTGAGTACGCCGACTCCCGCTACGGAACCTCGCGCCAGGCGGTCGAGGAGCAGCTGGCAGGGGGCTGCGATGTCTTCCTCGATATCGAGGTACAGGGGGCCAACCAGGTCAAAACTCTGATCCCCGAGGTGGTCAAGATATTCGTCTACCCGCCTTCGTACGAGGTTCTCGAGGCGCGTCTCGAGGAGCGGCGCCAGGACCCTCCGGAGGCCATCCGGCGGCGTCTGCAGTGGGCTCTGCGCGAGTTTCAGGTCGCGGGAGAGTTTGATTATGCTATTATCAACGACCGTCTCGGGGAGGCAGTAAACGCCTTATTCGGCATCTGCATCGCCGAACATCAAAGACCGACCCGTATGAAAACCCGACTGGACGCCATTCGCAGAGCGTTTCAGGAATCGCTCGAGAAGGATTTCGCCCCATGATCCAGCTACCGAAAGAGTTCGACTCAATATTTCGCTACATCGTCGTGGTCTCTCAGCGTGCCGAGCAGATCATCAACGGCGCCAAACCGCGTTCCGAGAGCCGGTTCGCGAAGCCGACCCTGGTGGCGCGCGACGACGTCGAGGACGGTAAGGTGAGCTGGCGTATCCTCACCCAGGAGGAGCTCGACGCCCACCGTCAGGCTCTCGTCGAGCAGTTCCGCGCCGAGGTCGACGCCGCCAGCGAACAACCCAGTACGGAACCAATCCCCGACGTTCTGCCGACCGCCGAAGTGGCGGTTGTTGCGGACGACGACGAGGAGAAGGATGACGAGCTGGCCCGGCTGCAGCGTCTGCTGGGTATGACCCGATCCGCCGGTACGGCAGCGGCAGCTGTGGACGACACCGTCGAGGACGCCACAGATGCTGAGAAGAAGCCCAAGAGCGCCAAGAAGAGCGCCAAGAAGAGTGCCAAGAAGAGCGCCAAGAAGAGCGCAAAGGCCGATAAGGAGGAGGGCTGAGCCTCTTTCCCCGAGATCTCAACCGCTACCTCGGCGATCTCGGCTGGCGCCGGTCGCCAATCCCCCCCGCGTCGATTCCCCCGCCCCGCACGAGCGCGCCTGCCGCCGGAGAGACCCTGGAATCTCTCGCCGCCTCCGCCGCCGGTTGTACGCTGTGCCGACTCAGCGAGAAACGTCAGACGGTGGTCTTTGGTGAGGGCGAGCCGAAGGCGGACGTTATGTTCATCGGTGAGGGCCCCGGCGCTGAGGAGGACCGCACCGGACGACCGTTCGTCGGCCAGGCGGGGCGATTGCTCGACCGGATGATCTTCGCGATGGGATTCGAACGCCGAGAGGTTTATATCGCCAATGTCGTCAAGTGCCGACCGCCGGGCAACCGGGACCCCAAGGATGACGAGGTTGCGGCCTGCGCCGCCTACCTCGACCGCCAGATCGATCTCCTCGAACCGGAGGTGATCGTGGCCCTCGGCAAACCGGCGTCGCGCCGCCTCACCGGCACCAACAAAACGATGGGCGCTCTCCGCGGGCGCTGGTCTACCTATCGCGGCATTCCGCTGATGCCGGTTTTCCACCCGGCCTATCTGCTTCGCAACCCAAAGGCGAAGCGGGAAGTGTGGGCGGACCTCAAGCTGGTGATGCGACGACTCGCGTCAGTAGTGGAAGAGTAGGCTTGGATTCAGAGAGAGCCCAAGCATCAGCCGATGCTAGATCCTGGATGCTAGATCCGCCCACCCACCCCAATTGACTCAGCAAACACAGGATTTACCATTTGGCAGCATCCAGCATCCAGCATCCAGCATCTAGCATCCAGCATCTGGAATCTGGGATCCTGATGCGCGACAGTGAACCGACGCCTGCGTTCTATCGATCGCGCTCCAGGTAGCGGAGGAACTCCCCGTCGGTGGACAGCAGCAAGATCGTGTTCTTGTCCATCGTCCGGGTGTAGACCTCCATGGTTTTCAGGAAACGGTAGAAGTCGGGATCCCGGTTGTAGGCCCGGGCGTAGATGTCCGCCGCCTCCGCATCGGAGCGGCCCTTGATCTCCTGCGCCTGGCGGTAGGCCTCGGAGGTGATCTCCTTGAGATCGCGGTCCCTGTTGCCGTTGATGCGCGCCGCCTCGCCGGCGCCTTCGGAGCGGTACTCCTCGGCGATTCGATTGCGCTCGGAGATCATGCGCTCATACACCTTGGGTCGGTCCACCTCCGCATAGTTCGTCCGTTTGAACTGGAAGTCGAGGATCTCGATGCCGAGGACTGCCGTGCGGACGGAGGCGTTGTCCAGGACCTCCTGCTCGAGCACCAACCGGCCGGCGGCGATCTGCTTGGTGCCTTCCTGGAGGGCCGAAGAAACTACGAACTCGCGGTTGGTCGAGCGCACCACCTCGATGAGGTCGTGATTGGCGATGGTGTTACGGGTCTCGCCGTCGAGAATGTCGTCGAGCCGCGACTGGGCGGCCCGCTCGTCACTGAGCCGTTTGAAGAACAGAAGCGGATCGCTGATCCGCCAGCGGGCGTAGGTATCGACCCAGATAAAGCGCTTGTCTTTCGTCGGCACCTCGTTCGGGTCGCCATCCCACTCGAGGAAGCGCTTCTCGAAGTAGTTGGCGGTCTGCACAAAGGGCATCTTGACCTTGAGGCCCGGGGTAACGACGGGGTCTCCGACCGGTTTGCCGAACTGGGTGATGATGACCTGCTCGGCCTCGTTGACCATGTAGAAGGCGCCGCCGAGAGCTGCGACGACCAACAGAACAAGCACGAGAGCTGCGAAGAGTGA
>Ga0255045_10000068_pt1 | contig 19115 bp, 17 predicted proteins | sample BC1_12_23_MG_FD_183652 | JGI IMG/M metagenome (GOLD analysis project Ga0255045, IMG submission 183652) | Seawater microbial communities from Strait of Georgia, British Columbia, Canada - BC1_12_23 | ecosystem: Environmental > Aquatic > Marine > Strait | place: Canada: British Columbia...
AAAACCCCGATCATCGGATTCCATATCACCCAGTGCGCCGGTCCAGTCATCGGGAGGCTCGATTTCCTCCAGGTCCATTTCTTCCCACTCTTCCATTTCGAGCTCTTCGATATCTCCATCAAAAAACAATACTAATATTACTTGCCTGGCAACTGCAGTATCGCAGCCGCCAGTTCATGACTGAGGGCAGCCAAAGCCCGACTCTGCGCCGCAACCATATCAGTATAAGTGATATCCTGCACTGGCTCTATTATATGTGTTGATGTAATACTCTTGAGAATATTCCCCTGCTTATTAAAAATGACCCAGCGCGCGATGAGTTCGGCACTTTCTCCCAAGCTGCCATCAAACCTGATGATATCGATTTCAATCCTGTAATCTGTATCCACAGAAGCGATTGCCGGGTAAGAAAGCACCTTGTCAGAGGCAAGCACATACGCCAGGTTCTCTGCTATTACCCTCCCGATGTCTTCCTCAATCTTTCCGGCCCAGCGGTCAAATTCCGCCATTTGCACCTCGTTACTGCCGGTTCTGGTTACTATCTGGGATTTTCTTAAATATTTGGGCAGGGAAATCGCGCCGATACCAATGCTTGTATCGCTTATTGCACCGGATTCCATTTGCTTTTCCGTTTCTGCTCCGACCATGGGGCTGAGCACATAAAAACGGGGTGATTTTGTTGTAATCACAGCACAGCCAGCCAGTAAGATAAATATTATGCAAAGGGCCAGAACAAAAAGTCGCGTATAAATGGTTTTCAACATAAACATCTCCTTACGGATTTATTACTTTCCTCTAATAAGTGCTTCAGGATGCTGCTGCAGGTAATCGGTCAACTCTTCCATTGACCGGGAGGCATCAGACATGCTTTCCAGTGTCATCATAATTTCCCGCCGTAAATTTGAATTTTCCGATATCATTTTTTGCGCCTCGACCAGCAAAATTTCAGCTTTTTCAAATGAAGACTGGACTACTGCCAATGCGTTTTCCATATCAGATGCAACCGGCTCTACACGGCTATCGATATTTTTCATCAGCTTCCGGGTATCATCCATGGTGGATTCAAAACTGTCTGCTATTGAATCAACTCTGCTGTTTGCATTTCCTGCAAGCACATCAGCTTTTTTTATAAACTTCTGCATATCCTGAAGGGCGATATTCAAGTTTGCAGCGGACTCCCGTAAATCTGATGAATTCATCATTTCATTGGCGCCCTGGAAAGTCTTAGAAATATTTTCCACAATTTCCTGAAAGTTTACTTTACGGATATCATTTACAATCTGCTCTAATGTTTCGGTCAACATCTGCAGGGTGGTCGGGATCGTCGGCACTTCATATATTTTTTTCTCCAGGCCGATTTTCCTTATAGGTGTTTCAGGGTAAAAATCATAGTTAATGAAAAGCTGTCCGGTCAGCAGGCTTTGCATCTGCAGCTGGGCCCGCATCCCCATTTCGTTCACCAGGATATCCACTGTTTCATGTTTCTTGAATTGCCCAACTTTTTCTTCTTCCAGAACAGAAATTCTGTCCCCGAATATTTCAACATATACCGGGACAAAAAACTCGAGTTCATCGGAATTGATGGTGAGCTGGATATCCTTCACCATCCCGATATCAACACCTCGCAACTTTACAGGTGATCCCACATTCAAGCCCTTAACCGAACCCTCGAAGAAGAGAACATGCGTACTTTTCTTCTGAAAGAACTTACCGGAACCGAACACCAGTACAGCCAGAACAGCAAGTCCTATTCCTCCAATAACGAAACCGCCTATAACAATCTTGTTTACCTCTTTGCTCATATGCTATCCCACGTCAAAATTTTCATTTGATCTATTCTATTACTCTCTCAACAGCGGACTCGCCCCTGGTGAGGAACTCCCTTACTTTAGGATCATCTGTTTCTGCCAGCATCCTGTTCGGATCACCCTGAGCGATCATTGTGCGGGTCTCGGCATCAAGAAAGACCGAGTTGTTGCCAATGGCAAAAATACTGGCCAGTTCATGGGTCACAATTACCACTGTTGTACCCAGACTGTCACGCAACTCGAGAATTAAATCATCCAGTCTTCTGGCACTGACCGGATCCAAACCTGCCGACGGTTCATCAAAAAACAGGATTTCAGGATCAAGAGCCATGGCCCGGGCTAATCCCGCCCTTTTCTGCATGCCTCCGCTGATCTCTGAAGGATAAAATTCCTCATACCCTGCAAGACCGACCAAAGCCAGTTTTAAAGAAACTATTTCTTTTATATTACTATGTGACAGGCCTGAATATTCCTCCAGGGGCAATGCCACATTCTCAGCCAGGGTCATGGAGCTCCAAAGGGCGCCTTTCTGGTACAGAATGCCGCATTTTTGCATTATCCTGCTGCGTTCGTCAGGGGTAATATCCCAAAAATTTATATCACCATAAAAAACCTGCCCCTTTGCAGGACTTTTCAAACCTATAAGATGACGCAGCAGGGTACTTTTACCACAACCACTACCGCCCATTATTATAAAAATATCACTGTAATTTATTGTAAAACTCAAATCCCGCTGGATAACAAAATCACCGTAAGCCATTGTCAGATCAGAGACAATAATGTGTGGTGTATTTGGTTTTTTAATCTCTGTATTCATATTTTTTCATATACCAAGCGCATCACACAGTACGGCAAAAATGCCGTCTGTAATTATTATATGGACAATTGCTGTTACCACAGCAGCAGTGGTTGCCTCACCTACCGCAGCTGCACTGCGCCCGCTCTGCATGCCTCGCAGACAACCGGCCAATGCTATAATAATTCCATAAATCCCACCCTTGGCAATTCCAAGTGATATATTGGTCATATCAAGTGATGCCTGGGTCTGGGTAAAATACTGCATCGGGGTTATATCCATCATACCGACCCCTACTATTGCTCCTCCCAGAATACCCAGAAGGTCAGAATATAAAGTAAGCAGGGGCATCATCAAAGCCAGAGCGAAAAGACGGGGGAGAACCAGGAAATCCATGGGTGAAATGCCCATGGTGTTCAGGGCGTCGATCTCTTCATTGACCTGCATGGTACCCAATTGCGCTGCATAGGCTGCTCCAATCCTACCAGCCATAATTATGCCGGTCATCAGAGCTCCCATTTCCCGGACCATAGCGATGGCTACAAGGTTGGCCACATAAATCTGTGCACCGAACATTTTAAGCTGTACCGCTCCGACAAAGGCAAGGATCAAACCGACAAGCAGGCTGATAAGTGTAACAATAGGCAGGGATTGAGCTCCGCAATCTTCTATATAGATCAAAAAGTCAATTCGACGGAAACGGGCCTTGCCAAAAAAAAATCTGACAACAGCCTGGCTTGCCTCACCAATAAAACTGACCACATCAACAATTGACGTACCGAAAACCACGGCACTGTCACCGACCATATAAAGAAAAGACTTTCTTTTTCTCTTCTGATAAGCATCTTTCTGCTCCGACACTGCAGAGGCAATACGCAACAAACGCTTCGCACCTTTTGGTAATTCCTGTATCTCGAACCTGATATTTTCTTTTTGGCACTCTTTGCTTATGGCATTGATAAAGGTCAGAAAGGTGGTGTCCCACCCCTTCAGGTCAGAAGCATTAATAATGATATTTTTGATCCTGGGATCTGTCGCCAGCTGGCTGAGAACTTCCTCGGGGGCAGGGAGTTTGCTGCTGATCTTCCATGTTCCTGAAATTGCCGCATGCAGAGTATCAGCAGATAAATGGCTGAATTCAATTTTACTTTGTGCTTGCATTTCTTCCCATGGATTTTTGCATTTATTTATACATGACCAACCTTCTTATGCGGTAATTTAGCAATAAGTTCTTTATTTACCAATATATTAAGTCTTTTCAAACTAAAAACAAAAAAGGGGCCCTGTTCAAGTGAACGAGACTCCTTTTAAATGTGTATTGCTATGAAGAAAGTTGCCAGAGGCTGAACTCCTGTAAAGAACCATTCGCAGAAGGAGCCTTTTATTTGTTAGGATGCATTTATCCTTTTTCTCTGCTTGGCTGTTATAGATAATAAAATTTCAAATACGATATGGAGCTTCAATTTATAGTTTTATCTTTGCTTTTCGTTAAGGTTGATCCATGTTTGGACTCAAAGGAACGCACGTCTTCAGACTGCTCAAAATCAGACTCAGGATCAACTACATCCAAAATTGGTTCACGCCGAATCTCGCGAATTCCTCCGCCTACCCTTATTATAATGCTCTCTGCAATCTTTTTCTTTGCCATAACTGTTCTCCTTTACTGCTGCACCTAAAACTTCAGCCTGTATCTGGCACCGCATAAAAAAAATTAGCATCTTCAAACCTGAATGTAAAAGCAGGCTCAAACCGAAAAAAAGCCTGCAGAAATATCGTGTTGCACATAACAGAAATATTTAAAAAAAATAGGAAAATCTTTCTGTTTTCATTACAAAAAACATGCCTGTTTTTTCAAACAAACTGTTCTTTCGGCCCATTTGTTCCATGGTAGCCGCAAAGAACACCAAATGATATAATTGCTTGTTATTGTTACATGTTTAAAAATATATGTATTAATATTAGTAGCTGAATTTCAATATGTCAAGGCAGTGGGCAATATTAATTTGCACAAAAATTGCTGCTGTTTTTCCAATCTATTTTTTTGCTGTAATTGCAGTGTAATATAGAGCAACTCAAGGTAAGGTGTATTTTGATTTTTTTTTGGAACAATCATTCTGCAGCAAAAGAAATAGGGATTGGAACAATTTTGCCGCTTTTTCACATTTCCGGAATGGGACTAATGAAACATAACATGGAGATATGGTTGCAGGAAATAAAAAACCATGCAGTAAACTGTCGTGCATCACGACCCATTCCTGGCCGGAACGACCTGTCATGGCCCCAGATACTGCAATTGCATATTATCAAAGGATCATTGCTATCTTGGATCAATAATCTTCCATCATCACTTTCACCGGCTCCTGATAGACAAACCGGACCTGGAATATGTATAGTTTTCACGTCCTCCTGCCCAGGTCTTGTTGCTGCCAAAGAGATCTCCCAAGAAAAAAATCCCCCTCTTGTTTCTCTCTACCCGGAGGAATTGAGCAATTTCCTGCGATCCTTTCCTGACAATGAGTTTAGATATCATACACACATCTGGTCTCATTTTCTGGAAGAACTGGATTATGAAACAAAAAAAATTGCCGCACGCTACCCCATAAATCATAAAGAAAAATACTGGCTTCATGTGGAAGGAATAATGCGAGGGCAGCGATTTGGAAGAGGCATTGAGCATCTGTGGAGTTGGAATGGCAGCCAAACGAAACTTCTCAAAAAGAGTTTTCTGCACTGGGCATCATAAATCCACTTTTATCTAAAAAAATATGGGCTGGAAACACGACAAGAGTTTCAAATTCTATTTATTACTGACGCTTATTTTTATTTTTCTGTCAGTTGTATCCTTTCGGTTAGGCATTCTGCCTGCTATTGCTAATAAGCTGACAGGAATATCCCTCACAACAGAAGATTTTGCCAATTTCATCAAATCCCTTGGAGCTATGGGAGTTGCAGGCTCCATAGGTTTGATGATACTGCATTCCTTTGTACCTTTTCCCGCCGAATTATTAACAATGGCAAACGGCATGGTCTATGGGCCGCTCTGGGGAGTTATTATCACATGGGTCGGTGCAATGTTTGGAGCATATGCTGCATTTGGCCTTACCCGCTGGCTCGGCAGGCCTTTTATAGAAAAATGGGCTCCCTCCAATTATAAAATGAAGATAGATGCATGGTCACAGGAGGAAGGTGCCACGGCTTTGCTCATTGCCAGGCTGATTCCTGTTATCTCTTTTAATGTTGTCAACTATGCTGCAGGACTGACAAAAGTTTCCCTCTGGACTTTCTTCTGGACCACCGGCATAGGTATACTTCCCATGACGATTCTTATGGTTATGCTGGGCGACAGCGTCATCATAATTCCTGTCTGGGTCTGGTTCATGCTGGCGGTTCTGATTATAGCTTTGTGGTATCTCAGAAAACGCAGGGTTTAATAATCACAAACCCTTGCCAACCAGGGATGAATATAAGGGGTAAATCATAGCACGACTTACCCCTTATTCATTCTCGAATGCGCAAATAGTTATTATGGCCTTTTAGTCCACGCTCGCCATTACTTTGCCGCAACAGAGGGGAACCTCCTGGCCTTTCTTGACATTCATATACTTGTTACAGATATCACAGATATAGGTGCAGTCATCAGGGGAAACCTGTTCAGACAGAACGGTCTTCCCTCCGGGTACTCCCTCAATGACAAATCTGGCAAGGTTCTGTTTTGTTGGAACAAACTCCCCGATGGGTGTCAGATTCTTTGTTTCCTTGACGCAGTCAATAAGAATCCGCCACAATGTTTCCATTGAATTCGTTTCTGATGTGTTTTCCGGTACAAACTCTACTACATTTTTGTCAATCGTAATTTTCATGAGACACCTCATCCATTCGTATTAAATTATCAGATCGATATACCGCTCCCTACCCAAAACTAGTAAAAATACCTAGAAAATGATACTATTAACATGAATACCTTAAGGTCAAGTTTTATCTGCAGCCCCCTTTAAAATCTTTACTTTTACCATGCCACCTGTAATTTTTATCATTTTGCCAAATCTTATCAGCTCGACTGAACCAATAGAGAAAAAGCCTCCTATCATAATTATAGGGGCACAAACCAAAATGATATACTCAGAGTTTTTTTTCACATGATCATTAACCAAAACTCTAAGCTCAATATGACCATTTTTTCTCATTTTTTCAACGAATGAAACCAATCCTTCAGGCTGCTTTTTCCTTGACATTGCTCTATACCTACTTTAGACATCCAGGCCAGGCAAGTACCTTTATAACTGCACTGTAGTGTGTCTACTACTGGCAATAATTTCCTTTAATAATTCAAATACTTGCCAGCCCGAAACATTCTTCTTCACAGGATCGATCATGAAACGAGCTTCTCAATTTGCCCTTCTTGCTATTATTCTGCTGCTGCCAATTTATTCGGCAAAGGCTTCTGAGATCCGTGCCTTTCACAACATAAACCAGCTGCCATTCAAACAGATATACGGCCTTCCATCTCTTGACAACAGCCCGCTCACCGAGGCCGGAAAATTGCGGCTCAATGTCATTACCAATATCAGCAACACCTTTGATGTTTCAGCCGATACATATGAGAACATTGTGACGGACGCTGAAACATTACGAGCCAGCCTGATTTTAAGTTACGCGATGAAAAATAATTGGCAGCTTGGTATTGAGGTGCCGTATGTCAGGCACAGTGGAGGGTTCCTCGACGATTTCATCTACGACTGGCATGATTTTTTCAGCATGCCTCAAAACGGCAGAACCAAAGAAAACAGCGACCAGATAGAGGTTTCCTACCTCTCGACTAAAGGGGCCTCATTTACTCTGAATGACTCCGGAGGCGGTGTGGGCGATATACGCATCAACAGCGCATATACCCTGCCATGGGGAAACAGGGCTCTTATTTTCAGTACAGAGCTGAAACTCCCCACCGGCGATTTTGACAAACTTACCGGAAGCGGAGGCCTGGATGTCTCTGCCGGCTTGACCATAAATGACCCGCATAGTCTGAGAAAATACAACATTACTCTTTTTGGCGGTCTGGCTGGAGTTTTTCTGGGCGATAGTGATGGGGAGATGTCCGTAATCCAGAATAACTTCGCCCTTGCAGCCAGGGCCGGGATCGGCTGGCAGGCCTCCCGCCTGATCCAGTTGAAACTGCAGATGGATGGGCAGACCCCACTTTATGACAGTGATATAAGGGAGATGGGTGACCCCGCCTTACAACTCGTTATGGGGGTAGGCCTGACTTTTACAGATGATGCCTATCTTGATATCTCCATTGCTGAAGACATAAACACTTGTACAGCTGCTGATATCGCCTTTCAGCTGGCTCTAGTTATTACTTACTGATGAAAAGAAGAACTTTCTATCTCAGCACCCTTTTCCTTCTTTTGGCCTGCTTCCTCCTTGCAGCATGCGGTGGCAGTGAACCAGTCACCTTAAGCGGAGAAAATATAATCTGCTTTGGAGACAGTCTTACTTACGGTACCGGAGCAGTGGGAAACAAGAGTTATCCGGCCCAATTATCTGCCATGATAGGCCAACCAGTCATAAATGCGGGAATACCAGGTAATACCACTGCAGATGGACTGAAACGGCTTGAAACCGACGTTCTGGAAAAATCACCCCGCATTGTCCTGATCACTCTTGGAGGCAATGATCTGAAAAATGGTGTACGCAAAGATGTTGCCTTCATGAACCTGAAGACCACTATCGAGGCCATTCAGGCAGAAGGCGGACTGGTGGTACTGGGCGGGGTCAAGTTTATTATCCTGGATAAGGGATATAGCGAGATGTATAAAAAACTGGCTAAAGAAACCGATATTATCCTCATACCGAATATACTGAGCGGTCTCATCGGTAAAGACAAGTACATGAGCGACCCAATCCATCCTAATACCGCCGGATATGAAATCATGGCCCAAAAATTCCATAAGGCTATTAAACCCTATCTGTAAAGAGGAGAAAGGTTAAAGGCAAAAGGTTAAAGGCACTGAGGATTATGAAAGAACTGGGTGTTGAATGCTGGGCTTTAATAAAGAATGCAGTCGACAGTTGGCAGTTGACAACCAAAGAAAAAAGATCAAAGAGGCAAGAGAAAAAAGATTAATACTGGAGTATCGAATTATAAATAGTAATTCATAACTCACAATTCATAATTACATGGGCCTCAGCTCATGTCTTTCTACCATTTACTCTTAAGACGTCCAATATCTTTATCGAGGAATCTCTTCAAGCGCTTCCGGTACCAGGAATGACTGACCCAGAGATGCTTATAGCCTTCCTCTTCTATACTACTTGAAACCCTGTCCCGTATACGGCGCCAGAGATCACGCTTATATGCGGTTTCAAAAGGAATGAGACTGTCCAGTTCCTCCAGTGTATTCTTTTTAAACCTGGGAAACAGAAAACTATTGATGACAATGGCTGTCAAAACGAGAACCAGCAGGGCAGCAAGAGATGGGAAAACAAGTAGGCTGTCATCAAAAGCCCCTGAAAAGAGTGAGACTATCAAGGTTTTTTGGGGGAACCCGGCAGCCAGTTTAAGGGCCAGGTCACCGAACCAGAACACCAGGAGCGAAAGCAGAAGACCTACTTTTAAAATTTTCTGAGCTTTACCCCCAAAGCCGTTTTTAAAAGCAGCAAGGGCTTCAGCCTGCAGGTCAAGTTCCCGAACACCCCTCTCAGCCTCCTGAAATACGTGATTGATACGCATGGTTGGAGCTGTATCGACAGCGCGTTTCAATTCATCCCTTTCACTGACCCACGACTCAACTCCCTGGGGGGGAGAATCTCCTTCCTTGGCAGCAAAGGTGAGGTACAGCCTGGGAATATCCTTGCGGCCCGTCATCTGTGACAGGTTCCAACACAAAGTGCCGTAGGAACGTACCAGGTCGGGAACATTATCACACTCGTCTATCCTGTTCAGAACATAGAGCACCCTGTCCTCGCCTGTTGAGCCGGGAAGCGTGCTCCTGATCGCCTGATAGGTCTCCTTGATCGTTCCGGCCTTGTGCGGATCAAACATCAGAATAATCAAATCGGCCATCCTGGCCAGTTCACCCACAACGCCCATATAATCATATCCGCGGTCTTTTTCGGTTACGGAATCGAGCATGCCGGGCGTATCGATAATAGCGAAATTTTCCAGGACCGGGGATTTTACCTTTTTCAGACGCAGGTGCGAAAAAAGCCTTTCACCAAAGGGCAAGAGCGTTGCAAACGGTAAGCGTTCATCATTAACAACTGTGCCGCCGGGAACCTCCTCTTCATTTTCCCCCTCTGCCGGGCATGTCAAAATGGTAAAGCAATCATCTGTCGGGGCCTGGCCGGTTCTCTGCACCGGCATATCGAGAAGTTCATTGATAAAGGTCGATTTACCCGATGAGTAATTGCCAATAACTAAAACTAAAGGTTTCCACATGAGCGGCGTGAGCACATCCTGCATGGAAACCCCGTACCGTTTGTAAATTGGTGTCATTTTGCTGCGCAGCAGCTTATCCAGCTTTTTGATAAGGGCCTTTGCAGCCTTTTCATCTTTCATTTCTACCTCCGGAGATTCTTGGTTGTCACACTAATTCTAACCGGAATGATTCATCCTGCAATAACCATTACGTCCCTGCTTCATTTTGCTCATGGAATTACAAAACATTTTAGCAGTCTTCACAGAGACAGACAGGCAATCTTTCATAAAAATCAAAATACCATTATTATCAGGTGGGTTGCAAGTTATTCCATGCTGTAATTACCTGTCATATTTATCCATTTCATAAGCCTGGCGCCGTATTCTGGCAGAATTTTCCAAGACCCCAATATGTTCGTCCACATAATCAAATACTTTGGGTTTTTTACCGGAAGCAGGCCTGAGGATTCTCCCTATAACCTGCCGGAGCCTGCCGGTAAATTTTATGGGAGTGGTGAGAAACAGGGTGGTGAGGCCTGCTGCATCAAAACCTTCGCCTACGAGTTGCAATGTTGCAATAAGGACTTTTATCTCGCCACAATGAACCGACTCAACTATTTTAGTCCGCTCTGCCATTGGCTGTTTACCGGTCAAAACACTTGCCTGCAGACCTTTTTCAGCAAGCAGGTCCGCCAGTTTCCGGCAATGGGCCACACGATCACTGACAACAAGAATTATGCCTTCTGTTTTCATGGCCTCTGCATAAATATCATCTGCAATCTGCTGACAGCGCAGTTCGTTTTTAGTCAAGGAATTCATCAGAGCCTGATAATTCCCACGGAAAACATATTTGAAGTTAGTTGCTCTTTGTATGAATTCCGGTTTCAGGACTGCTCCGCTTGCTGTCAATTCTTTCGGATCGACATGGTGGGACAGGTCTCCCATGTAAAGATAAATCAATCTGGTCAGAGCATCCTCCCTGCGATAGGCAGTTGCTGACAGCCCGAGCATAAAACAGGAATCAAACCTTTTGACCACCTCGGTAAAAAGTGTCGCCGGAACCCGGTGGCATTCATCAACTATCAAATGCCCGAAACAGGGGACCAGCTCATCAAGTCTTTTCCGGGCAGTATTAACAATTGCAATGGACAATGGACGGATATTAAATTTCGAGTCACCGATGAGCCCGGCGTCAATCCCCAGAAACTGCCTGGCGCGCTCCTCCCACTGATACATTAATTCTCTGCTATGAACCAGAATGAGGGCGGGTTGCCTCCTCCTGGCTATTACCTCAAGGGCCATAACAGTTTTGCCGGATCCGGTGGAGGCAACAAGCACACCGAAATGTCTGCGCAAAATAGCCTGTACCGCTTCCTGCTGGTACGATCGCAATTCACCCTGGAAACTTAAATCAACCTCTGGCAGCCTGCGGCGAAGATCTTTAATTCCCGGACCTTTACCCATGTATTTTTTACACAGTTCAACTGCCTGGGTGGCAAACCCCCTGGGAAAGGAAATACCGGCTTCATCCAACTCGAAAAAAAAGAGCTTCTGCTTAAAATTCTTACCCACCCAACGTCCATACTTCCTGGCATCCTTATATTTCGGATTGTCAATGGTTAGATGGTCTTGCAGTGCCTGCAGAAAAACCTCTGATATGCCTGAAAGGTGGCATTGACCTGCCACCGTCAGAACCGGATCTTTTGCTTTCCTGTCATCCTCTGCCATTAATCTCCGCCATCTCCGTAATTGCTTGTTTTCACAGTATGGATATGATAAATATTCCCCTTTAAAATACTTTCCAGGTAAAGGGAATTCCAATTCTTTAACATTAAAATCAAACAGTTATAATATATGCGACTCTACAGGAGACATGCTGGATTGTCCACAGAAATCATGGAAAACTATTGGCAGCAGCACAACGGATCCCCCAGCAAAATACTCGCCATTGAAGACGGTCCCGCGGTTCGTGAGATATTTGCCCCCTGCCCAAGTAGTATTATTTTATTCCATGTGCGCAGAACCTTCTTATGAAAGATATTCTTTACATCATACTGGCCTTCATTATTGCCGGAGGGACCTTTGCCCTTCTGGTAAAAAAAATGAAGGATGACTGCATACCCTGACTGCTGGCTTATGCCACACTCGGTATGGGTCTCATATCGTATTATGTTCTGACAACATATTTCTAACCTGAATTATTCGGGATAACTCCTCCTGCATAACGCTTGAGAATTGACTTTAACAGCCGAACATTATGAAAGTTAATGGTATCCATTACAGGACTATCTGGGTAAAGAAAAAAAATCCGCGTATCATAGAGATCATTGACCAGCGATTTCTGCCCCATGAATTTGTTGTGGAAGAGCTTGCAACACTCGATGACTTTATCTCCGCAATACGGGACATGCATGTAAGAGGCGCCGGGCTCATCGGAGCCACTGCAGCCTTTGGCATGTATTGCGCAGCATTGCATGCACCGCTGGAGGCAAGCCAGGCATTTCTCCAGGAAGCTGCCCGCAGGCTCATTGATACCAGGCCAACGGCAAAAAACCTGTCATGGGCTGTTGCAAGACAGCTCGCCGCCATCCAGGAAATTGCCAGCGCTGAAAAAAGAATACAGTTGGCTTATGAGACTGCCTGCCTCATCGCTGACGAAGATGCTGAATATTGCCGCAGGATAGGTGAGCACGGCCTACAGATCATCAGGGATATCAGCAGGCAGAAAAATGGCGCGCCGGTCAATATCCTCACCCACTGTAATGCAGGCTGGTTGGCATTTGTCGACTATGGTTCAGCCACGGCTCCCATTTATAGAGCCCACCAGAAAGATATTCCCCTTCATGTCTGGGTGGATGAAACCAGGCCATGGAACCAGGGAGCCAAGCTGACCGCCTGGGAACTATTCCAGGAGAACATTGACCATACCCTCATTGCTGACAACACTGGCGGACATCTCATGCAGCATGGCCTGGTGGATCTGGTTATCGTTGGCTCGGACCGCACGACCCGGACCGGTGACGTGGCCAATAAGATTGGCACCTATCTCAAGGCCCTCGCTGCCAAAGATAACAAGGTTCCGTTCTATGTTGCTTTGCCATCCTCAACAATTGACTGGGACTTACGGGATGGCCTGCAGGAAATTCCCATAGAAAAACGTTCTGGGGATGAGGTTAAATTTATTTCCGGACTAAGCACTAAGGACAACTCGTTGACAACAGTCCTCTGTGGACTTCCTGAAACTCCTGCTGTCAATTATGGGTTTGATGTCACGCCGGCACGTCTGGTAAGCGGTATAATCACTGAGCGGGGTATTGCAGAACCCAATGAAAAATCTCTGCTCTCTCTTTTTCCTGAATATTCATGAACAGTTATCTCTACCAAGGTCTCTGTCATTTTTGATGCAATACATGGCCAAGTATTTTGTTGTGCCATAGACCAAATTTCCCCTTGCCCCACCAATACAGCAGAATACAGGGCCTCACATAGGCAGTTGGTCTGCCTTCTGTTTAAAAATCAAAAAAATAACTCTTGTAAGCCCATTCGAAGCATATTAAAAAGCTATTACAATTTATTTAAATTCAATTCTATTCTGAACGGAGACAAACACATGCAAGTAACTACTTTATTTGCCAGCAAGCGTATTCCCAGCATATTTGCAACAGTATTCATTATTGCCCTACTGGTTGCCCCAAACTTTTCCCATGTTGCCCAAGCGGCAACTGCCAAGGAAATAGATGTCAGCGTTGAAGTTGCCTTAGGCCGCTTTAAAAATGAAGTCAGAGGCGCCAATGAATTCCTTGCAAATGCAAAGGGCGTACTTGTCATTCCAAATGTCATTCGGATCGGCTTTGGCCTGGGAGGTGAGTATGGGGAAGGAGCCATGATCATTGGCGGCAAGACTGTGGATTACTACAGCACAGCAGCAGGCTCCTTCGGATTTCAGATCGGGGCCCAGTCAAAAAATATTGTCCTTGTCTTCATGGAAGAAAATGCTCTGACGAAATTTCGAGACAGCCTTGGCTGGCGTGCCGGGGTTGATGGCTCCATCGTGCTCATTGATTCTGGAGCAGGGGCCTCTGTAGATACCGATAATGTAAAACATCCAATTGTCGGTTTTGTTTTCGGACTTAAAGGCCTTATGATCAACCTCTCTCTGGAAGGCTCCAAGTTTACCAAGATTGCCAAGTAAGACGGCATTTATAAATCGAAATTATTTTATAATTTTAATACTTTAAAGTATTTATTTGATCTGCATTCTTTTCTTGAAGCAGGGTTTCACAACCCTGCTTTTTTTATTCAGGCTTTATTCAAAAATCAGCTTGGCTTATTTTGCAACAAATTATAAGTATTTTACTTGACACCAATTACTAGCATTTCACGTATAATCCATGACTTCAATAGCAACAGAAAAAGACAGTATAAGCGCTACAACATTACCAGCGGCGGGTTCGCCCTGCTTCAATTCGATGACACAGAAGTGCTTGGCTCAATCAAAGATATTTCAGCTGGAGGTCTCAGCTTGTCCCACATTGATGATAATGTGGAGATAAATGAACTTTCCAGAATTTCCATTAATCTCATATCGGAAAGATCTTGCAACAAACAATTACACGGCAGAAACCTTTGGAGCAAAAAAGAGGACGGCGCCTTTACTTTTCTCTGCTTTAGCTTACTTCCCGTTTTTCAAATCCAAATACATTTCGTGCGCTTGAGCCGGAGGCAGGTTGTACAGAAACAAGCCTCCTGATTTAGTCCTTTCACTGATCACTTCTTGTTTTTCAAATCCAAATACATTTCGTGCGCTTGAGCCGGAGGCAGGTTTTTATGCACTGTTGCACCTACAGCCTGGATCATTGCAGCAGGCGACTCAGCCTGAAAAATATTTCTTCCCATGTCCACTCCTGCGGCACCCTCCTGTATTGCATTATACGCCATGGTCAAAGCATCAATTTCCGGCATTTTTTTACCACCAGCCATGACAATAGGCACCGGGCAACTTGCGGTAACGGACTCAAAACCTTTCGGGATATAATATGTCTTCACATATTGAGCCCCAAGTTCTGCACATATCCTGCAGGCCAGCCTGAAATAACGGGGCGACCTTTTCATATCCGTACCTACTGCGGTTACCGCTAATATGGGCATACCATACCGCATGCCCATATCAACCAGCCTGGTCATATTATGTACTGACTGCGTTTCATACTCACCACCGATAAATACCTGGACCGCAAGTGCTGCAGCGTTAAGACGGAGAGCATCCTCCATATCAACGGCAATATGCTCGTTGGACAGTTCCTTCAGAATACTTGGACCACCACTGGCCCTGAGCACAATGGGTCTGGTATAGGAAGGCGGCACAACCGACCGCAGGATTCCCCGGGTCAGCATCAACGTATCTGCATACGGGGCAATCGGCAGAATATTCAGATCAATCCTTTCGAGGCCAACCGTCGGACCCTGAAAATAACCGTGATCAATCGCAAGCATCACGGTTCTTCCCGTTTCGGGATTAAAAATACGGGACAACCGGTTTTTCATACCCCAATCAAGTGAATTGGAACCCTTGAGAAAAAAACCTTCTGTGGCAGTCGATTTATCCAGACCAAAATCTTTTCCCTCTTTATCCGCTTCAGGCATAATGCATCTCCTTTCGACTTTCTTTTAAATATTCTTCTTGAATCCGTGACGGAAACAGGAAATTGGTAAACCTACTCCTGTGGTTTAATTATCACCTTAAGTGAGCCTGCCCCCTCTGCAACCAGGCGAAATCCTACTCCTGTGTCGGCCAGTCCGAACCGGTGTGTGATCATGTCATCAACCCTTACACGTTTCGACCTGATGAGTTCCAATGCCCCTGCACAATCATTCGGACTTGCAGCATAGGATGTAGTCACTGTTACATCACGACGCCAGAAAACATCATTGATGTTAAGAGGAACTTCTGTATCAGCCGGCGCCGGGGCAAACAGCAGAATGACGCCACCGCGTCCCACTGCCTGAAACGCCTGCTGACATACAGTTTCCGCTGCAGCACATACTATCACCACATCAGCACCGCGACCATTGTTTAATTTATTGAATTCCAACGGAACATCAGAATCAGCAGGGAGGGTATGATGGGCGCCATATTGCCTGGCCAGCGCAAGTCTTTCACTGCTGAGATCTGTGGCAACAACCATTCCCGCACCGTTAGCCAGGGCCAGTTTAACATGAAGCAACCCCGCAATTCCGCTTCCAAGCACGAGAACACTTGCACCGGGCTGAATTCCAGCAATCCTCTGGCCGCGAAGAACACAGGCTAATGGCTCAACGAATGTTGCAGCCTCATATGTCACTTCATCGGGAAGCAGCCAGGTACCGCGATCCACATTGATGGCTGGCAGCCTGACATACTCGCAAAATCCCCCCGGATCAAAATGTGTTTCTCCAAGCAGGGTGTTACAAACTGTTTCATGCCCACTCCGACAATAATGGCAGGAAAAGCATGGCACATGGTGGGTTGCAACAACCCGGTCTCCTTCATGAAACCCAACAACACCTTCACCTGCCTGGACAATCCGGCCGGCAATTTCATGGCCGAGAACCAAAGGTGCACGCTTGATACGGTACCACTCCATAGTATCACTGCCACAGATGGAACCTGCGAAAATCTGCACCAGGAGTTCATCCGGCCCAATCCGGGGAACCTGCATTTCCTCAAGCCGCACATCCCTGTTATTGTAATACATTGCCACACGCATAAGCCCTGATACCCTTAAATGATCTTTCTTTTTTTCTGTTCTCTGCCCGCAGCGACACTATAGTCCAAGTTTTGCCTCGTTACAATCTGCTTTTACAAGTATTGCACCTGTAAAATATTATCCAAAACACCCGCTCTAGGGGTAACATTTTTTTATTAAGAAAAAGTTGTGTTTGATCGTAGTCTTTGGTATATAGCCTCTTTTGGACCTTCCAAAGATGGAAGATTAAAAGCTTGCACGTAAATAAGCTTTTCAGGGATCACGTTGGATTTTGAGGCGGATTTAGTCGGGACGATTGAGTAAAACCACAGATGTAGCAGCGCTACGGTGAGGATTTTGCGATTGAGGAGCGGTTAAATCCGGCCAAAAGCCGGATGCGAGCACCAAAGTTTTGTTTACGGACAAGCTCTAAGATTAACTTTAAATTAGTTGGCAGAAACAACACTAAAGGGCAAGAATTAACATGACTGAAAATTCAACAGCAAAAAACGGGTCTGGAGCAGACATGGCAGGCAATGAGGAGATGAGCTTTGCCGATCTCTTCGAAATGGACGAAAACAGTGTAGTAAGTAAAGTGGGAGATGTCATTAGGGGCACGATCGTCAGCATAGTCGACAATCATGTTCTCATTGATATCGGCGACAAGGCAGAAAGCTACATCCCGCTCACCGAATTTCGCACTGACGGCATTAAGGATGAAGTTAATGTTGGCGACACCTATGAAGTATTCGTGGAAAAGAGGAAAGAAGAAGGAGGGCTCCTTCTATCCCGTGAAAAAGCAATCGGTATCAAAGTCTGGGAAGAAATAGCTAAAATCCAGTCTGATGATGGTACCATTGATGGCAAAATTGAAAACCGTGTTAAAGGCGGCATGTCAGTTGATATAGGAGTTCCGGCTTTCCTCCCCTATTCCCAGATTGACCTGCGTCCAGTGAAAGATCTCGATGCACTCATTGGTCAGACCTTCCCCTTCAAAATTCTCAAATTCAACAGAAAACGAAATAATGTCGTTATTTCACGACGTGCCATCCTCGAAAAAGAACGGGAAGCAATGCGTGCAACCATGCGCACCAGTCTGGAAGAGGGCATGATCGTGAAAGGAGCGGTTACCAATATAACTGATTATGGTCTTTTCATTGATCTCGGTGGTATGGATGGCCTTTGCCACATCACGGATCTATCCTGGGGCAGAGTTTCCCATCCTGCCAAACTTTATAAGGTTGGCGATGAGATCGACGTCAAGATCCTTAAATATGACCAGGAATCCGACCGCGTATCCCTGGGTATCAAACAACTCAAGCCTGACCCATGGGCTACGGTGACTGAGCGCTATCCCATCAGTTCAAAAACTGTAGGCACGGTTGTCTCCATTACCGACTATGGTGTTTTTATTGAGCTTGAAGAAGGTGTTGAAGGACTTATCCACATTTCTGAAATGACCTGGTCCAGAAAGCCGAGACATCCATCCAAGCTTGTAGCTGTTGCGGACGAAATTGAGGTTATGGTACTCAATATAGAAACTGAGTCCAAGCGCATCTCCCTTGGCATGAAGCAGCTGAACCAGAATCCCTGGGATCTGGTCAGTGAAAACTATCCGGTTGGCTCAATCATCGAGGGAAAAATCAAAAATATCACTGATTTCGGTATATTTATAGGTATTGAAGAAGGCATTGACGGCCTTATTCATGTTTCCGATCTTTCCTGGACTGAACGAATCAAGCACCCAACCGAAAAATATGCTAAAAGCGATATCATCCAGGCTGTAGTCTTAAAGATTGACAGGGAAAACGAACGATTCTCCCTTGGCATTAAACAACTTGAGCCAGATCCCTGGATGGCTGCTCTTAATAATTATCCCGGCGGTGCAATTGTTGAAGGCACAATCACCAATGTTACCGACTTTGGCGTCTTTGTACAATTGGAAGAGGGCGTTGAAGGGTTGGTCCATGTTTCTGAAATAAGTAAAGAAAAAATTACCACTCCGGTTGGCATGTACAACGTGGGCGACAAGCTGCAGGTAAAGGTTATTAATGTTTCTTCCAAAGACAGGAAAATCGGTCTTTCCATCAAGGCACTTGATGGAGGCAGCGAAGAGGATTCACTGCAGGATTACAAGAAAAAACAATCAGCCGGTCCTTCAACCATTGGCGACCTCTTAAAAACCGAAATGGAAAGCAAGGTAACCTCTACCAAGGAGGAACCTGCTGCTGAGGCTGCTCCGGAAGAAGAAGTTGAAGAGCCCGCCGCTGAGACTGCTGCTGAGGCTGACGCTGAAGAAACTCCGGAAGAACCCGCTGCTGAGGCTGCTGCTGAGGAAACTCCGGAAGAACCCGCCGCTGAGGCTGCTG
>Ga0255045_10000072_pt1 | contig 18496 bp, 15 predicted proteins | sample BC1_12_23_MG_FD_183652 | JGI IMG/M metagenome (GOLD analysis project Ga0255045, IMG submission 183652) | Seawater microbial communities from Strait of Georgia, British Columbia, Canada - BC1_12_23 | ecosystem: Environmental > Aquatic > Marine > Strait | place: Canada: British Columbia...
GTGCGCCCTGCCGGGCGCACGAGTAAAAAAAGCCAGCCACACGAACTGTGGCCGGCTTGTATAATATATTAAGTTGCAAATTACTTAGTAAACAAGATTTCCACCCGCCTATTTGTTTCACGCCCTTTCTGGGTCTTGTTCGAGGCAATCGGTTTTGTTTCTCCAAAGCCAATGCGGCTAAGCCTGTTCTGGTCAATTCCTTGTGAGACCAGATGGTCAACTACTGCCTTTGCCCGCCTCTCAGAAAGCCCCTGATTATATGCATCGGTGCCGATCCAGCATGTATGGCCATGGATTTCAGCATTAAGGTCAGGATATTTATTGAACACCTCCACCCAGCGGTTCAACTCATGGTAGGACTCGGGACGGAGAGTGGCATTATCAAAATCAAAAAAGATATTGTTCATGGTAAGGGCAATCTTCTCATCCACAAGCTTATCAATAGGATAAAGAATAATGTCATGCCTGTACTCGGTATACATCTTGACATCAGTGAAATCCAGGGTTTCAGAGGCACCCATGTATCCTTCTTTTTCTGCGGAATATCCGTATTTATGACCTCCCGGTAAAACAATAAAATACTCTCCGGAATCCGGATCGCTTTTGGCTACACCGGCAGATTCGTTCATGGTCAGATCATTCCAGACAATCTGCGCTTCCAACGGGTTTTTGTCCGGATCCATCACCTTGCCAGAGACAGCAACAGCCACAAGAGGTCTCGCTGCGGCAGGTAACTGGGTTGCAAAAATATCACTGGGGCCGCATCCTGTCTGTGGTGAAGATATATCCCCGTCCCAGCAGCCTGATTTCTTTTCTGCAGTGGCATAATAGGCGAGATCGCCAGCTGTTGTTATCTGAAATCCCCAGTCGTTATAGGGACTATTTACTTCCTTGCCAAGATTCAGAGGCTCGCTCCACTCGGTCCAGGACGACTTGTCTTCCCGGAAGCTTACAAAAACATCCAGCCCACCAAGCCCGTAATGACCTTCTGAACTGAAATAAAGTGTCCTGCCATCCGGATGCAGGAACGGCGAGTATTCAGCATAAGGAGTATTTATTGCTGCACCAAGATTGATAATCTTGCTTTCGCCGGACTCTGTTTCCGTATAAACATAAATATCTGTATTTCCGGCATAACCTCCATGAAACAATGATTCCTTTTCATTGAAGGAACCTACATTCCCTGGTCGGTCAGAGACAAATAATATGGTTCGGCCATCAGCAGGAAGCATGGCATCACTATCAAAATGCTCGGAGTTTATCGGAGCCGGATAATGTTTTATTTCTGACCAGCATTGCTTGCCTTTTTCAGCATAAAAGATATCTCCGCGCCCGAATGATTCGGGATAATTGGCCATCAGGGTAATTTTATTATTATCTGCAGAAACTCCAAGGATCATCTCATGGCTGGGCGTTGAAACCGGAGGCCCCATATTGTCGGCCTTTTGCCAGCCGCGCCGATACTTGACTGAAGAATAAATGTCCTCGCCTCCTGCCTCTTCACCTCTATTACGCGTAAAATAGAGCGTCTGATTATCAGCAGAAATAACCGGCCTGAATTCAGATCCCCTGGTATTTACTCCACCGCCAACCGAAGAGTTATGCAAATTCTCTTCCGGTGCTTCAAGCAGGCTTATTATCTTATCAAACCGCTCAGCCATGGTGGGAAAATTCGCTTTATATTGTTTATAGACAGCTGCAGCTGCATCCCAATCTCTATCACTAACGTAGGATGCGGCAAGACGCTGGACAGCAACAAACGCTAACTCGCAGGGACTATTATCACTAATGAATTTTTCATAGTCCTGCACTGTAACTGACTGTTGCAGCACAACCTCGCGCTCTTCGCACGACTGGTCAGCAGTAGCAAATTGGGGGATTAGAGCGAGCAAGAATATCAAGGCCCCAAAAATTACCTTTCGGCCTGTCATCATCTTTGCATTCATCGAGGTCCTCCTGTTATTGGCCCTTGGCAGACAATTAACTTTTTAAAGTAGTAAGACTAACAAGTTAATTATCCTATAATTTTTTGGTTTTCTGGTCAACAATATAGTTTACAGTCACCATTATATAGTAAAAAAATTACGAATTCAAAAATATGGCTATTCATCTCCATAAAATTGGCCATATTGCTGCAAATAACACATTAGCAGACATGCAATTACCAAGCCAAAATGCAGTTACTTTTGTACAATTTTTTATTTTAAAACTGCGACAAAAAAATATACAATCATGAAAAGTCCCATTTCAGTCCTGTCTTTATTTATTTTTCAGGAGGAAGCAAGATGCCACTATTAGGCGCACACATGTCCATTGAAGGAGGCCTGCACAAGGCCTTTGAACGAATCAGCCTTGTTGAGGGCCAATCCTTGCAGATCTTCTCCAAAAATCAACGGCAATGGAGAGTGCCAGAATTAAACCCTTCCGAGATTGAAGAATTTATCGAGGCCTGGAAGCAATGGGGCAAGGGACCTGTTGCTATTCATAACTCTTATCTGATCAACCTGGCAAATCCTGATGAAAAAAAGGCAAACAAGGCTGTTGGCGCTTTTGCCGAAGAAATCCGCCGCTCGGATCAACTTACTATCCCCTACCTGATCATGCATCCTGGTTCCCACGTGGGCTCTGGCATTGAAAAGGGGCTGCTGCAATTGACTGCAAATATTGATCTTGCCTTTGCACAGGCAGGCAGCACCACATCCGTTATGGTTCTGCTTGAGACAACGGCTGGACAGGGCACCGGTCTTGGCGCAAACTTTAAGGAACTGGCCCATGTTATAAACAACTCAGCCTACAATAAACGAATCGGTGTCTGCTTTGACACCTGCCATGCCTTTGCCGCAGGCTATGATATCAGCTCTGAAGCAGGATATGAGAAGACCTTTGCCGCTTTTGATAAAATTATCGGCCTGGAGCGGCTGAAATTTTTCCATCTCAATGATTCAAAAAAAGAGATGGGCTCAAAGGTTGACCGTCATGAACATATCGGCAAGGGGGAAATAGGGTTGGAGGGATTCAGGCTTCTTATGAACGACCCGCGTTTTGCAACGCATCCCATGGTACTGGAAACTCCCAAAGAAAAGAATCTCAAGGAAGATATTGAGAACCTGAAAGTGCTGAGAAGTTTGCTAGAGAAGTAATAATATCGAACAAAAAATTATGCATTCTGATCGGACGGGAAGCTTCTTCGATATTCGAAATTAAGTATTCGTTATTCTGCTGTTATATTTAAATATTTTTCCATACAACCAACAGATATTTTTTGCAACTGATGAGCCTATTTGACGTGAAACCATTTCGCTCAACCTGCTATCCTGGCCGCCAGCACCAATTCCCGCACAAAATCAAGCAGAAATGATCTTCCGATCAGAAAAAGAACAATACATACTATGGCAGCCGCCGGGACAGTAATAATCCAGGATTTAAATATTTTCTTGGCAACACGACTGTCAATACCTGACAGACCGCGGGCCAGTCCGATTCCCATGATTGCCCCTACCAGGACATGCGTTGTTGAAACAGGCAGTTTCATACGGGTGCAAACAAGTACCGCAGCTGTCGCAGCAATATCAGCGGCAACTCCACGGGTTGGGGTAATTTCAGTTATCTTGGTACCAACCGTGGCCATAACCTTGTGCCCATAGGTAGCAAGACCAAGCACAATGCCAGCGCCACCCAGTATCAGGATCCATAAGGGTACAGGCACCTTCATCTCCACAGTGCCGGTACTGAGAATATTTGCCACAGCGGCCAAAGGACCTACCGAGTTTGCCACATCATTGGCGCCATGTGAAAAAGCCACAGCACAGGAACTGATTATAACCAGCGGCACATAGACTTGCTCAACCTGCTCAAGCTGTTCATGAAGCGGCAGCGATTCTTTACCAGCCAATTTTTTCTTCACATGCATCCGCGAAATAATGGTTGAAACCACACTGATAAGCAAAGCAAGAAGCAGTGTATGGGTATCAGTCACCCAGTCAAGCCCCTTGAGAACATGCTTAAAGCCCTTATAGATCGTGGCAAGGGTGACAACCATGGCTAAAAAGAAGACGATGTACGGGGTGACCCGAATGGCTGCTTTTGCCGGGTTTTCCTGCCCCAAAATCATCTTGCTGATAATTTTAAATATAATAAAGGCCATAAGACCGCCGGCCAAGGGAGAGATAAACCAGCTAGCCACAATCTGTCCCATCTTTACCCAGTGGACAGAGCCGATACCTGCTGCCACAATGCCGAATCCTGCTACTGCACCGACAATGGAATGGGTAGTGGAAACAGGCATCCCGATAATGGTGGCAAAATTAAGCCAGAGGGCTGCAGACAAAAGGGCGGCTGCCATACCAATTACCAGAAGCGCTGCTGGCTCACCCTCCAGCATACCAGGCAATGAAGCAAGGGCCGAGGGATCAACAATACCTTTGCGGATTGTATCCGTAACGTGGGAGCCAACCAGGACAGCACCTGCAAACTCACAGATACCTGCAGCGATGACTGCCTGTTTGACGGATAAGGCCCCGGAGCCGACGGCATCGGCCATGGAATTAGCCACATCGTTCGCTCCAATGTTCCAGGCCATATAAAGACCCAGAAGGGCCATAGTGGCCAGTATCATTATATCCATGGAATCAGTAGATCTGGCTGGAGAAATTATTTCACGATCATGGTTCTGAGCATATCCCCGGCGTTTTCAGCCTCGTTTGCAATGGCGCTCAGGGTGAGTATCATCTTCTCATAGAAAATTATGGTGATAGGAGCCAGTTGTTTTTCAAGGGCATAAACATCTTTGCTCAGACTGCGAGCCATGCGGTCTGCCTTCCATTCCTCCTCATTGAGTCCGTGGAGAATGTCAAGGACATGCCTGGCCTCAGCACCGCTGAAGGAAACCTCGGCAAGGTTTTTTAGTTCAACCGCTGCCCCAAGGAGTGTGCCGGTGACCTGGAAGATCTGCTCAATAAAGTCGAAAAACTTATCCATTACAGCAGGATTCAACTTGGTCTTGCGCAGTGTCAGGATAACTGCAAAGTCTTCAACCTTGTCAGCTATCTTGTCCTGGCAACTGATAAATCTTTCCAGCTCCACCCTTTCGACCGGCATAAAGTAGCGACGCGGCAGATGCTGACGGACTTCATGCTTGATGTTGTCCGCTTCATATTCCAGCCTGGAGATCTTATCTTGGATCCTGTGGATCTCTTCATAATCCTCATTAACCAAAGCCTCCATGAGCGGCTTAAGCATTTCAACGCACTCATGCACCTTTTTTGTGTGCTCAACCAAAGGGCCGAAAGGAGATTTCCCGAATAAATCTTGGATAATATTCATATAGTTACCTCACTTGCTTTTTTAGATATATGGCTTTATCAGCCATTCTCATGCTGGCCACTATTAGTTCTTTTTGTTAGGTCTTTATGAGGATTATATAAAAAAATTGTTAGAAGTACATTTTTTTCACTGAATACCATGTTCTCATTAATCCAATTTTCATCTCAACAATAATAATGGCAATGATTTGTCGGACCTTAAAATGCATTTTCAGGATATTGGAAGATAGTAAACTGTAACAACTTTTGCTCAACATAAAAAATCAAATTACCTGACTTCCGGGCAGTCGAATTGAAGCTTACCAATTCAAGAATATCTTCTTCGTCCTCACAACAAGTATCTATTTATCCTGCATCTCCTGTCCCTTCAGATATATTCTTTATTGCTTGCAAGATACATGACAGATCCCTGTCGGTGTTTCCAAGGCATGGGGGAAATACTTCTGTTTCAATTTCAATGCCACAGTTACAAGACTGATAAGTACCGGCACCTCTACCAGCGGGCCGATTACCGCAGCAAAGGCCTGGCCTGAGTCAATGCCGAAGACGGCAACCGCCACGGCAATTGCCAGTTCGAAATTATTTGAGGCCGCAGTAAAACTTAATGTTGTTGTCTGCTCATAGGTTGCCCCCGCTTTCAGGGACAGATAAAAGGAGACCATAAACATAACAACAAAATAGATGACAAGAGGCACAGCGATCCTGATCACATCAAAGGGGAGTTGCACAATAATTTCACCTTTGAGGGAGAACATGACCAGGATGGTAAAGAGAAGAGCGATCAAGGTCATGGGGCTTATTGCAGGAATAAATGTTTCTTCATACCAGGTCCTGCCCATGGTCTTTATACCGATGAAACGTGAAAACATACCGGCCAGAAAAGGAATGCCCAGATAAATAAAAACGGATTTGGCAATTTCACCCATGGTGATGTCAACCACAAACCCTGTCATACCTAGCCAGCCCGGTATAACAGTGATAAACAGGTAGGCATAAAGCGGGAAGAACAGTACCTGGAAGATTGAATTGAACGCCACCAGTCCGGCGCAGTACTCCGTATCACCCCCGGCAAGATCATTCCAGACAATAACCATGGCAATGCAGCGGGCCAGGCCTATGAGAATGAGGCCAACCATATATTCCTGATGGCCGGACAGAAAGGCTATGGCCAGTAAAAACATGAGTACAGGCCCGATTATCCAGTTTTGAACAAGTGACAGGGCCAGAACCCTGCCGTTCCTGAAAACCTGGTGCAGCTGTTCATACTTCACCTTGGCGAGCGGTGGATACATCATCAGTATGAGGCCTATGGCAATGGGTATATTGGTGGTACCCACCTGGAAGGAATTGATAACATCCTTTATGCCTGGGAAAAAATATCCGGATCCGACCCCGACGAACATGGCCAGAAATATCCAAAGCGTCAGGAACCTGTCCAGAAAAGATAAATTTTTGACCTGCTGTTCAGCCGAATTATCTATTGGAGACAATTCCTGCTTAACAAGCTCTTCTGAAAAGAAAATTTCCATGCGGCTGCGAATGGAATCGCGCACATTACGGAACCTCTGCAAATTTTCCGGGGTTGAATCATTGGTATGGGGAGGATCGGGAAAGCCCATGTGCAGTCGCTGCACCCCGCCGAAGAACACGGGGCAATTTTCATTGGCATCCTCGCACAGGGTGATGACATAGTCGAAAGTTATATCCTCGTATTTATCCAGATGGTCGGAGGTCTCACCCCTTATGTCCACACCGATCTCATCCAGAACCGCGATGGCGAGGCGGCTGACTCCTTTCGGATTTGTACCGGCTGAATATGTTTCGACCCTGTCGCCAAAGTCTTTTTTCACAATCCCGGCCGCCATCTGGCTGCGGGCAGCATTGGCCGTACACAGAAACAAGACCTTGATTTTCTCTTTTTCCGACATAGACACCTCAAACAAATTATGGGATAGTATTTTATAAGTTTACAATAGTATTCTGCCAATGCCAGAAAATTCTCTCCTCTAACAGTTTTTCAACAAAGATAAATAGCGATTATGCATAATGACATTCTAATCATAAACTCCACCATCCTGCCGCTGTCCCATAACGAACCAGAACTTATTCAAAATGGTTTTATCTCTATCAGAGATGGTGCAATTTCTGGACTGGGACCCATGGCTGACCTGCCTGATTCAAGCCTTGCAGAAAAAATAATCGATGCGAGTGGACACCTGGTCATGCCAGGCCTGGTCAACACCCATACCCATGCGCCCATGACCCTTTTCCGTGGAATGGCGGATGATCTTCCCCTCACGACCTGGCTCAACGAACATATCTTTCCGGCTGAGGCCAAAAACGTCAACCGGGAGATGGTTTACTGGTGCTCAAAGCTTGCAGCTGCCGAGATGATTCTCGCAGGGACAACAACTGTTGCAGACGGATATTTTCTGGAAGATAGTGTAGCAGAGGCCTTTGCTGACTGCGGATTACGGTCTGTTGTTGCCCAGGGAGTCATTGATTTTCCAGCTCCCGGCGTTCCAGACCCGGCCCAGAATGTTGCAATGGCCGCACAATTTATTGATCGCTGGCAGGGCCGGAATAACTTGATTACCCCGGCAATATTCTGCCATTCGCCATATACCTGCTCCCCTGTCACCTTAAAAAGGGCCAAAGAAATGGCAAGGCTGAAAAATTGTATGCTTTTTATACATCTGGCGGAAACAAGAACGGAAGCGGAACAGATACAGGAGCATCACAACACTACTCCGGTCCGTTATCTGGACAGCTTAGGTATATTGGATAAAGATACCATCTGCGTCCACTGTGTGTGGCCGGAGGAAGAAGAAATCGAAATACTGGCCAAAAGCGGGGCAAAAGTTTCAACCTGTCCCCAGAGCAACATGAAACTTGGCTCCGGCATTGCGCCTCTTAAAAAAATGCTTGCTGCAGGAATACCTGTAGGGCTGGGAACTGATGGTTGTGCCAGTAACAATACCCTGGATATATTTTCTGAAATGGATCTTTGCGCCAAAATTCACAAGGTCAAAGACCTTGATCCGACTGCGCTTCCGGCAAAGGCAATTCTGGAAATGGCCACAATTGGTGGAGCTTCTGCTCTGGGGTTGGCAGGAGAGATCGGCAGCCTCTCTCCCGGAAAAAAAGCTGATATAATTATGCTGGACCTTTTGCAGCCACACCTGCAGCCCTTTTACCACCAGGATCTGCTGGTATACGCCGCCAGCGGTGCCGATGTCAGCACCGTCATCATTAACGGCAAACTCGTAATGCAGGACAGACAAATCCTCACCTTTGATGCTGACCAGGCAATGGCAAAGGTGCGGAAACTGGCTGAGAGTCTATAGCGGGTTTTTATACTACTCAGGCTAATTATGAACTGAGGGGAAATCTTCTTTATATAATTATTAACCGCAGACCCACGCAGACTTACGCAGACAGTGTTAACTTGCTTTCTGTCTTGTCATCTCGTTCATTTGGGGACAGAGATAAAATCTGTCCCCAAGTAATCTAAATCGAGATAAAATTTCTTGTACATTCAAGGAAGAAGCTGATTCGCTGTAGTTTAACTACGCGAATTAGCTGATGACGCAGAAGATGCAGCAATTTCATCTCGATTATAAAGCGATAAAATAGAGTACTACCAGAACCAGAATAAAAAAGATGCCAACTTTGACGCCTATACTTTCATCTTCAGGTTCATGACCGTGTTCACTGTCATGGTCTGACATAGCTTTTCCTCCAAAACATTTTAATGAGGGGACAGATTTCAAATCTGTCCCCATAATCAATCCGGTGCAATGTAACCGACTTCTTTAGATTTCTCATCTCAAAAACAATTTAACGACCAGAAATCCACCAACCAGCAAAATAAAAAACAAAATGCTCAAAATATTAAAATAGCGCTCGATAAAATGCCGGACCGGAGCGCCGAACTTGTATATAAAGGCTGCAACCAGGAAAAAGCGGGCCGAACGGGACAACAGTGACACGAGTACGAAGGTCGCAAAATTTATCTTGAAAGCACCTGCTGTAATGGTAAAAAGCTTATAAGGCAAAGGAGTAAAACCAGCCGCCGCCAAAGCGAGAGCATCATGCTGCTGGTAGAGGTTCTGCACAACTTCATACTTATCCTGCAGGCCGTACCATGCAATAATATTCACGCCGATGGTATCCATAAAACCCATACCAAGTCCATAGCCTATAATGCCCCCAAGAACTGAACCAACAGCACAAATGGCGGCATAGCGAAACGACTTGGGAGGTATCGCGATACAGAGGACCATGAGAAAGACGTCTGGTGGTATTGGGAAAAAAGATGACTCAGCCACGGCAATGAGAAACAGGGCCCAAACACCGGAAGGGGTTTGCACCCAAAGCAGAGACCTGTCATATATCTGCCTGATCCAGCCAATCTTCTGTGTTTCTTTTTCACCTACGTGTTCTGTCATTGCAATTTCCTGGCGTATTTGGCTGGATCCCCGCCTGCGCGGAGATAACAACAATTATATGAGATGAAACAATATTACATGCTGGGTAATAACCCTGACTGGCAGGTCATTACTGGTTCTTCATTACTGAATGATCTGCCTTTAATAATGATTCGTCATTCCCGCGGAGGCGGGAATCCAATCCTTTCAAAATCAAATTTATTGCCTGGCAGAGTTATTATCCGTTAAGCAACCGGCGTTCAGTCGTTTTTCCAACCATGGTCACCGATCAGGTTGACAAAGCGAACAAGCTCAATGGTTTTTTCTATAATTTCCCCATCTTTTTTTGTAACAAACTGCAAATTCTGCACGCCACGATCTCCAACCGGAATAATCAGGATGCCGGGATCTGCCAGCTGTTCAAGAAGTGGCAGGGGAACCTTTGGGCCGCCTGCGGTTACAACTATTGCATCGTAGGGCCCATATTCCGGCCAGCCGTTTGTACCATCATCCAACTTGGTAAGGATATTAAGATAATGCAGGGAATCAAAAACCTTTCTGGCCTGCACCAGAAGAGTATCAATCCTCTCAACCGTATAGACCTTCTCACAGATCTGTGAGAGAATTGCTGCCTGGTATCCGGAACCGGTGCCGATCTCCAGGACGTGTTCATGCCCCTTCAAGCCTAAGGCCTGGGTCATCAGGGCAACTATATAGGGCTGGGAAATGGTCTGCCCCTTGCCAATCGGGAGCGGTGAATCGCCATAAGCCTGGTTCTTCATGGCATCTTCAACAAAAAGATGGCGCGGAACCTTTCTCATGGCTTCCAGGGTTTTCTGATCATGGATGGATCGGGGCAGCAACTGCTCTTCAACCATCCTGGCCCGGGCTTTTTCAAAGTTGGATGCAAGCATTTTCACTCAACAGGGCCAATCTCTTTAAAATCCTCCTCGCTCATGGTCCTGTACCCAATGCTTTGAACAATGTCTCCATTAAATGTGACCTTTACGATTTCATATGTTTCTTCACCAATTTTCTCCCCAATATATGGTGTATCATGCAACATGGTACTTTTAGACTCATAATAAACCCAGAGGAGGCCTCCTTCTGGCAATTTATACTCTGAATCCGGTTGGCCCAGATAATTTACGACTTCCTGCTTCGTCGTTATCCCCGGAGTTACCAGACCGCAATCAGAGGCGAGATGTCTTACCTTTTTTCTGGCACAGCCGACCGTACCCAACATGAGTGACAAACACAGAGCAACAACAATAACAAACGATTTTTTATACATTCATTTCTCTCCGATCGTATATTCCTGCCAGGCTTATTGGGTAACTGTACTTTCCTGCCCGGCAATTTCTTAAAAAGATTCCTGAACCAAACAAGGATATCCCGAACATCTTCCTTTTTCAATACATATCCTGAACCCGTGGCTGCTCTTCCAGGTCATCCTTTCGTTGCCCGTTCAAGGATTTGATAACTCCGTTCTACCATTTTCCTGGGATCAACCATGAGACCTGCCTGGATCAAGGCGTTATCAAATATCTGTTCAATTACATTTTTAGCAAAATCTTCATCAGTGCCCCGCAAAAGTGACAACTGCCTGATCAGGGGATGATCGGCATTTATCTCCAGATTTTTTGTCCCGACTTCCTGGAACTGTTCTCCTTTCTCAAGCCTGGCAGCCTGCATCACCCTTTCCATGGTGCTTGTCATATAGCCATCCGGGCTCACAACAATAGCAGGGCTTCCCACCAGCCGTTTTGAAACAATCACCTCCTTAAGCCGATCGCCAAGGGTTTCCTTGATCCATCCGACCAGGGACTCTGCAACCTCTGGCTCCATAGAAGAATCAGCTTTCTCTTCTTCGGGCTTCTCGGAGCTTTTTATAGCTGAAAGGTCAAGATCACCCCTGTCAGCTGAGACCAGTTTCTTGCCATCAAACTCACCAAGGTGGTTCATGACAAAGTCATCAATGGGCTCCAGGGTATAAATGATCTCAATCTCTCTTTTCCGGAAAGCCTCCACATAGGGCCCTGATTCAGCTGCAGTCCTGGATGGCCCGTTTATATAGTATATCTCTTCCTGGCCTTCTGCCATACGTTCCACATATTCTGCCAGGGAAATTATTTTGCCTGCTTCTGATTTTGAAGACTCAAAGCGGAGCAGCTTGGCGATCTCGTCACGATACGCATAATCACTGGTAGCGCCCTCTTTGAGATATATCCCGAAATCAGCAAAAAACCCATTGTACTTTTCCGGGTCTTCCTTGGCCTGTTCCCCGAGGAATTTGAGGAAACGCTTGGTGAGAACCTGCTTCAACTTTGCCACCAGGGCAGAATCCTGCAAGGCCTGCCGCGAAATATTCAAGGGGAGGTCTTCACTGTCAACAACCCCTTTTAGAAAGCGCAGCCACTCTGGCATGATGTTCTCGCTGTGCTGCTCTATAAGCACCTTCTGACAGTAAAGGTTAACCCCTGATGTCATGCGACCAAAGCCAAGCCTTTCAATGTTTTCCTTGGGTACAAAGAGCAAAGCATTAATAGCCAGTGGAGCATCTGCGACAAAATGGAGACGCAACAGAGGGTCATCAAAGGCATTGCCAATAAACTTGTAAAACTCGCTATACTCCTCTTCCTTGATTTCGTTTTTATTTCGTGCCCAGATGGCCTGGACCGTGTTGACTGTTTCGCCTTTTACCTTAATGGGAAAGGGAACAAAGTTTGAATACTGCTTGATGATTCCCCTGATCTTCTCCTCATTGGCAAACTCATGGGAGTCATCCTTAAGCTCAATTATTATTTTGGTGCCGCGCCGAAGGCCATTCTCCGGAGTCAGCGTATAGCTGCCGCTACCATCTGAGGACCATTCATAGCCCTCAGCATCCGGTCCATATGAGCGTGACAGAACCCTTACCTTTTGAGCTGCCATAAAGGCGGAATAAAAACCAACGCCAAACTGACCGATCAGGCTGACATCCTTCTTAGCCGCCTCGGCCAGCTCAGAAAGAAAGGTGTTTGAACCTGAATGCGCTATGGTGCCAAGATTTGCCTCCAACTCTTCCCGGGTCATACCAATGCCGGTATCAGTAATAGTCAGCGTATGGTCTTTATCATTCACATCAATAGCTATTTCCAGGGGCACATGGCTGTCAAACACCTCTTCTTCCGAAAGGCTCCGGTGCCTGAATTTTTCCAGGGCATCAGCTGCGTTTGAAATCAGCTCACGGACAAAAATATCCCGCTCCGTGTAGAGTGAATGGATGACAATATCCAACAGTTTCTTTACTTCCGCCTGAAACTCTTTTGTTTCCGACTTGGTTTTTTTCTTGGCCATTTACCTGCCTCCTATTATCTTTACAGTTTGATTTTTATCCTTTATTTCGGCAAAGATGATAATCATCATGAGCAGTCTGTCAAGAAATAGAGACACAACTCATAGGTCTTGTCACCTTTATAAAAAATATATCTGCTGACAAACAGGGGTTAAGGAACATACAATCATGAGAATCATTACCTTTGGGGATATTCACATGAATCCCGGTGATGTCGAAAGCATCCCGGGCATACACTCTGCTGAGCTTATTATCATCACTGGAGATATAACTAATTTCGGCTCCAGGAAAGATGCAGAAAAGATAATCAATAAACTGATGACCATTAACAGCAATCTCCTGGGTGTTGCGGGTAATCTTGATCAACCCGAGGTTGCCCGTTATCTGGAGGATATTGGATTGAGCCTGCATGGAAAGGGTAAAATAATTAACGGATTGGGTATTGTTGGTTTGGGCGGCTCAAATTTTACCCCTTTTAAAACACCCTATGAGTTCAGCGAGCAGGAACTTGCCAACCTCCTGGCCAAAGGGATTTCCCAGATTGGAGACACCAAAGACCATATTCTTGTCTCGCATACTCCTCCTTTTCAGACTAAAATAGACAAACTGTTAAATAATGCACATGTTGGCAGCACTGCGGTAAGAACTTATATTGAACAGCAGCAGCCGCTCCTCTGCCTGGCCGGTCATATCCATGAATCAAGGGGGCAGGATTATATCGGCAGGACGCTCGTGTTCAATCCGGGCATGATCAAAGATGGTGGTTACATCAAGGTTCTTTATGAAAATGGCGAAATTTCGGCTTCACTTTATCCTTAATATTAGAAGGGTCCGATGAAAATTATGGGAAACAATATTGACACATTAATCATAGGCAGCGGGCTCTCCGGGCTCACAGTCGCGCATTTTATCCAGAAATATCAACCCGGCACACGTATCTCCATTCTTGAAAAATCTTCTTCACCGGGAGGGGCCATCAAATCATTTCACCAGGATGGCTTTCTCGCCGAATGGGGGGCCCACGGTTTTCTGGATAACGTGGAGGCGAGCACCGAACTCCTTGCTGACACCGGCCTGGACAAAGAGGCTCAAAAGGCGCCGCTGGACGATTTTGTCCGTTACGTCTGCTTAAACGGCAGACTGAATCTCATTCCCCAGAACCCTAAAAAAATCATTCAATCAAACCTGGTTTCACTGCCTGCCAAGCTTCGCGTCCTGGCTGACCTCTGGAAAAGGCCTCTTCCTGAAGAACAAACTGTAGCCGATTGGGCAGCATATCGTTTTGGCGCAAGCCTGCTGCCTTTTGTTGATGCAGTCCTGACCGGTACCTATGCAGGGGATTTCAACAGGTTGAGTATCGATGCTGTCTTCCCCGGCATACGCAAAATAGAGCTGGATAACGGTTCGGTTATCAGAGGTCTGATGCAGAAAAGAAAGGCAGCAAAAGCAAAAAAACAGGAAACCTCAACAAGAAAACTGCCTGCAATGATCAGTTTTCCCCAGGGCATGGGCAGGCTGCCAGAGGCTCTGGTTGCAGATAAAAACCTGATGTATTCCACAGAAGTTACAAGTATTCATAAAAATGCAGAAGGCTGGGAGGTCAGAACCCCGGAAAACAGCTATCAGGCCAAATGTCTCGTGCTGGCACTTTCGGTCAATCAGGCCCTGGCCCTGTTAAGCAATGCAGAAGGCCTGACAGCAGAAGATTGTCCGGTGTCTTCCATACCCGAGGCAAGAATAGCTACCATAGCCCTTGGATTTACCAAGTCAGCCGATATACCCTTTGGCTTTGGCTATCTGGCTCCGGAGCAGGAAAAAAGATTTGCCCTTGGGGCCCTTTTCTCAACCCATATGTTTCCAGGCCGGGCCCCTGCCGGGCATATGCTGCTTGAGGCTCTAGTGGGCGGCAGAAGACACCCGGAAAAACTTGAACTGCCTGATGATGTTCTGATTCGCGAGACCTATGCTGATCTTCAACAACTCATTCATCTTCCTGATCCCCCGGTTTTTTCCAAGGTGCTGCGCCCCAAGCATGGGATACCCCAATTGGAAATAGGCTATCCCAAGCTTCTCGCCTGGCGAAACTCACTTGTTAACAACAACCAGGGTCTTTATGTCTGTGGCTTCGGTTGGGAAGGTATCGGAATTAACGACATGACAAAATCTGCAAAAAAGGTGGCCGAATCTATTGCTGCAGGGAAAACCGGAGCGGTAGAAACAGAAGTGAAGGGCGTCTACTTTTAATCGTTAAAAAATCAAACCTCTTTAAATAACAAGCCGCAATAGCTGCAGATTTGAGAAGCAGATTTTGGGCATATTATCCGTCTATTTTCAGACCCACAAAAAAATACAATCCGCTAAGACTATTTTCAAGGTTATATTGAAAGACTATAACAGCTCAGGCAATGAACTGCATACGGGAGGCAAACATTGTTGTGTTCCAGATTCTGGCTTCTGAACCCTGCCTGCCCATCCTTGCCGAAAATCTATTTTTTCAGCTTCTCGGCCAGTAACTTTACCTGGCCTCGAATACTGCCATTACGCGATATAGCATCGGAAATCACTCTGACAGAATGCAGCACAGTGGAGTGATCCCTGTTGAAGGCCTTGCCTATTTCCGCCAATCCCTGCTCAGTATATTTTCTTGCCAGATACATTGAGACCTGTCGAGGAAAAGCAATCATCTTCTTGCGTGATTTCGACCGCATATCCTGAATACTGACCTTAAATTGATGAGCTATGAAATCGCGAATTAATTCAGCTGACAGTTCATGGGTGTTTCCAATAATCTCAGCTACAATTTCCTTTGCCATAGCAAGGTCAGGATTTTTTTTAAGCAATGATGATTTTGCTTTCAGTCCCACAATTGCGCTTTCGAGCTTGCGAATATCCCCCCGTATACATTGGGCCAGGTATTCAACTAATTCATCATCAAAAAGTAAATTGCAGTTTACGGCCTTGCGCTTAATGATCAACCGGCTTGTCATCAAGTCAGGGGGATTGATGGTTGAAATCAATCCGGCAGACATACGGGAGCGGAATCCGTCATCAATATTGGATAGTTCACGGGGAGAAGTGGAGCCGGTTAAAATAATGCGTTTACCCGTCTTCATCAAAACATCCAACAGCTCATTGAGTTCTTCCTGGGTTTTCACCTTTCCGGTCAAGCTCTGAACATCTTCAATGAGTAACACATCACAGTGATTATGATATTTATCCTTGAATACATCCATGGAGTTGGACCTGATACGGGAAACCATTTCAGAGGAAAACTGCGGGGCAGTCAAATAATGCAGCCTGGTTCCAGGAAAATTATTTACGATGGAATGAGCCACTGCATGTGTCAGGTGGCTTTTGCCCAAGCCAGTGCCGGCATTAATATACAAAGATGGCCCAAGGGTAGTGTCACCACTGGCAATGGCCTGGCATGCCGAATGGGCCAGAAGGTTGGAATCGCCCACCATAAATTCTTCAAAGACATACCTGGGGTGCAGATTCCTGACATTTGAATTGACTTCTGGAATTGCCGGAAGGCGAAGCTGTTCCCTGGTGCCTCCCTGCAATAATCGCCCCCTTGATTCATTCAGGGCTGGGCTGGAAATGGAAAAGTTGATCTTCGCTGAGGCTTTCCCCAATTGCACCAAACTTTCCTCAATAATCTTTAAATAATTCTCCTTCACCCAGAGACAAAAAAACTTATCCGGGCATGCCAGTTCAATTTGATTATCATCCGCCTTGATACAGGTCAAGGGTTCTATCCACAAATGCTGAACCGCTTCAGGGAGTTTATGTTTTAAGATTTCTTTGACTTCATTCCAAAGCATTAAGATAGTTCCATCCAGAATCTAAAATAAAGGGCCAATCAAATCTTGCCCGAATAATTTGTTCTTGCCTAACTGCAGTGTTCCATCACAATGGAAACCTATATAATCAGTTTTTGATACTTCTTGAGGAAATGAGACGGAAACTGTGCAACAGATGATCTTTACCCCGTGCTCGCATTATCTCCCGATGCCATTTTTTTAATAGAAACTCGGGTGACCGTCAAAGACGATTTACGATGATTTTGATTTTTGAAGCGTATTGGTTTTCAACAATTTCCTGTTGCACTCTATTGCTGGATTTACAGAAAATATCATCGCTAATTGCGCAAAAAATCATGCTTTTCAGCAAATGTTAGATTTGTATTAAGATTATATAGGGTTATGAGACAAGGCACTCGGTTTTAAAAAAGTTGTTAATAAATATTACATCCTGATTTCTCCAGATAGCTCCATTTTACTCCCAAATTCTAATTTATTCTTTTTTTAAGTATAAAACTGAAAAAAAATCTAATATATTCTTTTTGAGAAATTTGACCTGCCACTTTGTGGCACACCTCTCTATGCTTTTAAGAATAAGAATTCTTCCAAATACTACATTTAAATGATAGGGGAATTAACCCTATCCCCATAGGTTCTTTTACTTTTCTCCAAACTATTACTTCTCCCGATGTTCGGTAAAAATAAAGTTTCACATTTATTGTCGATTCATGGCCCGGGCAAAAGTAAAAACTTCCACATCAGATGCCTTGCTTTGCAAAAGGATTCTGGCACACTCATTCACAGTGGCACCGGTAGTAAAAACATCATCCACAAGAAGAATTTTTTTGTTTTTTATCTTTTCCGGATTTTTTATTCTGAAAGCGTTTTTAACATTTCTTCTTCGCTCCGCTCCGCTTAAACCAGTTTGGGCACAGGTCCATTGGTGCCGCTCCAAAACATGGGGATCAATTCGCTCTTTACTCTTTGAAAACAATTTCCGGCCCAGTACCAAAGCCTGGTTAAAGCCCCTCTTGCGCAACCGCTTTGGATGGAGCGGGACAGGAAGAATCAAGTCAGGCTCCGGAAGAGGATGGTGCAGATAATATTGGCGTGTCAAGGCTGCAAAGGTTTCGAGGCCATGCATCTTTCCGTTGTACTTAAAGACTTTGACAGCCTCTGCCACTGGTATCTGATAGAAAACAACAGCACGTGCCCGGGTAAAATGCCACCCATGTTTAAGACAATAACCGCAAAGGTGATTCTCTCCTGCATTATTTTTAAATGGTTTGCCGCAGGTAGTGCAAAACGGTGCCTGAATTAACCGGACATTCTGCAGACACGCCTGGCAGTAAGAAATGTCCTGGCACCCTTGCAGTCCAGTTCCACAGGAAAGGCAGAACAAAGGGAAAAAGGTATTCCTTGCTGCATGGAGAAATTCTTTAATCCCCAGCCAAAGTTCTGTTCTGAAAATATTGCTCATTTTATCCAGGATTTTGATACATGCATCGACAAATGTATAATATAGAGTGAGCTAAAGTGAACTGAAGTGTCAAGTGAGCTAAAGTGTCAAGTGAGCTAAAGTTATAAGTGCCTTTAATGTCTGTG
>Ga0255045_10000073_pt1 | contig 18223 bp, 17 predicted proteins | sample BC1_12_23_MG_FD_183652 | JGI IMG/M metagenome (GOLD analysis project Ga0255045, IMG submission 183652) | Seawater microbial communities from Strait of Georgia, British Columbia, Canada - BC1_12_23 | ecosystem: Environmental > Aquatic > Marine > Strait | place: Canada: British Columbia...
ACCCAACGACTGGTTGCGCTCGTACCCCGCAATTACCGGCACGACCCAGCGGCGCCGGAGAATCCTGGCGTAGGCATACTGCAGGCTGATGTTCTGTGTCGTCTGATCAGTTTCCCTGGTCGTGATCAGGTTGAGGTTCAAGCTGTGGGCAAACTTGCGCGTCCGTTTGCCGACATTCCCAGACGCACTGAACTGTAAGACATCACTCGACCGCGTGAAGCTGGCCCCCAAACTGAAGGAACCTTTCAGTGCTCCCCAGAACGTCTTCTTGATCGGGTTGATACGGAAGATCCGCGCCATCTCCAGTTCCTCGAGCCCGTCATTGGTCCGCAACGCCACCTGCCCGGCCTCCGCCGGCTTCTCCATCACGCCGGCGTAGACCCTCCCATCCACCACCTCGACCAGGACCGTCTTCTTGCTGACGATGCTGGCCACCGAATCCCAGGCGACGGACAGGATCCCGAGGTCATCGGTCGAGTACTTGAGCTGCCCCTGATCGAGACCTTTCACCTCGCCGGTGATCTCGTTGCCGTTGTGCAGCACCAGGGTGTCGGTCTTTTCGCTGGCCCGAACCGGCAGCGCCGTGAAAACCGAGATCAGAGCAACAGCCAACGAGAATGCGGATAGGGCAGATGGGCGTGCCATTTTTCGAATCGCGTTTCCTTCCATTTTGGACGTTCTAAATCTCCGGCATCGTCTGGCCGAAGACGGGGACACCTGAGCACACAAGACACACTGTCACCACCGTGAGGTCAGCATCTGAGGACATCCATCAGTGTGTCTATGAGATTTCTTTTGACTATTGACATCCTTCTGCTCGTTTTGTCTTGGGCGTCACTGCCCGGTTCATTTCTCTCCCCTTTTCATTTGCTGCCGAACATTCATCACTGCCCCGGTGCCTCACGAGCGCGCCCACTTCAGTATTTCGCGAGATAGTCTTTCGCCTCCAGGCACACGCTGAACGCCTTCTTGAAGTTCTCGAGCTCGGTCGCGGTGGCCTGCTGCGCCTGGGCTGACGTCACCTGCACCTGGGCCTGCGCCTCGTGGCGGGCGATCCGCTTGCGGCGGTGGCCGACGAGCAGGCCGGCGCCCGCACCGTAGGCCGCGCCTTTGCCGGGGTCGTCGCTGGCAATCTCACCGATGAGCGCGCCGGCGGCGGCCCCGCGCACCGCGCCTCGGGCGCCGGCCCCGGTTCCGGCCGCGCCCGCCGCGGCCGCAGCCTGCTCGGCCTGTCCCTGCTGAACCTGAGCCTGCTTCTGCAAATGGAACGGGTCGGTGCCCGTGTTTTGCTCTGCCCAGTCGTAGCATGCGGCCTCGTCGGTCGACTGCTGCTCGGACGTCTGGCCGGTCTTGGGAAACACGTACACGTTCATGGTCGCCGCCAGGGTCTTCTGGCCCGACGCCGGAGCCACGGCATCCTGCGCCTGGATCGCCGGCACGATCACTGCTGCTGCGACCATACATCCGATACATGTGCGGTACTTCATCTTGTCACCTCCCCGTTCGCACCGGCGTGCATGCGCCGAAGATCGAGATCGTCAGATCCTGCCCCGCGATCACCGCAGACTGGCGGCCGGTATCTTCCGAGACGACAACGCTGAAGGCCCGGCCCAGCTCTATACCCTGGATGAAGATCACGCCGTCCTCGCGCCGTATCACCTCGACCGGCGTCGTCCGGTTCTCGCCGCTCGCCTCTGTCGTACTCAGGGTCTTTCCCTCGAGGTCCACCTCCACGAACTGGGGGATATTCCAGCCCCACGGCGGCCCCGATTCACAGATCTCGTCAGCCGTGCACACCGTCGCCCACGACGACGAGCACAGCAGCACTGAGGCACCGCCGAGGTCGTCCCCGGACGCCAGGAAAGCGACGAGCTGAATCAGGATGATCAGGCCGCCGACAGCTATTCGGTTTCTCATTGATTCCTCCACGTGTTCGAATTTCAAAGATCCTTTTTCTGCTATAGCGCGTCTGGAAAAATCTGATTCCATTCCTTCTTCATATCCACGATGATCCAGCCGTTGTCCGCCGCGGTGTCCAGGACCTTGTCGAGCGTGCCGACGTGGCTTTTGCGGTCGTAGGCATATTCGCGATCGGCATCGGTGTGATGCACGAACAGTCCCATTCGACGACCTTCGCCGGCCACGGTGTATTCGATCATCTGCATGTCGGCATCGGCGTTGCCAAAGGCAAGGATCGGCCGGCGACCGATATGTTGATAGATACCCACCGGCTTGCCCGCCTTGTCGTTGATGAAGTCGATCTTCGCCTGGCGAACGAGCACCGGCTTACCGTCTTTGATCTGGAATTCGGCTACGGCACTGGAACCGACGACCTGTTCCGGCGGAATGCCGTAGTTCTTCTCGGTGATGGGGCGCATGAACGCCATGCCGCCGCCGGAGACGATAAAGGTCTTGAAGCCATTCGCACGCAGATAGGTGAGTAATTCAAGCTGGGGTTGAAAGATGCACTCGCTGTAGAGGCGGTCAAACTTGGGGTGTTTGGCGGTCGCCAGCCAGTTGGAAGCTTCCTGTTCGAACTCATCCGCCGTCATGCCGGAATGAGTCGCCAATAAGATCTCCGCGACACCCTTCGCTCCCGATGCGCCGACGGTCTTCATGTCGCCTTCCAGCAGCGCCTTGAACGGCTGCGTGGTTTTCCACTCCGGGTGCTGCGGGGCAAGCTTCTTCACTCGTTCAAACGCAAAAAAGATCTGGGTGTACAGGGGATATTCCACCCACAAGGTGCCGTCGTGGTCGAACACGGCGATGCGTTCGGCCGGTTCGACATAGTCCTTGCCGCCTTTTTCCGTCACGGCCGCCACGAATTCCAGGATGGCTTTCTTTGCGGTTCCATCGTTCCACGACGGCAGTGCATCGGCAGCGTTTGCAGCAGAACAGGCACAGGCTGCACAAAACGCGAGGAAGCCAGACAGTACAAACTGAAACCTGGACCGCCTTCGAGACCGGACCAACTTCATGATAATTCTCCTTCGCTGAGCTGCGCCCAGGGCACAGAATTGACGAGGATGATAAGGGTGAGCGTGCCGACGCGCCGTCGGCGTGCGACGTACCCATCCGAGACACCTGGCGCGTGTCGTGGCGCCTTTCGCAGAGCCGAAAACGGCGCCTCAGCCCCGCCCGTGGGGCGGGGCCGAAGTCGCAGGTTGTTCCGGTCAGGGTTCCAGTACAGCTTCCGCTACGGCCTCCTTCGTTGGCGGCAGAACCGCCCCGATCAGCCAGAAGACGGGGAAGAAGATCCCCAAAATCCCCAGAATCCAGTGGCCGTTTCTAAATGTGATGAGTGCAACCGTAAAGATACACGTGACGTAAATAAAAAATAGAAACACCAACAAGAACCATTCCAGATAACTCATTCTCGAACCCCTTTATTGATTGCCCGCACTCACGGGGAGCGGTAAGTGAGGAGGGCGCGCTGGAACGCGCCCTCCAACACCGGTCAACAACTTACTTCCTGTTTATCGGCTCAATTCGAGGCGCCCTGCTGAGCGCTCTTGATTTGTTCCTTTACCGCATCGAGGTTGAAGCTCGCCGACTGTTGCAATGGCGGATATTCGATCGCGGACTTCGCCAGTTCGGCGACATGCTGCTGCAGATACACTGCTCTCCAGAGATTCTCGGCCGCATAGCGGAAACCGAACTTCGACTGACCCTTTTGGTACCCCATGCGCTCGAAAGGATCGAGCCGCAAGTTGTAGACCCTTGGCATATTTACCTGTATTGAGGGGCCGAACCAGCCTTCCGGCTGCTCGAGCAGGACGTACTTGTAGTCGCCAATCCGGGCGGCGGCCAAATTCGTCTGGGTGAAGTACCAGACTTCTTCGCGCGCCGACTTATAGCCTCCATTTGTCAGCAGTTCGGTCTGGTCGTACCCATCCAGATGGTTCTTGAAGGTCTTGTCACCCAGTTTCTTGCCCGTGAGCAGTTCCTGTTTGATATTCGGATTACCTGCTGCTGCGGCGAAGGTTGGCAGCCAGTCCTGGTGATTCATCACGCCGTTGATGACCTGGTTCGGCTTGACCACCCCCGGCCAGCGCACGACGCACGGCACGCGGAAGCCGCCGTCGCCGACCTCTCCCTTCCAGCCTACGAACGGCGTGGTGCCGCCGTCGGGCCAGGTGAAACCCTCGGTGCCGTTATCCGTTGTGACAATTACTATGGTGTTGTCGGCAACGCCCATTTCGTCGAGGTTGTCCATTACCGATCCAATGATGTCGTCGAATTGAGCCATGCCGGCTTCCTGTATCGACCAGCCGTTCTCGCCGTTCATTAGGGCCTCGTACTTGGGGGACAGGTGCGTGAACACGTGCATGCGCGTGGGATTCAGATAGAGGAAGAAAGGTTTGTTGTCCTTTTGGGCCCTTTCGATGAAGTCCAAAGAGAGCTCCAGTATGTGGTCGTCCACATCCTCCATGTTGTACTTGGTGCCCATTCCGGGGTGCGGTGCCAACCCGCCTTCATCAACGATCTTCTGCTTGCCGACCTTGCCCCAGCGCGGATGCACTGTCGGGTCGTCGGTGTCGGTGGCCCAAGTGTGCAGGAGGTTGCGCGGACCGACCGTGGCCGCAGCTTCCTTCGGGTATTGGGGAAAGTATGGATCCTCCATGCCATTGAGGTGGTAGAGGTAACCCCAGAACTCGTCGAAGCCATGAACCGTAGGCAGGAATTCGTTATGATCGCCCAGGTGGTTCTTGCCGAACTGCCCGGTAGCGTACCCCAGGTCCTTCAGCACGGTGGCAATGGTCGGCGCTTTATCAGGCATCCCAATCTTGGCGCCAGCCTGGCCAACCGTGGTGAGACCGACACGAATCGGCAGCTGGCCAGTGACAAACGCTGCACGGCCCGCCGTGCAGCTCGCCTCGGCGTAGTAGTCCGTGAAGATGGCACCATCGGCGGCCAGCTTGTCGATGTTGGGGGTGGTCCCCCCCATCATGCCGCGGTGGTAGGCGCCGATGTTCCAATAGCCGATGTCATCGCCCATAATGACGACGATGTTGGGCTTGTCCTGCGCCCAGGCCGGCGCCGTGACGGCGAGCGCGAGGAGCACGGCGCCCAACACGACAGTTCCTCTCTTGAGCACACTGGTTTCAAACATTTTCATCTTCCTGATTCCTTTCCCGTTTTCCGTTCGATCTCCATTGATAATGCTTCGCAGCCACGAGCGATTGGCGCTGGGCGTACCGATCCGAGCCACGTGGCAACAAGCGCGTTCATTTCCCCTGTCCGGCGAGGATCTTGTCCCACTTGTCGCCGAGCTTCGCCAGGATCTTGTCGATCTGCTGGGCCTGCTTCTCGGGCTTGGCCTTACGATCATCAGCCCGAGTGTCTTTTTCATCTCTCATCTCCTTTTGTCTAGCATCTTCTTTCTTGTCTAGCATCTTCTTTCGTATGGACCTCGCCTCATTTCGCGGGCGACGCACGATTCTTACCTTGCTTGCGCAACCTAACAATTGTTGAGATTGAATATATTTCAGCAAACCCAGTCCTCTCTACCAAGTTCGTGCACGGGTTTGCCGAGAGGGCCGCGTTTCAGAGAGAGTCGGAAATGTAATGACCGATTTGTAGTGTTCATTCTTCAAGTACGTCAAGACTAGAACCGATCTTCGTGCCACAACTGACTGATCGCCCTCGTCCCGGCGATGATCGGAAACCTCATCGATGCCGAGATCCGGCGTCTGCTTGACGGTGCCCTGGAGACCTCCGTGGAGCTGCTCACAACTCATGAAACGGCACTTCGCGAGATCGCCCGCGTGCTCCAGGAGGACGAGGTCATCGATGGCGAAACGGTTTCGGAAATCGTGGCAGCAAGTGGTGAGTGAGCGACGCAGGTATGATCTCAGGCAATATCACTGGATAACCCGCTATCCTTGCCAACTCGCGTTGCTTGTCGGGTTCGAACCGGGAGGACCAATGCAAAAGGCCATGACGAATCGACGTCCGCACCCCCATCTCGTGGCAGCCGGGCTGATGGTGCTCCTCGGCCTCGTGGCCGTGGTGCCCGGTTCGGCGCAGGACCCCGGGCAGCCGTTGGTACCAACGCCCGCGCCGACGCCTCAACTGACGCCGATCCCGGCCTCGGACATACCCACCCGAGCGGCGGATTCTGCCGATACGGTCCGACGCGCGGTGGCAGACGCTGCACCCGACGCCCGACTCGTGGAGATCCAGCAGAGCCTTCCTGACGAACAGGCTCGAATCAAAATGCTCCGCGAAGAAACTACGAAAAAGCTGAAGATGCCGGGGCCGGCGTCGATGATCAAGGAGAGCGAGAAAACTTGGGGGCGGGTGCGCGCCCGGCTCGACCAATGGCTGGTGGACCTCTCGACCCGATCGGGCGCCCTCGACGACACTCTCAACGATCTGCAGAACCGGACTTCGCTGTGGCGGCTCACCCATGACCAGGAGTCCGGGGCCGCGCTGCCGAAGGCGGTGGTAGAGCAGATTTCAGACACCATCGAGAGCCTCGCCGACGCCGAGAACCAGGTGCGGTCGGCGAGGAACTCGATCCTCGATCTCCAGGCGAGCATCGCGGACGAGAAGAGCGGTGTGGACGAGATGCTCGCCAAGGTGCAGCAAGAAATCGCCAAACGGACCAAGGGTGCGCTCGGCATCGACAGCCCACCGTTATGGAAGGCCTTTGGCGCCGACGAGGATCGCGTTGACGCTCGCGAACGGTTCAAGTCGATCCAGCAGGAACACTGGCTGGCACTGAAATATTATGTGGCCGATCAGGCGAGCGATCTCCTGGCGTGGTTGCTGATGTGGCCGGCGCTCATCCTGCTGATGGTCGTCATGCGACGCAAAGCGGAGGTGTGGGTCCAGCAGGACAAGAGTCTGCAGAAGGCGGTCACGCTGCTGAGTCGGCCGGTATCGGCTGCCCTCCTCGTGACGGCGCTCCTCAACGTACTCCTGCAACCGCAGGCCCCTGGCGCATGGACCGACACGGTCGCTGTGGCCCTGGCGTTGGCGGTTTTGCGCCTCCTACCGGGCCTGCTCCCCAAGTCGATGCGTCTGGCTCCGTACTTCGTGGTTCTGATCTTTGCCCTCCAGCGGGTGGTCAAGCTGGCGCCCGAGGGCTTTGTGATCTACCGGCTGGTGTTGCTGGCCCTGGCGGCGGGCGGCATCGCGGCCTGTGTGTGGCTGATCCGCGCGCTACGCCGCGATCCCGACAACCTGTCGGAGACCTGGCGCCGGGCCGTCCTCTACGGTGCGCGCGTTGCGCTCGTCCTCTTCGGAGTGGGTGCGGTCGCGGATATCATCGGCAGCGTCGACTTCTCGACCCTCGCCCTCACGGGCACGGCCTACGGCGTGCTCGCCGCGGTCCTGATGGCGTTGGTGAGCGGGGCTCTGCGGTCGATGGTGCGGGTCGGTCTCCTGACAGGCACTGCCCGCCGCATCGGGATCGCGCCGGACCACTCCGACACGGTCCGCACGACAGTCTTCCGCATGATCAGGTTCCTCGTGGTGGTCGGGTGGTCGGTCATGGTGCTCAAGGACTTTCTCCTCTTCGACCCTCTGCTCATCTACATTCGTCGCGCGCTCGATTGGAAGATCACGTTCGGTGCGTTTTCCATCGATCCCGGCGATTTCCTGATCTTTGGGATCACCGTCTGGCTCTCGTTCAGGATCGCCACCTTTGTCCAGTTCATCCTCAACGTAGATTTCATGCCGCGCGTCGACCTGCCCAAGGGCGTGCCCGAAACGATCTCGCGGCTCACACGCTACGCGGTGATCGCGGTCGGCGCCGTGATCGCGAGTGCGGCCGCCGGTCTGGACATCAGCAGGATCACCATCATCATCGGCGCCCTTGGTGTGGGCGTCGGCTTTGGTCTGCAGAATATCGTCAACAATTTCGTGTCCGGGTTGATTTTGCTTTTTGAACGTCCCATCCGGGTCGGGGACACCCTCGATCTCGGCACCACCGGCGGCGTGGTCGAGAACATCGGCATGCGCGCCAGTATCGTCAGCACCTGGGATGGGGCCGAAGTCATCATACCCAACGCCAGCTTGATCTCGGAGGACGTCACCAACTGGACCCTGAGCCATGACCACCGGCGGATGGTGATCCCGGTGGGCGTGGCCTACGGCGCCGACCCCGAAAAGGCCGCGCAGCTGATCGTCGATGTCGCGAACGATCATAAGGATGTCGATGCCAATCCCGAGCCGACCTGCCTCTTCGCCGGGTTCGGCGACAGCGCGCTGGATTTTCAGCTTCGCGCCTGGACCACGGATTCAGCGAATGCGAGGGTCGCGAGCGATCTGCGCTTCGCCATCGTTCGCAAGCTGGCCGAGGCCGGGATCGAGATCCCATTTCCGCAGCGTGACCTCCACCTGCGGACCGCCGATCCGGAGGCGGCGTCCTGGGCCGGACCCCGGAACAAGGACGAAAGGCCGGCCCAGGACGGGGCGGACGGGGCGGTCGCGAAAGGGAAGGAAGAAACGGAAAATACCGACGACTGACGGTCGTCGAAGGCAGGCAAGGAAGTCATTGATGCCCGCATCAGACACCCAAGCCCGCATACATCACCGGGTTTCGTCGTGAGAGCGGGCGGCCCCCGAGCCCTCAACCGTCGCCCTCTCGCACCTCCCCTTCTTCCACAAGTGGGGCACGAAATGTTTCGTAGTAGATCTCCCACATCGTCACGAACAGGGAGGCGATGACCGGCCCGATAATCAGCCCGGCTATTCCGAACAACGTCAGACCACCGAAGGTGCTGATCAGAACCAGAATATTCGGCATCTGGGTGTCATTACCCACCAGGATCGGGCGCAACAGGTTATCGACGCTGCCCACCACCAGGGCGCACCACAGACACAGACCAATTCCCACCCAGACTTGACCGGTCACCAGCAGGTAGATCACGGCTGACGGCAACATGGTGAACACCGCCGCGAACCCGTTTCCCACTACTTTCGAGAATATGTAACGCACCTCGGTTGTTGGTCAATGTAGGAATCGCTAAAGGAGAGCTTAGTTGAACGGGAAAACGAAGTGTGTAGCGCTGATGATGGTGATCGGACTGCCGCTGACGTTGGTGGCTGGAGTTGCCCAGGCGGAGGACGACGAGACGTTTATTGACAAGCACATGAGGCTGGCCTCCAAGGACGCCAATCACGGATTCGACGAGCTGAGGAAGGTGAATTCAAAACTCGACCTCGGCAAACAAAAGTCGGCCGAGAGACATTTCGAGAACGCAATTGACGACTTCGAGCAGGCGATCGCCCATATTGCAAAGGCCGAGCTGGGAAAGAACAAGGAGGGCATCGTCGACGATCTGACCACGGGACTCGAAAAGCTCAAAAAGGCCGCAAATAACCTCGAGAACGGAAACCTGGAGGACGCCCAGAAGAACTACGCCAGTGCCGAAAAGGACTTCACGCGGGCGGAAGCAGCCTTGGAAGAATATGCGTGGGCTGCAGCTGAAGGATAGCCGACGCCAGTCGGAGTGGGACACCCCGGAAAAAGAGGCGCCCTCCGCCGTTGTACGGTGAAAGATGCTGCGGACGAGGCGATGGTGTCTGAGGTGGCTGGCGATGGCCGCCGCCGCGATCCCGATGGCAAAGGGGAAAATGATCATGGCCCAGCCTTCCACCGACCACGGACCGGAGAAACCGGGTCCACAGCCGAAGATCGGGATAGCCCTCGGTGCAGGCGGCGCAAAGGGGATCGCACACATCCCCATGCTGGAGGCCCTGGATGAGTTGGGGATCACCCCCCATCGCATAGCCGGCTGCAGTATCGGTGCGGTGATGGGAGCACTCTATGCCTCGGGGCTGTCGGCCCGGGAGATCAAGGACAAGATTGCGCGATTGGCGATCACCGGGAGCGACACCATGCGGGGAGTGTTCTCCGACCGAAAGATCAACAAGTGGATGGCGATGATCGATCCCGACTTTCGCCGCAGCGGTCTCATCAAGAGCGAGTCGATCATGGCCGAGCTCTGCGAGGACCGAACCTGCGAGACGTTCGAGGAGCTCGCGATACCGTTCACGGTCGTCGCTACCGACTTCTGGGAATGCGAGGCCGTCGTCCTCGACTCCGGGCCGCTGAAACCAGCCGTCCAGGCCAGCATGGCCCTGCCGGGTCTCTTCACCCCGGTCGAGCTCGGCGGACGGGTGCTGATCGACGGCGGCACGGTCAACCCAGTTCCGTACGATGTGCTGGCCGATTCCTGCGACATCGTGGTAGCCATCGATATCAACAGCGGCAGCGTGGCCGAACGAGGAACGGTCCCCGGGTACTTCGACACCGTTTTCGGTTCGATCCAGATCATGCAGCAGGCGATCGTGAAGCAGGAGCTCAGGGCTTCCCCTCCGGACATCTACATCAAACCCGAGCTGGGCGACTTCCGGACCTTGCACTTTCACAAGGCGGACGAGATCTACCGGCAGGCGCAACCGGCCAAGGAAGAGCTCAAGCGCAGACTCGGGGAGAAGCTGGCGGGCTAAATTCGCGGCCGGCCCGCGTCCGGCCCGCGGCGGGCCCGGGCGGGGATGAACTTCTCGGCGCCACCAACTCCAGGCGAGGGCCCCCCGCCCGGGTTCGGAATTATTGGTCGCGGCGCTCGATCAAACCGACCGCTACTTCGGCAAGACCGCATATTGAGCCCGACAAAGACCGTGCATTCGGGCTGGCCAACGCCATCACCTTCGCGTCCGCATCAGTCGCGGCGGTTTCGGCTTCTTCCGCAAATTCAGGTGGAGCGATCAGCGTTAGGGAGAAGAAATGGCACAACGCGCCGCCGTCGCTATCGATGACATCGGCGATGGGAGTCTTGCGAAATCCGACCTCGATTCCTGTTGTGATAGGGTCGAAATCATCTGATCACGGAGCAACAACATGAATATCGGAAAACACCTGAAACGATGGCTCAAAATGTTCGGTTTCCTGGTCGTCATTCTTGTCGTGGGGTATATTGTCATGAGATTCATCTATCGCCTGCCTGACATTTCCAGCCGCAAACAGTCGTACATGATCGACGATGGAGAAGCCACCGCCCTCGGCCGGCAGTGGGGCCCACAGACGGCCGCCCATCCCGGGAAGACGGGAATTTTCCTGTTGCCGAACGGGCGCGACGCCTTCGCGGCCCGCGCCCTGTTGGCGCGGACGTCGGAGAAGAGTCTCGACATTCAGTACTACATGTACCACCAGGACACGGTCGGCAGCCTTCTCACATACGAAGTTCTCAGCGCTGCCGACCGCGGCGTCCGGGTGCGGATGTTGATCGATGACATCTACGGCAACCAGGACGAAGACACCTGGTTGGGATTGGATGCGCACGAGAACATCGAAGTGCGGATGTGGAACCCATGGAAGCGAGGCGGAGGCCGTCTGATCCAGTCCGTTGTGCGGGTGGCGGCGATCGACTACCGCATGCACGCGAAATCCTTCACGGCGGACAACCAGGCGACGATCCTGGGCGGCAGAAATATCGGTGATGAGTACTTCGACGCGGACAAGGACGTCGCCTTTTCGGACATCGACGTCTTGTCGGTCGGGCCTTCGGTGCGGGAGGTCTCAACCGAGTTCGATTCGTACTGGAACGCCGAGCATGCCTACCCTGTAAACATCCTGGTGCGTCAGGGCACGCAAGAGGACCTGGATGGGCTGCGTTCAAAGAAAGACGCGTTTTTTGCAGAGCAATCGACCTCGGATTACGTCAAGGCGTTGACCGATTCGGCGCTGGCCAAGGGCTTGAAGGAAGGCTCCCTGGCGTGGAGCTGGTCGGACGCCCGGGTGATCCACGACTCGCCGCAGAAGGAGGATTTGAAAAAGGCGGGCAAGGACGAGTTGCTCATCTCCCAGCTCGCCCCGTATATCACCGGCGCCACCAAGACCGTGGACATCGTGTCGCCCTACTTCGTGCCCGGCCAAAGGGCCACCCAGGCGCTGTGCAAGCTCAGCCAGGACGGCGTTCAGGTGCGCATACTGACCAACTCGTTGGCGTCGAACGATGTGTCGGCGGTGCATGCCGGTTATGCGAAATACCGCCGCAAGCTGCTGCGCTGCGGTGTTCGGCTGTTCGAGCTGGATGAATCCCTGAAGAACCGTGAAAGCAAGATGTTCACCTGGCTGCCGGGGCTGGCCAAGTCCAGCCTGCACGCCAAGACGATGGTGTTTGACGGAGAGATCATGTTTGTCGGTTCGTTCAATTTCGATCAGCGTTCCCTGCACATCAACAACGAGATCGGACTGTTGTTCCACGATGCGGCCATCGCCGGGGCTGCAGCGAATAATTTCGAGGACAATGTCCACAAGGTCGCTTTCGAAGTCAGTTTTGCGCGCGAAGGCGGTCGCGAGAACATGCAGTGGACCGGCGGCCTGGGCGGCCCGGACGTGGTGATGCAAAAAGAACCGTATGCCACGACGATGCAGAAGCTGACTGTCGGCGTCGTCAAATGGCTGCCGATCGTCGACTCACAGCTGTGACCACGGTTTTGGAGGATCATAAAGGTTAGAGTAGGGTGGGTCTTGGCCCACCTTCCCGCTTCGAAAACCCATGGTGGGCTGCGTCGCCACGGCGTAATCGAAAGGCGAAGCCGGGAAGCCCACCCTACAGCCCACCTCTAGGCTACCGCTGTCGCCGGGCGAGCATCCAGATCGATCAGTTGAGCACCTCAAAAATCGGCACCCGGGAAAACCCGGGTGCCCTTCTCGCTTATCGATGTATCGCCTCTCCAGAGCGAGCAACATTCTCGCCCGGGAGCCGGCTCTCCCTGAATCTACTGGAGAATCGCATCCGCCTTGGCGAAATACTCGCTTGCCTTGTCGTAGTGCGACTGCGCAGAGTCGATATTCCCCGCGTCGAACTCATTGAGTGAGGTGTTGAGTTCGTCGACACCTGAATTGAAGGCTTTGATGGACTTCTGACCATCCAGGCCCACATCAGCCTTCGCAAAGTGGGTCAGTGAGCTATCGAAGTCCTTCGACGCCTTCTCGAGATGCAGCTTGGCCCTCTCCGGCTCATCCTTGAAAACCTTGGTGTCGAAATCGCTCAACTGATCGTAGCCCTTGTTGGCGTACTTGACGCCCTCGTTCCATTCGTAGCCGCTGTATGTCGCTTCCTTGTCCATTTTGGCCTCCTCTTTCTCCACTTGATATTCAGCTTTGATCTCTTGCTGTTCCGCCTTCGAGCAGCCAAAGCCCAGCATCATGATCATTGTGATGGCCACTGCCGGCCCGGCGAATCTGATCCGACGTTTCATGATCACCTCCAACACACTCGGTCGGGTTCTCTGTCTCCGTCGCCCTCCGGCGGATTGGCCGGCGCAAGAAAAGCCCGCGCCGTCCAATCCACAGCGGTATCTGAGTTTTACGCGGCCTCTTTCAGCGCCTTTCTCAACGCCTTGATGTCATCTTCATTGAGGTCCGTCTCGACGACCTTTCCACCGAACGGTTCGACGCCGGAAACAAAGTCGGCCAGCGTGGCCTCCTCGCCCACCAGAACCAGCGCCGAGGTGTCGTAGTCGAGCGCGGCTGCGAAATCGTCGAGACGCGGATCGTCGAACGCGATCTCGTCGGCGGCTCCAAGCATCGCTCCCAACGAGCCGCCCACGGCCGCGCCGGCCAGCGCGCCGGCCGGCCCGAGAAGGAGACCGATCAGGCCACCGGTCACTGCGCCAAAACCGGTGCCCGCTCCGACTTCGCCGTCGTCCTGGGCCCAGGTGCTGTGAACCCTGATGCTGCCGTTCTTGCTGCGGGACATCTCCGCGACATCGTCAATCCACTCGTACGTCGGGGTGTAATCCTCGAGGGTGTCGAAGGCCTTTCGAGCGGTCTTCTTCCCGTCGAACACAAACGCTCTGAATCCGTTCATCTTGAAACTCCTTCTTGGTTCGGGCCGCTCGGCAGCGGCGTTCTCGTTCGGTTCCCTTGTGCCGTGCAAGGGCGGGTCCACACATCCGTTCGATCTTCTTGTGCAAACTGAAGTTGCGACTCAGTCTATTCCTACGATCGCGTTCTTTCCTACCAAGTTTGTGCACGGGTTTTCCGAAAGGGGTCGCGCTGCAGGGGCTGCAGCGTAAACCTCGTTTTTCCCCGGCCAGGCGTAACCGATGCCGAGACCTCGATCCGGGGAATTGACCCAACCAGAGGTCACGTTGTAACCTTTGGTAAATTCAGTTTGGAGACGATGTGCCCACAGCTGTGAGAATCGTTCGCGACGCAGAGGAAATCCAGGAATCGGTCGGTGGAGGTGGATCGTTCCGTCGCTATCAAGTGAGCTGCGGACCGTTCCTCGGCAAGCTCGAGGCCCTGTCGTGCCCGAGGACGGCGTTCTTTTCGGGTCGGTACACGCAGGATTTGAGGGTTACCTGGCGGTCGCCACAGAACGACTATCTGTTTGGCCTTTACCTGGGCGGCCGAGGGAAAGGTCATTTCAATCGTCGGCCGCTCTCGGGTCAAAACATCGCCCTGTTTGGTTTGGGAGGCGAAATCGACGCGTTCATCCCGATCGGGGTCACCTGGCTCGGTTTCAAGATTCCTCCAAGCCTCCTCGAGGGGGCCGCCGAAGCGGGGGGCCTTTCTTTGACGCATTTCGCGCGTGAAGAAAGCTGGATGAAAGAGGGCGAACCCGAAGCGTTCGACAACCTGACGCAGACAGTCCGCGCGATTCTCGACACCGGGGGAGTGGTGAATGACTCACGCTCGGGATCGCTTACGGAGTACGACGAGGAAGACCTGCTCGACGCCTTCGTGAGCTGCTTCAAGAAATCGGATGACCACCCACCTGTTGACAGGTGGCGCAACCGATTCCGAATCGCCCGCCAAGCAGACGATTACCTTCGGGCCCATCTGAATCGATCCGTCACGGCTGCCGAACTGTGCCGTGAACTGCAAGTGAGCCGTCGGCTGCTCTACTATGCGATGACTGACGTCTTTCAATGCTCTCCCGTGAGTTACCACCGCAGGCGCCGGCTCAACTTAGCGAGAATCGACCTTCGTGACCGGTCGAAACACTTGAGTATCTCCGAAGCGGCGAGGCGATGGGGATTCAATAACATGGGGCATTTTTCACGATACTACCGTGAGATGTTCGCTGAGCTTCCAAGCGTCACGGCCCAGTCCGGATGACATGCCCAAGAGGCGGCAAGGTCGATCACCGCTCGGATCGACACCGCCTTGACGAACACGATGCTGTTATCGGCAGCGACATCGCCAACACCCCTGAAGGTCGAGCTCGACTCCCATGAAATCGAGGACGAGCTCGCGAGCCTCTTCGAGGCAGCGAAGTAGTTGCGGCGCCTCTGTACTGCTCATCTCAGTGGTCTCGATGGAAAGTTGCGCGATATCCGCGTAAGGTCATCTGAACACGCGGCAGCTCAGCGAAAGGAGAGGGCGCAAACGTGGACATCGTCGTTCAAGTCTGTGTGTTCCTGATCATGGCGATTGTCGGCCTCGATCTGACCCGAGCGGACGTCCGGCGGATCACCGAACGACCAACCCTCGTCGTCGGAGCCACCCTCGGACAGTGGCTGTTGCTGCCGGTGGCCGCCTGGGCGATCGCGTGGGCCCTGCCGCTGCCGCCGCACATCGTGGCCGGCACGGTGCTGCTTGCCGCCTGCCCGGGCGGCGCCATCTCCAACTATTACACCCTCATCGCGCGCGCGGACGTCGCCCTGTCAGTGACCCTGACCCCCATCTCGACGGCGGCATCGGTGATCATGCTGCCGCTGATATCGGCCGTGGGTTTCAACTTGCTGGTGGAAGACGAGGCCAGCGTGGCCGCCCCGATCGGTCCGATGGCGGTCCAGCTGATCGTCAACCTTCTAATCCCGGTCATGCTGGGAATGTGGATTCGCGCTGCGTACCCAGAGTTCGTCGCCCGCCACAAGGCGAAGGCCCGTCGGCTCGGTGACACGGCTCTGGTTGCGACCGTCGCTTTTCTGCTCTACGGGCTCAGACAATCTGCCCTCACGAACCTCGGTTCGACCATACTTGTGGCGGTTCTGTTCGCGGTCATCGCCGCGGGCGCCGGGCTGATCGTCGGAGTGGCGCTCCGTGCCGACCGCCGCCAGATCCTGACCCTGGCGATCGAGTTCGCCTGCCGCAACAACGCGATCGTCGTGCTCATCGGGCTCGTCGTGCTCGACCGGCCGGAGCTCGCGGTCTTCGGTCTGGTGGTATTCCTCACCCAGGTGCCGCTCGTTCTCGGCGGTGTTGTGGCCGCCAGAAGATGGCGTGGGGCGACCGCGACGGCGTAGTTCGGATTGGTGCCAGACGGGGTAGGCGATCATTCCGATTTCTGATCGTCTGATCACCGACGCGGTTCACATCTCCGAACTGTCGGGTATGAGCGCCAGCGCATCGGCTTCCGCCCGCCGCGCCGCGGTCGTCATGGGTTCGGTGTCGGACTCCTCCGTGATGACGCCGTCCTCCCTGGTCACCCACGCGACGCTTCCATCGTCCTTGAGAATCACTCGCCAGCTGCTGCCCGCGGCGATGTCGTTCTCGATGCTCTCGGCAACCGCCCTGCCCAACGTCTCGCTTTCGACCATCAGACCCATCTCCGTGTTGAGGTTGACCGAGCGCGGGTCGAGGTTGAACGAGCCGACAAAAACAACCTTGCGATCAAAGACCATAGTCTTGGCGTGCAGTCCGAAGAAGGTCTTGTGCTCAGCCAACTCCTCGGCGGTGAACTGCGCTCGTTCCGTCTTCGCATCCGGTCGCATTTCGTAGACCTCGGCGCCGCCGGCGAGCATCCTCTTGCGTTGCTTGCGATAGGAAACAAAGGCCGACAAGTGGTTGTTCGCAGCCATCGAGTTGGTGGCGAGCTTGACCGCTACGCCGCGCTGGATCAGCGTCTCGAGCCCCAGCGCGCCGTCGTCTTCCAGGATGAGATAGGCACTCTGGATGAGGGCCTCGTTGGTCGCCTGAGCCGCCGCGCGACCGATCGTCATACCCGTCCTGTCGAACTCCTCGCGGGTCTGCGGCGTGCCGTCCTTGTTCGGCACATCGTCAATGAGCAACTTGCCCTTACCCCACTGCAGATTCTTCTCGAGACCGGCCATCTCGGCGTCGATCTGCTTGGGTTCGTCGTAGAAGCCCTTCGGGTAGTTCGCTGGATCCGCCGCGAAGGCGTCGAGATCGGTCTTGTTGGCCGCAGCCTCCTCGGCGCTCGGGATGTGCGAGACCACATCTTCTATCGGCACGGCCCAGTCGCTGTTCCAGTACATGTCGAATGCCTGGCCGGAGGTCTCCACCACTGGACCGAGGGCCAACAGGTCGCGGCTGCGAAAGACGAAGTCGCCCGGGTACTCGAAGTACTCGTTGCCGAGGTTGCGGCCGCCGATGATCTCCACGCCGCCGTCGACCAGATAGAGCTTGTTGTGCATGCGCCGGTCGATGACTTTCATGTGCGCAGCGTAGTCGACCCACCTCAGAAGCGACTTGTGTTTCGGTCCAAAAGGTTTGTACAAACGTACCTCGATATTTGGATGGGCACCCAACAACGCCAGGTATTCGGGGTCCGATTCGGTCATCGAATCGTCGATCAGGACCCGCACCCGCACGCCCCGCTCGGCCGCCGCCAGCAGTCGCTGCATCATGACCCTGCCGGCCTCGTCGTTCTTCCACAGGAAGTACTGAGCGTCGATGCTCTTCTCGGCGGCGTCCGCAAGAATCAGCCGCCACGACAGGGCGTCCCGCCCACGGTCCAGGAGCAGAAAGCCCGAATCTCCGCCATGGTCTGCCGCGATCGATGCGGCGGTCTGTCCCAGATAGGTGGTCTCGGGCTTGTTGAACGCCCAGGACTCGGTCTTGGTAGTGGTGCTCGATTTGATCATCTCAGCCTCTTTCTCAGAACACGCGGCCATGGCAGCCAGCAAGAAACACAAGCCGAACAGGCGGGCCCTTTGTCTATTCATGGATTCGATACTCTCATATCGATAGACAGGCGTCAGCTCGCGGGTCAGCTTTGGCTCTTCCCGCTGAACCCCAGGGTGTCACGAGGGTGTCAAACGCACGAAAGCGGCCCAGTCGGCTTCGACCGCTGAGCTTGTAAGTTTCCTTTTTCATGTGGTTTAAGTTGGTCGGGACGCGGAGATTCTGACACCGCGGCCGGCAGCGATCGTGGACAAAGCCGGATGCAAGGCAGCCGGCCATTGACCACTCGCTGGCGGGCGTGCTGCGCCCGCCGCGAAGCGGCGCAGCGAACTCCGGACCCCCTGAACCCCATCCACACCAGCACCATCCCACCCGCCGTCT
>Ga0255045_10000075_pt1 | contig 18045 bp, 20 predicted proteins | sample BC1_12_23_MG_FD_183652 | JGI IMG/M metagenome (GOLD analysis project Ga0255045, IMG submission 183652) | Seawater microbial communities from Strait of Georgia, British Columbia, Canada - BC1_12_23 | ecosystem: Environmental > Aquatic > Marine > Strait | place: Canada: British Columbia...
AATAACAAACCACGTAAAAAATAAGAAATGAAATTAGCCGAGGCGAATAAAAAGATTGTTCAAATGGAAATCGAAATATTTGAACTAAAGGGAATAAACGAAAATCTAATTAAGGAACAAAACGAGTTCCAAGCGGCCCTCGTCGCAAAGGTACAAGAGATTCAAATGATGGGCCCGTTCAAAAGATTCATGGCATACGGGCGGCTACTCTGGGACTTGATTAGTACGATAGAGCAAGCAATAAGAAAAGTTAACGAAAATAGGTAACTTAGCAAGCTAAAGGGCGGGAACTAATCTATTTTTAACCTTGTGTGAAAATCAGTTAATTATCTATCCCCGCCCTTTTTGATTTCCATTTGATATTCCTTTAGTGATGTTTGGGAATAGTTGTTTTAAATGTTTTAGCGGCGGGCGTTGTTTCCCGCCGCTTTTTATAACCCAGCCATGAAAAAAAATATAAAAGTAAATTTAACACCCCTCGAAGCTTTCGACGTTGCCCAGTACTTTATTAATACGCTGGAAATGTTACAAAAAATGGAGGTACAAAACGGGGGCCTAAGATACCACGAATCACGAATTAAAAAAACATTCCAGACGGTGACGGGTGTAATCTTTGACCAGATAACAAAAGAGCAAGAAAACGAAATTATTAAAATTTTAGACCAGCAAGAACGTGAGTACAACCAAACAAAAAACAATTAAGCTAAGCAGCATAAAACCCAACCCCAATAACCCCAGACTTATCAAGGACGATAAGTTTTTTAAGCTGGTGGAATCAATTAAAACCTTTGGCGAAAAAATGATGCCTTTAAGGCCTATCGTAATTGACGAGAATAAAATTATACTCGGTGGTAATATGCGATTTAAGGCCTTAAAAGAACTGGGATATAAAGAAGTGCCCGCCGACTGGATAAAGGCCGCCAAAGACTTAACGGAGGAACAAAAGAAAGAGTTTATCGTAAAAGATAATGTCGGGTTTGGCTCTTGGGATTTTGACGTGCTGGCGAATGAGTGGGATAGTGACTTGTTGGAAGGCTGGGGGCTGGATATGGAGGATTTTGAAAGTATAGCGGAGGACATAAAAGACCCCTTTGATGATGACGGAATAGGCGGCTCAGACCAATACGGTGTGATTGTTATATGTGATAGCGAGGGCACGCAAGAATCGGTTTTTAATGACCTTACAAAACTTGGGTTTAACTGTAAAATAGTGGTAACGTGATTATAAAAATAAGGAATAAAACAAAGGATTATAAAACGTACAGAGCCCAACGGGTAAAAAGCCTATTTAACGCCGAGCGTGGGAATGAGTTTAACCTTGATGCCGATATACCTATCGAGGGGCTTGACTGGCAAATCGGGCTCGTTGTTGGCCCCAGCGGGAGCGGGAAAACATCAATAGGCAAGTCTATGTTTGGCGGTGGCAAAATAGCCGACTTATACGGCGGTTGGAGTGGCGACGAGCCAATAGTAGACTGTATATCCCCGAGCGGGGATTTTAACTCAGTAACGGGGGCCCTCGCTGGTGTCGGCCTTGGGGACGTCCCAAGCTGGCTGAGGCCGTTCCACGCTTTAAGCAACGGGCAACAATTTCGGGCGGGCCTTGCAAGGGTAATGGCCGACCCCGCCGACGAGGTAATAATAGACGAGTTTACGTCGGTTGTAGATAGGCAGATTGCAAAAATCGGGGCGATGGCGTTCTCCAAGGGGTGGAGGCGTAACAAGGGAAAAAAATGTGTTTTGCTCGCTTGCCACTATGATATAATAGACTGGGTTCAACCCGATTGGGTTTATGACACGGGCACGGGTGAATTTAAAAAAAAAACGGAATCGGGGAGCGGCCACGATTTGAGTTGGAAATTAGGAAGGTCGACCAGTCTTACTGGAAATATTTTAAAGAACATTATTATTTAGACTTGCCATTCCCCCCAGCGGCTGAGTACTTTATTGGCTCAGTAAACGGGGAGCTTGTTTCGCACTTGGCGGTATGCCCTTTTTTCCAAGCCTCGGCGTATAGAGCAACAAGGCTCGTAGTTATGCCAGAGTGGCAAGGGGCGGGCGTTGGAACAAAATTTTTAGAGCTTATTTGCGAGTTACACAAAAACGGCGGCGGGCGGCTTGGTAGGAGGCTGCCAACACTTTTTCACACAAGCCACCCGCAGTTAATATCCTATTTAAAAAGGAGTAAAAAGTGGGTTTTAAAAAGCCAGAAGTTATTCGGGGAGAATAAAAAGTCAAGCAATAGGTCTTTAAAAAAGTCAGATAGGAAAGCGGGGAAGCGGTTATTTGGCTCGTCTGGCAGCGGTTATGGCGGCCACTTTAGAGCGGTTCAAGGGTTTAAATATATTGGTAAAAAATGAATGTTTTTATAAGCGGGCAAAAGTACTTTGGTGAGAGTGTTTTAAGGTTGTGTATAAACTTAGGGTTTAACGTGGTGGGCGTATGCTGCCCCGTTGGGGATAATTATATAGGCCGCCTCGCCTCGCTTAATAAAATAAAGGTAATCCCAGCGGGCTCACTTAATTATGCCTCAATGCCCGACGGGGTTGATGTCGGGATTACCGCCCACTCCTTTGATTATATAGGGAGGCTTACAAGATACAAGCCTCGCCTCGGCTGGCTTGGGTACCATCCCAGCTTATTACCAATACATAGGGGGCGGAGTTCGATTGAGTGGGCGGTAAGAATGAGGGAGCGGGTAACTGGCGGCACAATTTTTTGGCTAAACGCTGGGATTGATAGGGGCGATATTGAGCGGCAAACATTTATACTTATTGACCCTAAATATTTTTCAATGTGCCCCAAAAAAGCCGCCGCCGAAATTTGGAGGGGTAAGTTGTGCCCGCTGGGCGTTAAGTTATACTCCGAGGCTTTAAAAGATATAAGTGCGGGTATTATAAATAAGACCCCACAAAATAAAGTATTTTCAACGTGGGAGCCTTCAACAAGCGGGGCCGATATATATAGGCCCGACTCGCTGATGATACCACAAAAAACATAAAACCATGGCAATAAATATAGATTGGAAAAAGGTAGAAAACGCCTTAATGGCGGGGGCGAACGGAACCGAAATTTGTGCCTTTTTAGGCATTTCCTTTGATACGCTGGCGAGGAAGGTAGAAAAGGAGTACAATTTGCCCTTTGCGGACTTTAAAGCGGCTAAAAGGGCCAAAGGAAACTCTTTATTAAGAGTAAAACAATTCGACACCGCCCTTACTGGTTCCGTGCCGATGCAAATTTGGCTCGGTAAAAATAGACTCGGCCAGACTGACAAAAAAGAGATTATAAGCGAAAACAAAAATATCAATAGTTTTGACCTCTCAAGTTTAACAGATGAACAACTCGAACAACTTGCCAGCCTCACGGCCATCATACAACCAGATACAAGCGGAACGAGCCAAGAGGAAATTTCTTAACTTTGTAACCTTTACAAAAGAGGACTATGATACAAACTGGCACCATGCCCTACTGGCTGAGTACCTACAAAAGTTCGCCAAAGGTGAGATAAAAAAACTCATGGTTTTTATGCCACCCCAGCACGGCAAGAGTGAACTAACAAGCCGCCGCCTCCCCGCTTATATGCTCGGAATTAACCCCCTTTTAAAGATTGTCGGGTGTTCGTACAGTTCAGACCTTGCCACCAGTTTTAACCGTGATGTACAAAGAATAATAGACGATTCAATATACAATCAAGTATTCCCGAAAACAAAGATTAATTCCAAACATATCAAGAACGATTCAAAGGGGAATTACCTTAGGAACTCGGATATGTTTGAAACGATAGATTACCGAGGGTTTTATAAATCCGTGGGCGTGGGTGGTTCCTTAACGGGCACCTCTGTTGATGTGGCAATAATTGACGACCCCGTTAAGGATGCCGTCGAGGGTAATTCGCACACCGACCAGAATAGGAAATGGGAATGGTATACCAACGTTTTATTAACCCGCTTACATAACGATAGCCAGCAACTAATAACAATGACCCGCTGGCATAAGAACGACCTTTGCGGCAAGATATTACAAACAATGCCCGACGGCTGGACGGTACTGAGATTAGAGGCCATAAAACAAACAACCACCCACGAAAAAGACCCAAGGGAATACGGCGCCGCCCTCTGGCCAGAACGGCACTCAAAGGAAAAAATCATGGCGATAGCCAAGGCCAACCCCAGAACGTTCAACGCCCTTTATCAAGGTGACCCCAAACCAAATAAATCTACTCAATATGCAACGGGTTTTAAATATGGCCGTATAGTAAAAGAGATAAGTTATAAAAATTTTGTACCTTTACATTATACGGTGGATTTTAATAGCGCCCCGTATATGACGGGTTTAGCAATACAGATGGAATACATAAAGGACGGATTTTGGAATAATTATTCTGAGTACTGGGAAATAACTTTAATACATCAATTTGCCCTATCAAGCCCGCACAATTCAGCCCAAGCCCTTGGCAAATTTTTTGAATCAAAGTACCCACAAATTGAGGACGGTTTCTTTTTATATGGCGATGCCAGCGGAAACAATAATACGGGGATAAGTACCACCAGCGGCACCACAAAAACAAAAACTTTGTTTAGTGATTTACTGAGTGGTTTATCTATAAATGCCCGCCATAACGTACAAAAAAGAATACCCAACCGAAACCCACAATACAGAAGTATAGGGGCGGGAATGCTGGGCCGACGAGTATTTTTAAATGAACTCTTAGCGGGTAACTTTCCAGTACGAATATTGATAGACCCAAAATGTAAGGAACTGATACAAGATTTACAAGAGTGTACACAAGACCAAAACGGGAAATTAGCCAAGCCCAAAAACAGAGAAGGGATTGAGGCGAGGGGCCATATGTTACAAGCGTTTGAATATTTTTTATGTCACCCAAAAAGTACGGGCTATCTGGCAAAAATTAAAAAGTAAAATCATGGCAAAAAGTAGAATAAAAATAGGGAATATTGTTACTGTAAAAGGAAAAAAATATAGGATAGGAGCGGGCACCAACAAGGGTAAAAAGTACAAAGCCACACCAGTAAACGGCACGGGCAAAACTTTACAGTTTGGGGCTAAGGGTTACAAGGCTGGAGCGGGCACCAAGCGGGGCAACTCCTATTGTGCCAGAAGTGCGGGAATAAAGACAACACAAAGCGGAGCCACGCCAAATGATTTTGCCCGTATGCTTTGGAATTGTAACGGTAAAAAATCTATGAAAAAGTGATAAACGGTATTTTGATAATATATACATTTAAAATTTCATTATGTTTATACATAATTTATACGTTAAAAAATGAACAGTAAATTAAAACAAGTTATAAAAGGCTACAAGCATAAGTACTATGAATATACTGTACAACTCAGCCACTTTTACGACCAGATTGTGACGGGCACGGGTTACGGGGAATTAATAGTAAATTATAAGCCCAGAGAAACCGACCAGCAAAAAGAACAACGGGTACGGATAACACAAAACAGAACAAAAAGTATAGCGGGAAAAATAGAGGGCTTTTTTAAACGGGTTTTTCGGGCTGATAAATTAGCTTTTGATATATCGCACACCGACGAGGCCGAAAGTTCAAAAATAGGCCAATATACAAACGATTACGGCGAGGATGGGCAAACATTATTGACTTGGTGCGAAGAATCGGCCTTGTTTTATAATAACATAGACCCGAACGCCTTTTACTGGGTACAACATACCAGAACCGACGAGGTGGATAATTTCGACCCGTTCGTATTTAAAAGTTCTGAGGTGCTGGATTACGAGATTGATAAAGGGCGGGTGAAATATTGTTGCACTCAGTTAACCGAAACGGTACGGTACCAGAAGGATAAAAGTACTCACGAAAAGGTAATAAATATCTTTTATTGTTTCAGTTCTGAGGGCCTACAAACGGCAATTGAATTGAATCCAGCGGTACAAAAATATTCGCACTTTTACGACCAGTTTACGGACGAGGATGGCTACTTGGGTGAGGCCGAAAACATAGATAATAAAACCTATCTTGTAATGTTTGAGCCCTCAGAAACGGGCACGGTGCCAGTAACCCGAATCGGTTATAATTTCGATAAGAAAACAGACAAGGACACTTACGTAAGTTTTTGGGATAGTGCAACCGAGGAATACAGACAACTTGTTAACCGTGGGAGCGAATACGATTTAAGTTTAACCTTACACGCCTTTTTACAAAAGATACAATACTACACGCCGTGCGATTACCAAGACGATTCACATAGTATATGCCAAGGGGGAACGATGCACCCGTCGAAAAGTACGTGCCCCTCTTGTTCTGGCACGGGCAAAAAAGTTCATACATCAAGCCAAGATGTAATAGAGGTACAACTACCAACCGAGGACGGCGAGAACATAACAATAAGCCCAAAAGATTTTGTCTTTTATGTGGATATACCTTTCGATATTGTTAAGCAACAAAAAGAGGATGTGAGCGAGTACACCCCCAAAATTACCGAAGCCGTTTTTGGTGTTGACATCAGCCACCAGCAAAGCGGAATGGCAACGGCCACCCAGATAACAAACTACTATGATACCGCCCAAGACTCAATGTTCGACTTCACAAAATCACCCGCTAAAATGTTTACCTTTACGGTGGATATAATGGCCCAGAGTTTAGGGATAACAGATATTGAAACTAAGTTGCTTTATACGAATGAATATGACCTTGAAAGCGAGGATTATTTAATACAACTTTTGAAGCTGGCAAAGGAGGCGGGCGCCAGCCCAGAGGTAATCGAAAACATCAACAAAAGAATAGTAGTAAAACAGAATCGAACCGATTCAAGTTATATGAGTGTTTACAATGCCATGAGGAAATTTGAACCGTTCAGTAGTTTGACCCCAGAGTTAAAACAAAACATCGTTTTATCGCTGCCAGACTCCAGCCCACAAAAAGCCTTACTATTAAATTTTAAAGAGATAACCGAGGACATTGTAGCCAACGAACCAGCGTTTCTATTACTTGACTACAACCGCCAGAAACAGATAATAAAACAACGGGCCGAGAACCTTGCAGCCGTGGCCGTATCTCAGAACTCAATACGTGAAATAAGGGGTTTTAATATGCCCGATGACGAAACCGAAACGGAATAAAATATGTTGCCAAATATAACAGACCTAAAGAAAATTGCACGGGGGCGCTCTTCATTTTTGAGGGCCGCCGAGGCTGGTTTGATGGCAAAGACAAGAACACAAGAACGTAAATTAAATTCGTATGTTTTACGTACTTTTATACCAAGTTTACAGATACGAAACAATAGGGTAATTAACTCAGCGGCCAACCTTAAAAAGATAAACAAGGCAAGCGGGTTAAAACGGTTCATTAAGGAGGTTGTAAACTTTGCCCTATTCGAATACTACGAGAAACAATTTGAGGGCGTAAACAAGCATTCCAGTAGATATTACGGCCCGTTTGAGCCAACACCAGCGGCACAAAGTAGAATAATTGGCCGAGGCCAAACGATTACGAACGGTTTTGTGGACGAACTTTTTGATAATAACGAGGTAGTGAGGGGCTTACAACAAACAATAAGGAACAATATTATTACAGAAACAAGGACAACGGATTTAAGTGCCCTTTTAACCGACCAGATAAAGGGCAAAGGTGACAAGCTGGGCGGCCTTACATCATACCACTACAAGAACGGATACGACGAATTTCAAGGATATTCCAGAAGTTTAGACGAGCAATTCAGTAAAGAGTTAAATTTAAATTATGCCTATTATGCTGGTGGCCAGATAAAAACAACAAGGGTTTTTTGTAGTGAGCGGAGCGGGAATATTTACAACCGTGAAACTATTTTAAGCTGGAACCATACGCCCGCCGACTGGCAAGGTAGAAAAGAAAATAATAATATTTTGATTGACATGGGCGGGTGGAATTGCCGCCACGATTTTGATTGGGTTTCTTGGCCTCTGGCCCGACGAGTAGACCCGAATATGGAACGCTCAAAATTTGATAAAATATAATGAGTACTATTTATAAATACTATCTTAACGGCACCGAGTACCAGCCCACCAATACGGGCGGTTTCACTCTGGATATTAACTTAGTCCAAGAGTCGGGTTCCTACCAATACGTAAAGAAATTAAACGGCTCAATAAACTTTAAAAATGCCGCTTATGATTACATACTTTTAAACTCAGAATGTCAAAAAATTACGCTCGAAATTAAAGAGTTTTGTGGCGAGGGTACATTTGTAATCTGGTACGGATATTTTACCGTGAGGGATTGTAAATTCATGCCAGATAAAAAGCAAGTTGATGTAAGCCCGAACCAAGATAGTTTTTATAAATGCCTTACAGATAATTACGATAGAAAATTTAATATTTTAGAAACAAGTACGGTGGTAGGTTCTGATTATGCCGAGGATATAAGCCGATATGAGTACGCAATTGACCCCAATTTAACGCCATTAAATTCAGTAAAGGCCTTTTTTGGTGATGTTGTTTTATGTCTTGGCGCCAGTATCACAACGCCTTACGGGTTGTGGGTTCGTGAACTTGTAACAACGTACTGCCAAGGCGGCGAAATACAACCCCCAGCGGGCACGGGCTGGGCTTTATTGTATGATAATTGCGAGGGGAAAAACCTTTCGACGTGGTACCGAAAACCAAACCAGTTTCAAGACCCCGCCAGTTGTTCACTGGTAACATTTACAACCGTATGTCCTATTCTGGGATGCACCCCGCCCGCCCCGCCAGTCGGCCCAGCGAATGAGGATTGGATACTATTAGAAACATTTGAATTCCCAACGGGAAGTATCAGTATATGGATAGACCAGAACACAATAAGCAGTACAATAATTAATCTAAATAACGGGCGGCCCTTGGTAGATGTTTTAAATTTAGGATTGAATAAATTGTGCCCAGAACTTGACATACAAAGTAACTTTTTAACTCAGCTAACGAACCCCGTAACTGGCAAGAATCCGAGTAGTACCGAGGGCATACAATTACATTCGATAACCGATGTAAAAGACCCAGCAGCCACCGAGCCCGCCACGGTTGAAAATATTACTTTAAAAGAATTATTAGAAAGTTATATAAGTGCAAAACTAAATTGTTTTTGGCGGGTGGACGAGGGAACAAAACGGCTAATTATTGAACATTACAACGACCTAAATAACCAAGGGGTAACAGACTTAACGGCAATACAGAACGGCAAATATACAAACCTTAAAAATGAATATGAATATGATAATTCAGACATTCCAAAAGCTGAGGAATTCCCAAGCCTTGATTTGAGTATTGATTTCACGGGCATTGATATTGTTTATAATAACGATTGTGCCGAGGGGGTGAAGGCTTACAATACATCAAAATTTTATAGTGAGGTTGAAAGTATAATTAATGACCCAGACCAGTACCCAAACGACGGGATAGTTACAATAACGCCCGATTCTTTGGCCCCTCTGGGCAACACCGACCCAAGCGGCGCACGTTCCGAGCTGGGCGCTATTACGGGCGATTATAGGCCAAATATGCCCCAAGGAATGGCGAACCTACAAGATAAATTCTTTAAGTTTTATAGACCGTTCCCAGAGGGGGAAATGAACTTTATAAATACGGCTTTTAGTAAGCTGAAACCTATAAAAAAATTACAAGAAATTGAGATACCTTTGTGTTGTTTCTTTTTCTTTGCCCCCTATAGTAGATTTATAGGAAACAACTTTACAGAGGGCCAGCTACAAAGCGCCAGTTTTAACCCAGCAACGGGATTCATGACCTTAAATATTATGTACTAATGAGTAGTATAAACATACTAAACAGATGCACGGCAAGCCACCAAGGGGGCGGCCTACCATTCTATGATAACCAGAACTATATCTTTAGTTTTATGAACGAGGGTTTTAATGCCCCCTCTGGGCTCTGGACGGTGCCACCAAACAAGATACCAACCTTTCAACTTTTTGTCCCCGCCCTTTATGATACGGTTAACACTTTCCAGTATCTCAAGACGGCGGGGAATAACGTTTTTACGGCTACATTTTTCCCACCGATAGGAACGCCACAAAGTACGGGTATAACGGTTAACGGGGTGGCCAAAACAGTATGGCAAACGGACGATTCCCCTACATTAATTGTACCAGCCCCAGAGGGGCGCTATGTAATAAATATGATATTAACAGACTCAGCCACGGGCACCCAATTTTTAAGCCTCTGGAGCGAGGAATTTTTATGTAAAGATTGTTGTTAAATTTAAATTTTGTATTATGAGTTTTTTAGATTTCGCCGTAAAATTAAAGTTGATAACTGAGGAACTAAACGCCCGCCGTGAGGACGATACTATTCAGATTGCGAGCGAGATAATGAAGCAAGTAAGAACCAGAGTATCAGACGAAAAAATAGATGCCGACGGCTCGCCCTTTGGCCAGTACTCACAAGCCTTATTACCTCAATGGTATTTTTACGGCAAGTCAATAGTTGACGGGGCCGAGGACGAGATACGGGCGGGGGATTGGTTTATAAGTTACGCCGAGTTTCGGGAACTTAACAACCGTGATTCTGGTGATATTAATTTTTCTTTTACTGGCGATATGTGGAAAAGTACGGGCGTGGTACAAGTACAAAACGGGGCCGAAAGTACAACGGTAACAATAGGCGGGCAAGACGCCAGAAGTCAAGATATTTTGGCATGGCAAGAGCCCAGATACGGCAATATAATAGAGGCCAATGAAGAGGAAGTGGAATTTGCATTCGAGGCCAACCGTGAAAGGATTTTTGGAACTATAAACAGATTTTTATAATGAAAATAAAATACTTAATTGACACTATTTTAAGCCCCAAAATCCAGACCCTTGATTTTGTGGATAGATACGCTGGGATAGTACGAACCATTAACATTGCTGAGGGCAACGGAACCGAAACGGGAATAGTAAAACGGTACCCGCTGGCGTGCAATGTTACGGGCGTGGATTGTGCCAACGTTGGGATATATCAAAACCTTGTACCAGACGACACAAAAAAGAGCGTAATTTACTGGGAAATGGTAAGCCCAATGACTAACGGCGGCATGACAAAAACCCGTGATTTTTACCGTAAAAAATTCAAGGGGACCGCCCGCCTCGTTGTCTGGCTCAACCTTGCCAAGCTGGGGATTGATAATTGTACTGATTCTATTTTAGTGCTGCCTATTCTGGAAAAGGAAATAACGACAAAAGGCAAAATTACGGGCGGTATTTATGACGGTGACTTGTTATGGATTGAGCCGCTCCGAATGGTCAACCAAGATATAAACACAATCTTTGGAAAGTACGATTACAACAAACTAAAAAACTACTATTTATACCCGTTTGATTTTTTTGCTATTGATGTACAATTTACTCTTGAGCAATGTTTATCCAAGGGCGGAACGTGGCCTTGTCTGTTACCTTTAGATTGTCCAAATAGTGGCCCCGTAACTTGTAAAAGTCTTAATTTAGACGGCGTAAACGAGTACATTGATTGTACAAATAATGCTGCGTTCAATCAAGATTTTGATACTGCATTTTCTGTTTCTACGTGGGTAAAATTTGATACAATTTCTTTAAATATGGCTTTAGTTTCTAAATTTAATCCAACCCCTAAAGGGTGGCAACTTAGAGTTAATAATAGTAAGATAGGACTGTTTTTAAAACACGCATCATCGGCACCAAATCAAATTTTATCAAATGGAACTACAATAATAACAACGGGGCAATGGTATCACTTGGCAGCCACTTATGATGGCAGTAATACACTCCAAGGAATGAAACTATATGTGAACGGTATTTCTGAAGTGGTTACGGGAGCACCAAATTCCGTAACGGGAACTTTCCAAAATACAGAGCCTTTACTACTCGGACAAATTACAAACGGCAATTTAGCAAGCGCCCGTATGTGGAAAACAGAACTTTCAGCGGCTGAAATTTTAGAGGAGTATAACGGGGGAAAAATTAAAAGTATACCCGTAAACAATACAAATATAATAGTTAATACTGCCTTAAATTGTGCAACGTGGAACGGCACGGGCTACGATATACCCGACGATTCGGGAATTACAACGGGTTACACCTCTATAAATAGCGAACAAATAGATTTACAAAACGATTGCCCTTAAACATTAAATTATGGCCCACAATAATAGATATTATACAATAAGCGACAACGACCCTAATAAGGCCGAAATTTTAACCTTTACGGTAGGGTTGCCAACGACACAAAGATATAGTTTAAACGGCGTTCAACTGGTTATAAAGTTACACCACGACGACAACGAACAACACCCGCAATTATCACAATATACGGAGTATTCTCACGCCGAAATTTTACCAATAATGGACGGCCCAGAGTGGGCGGCCCCAATACTTTAAAATCATGGAACTACTCTTTATAAAAATCTGTATTGTATCGGCTTGCTGCGGCTGGTCTTTTGTCGAAAAATTAACGGCTAATTATGGCCTTTTGGACTGGCTACCTAAGTACTATCCAAGATATTTTGAACGGCCCTTAAATTGTAGTTATTGCGTTGCTGGGTGGTTGTCAATTATGGCGGTGGTTTGTTTTAACTCAGCACTCGGCCCGTGGTCACTTTTGTATATATTCACCGCCCCGCTTTGTACTTTTGTACTGGTGGGCATCATAGATAAATTAATAATAATACCGTATAAATAAATTAGCAAAAAAATAGGTAAATTATGGCTGACAAAATACAAGAACAATTTGATAAAACAATGTTAAAACTAAAGGCGATAAACGCCCCTCGAAGCTTATTAGTGGACGGCAAGTTTGAAACCGAATTTAAGGCCAACGGCGTACTATATAAAGTACTGCCAGCGGATAAGGTTTTTAACATTGATAGACAAGTTGCGTATAACAATATAGAAACGGCATTCGCATTGAACCAGACCCCGACAAGCGTAAAGGAACGTTTCACCTTAACTTGGAATACCGTGATAAGATTGATGCAAGCGACGGGCGACGACTGGCAAAAAAATATGGATTCACTTTTGCGGGATTGTATGAATAATCTTGATTCTTTTAAGGGCGAATTAACAAGCCGATACCCAGCCGCTTATTACATTTGTACTCTGTTTATAATCCGCGAGGGCGAGGATTTAAGTACGTGGAATTTTGACCTTGCCGACGAGAAAATTGACGACTGGGTAAAAGAGAATTTAAACGCCGTGGATTTTTTCGGCTTGGCTCTGGCATCATCGAGGGAATTGCAAAAGATTTTAGAATTAAATTAGGCACTTTTTTAAGGTCTAAACGGGTTCAAAAAACAGAGCGATACACTAAGGTAAAGATGACGGGCAAGGGCCTTAAATATACAGATAATTTAATATTAAACGAGGAAACAACTTTTAACAGTCTTGACATAATTGTAAACAATACGAACTACCAACCAGATTACTTAAAAAAACTTTATGTGGTAGATTTTTACAGAATATTAAAAAGACTAAACGACAAATTAAAAAACGAAAATGGCTGACGAGGAAATTGTAGTAAGGATAACCGCCGACGACTCGGAACTTGTGGCAAGTTTAAACGGGATAAGTGACCAAGCGGGCGAATTAAACGGCACCATGGAAGGCGTTTCTGAGGGGCTGGCCGATGCCTTCGAACCGTCAGAGGTTGAAAGTTACGGCGCCGCCGTTGAGGGCACGGGTAAAAAGGTTAAGGGCGTGGGTAATCAAGTCAAAAAAACGGGGCGTTCCATGGGTAAATTTAACAGAACGGCGGGCCGTGGAATATCTCAATTATCCCGCTTTTCTGGGGTTGGTGGGGCTGCCACTCGTTCACTTGGCGGGCTGGGTTTCGCTCTGGCTGGAACCCCCTTTGGTGCCTTCGCTATCGCCGCCGCCGCTGCGACCGTGGCATATAGTTTTTTCTCTGAAAAGTTGGGGCTAAACTCGGCGGCGATTATTAAAAAGAATAAAGAGTTACAAGATAGTATAGATAGTTTACAAGCCGCCACCACCGAGCAAGAATTTAAAATTGCCTTACAGTCGGTTGATGTTACTGGGCTGGAAGGTGCCGCCGCCTTGCAAGAAAAAATAAAAGTGGCAACGGAGCAAGAGATTATTGCCAGAGAAAAAATAAAAGAACTAAACAAGGCCGAGAATCTGGCCCGAAGGATTTTAACTGAATCGGAAATCGCCAGAGGGGAAAACGATATAAAAACAAAAGCATTAAGAGAAGAATTTTTAAAACAAAGTACAAAACGAAAGGCTCAGAGTATTGCCATTAATGCGATTTTAATAAAGCGGCAAGGGCTACAAAAAGGGTTAATTGATTTTAATAAAAAAGCTGAGGAACAACGAAAAAAAAATATTATAGATGCCCAGAATTTAAGCGATTCTTTAATACGTGACGAATTACAAAAACGTATAATTGCCCTTGAAAAAGTAGCGGAAAAAAGAGAGGAACAATATATAAAAACCAAACAAGGCGGCGATGCCACGGACACTTTTATAAAACAGTCTGAAAAAGTTCTGGCCGAGGATATAGAAAAAATAAAAGGGCAATTTAGAGATGCGGAATTAAAGGCCCGCCGTGCCTTATTATCTCAGTTTATAACAGACGAGGAACAATTCCAAAAAGACAAGGCTAAAACAGAGGCCGAGAATAGGATAAAGGAAATTGAAACGATAGGTAAAACAGACGAGGAACGGGCCCAGCTAAGGAAACAGAACGAGGAAAAATTACAATCTGATTTATTAAAAATTACCACCGATTTTGCCGAGAAAAGGAAACAAGAACAAATTAAAAAAGACCAAGAATTATTTAACGCCGAAAGTGCAAAATTAGAATTTCAGATACAAAAGGAACAATCCCTTTTTGATAAGCGGATTGAGATTGAACGCCAGACAAACATAAAAAGCGGGGCGAGTGAACAAGAATTAACAAGGGCAAAAGAGGCCGCCAATATAGAGCGAACAAAAAACGATTTAAGATACCAAAAAAGGCGGCTGGAACTGGCACTAACAACGAACGCCCAGATAACACAAGCCGAGGCGGACGCTATCGCCGCCCAGATTGCAAATATTGAAACTCAATTGGCGGGGGTTGGTGTTGAGGGAACAAAAGATATTGACGGGGCGGGGAAAGGTAAAGGTATCGGCGGCCTTCTGGGTCTTGACGAGGCGGATTCTGGCAAGGCCAACGATGCACTAAAAAAGATACTTGACGAATCGGTGGCACTTGTTCAAAAGGCCGTGGCTGAGCGTATCGCCGCACTACAAAAAGAGGTTGATTTTAGAAACCAGCGGGTGGGTGAATTACAAAAAGACTTGGCCAACGAGATTGAACTTAATAAGCTGGGCAAGGCCTCAAATATTAAGCTGGCACAAGCGGAACTGGCCGAGCAAAAAAAATTAAGGGATAAGGCCGTGCGGGAAAAGAAGGAGGCGGCACAAGCCCAGTTTGCAATAGACACCGCCTTACAAGCCAGTTCACTTATCACAAGTATAGCACAACTATACCAAAGTTTGAGCGGCCTACCTTTCGGTATTGGTGTGGCTCTGGCAACCGCCTTGAGTGCCGTAATGTTAGGTGCCTTCGTGGCATCAAAAAGCCAAGCCGCCAGCGCCGCTGGTTTCGCCGAGGGTGGATATACTGGCGACGGGGGCAAGTACACCCCAGCGGGAACCGTCCACCGTGGGGAATATGTTATTGATAAAGACACCACCGCCGCCCTCGGATTGCAACGGGTACCGATGTCGGATTTTGGCGATGTAATGGGCGAACATTTTTCAGATATGCCCAACGGCCAGACGGTCGGGAAAAAGAACGGCAAAATTACAAGCCGTTTAAATACGCAAATAAGGCAGCACAAACAACAATTACTTTTATCATACGAAAAAGGCATTAAAAACGCTTTAAACGGGCAAAATTCGATTTTAAAGGGTATCTTAGCCGCCACCGAGAATACGCCGATAGTTTTCCCGCTTGGTGCTGACAAGTATTTGATTGAGCGGGGCAAACATAAAAAGGAAATTAAGAGAATAAAAAAGTAAATAATTTTTTAATTAAATAGCGTAAATTATGCACAAAATTAGTAAGGACATTAAAAAGTGGAAACTTGATAAAAGCAAGTATTCAAAATCAGATTTGGAAGTTATCGAAATTACAAACTTTCCTTTATCAATGGGTTACCGTGGTTGTGCCCAGAAGCGAACCAGACGGTTACAAGCGAACGGCGGTTTTGTAGATAAGCAAGTAATCGAATTGTCAGATATTAAGTACGTGGTGACATCAAAAAACGTGGCTAATTATGACATACAAAGACACTCAGCCAGCACCACCGAGGGCACAAAGTTTTTAGAGGGTATTTTAAGAGCCAAGCCAAACAAATTTACTTACATAGATGGCAACTTTATTGAGGACGAATTAAACTGGCTCTTGGAACGGTTTAGCGAGCCCAAGCCGACACCCAGCATGAAAGTAGCCCAGCCAAAAAAGGCAAAGAAAAAAGCCGTTAAAAAGGGGTTAACAGATGTACAAAAAGAGATGGCAAAAGACAAATTTTCCAGCGGGGAAATGGATATTAAGGAACTTGCAAAAGAGTTAAAAGTTACTCAGACAGTTTTAAAACCTTTTTTAAAATCTCTAAACGCTTAAAATTATGGCAAAGAAAAAAAAGGCACCAGAAAAAGAATTTTTGTACCGTTTAAAATCACAATTCCAGCGGGTACAATTGCATAAAGATTGGCTGGAATGTACTTTGGAGGCAAAAAATAAGATTGATAGAATGTTTCCGAGTACCTACGATTTTAAATTAAAGGCACCGCCAGAACCGACGCCGAACATGATACCAGCGGAAACCGACGAAAAAGAAAAAAGCGAATAATTGAACATTAATCAAAATAATACGTATATTTATGGAAAATAATAGCAACTCGGAAAAGTTTTTTTCCGCCAAGGAGGTTATAAAATTAACCGCTTCACTTATCGGCACTCAGCCAGAGGACTTAATTAATTTAATTGAGGATAACGATTTATCAAATTTAGATACCCTTTCAAGCTTTATAAAACCCTTTGCCGTTAAACACCTTAACACATTACGTGAGGAATCAGTAAATAAAGGTTTTAGACAAGCGAGTAAAAAAACGGAACGCCTCTGGGGTGAGGTATTCCACGAGGATATTGCGGGCAAAAAATTAGAGGATTTATTCATGGAACACAAGAATAACCTTAACACAAAAAGCCCAAAAACTGATAAGTCAAAAACCATTACAATACAACAAGCATTAAACTCTGACGAGGTAAGAACGTTCGTTGAAAGTTTACAGAAAAAGGCCGACCAAGCCGAGGCGATACAAGGCAATTTTGATGCCTTTAAAACCTTACAAGCTATCAAGGCCGATGCACTAAACGAACTTACAACCAGAGGGGCACAATTCAGCCAAAATCCAAAGATTAAAAAATTACAGTTACAATCTTTAGAGGACGAATTGAGCCAGATAAAATTTAAGAGAAACCAAGACGGTACAATTACTATTTTGGACGAGGACGGCGAAGGCCCCTTGTACAATAAGGAAACTGCCAGCCATTGGGATTTCGGGGATTATATTGAGAGTTTATCGCCCGTTGATTTTGTTAATGAACCACCCAAAAAAGATAATAAAAATACATTTGTTCCAAGTCAAAAAAACGGCTCAAACGGAAACACTTTTGGTTACTCTAAAGACCAAGTAAATAAGTTTACTTACGAGGATTTTAACAGAGTAAATAAAGAGGGTAAAACGGACGAGGCTAAATTTATACAAGAACAAATGATTACTAATTTTGAGAATACAAACAAATAAAAAACTTTTGTTATGGCTAATGATTTCACACCGTCGGTAATTCCGATTTTAAGGACCAAGCTGGACACTATCTTTGCAAGTAAGGCAACGGTGAATCCAGAATTAACAATTTTGCCAGTTACGGCTGCATCAATTTTAATGAAACAAACCGCTACAATTTCGCCACTTTTGGCGGGGGCTGGTGAACTTTGCACGGGCGTAAAAGTATGGTATAATATTGCGGATGTAACAAGTTTACCCACCGTTTCCGCCGTGCCTATCGCT
>Ga0255045_10000076_pt1 | contig 17926 bp, 27 predicted proteins | sample BC1_12_23_MG_FD_183652 | JGI IMG/M metagenome (GOLD analysis project Ga0255045, IMG submission 183652) | Seawater microbial communities from Strait of Georgia, British Columbia, Canada - BC1_12_23 | ecosystem: Environmental > Aquatic > Marine > Strait | place: Canada: British Columbia...
CCTCATGCGGCGTTATGGGCAGGACATCCACATCAACATTCAGGAGATCCAACGGCCCGAGATCGACGCCCATCTGATCGCCGCCAACGTGGCGCGGCAGCTGGAACGGCGAATCGCCTTTCGTCGGGCGATGCGACGGGCGATTGAGAACGCTCTCCGTTTCGGTGCCCAGGGAATAAAGATCCGTTGCGCCGGTCGTCTCAATGGGGCAGAGATTGCCCGCTCCGAGTGGTACCAGCAGGGCCGATTGCCGTTGCACACGCTCAAGGCCGACATCGATTATGGCTTCAAGACCTCCTACACCACCTACGGTGTGATCGGGGTCAAGGTCTGGGTCTACCGGGGCGAGCGCCATCGTCAGCGCGCCATCCACCCGCGCGTGTGAAGGAGAACCGCCATGTTGATGCCGAAGAAGGTCAAGTACAGAAAGCAGCAGCGGGGCAAGAATCGCGGCATCGCCGAACGCGGTTCGAAGGTCTCGTTCGGAGACTACGCACTGCAGGCGATCGAGCGCGGGTGGATCACTGCGCGCCAGATCGAAGCGGCCCGTATCGCCATGACTCGCCACGTCAAGCGTGGTGGCAAGATCTGGATTCGGGTCTTTCCCGACAAGCCAGTGACCAAGAAGCCGCTCGAAACCCGCATGGGTAAGGGCAAGGGCAACCCCGAGGAGTGGGTGGCGGTGGTCAAGCCCGCCCGCATCCTCTATGAGATGGAGGGCGTATCGGAGACCATCGCGCGCGAGGCGATGCGCCTCGCCGCCCACAAGCTTCCGATCAAGACTCGATTCGTGGACAGGAAAGAACAGCTATGAACGCCAAGGATATTCGTGAGCGGTCGGATGACGAGCTTCGTAAGGCGCTGGGAGATCTCGAGGAGCAGCTCTTCAAGCTCCGCTTCCAGAAGTCGACGGGGCAGATCGAAAATCCCATCAAGATCCGGGAGGTCCGCAAGGACATCGCTCGAGTACTGACGGTGATGAACGAGCGTCAGGCCGAGGGGAGTGCATGATGAGCAGCAAGCCAAACGCCTCGCGCAAGACCACGAAAGTGGGTCTGGTGACCTCTTCCGCGGCCGACAAGTCAGTGGTGGTGAAGGTCGAGAACCTGGTGATGCACCCGCTGTATTCGAAGTTCGTGCGCACATCTTCCAAGTTCATGGCGCACGACGAGGAGAACACCTGTAACGAGGGCGACCGGGTGCTGATCGAGGAGTGTCGGCCGCTGTCCAAACGCAAACGGTGGCTCGTTCGCAAAGTCATCGAGCGGGCCCAGTAATCGGGGGGAAGCGATGATCCAGATGGGAACCATGCTCGCAGTCGCCGACAACTCCGGCGCACGTCGGCTGCAGGCGATCCGCCAGCTCGGCGGCTCTTCGGCGCCCCGTTATGCGGGTGTCGGCGACATCCTCGTGTGCTCGGTCAAGGAGGCGGCGCCCGAGTCCGAGATCAAAAAGGGCACCGTCGTCAAGGCAGTTATTGTCCGCACGCGCTCCCGCGCGCGTCGACGCGACGGCTCGTACATTAAGTTTGACGAAAACGCCGCGGTGCTGGTGACCGCCGAACGCGAACCGGTCGGAACCCGGGTCTTTGGGCCCGTGGCCCGGGAGCTTCGCGAAAAGCGATTCATGAAAATCGTGTCGTTGGCACCAGAGGTCCTGTAGGAGCGGTTATGAAGATTAAAAAGGGTGACACCGTCGAAGTCATTTCCGGCAAGGACGCCGGCAAACAGGGCCGGGTCCTGGTTGTCGATCGCAGTCGGGAACGGTTGGTGATCGAGGGCGTGAACATGATCAAACGCCATACCCGCCCCAACCCGCAGAAGAATGTCAAGGGCGGTGTCGTGGAGCGTGAGGCCCCGATTCACGTATCCAACGTTATGGTGATTTCACCGGACAGTGGACAAAAATCCCGGGTAGGTATTCGGGTGCTCGACGACGGACGAAAGGTCCGCGTCGCCAAGGTCGACGGCGCGATTCTCGACCGATAGGAGGGACGATGGCGCGCTTGCAGAATAAGTATCGTGAGGAGGTCTTCCCGCAACTCCAGAAGGAGTTCGAGTTGACCAACCCGATGCAGGTGCCGAAGGTCAGCAAGATCACCTGCAATATCGGGGTCGGTGAGGCGAGTCGCAACGCAAAGCTGCTCGATGTGGCGATGGAGCAGCTCGCCAACATCACCGGCCAGTTGCCCGAGGTGCGCAAGGCCCGCAAGTCCATCGCCGCATTCAAACTGCGCGAGGGCATGCCGGTGGGTGCGCGGGTGACCCTGCGCCGAGAGCGGATGTACGAGTTCCTCGACCGTCTGATTTGTATCGGGCTGCCGCGGGTTCGAGACTTCCGCGGAATCTCGGCCAACGCCTTTGACGGCCGCGGCAACTACACGCTCGGCATCCGCGACATTCTGGTCTTCCCCGAGGTGGATTACCAGAAGGTCGAAGGCACCATGGGCATGAACATCACGATCACCACTTCGGCCCCCACCGATGACCAGGCGCGCTCGCTTCTGGCCGGTATGGGGATGCCGTTCAAGAGTCGTTAGGAGGCACCGTGGCACGCAAGGCAATGATCGCGAAGAGCCTGAAAAAGCCGAAGTTCAACGTTCGCCAGCGCAACCGTTGTCGGGTCTGCGGCCGTCCGCGGGGCTACATGCGCAAGTTCCAGCTCTGCAGGTTGTGCTTCCGCAAGCTGGCCCTCGAGGGGTTTCTCCCCGGGGTCACCAAGGCGAGCTGGTGAGGGGTGAGCCATGAGCATGACTGATCCGATAGCCGATATCTTGACCCGCATCCGAAACGCCACCACCGTGCGTCACGATCGCACCGATGTGCCAGCGTCGAAGATGAAGCTCGAGGTTGCCAAGATCCTCAAGCAGGAAGGGTACATTCGCACCTTCAAGGTGATCGAGGAGGGGCCGCAGGGCACCATCCGCATCTACCTCAAGTACGCCGACGACGGCGAGCCGGTGATCCACGGCCTGCACCGGGTATCGCGCCCCGGCTGCCGGATCTACCGCGGGGTGGACGATCTGCCCAAAGTACGAAACGGCCTCGGGGTTGCGATGATCTCGACCAACCGGGGCGTCCTCACCGACGAACAGGCGCGGGGTCTGCGCGTGGGTGGCGAAGTCCTGTGTGAGATCTGGTAGGGGGACGCGATGTCACGGATAGGAAAACAGCCAATTCCGGTGCCGAAGGGGGTCGATGTCTCGATCTCCGGCGACGTTGTCAGTGTGAAGGGTCCGAAGGGCCAGCTGCAGGTGAATACCCTGCCGGGTGTTACGGCGGCAGTCGAAGATGGAAACCTCAATATCACCCGTGCCGACGATGAGCCTCAGACCCGGTCATTTCACGGGCTGATTCGCGCGTTGCTGGCAAATGCCACAACCGGAGTCACCGAGGGTTGGTCCAAGCAGCTCGATATTGTCGGCATCGGCTACAAGGCCGAAAGCAGGGGCGCAAGCGTGATCTTCAACCTCGGCTACTCGCACCCGATCGACTTTGCGGTGCCCAACGGAATTGAGATCGACGTCGACGCCAAGGCAAACAGGGTGACGGTCAAGGGCATCGACCGCCAGCAGGTCGGCCAGATCGCAGCCGAGATTCGCGGCCTGCGGCCGCCCGAGCCGTACAAGGGCAAGGGCATCCGCTATTCCGATGAGCGTGTCCGCACCAAGGCTGGGAAGCAGGGAGTGACAGTATGAGTGGGTCAACCCTCATATCTCACCAGGTTTCGTCGCGAGGCCGGAAAGCTGGTGTGAGATGTGGTGTTTGCGACCTGAGGGCCGCGGAGTCGTACTCCGCAGTACGTCGAGCAGCCCGACGCGAGCAAACGCCGCAGATTGCGGGAGATTTCCAGCCGCAGCAGAAAGTTGGTGAGATATGAGGGTTAAGGATAGGAAGCAGCGCCGCGTGAGGGTCAAGCGACGCTATCGAGGGGTCGTCCGCGGCACCACGAACCGTCCGCGGCTGTCGGTGTATCGAAGTTTACGTCACGTGTACGCGCAGATCATCGATGACGATTCTGGCGTGACTCTGGCCTTCGCCTCGACCCTCGAGAAGGAGGCCGCGGGAAGCCTCAAAGCCACGGGCAACCGCGAAGCGGGCGCCCTCCTCGGAAAATTGATTGCCGAGCGCGCCAAGGAACACGGTGTGGAATCGGTCGTCTTCGACCGCGGTGGATTCAGGTATCACGGTGTGATCCGTGCCATTGCAGACGGGGCTCGCGAAGCGGGTCTGAAGTTTTAGCCCGGTGCTCTCACCGGGTTTCGTAACGAGGATGGTGAAGGGTAGTCAGATGTTGGGTTTTTCGCGAATCGGGCGACGCAGGCGTAGTCAAGCTACGTCGAGGAGCACGATTCGCGAAAAACACGGCAGATGGCTGCCATTCGCCAGTCGAAGTAGACACCCGGTGAGAACACCGGGCCAGGGGTTGCTGAGATGATGAACCGAGAGTCCGAGTTCGCCGAAACAGTCGTTTATATCAACCGCGTTGCCAAGGTGGTGAAAGGCGGTAAGAACTTCTCGTTCTCCGCCGTGGTCGTTGCCGGCGATGGTTCGGGCAAGGTCGGATACGGCACCGGCAAGGCCCGCGAGGTGCCGCCCGCGATCCAGAAGGCGAGTGAGCAAGCGCGCAAGGAGATGGTGAAAATTCCATTGATCGGCGGCACAGTGCCCCACCTTGTGTGGGGGCGATGGGGCGCGACCCGGGTTTTGCTCCGTCCGGCATCTCCCGGTACCGGTGTGATCGCTGGTGGCGGAGTGCGCGCCGTGATGGAGTCTGCCGGTGTGGCCGACGTGCTGACCAAGATCGTCGGTAGCCGCAACCCCATCAACGTTGTCCGCGCCACCTTCAACGCCATCGACCTGTTGATGACGAGCGAACAGGTGCAGCGGTTGCGCGGAGTGGATGTCAACGCGCCTCAAGAGGCCGAGCCAAAGGCGGTGTCTGAGCCTGAGGAGTCGGTCGAGGCTGCGGTGGCCGAGGGAGATGACAGCTGATGACTGCGGAAGAAAAGAAGCCGAAGGCCGCCGACGAGAAGAAGGCCGCGGCCAAGAAGGCGCCCGCAAAGAAGGCGCCTGCAAAGAAAGCCGCGAGCAAGGACTCGGCGGCCAAGAAACCTGCGGCGAAAAAGACGGCAGCAGCAAAGCCTGCGGTCAAGAAGCCTGCCGCGAAAAAATCTACGGCCAAGAAGCCTGCTGCGAAGAAGGCTGAAGCGAAGAAACCCGCGGCCAAGAAGCCTGCTGCGAAGAAGGCTGAAGCGAAGAAACCCGCGGCCAAGAAGCCTGCTGCGAAAAAGCCGGCTGTGAAGAAGACCGAAGCGAAGAAACCAGCCGAAAAGAAGCCCGCCGTCAAGGCAGAGTCGAAGAAGGTTGCGGTCAAGGAGACGCCGGCTAAGGCCGAGGCGCCAAAGGCGGCCGCAAAAAAGGCCAAGGGGCCGCGCAAGATCCTCAAGATCACTCAGGTGCGGAGCCAGATCGGTTTTGCGCGGAAGCAGCGGCGGGTGTTGACTGGGCTCGGTTTGGGACGCATCGGTCGTACCGTCACCAGGGTCGATCACCCGACCATCCGTGGGATGGTTGCCAAGATCACCCACCTGGTGTCGGTCGAGGAAGTGGAGGGCTGAACCATGGAACTTCATGATCTACACCCGGCACCTGGCGCCAAAAAGACGCGCAAGCGGATCGGACGTGGGCCCGGGTCGGGCACCGGAAAGACTGCCGGCAAGGGCCACAAGGGCCAGAAGTCACGCAGCGGCTACTCGCGGCGCTACGGTTTCGAGGGCGGACAGATGCCGCTCGTGCGCCGAATTCCAAAACGTGGGTTCTGCAACATCTTCAGGGTTGAGTACCAGGTCGTGAACCTCAGGGACCTCGAACGCGTGTTCGCGGACGGCGACACGGTGTCTGCGGAGGTCCTGGTCGAAAAGGGCCTGGTTCGTGGCGGCAAGAGGCCGATCAAGGTGCTCGGCGATGGCGAGCTGAAGAAAAAGCTGACCGTGCAGGTCCATAAGTTTTCTCAGTCGGCTCGCAGCGGCATCGAGAAGGCGGGCGGTAGCTGCGAGGTGGTGACATCGTGATCGAGAGCTTCCGCAATATCTTTGCGATCCCGGATCTCCGCAGGCGGGTGATGTTCACCTTTGCCCTGCTCGCGGTCTACCGGCTCGGCGCCTTCATCCCGATTCCGGGCATCGACCCGGTGGCGATCGCCGAGTTTACCAAGGCCGCCGAGGGCACCGTGCTCGGTTTTCTCAACCTGTTTTCGGGGGGAGCCCTGGGGCGGATGACTGTCTTCGCACTCGGGATCATGCCCTACATCTCGGCCTCGATCATCCTTCAGTTGCTGACGGTGGTGTGGCCCTACCTCGAAAAGCTGTCGAAAGAGGGCGAGCTTGGTCGTCGCAAGATCACACAGTACACGCGCTACGGCACGATCGTGCTGTCGTTCATTCAGGCCATGGGCATTTCCTTCTTCCTCGAGCGAACCACCGCACCTGGCGGTGCGCCGCTGGTGCCCGAACACTTTCAGGGTTGGGGTTTTCGCCTGTTGACGGTATTGACGCTGACGACAGGGACCGCCTTCGTGATGTGGCTCGGCGAACAGATCTCCGAGCGCGGCATTGGCAACGGCATCTCGTTGATCATCTTCGCCGGAATCGTGGTCGGCCTGCCGTCGGCGATCTTCAACACCCTCACCGACGTCCAGACCGGTGCTCTGAACATCATCACCGTCGTCCTGTTGGTCGTCTTCATGATCATAGTGGTGGCTGCAATCGTTTACATGGAGCGAGCGCAACGGCGAATACCTATCCAATACGCCAAGCGCGTGGTGGGGCGCCGCGTCTATGGTGGCCAGAGCACGTACTTGCCCCTGCGCATCAACACCGGTGGCGTCATTCCCGTCATCTTTGCCGCCTCCATCATGTCCTTCCCGCAAACCCTTGGTCAGATGATTGACAACCGCTGGCTGCAGAAGATCACGGAAGCCCTGGCCTGGGGAGAACCGCTTTATAACCTGGTCTACTTCCTGTCGATCGTCTTCTTCTGTTACTTCTACACCTCGATCATCTTCAACCCCGAGGACACGGCCGAGAACATGCGCAAGTACGGCGGGTTCATCCCGGGGATCCGGCCCGGCAAACGGACCGCCGAGTTCATTGACAAAATCCTCACCCGTATCACCCTCGTCGGGGCGGTCTACCTGGCGCTGGTTGCGATCCTCCCGGAAATTCTGATTGCGGGCTTCAAGGTTGCTACCATCCCGGTCATTGGACCAACCCTCGATTCACTCTTGCCCGCCTGGTTCACCCAGGGCCTCGGGGTCAAGTTCTTCTTCGGCGGCACCTCGCTGCTGATCGTCGTCGGTGTCGCAATGGACACGGTCAACCAGATCGAGTCGCAGCTCGTGATGCGCCACTACGACGGTTTCATGCGCAAGGGCAGAGTTCGCGGGAGGCGTGGGTGAGGGGATGATCTGCCTCAAGTCCGAGCGCGAGCTGGAGACGATGGACCGGGCCAACCGCCTCGTCCACCGAGTTCTCCGAGCTGTGGAGGGGGCCGCCGGACCGGGGGTCTCCACCGGTGAGCTGGACGAGCTCGCCGAGGGGATGATCCGCGCGGAGGGCGGCACTCCGGCCTTCAAGGGCTACCGGGGTTTCCCGGCGACGCTCTGCACGTCGATCAACGACGTCATCGTCCACGGCATCCCCAATGGGAAAAATCGGCTCAAGGACGGAGATCTCGTGAGCGTCGACTGCGGCGTGCTGCTCGACGGTTATTACGGCGATGCTGCGGTGACCTTTGGAATCGGCACCCTCAGTGACGAGGCGCAAAGGCTGATGGAGGTCACCCGCCTCTGCCTCGCGGATGCCGTCTTGGCGGTAGGGCCGAGTGGGCGGTTGGGGGATGTTGGGGCGGCGGTGCAGCAGCGGGCCGAGGAGGCAGGTTTCGGCGTGGTTCGCGAGTTTGTCGGTCACGGAATTGGGCGTTCTCTCCATGAAGAGCCGCAGGTGCCGAATTACGGCAAGCCGGGCCACGGACAGCGGCTCAAACCCGGCCTCGTTATCGCGATCGAACCGATGATCACTGGTGGTTCGTGGCGAGTCCAAATCGACGACGACGGCTGGACAGCAAGGACAGAAGACGGTAGACTCGCAGCCCATTTTGAGTGCTCGGTGGCGGTCACATCTGACGGCCGTCGTGTGCTCGGTTCCGAGGAGTCCTAAATGCCTAAGGAAGAGGCGATCGAAGTGGTGGCCACTGTGGTCGAGCCCCTGCCCAACGCGATGTTCCGCGTCGAGCTGGAAAACGGCCACGAGGTGTTGGCGCATATTTCCGGCAAGATGCGCAAGCACTTCATCCGCATTCTTCCAGGCGACAAAGTACTGGTTGAGCTCTCTCCGTATGATCTCAAGAGAGGGCGCATCGTATATCGATACAAGTAGGGAGGACGGAATGAAAGTTCGTCCATCGGTCAAAAAAATGTGTGCGAAATGCAAGATCATCCGCCGCAAGGGTGTGGTCCGGGTGATCTGCGAGAACCCGAAGCACAAGCAACGGCAAGGCTGATCGGGGAGGTATCTGGTGGCACGTATCGCAGGCGTTGAACTGCCGTCCGGCAAGAGGGTCGAAATCGGCCTTACGTATATCTATGGAATCGGTCGCACCCGCGCCAAGAAAATACTCACCAAGGCCAAGGTCGAGGAGGGCACCAAGATCAAGGACCTCTCCGAATCGGAGGTTCTGGCGATCCAACAGGTGATTCAGGGCGAGGGGATGGTCGAGGGTGATCTCCGTAGGGAGGTTGCCATGAACATCAAGCGGCTGATCGAAATTGGCAGCTATCGCGGGATTCGGCACCGTCGCGGGCTGCCGGTGCGCGGCCAGCGGACCCACACCAACGCCCGTGGACGGAAGGGTCCGCGGCGGCAGGCGGTCGCCGGCAAGAAGCAGGTCGGTAAGGTCAAGTAGAAGAAGCTGAGTGAGCAGGAGCTGAATTATGGCAATTGAAAAAAAGGGTGGGCGGAAACCGCGCCGGGAGCGCAAAAACGTGCCCCACGCCGTGACCCATATCCACGCCACCTTCAATAACACCATCGTGACATTTGCGGATCCCGCCGGCGGCACTCTGTGTTGGTCTTCCGGTGGCCGTATCGGCTACAAGGGCTCGCGCAAGGGGACTCCCTATGCGGCCCAGCTTGCGGCCAAGGCCGCCGCCGAGCAGGCGCAGGACCAGGGCGTGCGATCGGTCGAAGTGCTGGTCAAAGGCCCGGGGCCCGGTCGCGAGTCTGCGATTCGCGCGGTTGCCGCCACAGGACTCGACATCAGGAGCATCCGCGACGTGACGCCGATTCCGCACAATGGATGCCGTTCGCGCAAGCGACGCAGGGTGTAGGGGAAGAGGATATACATGGCACGATACAGAGGACCTGTTTGTCGACTGTGCCGCCGCGAGGGCATGAAGCTGTTCTTGAAGGGCGAGCGCTGTTACAAGGAAAAATGCGCAATCGAGCGCCGCAACGCACCCCCCGGCCAGCACGGGATGGGACGCCGCCGGAAGGTTCGTGCGTACGGTCTGCAGCTCAGAGAGAAGCAGAAGTTGCGCCGCATCTACGGGCTGCTCGAAGGTCAGTTCCGGCGCACATTTGATGAGGCCAATCGGCGCAAGGGCGTTACCGGAGAGAACCTCCTCCAGCTCCTTGAGCTGCGCCTCGATAACATCGTCTACTCGCTCGGCTTTGCGACTTCTCGAACTCAGGCGCGTCAGCTGGTTCGTCATGGCCATATCGAGGTCGACGGACGCCGCGTCAACATCCCCTCGGCCCGAGTCGGCCCGGGTGTGGAGATCGGGGTGCGCGAAAAGAGTCGAAAGAACACCCATATATCGGAGGCCGTCGAGTTTGCACAGGGTCGTGGAATCCCGGCCTGGCTCGAACTCGATGCGGAAGCGTTCAAGGGCAAGGTTCTCGAGAACCCGGTCCGGGAAGACATCCGCTTTCCGATCCAGGAGCAGCTCATCGTCGAGCTCTACTCCCGCTAAGGTGGAGGCTGCATGATCTGGCAGGATTTCCAAAGACCGACACAAGTTGAAACTGAGGACGAGGGGCACGGTCCCAGCTTCGGGCGTTTCCTCGCGCAGCCCTTCGAACGGGGTTGGGGAACCACCCTGGGCAACGGCCTGCGGCGAGCCCTGCTTTCGTCGATTCCGTCGGCCGCAATTACCGCGGTCAAAATCGACGGAGCGGACCACGAGTTTTCGGCGGTCCCCGGGGTGGTCGAGGATGTCACCGACATCATCCTCAACCTCAAAAAAATTCCTCTCAAGATCCACGGAGAGGGACCGACCTTTCTGACCCTCGAGGCAAAAGGCCCGGGTGAGATCACGGCCGGGCAGTTTGCCGGTTCGACTCAGGTCGAGGTGATCGATCCCGATGTCCACGTCGCCACCCTCTCCGCCGGCGGTAAGCTCAAGATGTCCGTCCGCGTGGCGCAGGGACGTGGTTACGTGCCGGCCGAAGAAAACCAGACCGAGGACCTCGATGTCGGTTTCATCCCGGTAGACTCGGCGCACTCCCCGGTGCGCAAAGCCAACTTCCGCGTCGAGATGGCCAGGCTGGGGCGGATGACCAACTACGAGCGTCTGGTTCTCGAGGTCTGGACCAACGGAACCATCACGCCGGAGGAGGCGCTCAGCCAGGCCGCCCAGCTGGTGCAGGGCCACATGGAGATTTACACCTCGCTGGCCGAGGTCGAAGAATCACCGGCCGCACCGGAGACGGAGGCCGAGCCCGAGAAGGAGGACAGCATCCTCGACGCCTCTATCGAGACCCTCGAGCTTTCGATCCGATCCATGAATTGCCTAAAAAACGCCAACATCCGAAATTTGCGCGACCTCGTCAGCCGCTCCGAAAGAGAGATGGTGGAGATCCGCAACTTCGGCGAAAAATCCCTCAAAGAGGTGCGATCGAAGCTCGAGGTCCTTGGCCTTGGCTTTGGCATGAACCTCGATCTATAGGAAGCGGGAGACCGAGATGCGACACCGAGTTCGCGGCCGCAAGCTGGGCCGTACCACTGCCCACCGCAAGGCGCTGTTCAGGAATCAACTGACGGCCCTGTTTACTCACGATCGAATCGTCACCACCCTGGCCAAGGCCAAGGAGCTGCGTCCCCTGGCCGAACGTATGGTTACCCTCGCCGGCACCGGTTCGTTGCCGGCGCGCCGCAAGGTCCTGACGATGGTGTCCGACAAAGAGGTGGTACGCCGCCTCTTTGACGATATTGCACCGCGGTTCACCGATCGACCGGGTGGTTATACCCGTGTCATGCGTCTCGGTCGCCGCCGCGGCGACGGAGCCGAGTTGGCGATCATCGAGTTCGTCGACTACGAGCTGTCGGAACATGAGGAGGGCGGAGCCGCTGGTAAAGGCAAATCTTCGCTGATGGACCGCGCCAAGGGTGTCTTTGGCGGAGGGGCCAAGAAGGACACTGACGAGGCCGACGAGGAGATGACTGCTGCCGAGGACGAGACCGAAGAGACCGTCGAGGCCGCTGCTGAAGAAAGCGAGCCAGAGGTTGAGGCCGAACCGGCGGAGGCTGAGGATTCCGTAGAAGAGCCTGAAGCATCTGTTGAGGCTGCTCCCGCTGAGGAGGAGCCCGAGTCTGCCGAGGCCGAGGCGCCCGAAGAGGTCGCCGAAGAGCCGGAGGAAAAGAAAAAGGACTCCTGAGGCGAGGTCAAATCAGAAATATCGACGCCGCGGTTCGCCGCGGCGTTTTGTTTTGAGTAAGGAGTTGTGGGTAAAGTCCGCCTAGCAAAGGTGGCAGTGACGGAGAGCCAGCCCAATCCTGGTCAGCACCCCTGGCAGCAATGATTTTGAAAACGCCAAGACGCAAAGCCGCCCACCCTCCCGCCCTCGCAAAGAAGTCGCAAAGGGACCCTTTTGGATTTTCTTTGCGCTCTTTGCGTCTTTGCGGTTCCAACGCGGCTGAAGTCGGACTGCCGTTCCGGGTACAGGAGCGGGTTCGGATCAGAGCGTGACGGTATCGCCCAGATCGGGGATTTCGCAATCCCAGTCAAACTCCTCCTTGAGGCGTTCGGCGAAGGCCTGCTGCGCATCGTACTCGCCGTGGATCAACACCACCTTTTCGGGATCCCGTTCGCGGCGGCTGAGCCAGAGAATGAGCTCGCCGGCGTCGGCGTGGGCGGAGAGACCGGTGACTCTCGAAATATGGGCCTTTACCGGGATCCACTCGCCGTGGATCTTGACCTCTTCATCACCGTCCAGAAGACGCCGGCCCTTGGTTCCCTTGGCCTGGTATCCAGTGAAGATCACAGTGTTTTTCTCGTCCGGCAGCCGAAGTCTGAGGTGATGGAGAATTCGCCCGCCGGTCGCCATCCCCGAGGCCGAGATGATGATTGCCGGCCCGCGCATGGAGTTGAGCTTGCGCGACTCGGAGGATGAAGGGGTGACCTGGAGGGTCGGCGGGAAGATCGGGTTCTCCTGGTTGGCGAAAAAGTGCTGCATTTCCGCATCGTGCTCGGTGACGTAACGCGTGTAGAGAGTTGTTGCCTCGATGCCCATCGGGCTGTCGAGGTAAATCGGGATCTGAGGCAGGTCGCCGTCGACCATGAGTTCGTGCAGCAGGTAGAGGATTTCCTGGGTTCGATCGATGGCGAATGCGGGAATGATGATGATCCCTCCGCGGGAGATTCCTGCGCGAACCTCTTCGCCGAGCACGTTCCGGGGCTCCTCATCGCCGTGGAACCGATTGCCGTAGGTCGATTCCACAAAGAGGACATCGGAGCCGGGGTAGGGCTGCGGTTCGTGCAGGATCGGAATGCCGTAGCGTCCGACATCGCCTGAGAAAAAGATCGTCTTCTTTTTTCCGCCCGCGACCTTCGTTTCCAGCTCGACCGCTGCGGCGCCGAGGATGTGCCCCTGCCGGTGATAGCGGAAGCGGATACCCGGGTGGAGCTCGTGCCAGTGGTCGAAGGCGGACGATTCGAGCAGCTTGAGGGCGGCTCGCGCGTCCGCCATTCGAAACAGCGGCAGTGCCGGTTTGTGTTTTGAGTAGCCCTTTTTGTTGGCGTACCGTGCCTCTTCCTCGTTGATGTGAGCGGCGTCGGGAAGCAGCACACCGAGCAGGGCCCGGGTCGGTGGGGTGCAGTAGATGGGGCCCTCGAAGCCCTGTCGGCACAACCGCGGAAGGTATCCCGAGTGATCGATGTGGGCATGCGTCAGGATGACCGCGTCGATGCCGTGTGGCGGTTGCGGCAACTTCTTCCAGTTGAGCTGGCGGTACTCGGCCGGGCCCTGGAAAAGGCCGCAATCCACCATCAGGCGGAAGTCCTTCCACTCGAGCAGGTACTTCGATCCGGTCACGCAACGACCCGCGCCCAGCACTGTGATCTTCATCAAACCTCCGTTGGCGATTGATCCTACCGCGCCCCTCTTCGGGGCGCTACCGATTCGGGATGCAAGTTCCAGGTAGGCTCTACGGCTATTCGGGTTCCACCGCCCACCCACCCACGGCTTTTCGGCGTGATCTTGAAATCCCTCCGCGATCGTCAATCGTCTCGCCGTATAGCCGTAAGGCCGTATAGCCGTTTGCCGACCTCCGCTGGACGTACAACGTATTTCCTCCTAGAATGATCCCCTACCGAGGAGGTCAGTAATGGCACAGAAAAAAAAGACGGTCGATGAGGCCATCGAAGAGGTGGCGGAAAAGGCGACCGGCGGTCTCACGGGCGTCAAGGATTCGCTTGCCAAGGCCCAGCAGTCGATGGAAAGCGCCAGGTCCGCGATGCAAGACGCATACGGCAAAGCCAGGGACAAGGCGACGGTCGCGGCGGACCGGACCAAGGTGTATCTCGAGGACGCCAAGAAGTATCTCGCCGAGGCGCGCGAAAAGTTGGGCACCGTGGCCACGAAGTCTCGTGACCAGGCGGAGATCCTCTACGCCAAGTCCAAGGAGCAGTACGATGTCCTCTCCGTCAAGGCAAGGGACGTCTACGGCAAGGCCAAAACAAAGGTCGCCGAGGTCGACTTCAAACAGAAGGGCGACGAGGTGGTCGAGTACGTCAGGACCAACCCCGGCAAGGCGATCCTGATCGCTCTCGCCGTTGGCTTCGTGGTCGGATACGCCACCCGGCCGCGCGACTGATGACCGGGAGGGTGTGACCAGATGGTAGAAATAGACGCCGATGCGTTGGAGGATGCGACGGAAGACGAGTTCACTGATGATTTGAACTCGGCGCGGCGGATCGACGCCGACTCGATTCTCGACTCCCTCGTCCCGCAGTCCATCGACTGGCGGGAAACGGTTCGCCGTCACCCCTTCGGGTCCGTGGCCTGCGTCGGTCTGGTCGGATACCTGGTGGGGCGCACCAAGGGTGCTTCGATCATGACCGGCATTACGGCGGCATTGTCGGCCGGGATCATGCGGCAGCTGTCCGACGTCTTCGAGGGTGATTTCTTCGATTTCTGATTCTGGACCCCATATGGCGTTTGGCCCGAACTTCCCTCAACGCCGCGTGGTGAGACATGCGGGCTAGACCATGACCCTCGGGCGGAGCTTTTTGCTCTGGCTGCTCGGGGTCCTGGTCGTGACCCTGGTTCTGGTCAGCGCCCTGGTCCTCTGGCACGAGCAGCAGATTCTCGAAGACGAGCTCCAGTCTCGTGCCGAACTGCTGGCGCAGATCCTCGCTCTCGCCGCAGCTGACGGCGGCTCCCCCGAGTATCTGACGATCTTCTCCATGACCGACGTCCGCGCCGGAGAGGTTCGTGACCCGAATGGTCGAATCCTGTGGCGATTCGGACCGTCGCCTGATGAGATCGAAGCGCTCGACACCAGCCTGATGCGGGTTGAACGAACGGTTGCGGTCAGCCGCGGTGTGTGGGGCGAGGAGGAATCGGTCGACGTCGTGCTTCTGGTTTCGCGCGCGCGGGTGCGGGCCAACCTGGCGGCGGCGGCTGCGCGTCTCTTGGCCGGTCTCGGAATCGCACTGATTTTGGCGTTGGTGGTCGGTCTGGTCCTCGTCGGCCGGGTGGTGGCCCCTCTCAACCAGCTTGCTGAATGGGTTCGAACCTTCAACCCGGACCGGCCGGTTGCACTCTTGGAGGGTGGTCCGACGACCGAGGTCCGGGACCTCGCCCGTTCCTTCGGCGATATGGCGGAACGTCTCGCCGATCAGCGCCGCTCCCTGGTCACCAGCGAGCGCCGGTTTCGCGAGCTTTTCACCGCGTCGCCGACCCCGCTTCTCCGCCTCGACCGCGACCTCGGTCTGCGCGACGCCAACCCGGCGGCCGAACCCTACCTCGGCGGGCCGGCGGCACGCATGGCGTCGTCGTCTCTGGCCGGCTTCCTGGAAAAGCCGTCCGCGGAAGAACTGACGGCGACGCTCGCCACAGTCGGCGAGGCCGGAGAAATGGTGATTGAGGCACTTTGGAAGCTCGCGGACGGTGAGCTGGCCGAGGTCGAGCTTCGCATTGGCTGGGCGGGGGGCGACGTCAAGGAGGGTTTCCTGGTTGCCATCCACGACCTGACCGACCGCGTGCGGCGCATGGGTGAGCGCTGGCGCCGCACCTTCGATGCGATGGTCGATGGGGTGGCTCTGGTCGACCACGAAGGAGCCATCGTGCTCGCCAACCAGGCCCTCGAACCAAACGAAGAGGCGGTAGTCGGTGACCTTGCACATCGTCTCCGCGGCGACCTCCCACGGCAGTGGCGGACGGACCAGGGCGGCCGTTTGGTGGACTGCTCGCTGACCGCACCCGAGGGGTTGGAGCACGCGATCCTGGTTGTGCGGGACGTCACCGAGGCGGTCGATGCGGAAGAACGGCTGCGGGATGCGGAGAAGATGCAGGCGGTCGGGACTCTGGCCAGCGGAGTCGCTCACGACTTCAACAATCTTCTGGCCGCAATATTGCTCCACGTCCGCCTCTTGCAGCGCCAACCGGAGGCGGCGGCTGAGGCGGTGCCGGCGATCGGCGATCTCGCCGAACAGGGGACGGAGGTCGTGCGCGAGCTGCTGTTCTTCGCCCGCCGCGAGAGCTCTCCGCCCCGCACCATCGATCTTGTGGAGCTGGTTCGCCAGCAGGAGGGTGTGCTCCGCCACCTGCTGCCGGAACGCTTATCGCTGACGGTCGAGCTCGAGGATGAGGCGGTGCCCGTGGTTGCCGACCCGGTCGGGCTTCGCCGACTGCTCCTCAACCTGGTGATCAACGCGCGAGATGCGGTGGAAGAGCGCGGTGGACGAATCACTGTGCGGGTCGAGCACACTGCCGGCCGGGCGGTTCTCGAGGTCGCCGATGACGGCCCCGGAATCCCTCCAGAGGCCCGCGAACACCTCTTCGAGCCCTTCTTTACTCTCCGTCGCCAGGGTCGTGGCTCGGGCCTAGGGCTGGCGGTGGTCTACAGCATTGTCTCGGCCCACGACGGCGAGGTGGACGTGCTTTCTGCCCCAGGAGAAGGAGCTCGTTTCATCGTCCGATTGCCGTTGGCGGATGCGGCCGGTCTGGAGCCGCTGGAAGGCCGCCCCTCCGGTGTCGGGGCCGCAATTCGGGTCTTGCTGGTGGAGAGAGACGGTCGGGCCGCCGCCCGCAAGGTTGAATCGCTGGCGGAGGCCGGGCTGGAAGTCCGGCATACTCCGTCGCTTTCACATATCGCGGATCTCACCCAGGAGTGGGTGCCGACGGTCATGTTGGTGGCCGAGGACGCGGTCTCGACCACAGGGAGTGAGCTGAAACGCCTGCAGCTGCCTGTCTTGCTGCTCGGCGACGCGGAAAACGTCGATCCAGAGCGCCTCGGGCCGCGGGTGGTCCGGCTTCGCGCCGAAGCTACGCCAGAGGCGATCCTCGACGCGTTGCGTGACCTCGGGGAGTAGCTCGCCCATTCGGATGGCGCTTCGCCCTTCGACGGGCATGGTGCCACTCTTCGCATTGTTCGCCCGGAACGCGTCACCGGATTGATATGCGAGGCATTCGAACAATGCGAAGGGCACCCTAGATGTGTAGTGGGACCTGACAACTGTGTAATTGTGAACGTGGCACCCTAGTAGATGATCCGGGCGCAGAAAACACCCGAAAACCACCCTAAACTCATCTATTTGGATGAGAAAAACCACTCATTTGACCGATTGCGGAACTTGCCCTCCAGGAGGTAAATTGTACAAGAGTGGAACTATGACACACACGACGCAACGCGCCGCCGGTTCAGACGCACCATCTTGGGAGCCTCCCGTGGGCCATGCCTATTCGATTGTTGGTCACCTTGGCTCGTCGCTCCAATGGTCGGTTTCACCCTTCGCAGCTCCGTTTCACAGACCCGGTCTCAACGAGAACAAAAAGGGGGCGTCATGAAGAAAGGTCCCTTGGTTACGGGCGTCGTGGCGCTCGGGTCGACGGTTGCGTTCGCCATGGGCGTACTCAATCTGCCGCTGGATCCGGTCACCGTCACACACGGCCTATGGCCGCACGGGTCGACTGGCGGAGGTTGCGGTTCCGAGAGAGTTGTTCATGGCGATTCTGCGGAAGATCGATCGACTACGGGTCCGTCCGGGAGCTGGTCAGCGTGAAGACTGTTCTGAATGACCCCATGATCCCAAAATCCGCGGGAGAGCTACGCCATGCCGCCGGAGAAAAGAGGTGATATCCCTTGGCAGAAGTCGGAATCGCGTTTCGCTGTGTCGCAATAACACGATTTTGCGACGTTTCGGGGGTCGACATCCTCGACTGCGGGTCTCATCGTGAGAAGAAAACTCACCATGTCAGATGAAATGTATGTGTTTGGAAAGCCAAATAGGAAATGTCGGTTGAATACCATTAGCACCGAACCGGAGGTAAGTATCATGAGTGTGTCTATTCCAGAAAAAGTAAGAAGGCTGTTTCTTCTCTCAAATCTCTTTGCTCTGATGTGTTTATTTAATTCTGGGGCGT
>Ga0255045_10000077_pt1 | contig 17919 bp, 16 predicted proteins | sample BC1_12_23_MG_FD_183652 | JGI IMG/M metagenome (GOLD analysis project Ga0255045, IMG submission 183652) | Seawater microbial communities from Strait of Georgia, British Columbia, Canada - BC1_12_23 | ecosystem: Environmental > Aquatic > Marine > Strait | place: Canada: British Columbia...
ACTCGATCCGGATCTCTGACTGTCGCGCATCGTCAGACCTGATTGCGCAAGTGCGCGACGAGCTTCGCGCGGATCGCGCTGCAGCCGACGATATACTTCCACTCGATCTCCGTCCTTCAGGTGATATGCGCTTGTAACCGGGCGACCCCAAACTCCGATTTGCTTGGTTTCAAGCGCCTCATCAGCAAATCTTTCGAGGAAGCCGGACAGGGCCAATGCATCTGCGGCGGTGGCACCCGCATCAACAGATATGCTCACCATTGCCTGCTCTCCGGGCATCGCGTAAACAACCTCCACCTTGATTTTCTCAATCATCACGGCCCTTTGAGCCGTATACGTCTGCGGCCCGTTTTGTAAATGCATCCACGAGAGAGTTACACGTATCTTCGAAGAAAGCGCCGATCATCAGGTCGAGTATGCGACTATCAAACTCAAACTCGAGATCAAGCGAAACCTTGCTACCCGCATCGCCAAGCGAAAGAAACCGCCAGCCGCCGGACAGGTGCCGGAATGGGCCACCGACCAGCGCGAGATCCATGGAATCAGTCGGGTACATCGTGTTGCGCGTGCGAAAACGCTTGCTGACCTTGCCGCGATGCAGTTCAAGCGTTACTTCCACGACATTGCCTTCGCGAGAATGCACCTCGACATCGCGGCACCATGGCAGAAATAAAGGATAGGAGTCCACGTCCTCGACGAGTGCGTATATTTCCTCCGCCGAGTAGGGAATGAGTGCGCTGCGACTGATCTTACGCATAATCGCAGCATTGTCGCGCTGCCTCCAGAATCAGGAGAACTCCGGTAACAGTCCGACCGCCTTCAAGAATATAAAGAGAATTCCAATCGGTGCAACGTAGCGCGCGAGAACTCGCCAGAGCTTGTATATCGTCCCGCTGCCACCCAATTCATCCGCCGTCGAGTTACGACACAGCACCCAACCTGCGAAGACTGTGATTAGCACGCCGCCGAGCGGCAACATGATATTGATGGTCAGATGATCGAGGTTGTCGAAGATTGTCCCCTTAAGGAACTTGAACTCGGACAGGACATTGAAAGACAGCACTGTGCCGACGCCAATCGCCCAAATTAGCAGGCCAATCATGACCGCTGCTTGTGCACGGGTGCGTCTATGCTTCTCGACTAGCCATGCCACCGCCGGCTCCATCAGGCTTATCGACGAGGTCCATGCGGCGAACGACAACAAAATGAAGAATATCGTTGAGAAGAATACTCCGCCGGACATTTGACCAAACGCGAGAGGCAACGTAATGAACACAAGCCCCGGCCCATCGGCGGGATCGAGTCCATTTGCGAATACAAGTGGAAAAATCACGAGGCCGGCCAATATAGCGATAGTTGTATCGGCGATTGCGACAGCCGCAGATGACCCTGTAATGGAGGTTTCCTCCGGGAGATACGCGCCATATGCCATGACGGCACCCATCCCGATCGACAACGTGAAGAACGCCTGTCCCATGGCAGCCAGCACACTGTCCCAGGTGAGCTTGCTGAAGTCCGGCGTAAACATGAACGCGAGTCCTTCATCGAAATAGCCAGAATTAATCGAGTAACCGAGCAGTGCCAACATTAGTAGCAACAGGGCTGGGACCATGAAACGAACCGCCTGTTCGAGTCCGCGTTCAACACCGCGTGCGACAACATATATCGTCAGTCCCATGAACAAAGTGTGAAATGACCCGAGCACCGCCCAATTGCCAGTAAAGCTGTCACGGATGGCGGTAACTTCAGCTGGGCTGGCACCAGCGAATGCGCCCATGCCACTCTTGAACACGTAGGAGAGCGTCCAGCCACCGATAACACTGTAGTAGGACAGGATCAGGATGCCAGCAACAATGCCCATCCCGCCGACCCATTGCCAGTTTCGTGACTTGCCCTCTTCATCGCCGAGCAGAGCCATGGTCGCAACCGGGTTTCTGCGGCCGCGGCGCCCGAGCAAAATTTCCGACATCATCACAGGCATACCGATGATCGCGACGCACGCCAGGTACACCAGCACAAATGCGCCACCGCCGTTCTGGCCTGCCACGTAAGGAAACTTCCAGATATTGCCGAGGCCGACTGCAGAGCCTGTCACAGCCAGGACAAAGGCCATCCTGGACGACCACTGGCCGTGAAGTGACCTGCGTTTCACCGAATTGGATGCCTGACCGCTTAGCATTGTCACCCTTTCATCTGCAATGAAGCCGCGATTCTCATACAAATACCAAGAACTGACAACAGGACCCGCCGTATAATCGCGATCCCATTTACCGCGTACCCAGTCGAATTCATGAGCGGCAAAAAGTCGAAAAAGCTCGCCGGCAATGTGATTGCGGTCAATCGCAAGGCACGGCACGACTACTTTATCGAGGAAACTTTCGAGGCTGGTCTCGTACTAGAAGGTTGGGAAGTAAAGAGTCTGCGCGCCGGCAACGTGCAGCTGACTGAGAGCTATGTCTACATCCGTGGCGGTGAGGCCTGGCTGTTTGGGGCGCATTTCTCACCGCTGAAGACAATCTCGACGCACGTAAAGCCAGACCCGACAAGAAATCGGAAACTACTTCTGCACCGCCAGGAACTCGACCGCCTGATTGGAGCTGTTGAGCGCAAGGGCTTTGCCCTCATACCGCTCGACCTCCATTGGCACAAAGGCCGCGCCAAGCTCAAGATCGGCATGGCAAAGGGCAAGAAACAACATGACAAGCGCGCGGCGAACAAGGATCGCGACTGGCAGCGGCAGAAGGAACGGATTCTTAAACATTAGTTGTTAATTCAATAGCTTATATTTATTTATTAAAGTCGTTTCTTGATTGCGGCCGTCGATAATCACGTCGTGTGTGACTTGCTCCCATTGTTTTTCAGCCAGGAGTCCATAGACTATGCGGACCGGGGGTGACATGGCTTCGACGTGGGTCGCGAAACTCCGAGTGCATGCCGAGGGACAGATTACCTCGTAAATCCAGCTGTAAAACCTATAGTTGCCAACGACGACAACTACGCACTAGCTGCTTAAAAACCAGCCTAGAGCCCTCTGCCCGGATCGTGCCTGTGCGTCCGGATCACAGGGGTCACCGACACAGGACCGCGGTGAGGACTTGTTCAGGGTCTGACCCGTTAAATCCTAACTGAGCTGGCCAGAAGTCTTCCCTGCCCGTCGGGTAGCTTCCGGTAAGACTAAAGACGGAATAAGCATGTAGACCTCGGCGCGGAGGACTTGCGGACGCGAGTTCGATTCTCGCCACCTCCACCAACGCATAGCGAAGCCGCGGAAACGCGGCTTTCGTTTTTCTGCATGAATGTCGCATCGAACCGCGTAGCGACAAATCGGCAGGAGTGCCGATTTGGACGCACGAGCTTAGCGAGTGCGCCCGCAGGGCGAGGGCCATGGATGGCCCGAGTCAATTCGATTCTCGCCACCTCCACCAATAAACAAATGGGCCCCTTGCGGGGCCCTTTTTGTTTGGCGGAAAGTTCGGGTCAGAGCCCAAAGGGCTCTGACCCCTCCTATCGTCAGTCGGCTTCCAGAACCTCGCGAACGCGTGGCTCAAGTCCAGTCAAACCACCTGCCTTGCCATATGCGATCGCCGCTTCATCGTCCTCACCTTTCAGGCTCTGTCGCAAGGCAAGAAGGGCACCAACGCGGTTACCGGCACCACAATGAACCACCACCGGCCCATCAAAACCGGCCAGATACTCGTCAAGTCTGGCCGCGTTCTCGAAGTTAACCGCGGTAGCACCTGCGATAGGCAGCAATACATACTCCATGCCCGCCGCTTCGACCACTGTTGCTTCATCAATGCCACGCTCCTCTTCTGCTGTTCTGAGGTCTATGACCGCAACATATCCCGAATCAGCAAATATTTTCAGAGCCGCCTCATCCGGTTGGCCGGTTGAAGTTACGCCATCAACCGGTGTTACCTTTCCAGCAGCAAGAACGTCGTCAATAGCAACCTTCATGCTCGACGACATTTCTTCTCCATTCGCAGCGAGCGCAAACAGAATCAGAGACAAAATCTTGATAATCTTCATGGCGACCTGACCTTCAGTTAATCTTTCAGCGTTACCGAGCTGTCAATTTCTACACCGCGCGCGGTAAATCGAACATCGACAGTCATTCGATCATAAATGTCTGCGATCGCCTGCATCATTTCGTTCGTCGCTGCCTGCATTTCAGGTGACAGTTCGCTTTCCTGATCCTTATTCCCGGCGGCAATCGCTTCACCTAGGAATCCGTAATAGCGCGCAGCATCCATGCTGAAACTCAGGAGCGGTGCCGGATCTGCCGCGTCAGCGGACAGCATGCTCTGGACCTGATCCTCCGCATCTTCGCCGACTGAAATTGCAACCGCATCGTCCACCAAAGCAGCAAACGCCGCAAGACCCATCGCTTGCATTTGCGGCATGTCGACAACTACCGGTACACCGTCCGGCTGCAGATTCATTCCGGCAAGATCCGGGCTAAACATCGTACCAAGCGATACGAGGGCCTGTGCATTGTCCATAGCCAGCAGAAAACCACCATCCACAGAAGTCGGTGGCGTTTGCGTCGCGATATCGAGTCCCTCGATCTCATCTATGACCGCAAGGAATCCTCTGAAATCATAAATCATCGGTGGTACTGGCTGGTTGAGCGCCTCTCGACCATCGGCGACACCGGCTTGTAAGTCGGCCAAATGCTCGCATTCAAAAGGTTCTGCTTCCATCGCATCCAATCTGGCTTCAAAAAATTCCCGCGCCGCCTTTACATCAATGCTCATGCCGAACGACATGAGACCACCCTGGTCCCCGCCAAGCCCCGGCACAGCAGCCGACAGGGATTGCAGCCCTGCTGCGATATCGTCACGAAATTCGATAACAACGATCGAACCGAGACTGTCGACATTGATATCGGTATAGCCCAGGACTATCCGAGGCGCGACACCGGCGATAGATCGAATCTCGGCGCGACACACGTCTGAAAGTTCGGGGCGGCCATGCGGCATCAATGCGAGTAAATCTGCGTCAAGTCCCGTGGCATCGCTTACGAATCGGTCGACGAGCAATGTCGTGTCAAAAAAACCGACGTAATGGTCGGTAAACCCATACTCGCTGGCTATTTCCTGAAGAACACCGGACTCGGCGATGCTTGTTTCAGGCAAAGTCAGGCCAAGCGCCTCGCCTGTTTGCGCATCGTCAAAACTCGCCGGAACCAGGGTCAATACCGCCTGGTTGTCCATCACGGCAATTACCAGCCTGATCTTTTTAGCATCGAAATAACGGTACGAATCATCGCCTATTTTCGCGACTGAAAGCCGGTGTCCGACTTTATCCTCAAGACGGGATATCGCATCGTCAAATAAGGCGCCGTCCGACAATTCAAAGCGCACGACCGGCAGCAGCCCATTGCCGTAGATAGCGCCGGTTGAATCGCGGCCCATACCTGCCTCACGCATTCCTTCAACCGACAACAAGGTCATTAGCTCCTCGACGAGTGCATTCATTTCCCGCATTTCTTCGCCGTTGCGCTCTTCATCGGAGAGTTCCGCCTGCTTGGCTATGATTACTTCCCGCAGCATGACCTGGTAAGACTGCAGGACTCGCTCGATTTTTGGCTCGAGCTTATCCATAAGTTCATCGGGCAACGGCGCCACATTTGCAAAAACATACGGCGTGTCGGCCGGAATATATTGCAAAATCGTGTCGTTGGAACTGAGAACAGTGCCCTTGGCGCCCTCATCTTCTGACTTGTCACAAGCGACAAACAAGAAGGAACTGGCAAGGATGGAAAGAATTACTTTGGTCTTAGTTGACTTGAACATTGAGCGGCTTCCTTACAGATAACAGTTACAAAGCTCCAAAACGGAACCCTGGTTTCCAAAATCTGGCGAGTAAAGTAGCGAATTGCGACGGTCTGATTGTAATTAATCGATCGGGTCGACTGCCGTCATGCGTGAAGTATACGCTTTACGCGTCTTACTGCACAATCTTACACTGCGCCTACAGATGGAGGCACAGTGGCTATGCTGGTGCGAGATCTTTGATCGTTAGTGACCGTCAGGCGTCGAATGCACAGCAGGATCAAATTTCTCACCTGCCTCAATGCGGATGGCCAGACGATTTCTTGGGGAGGCCACTGGACAGGTTGCAAAATCATTGAACGCACAAGGCGGGTTATACGCTTTGTTAAAATCGAGGACCGTCTTGCCGTCTTTGCCGGGCACGGCCGAATATACGAAGCGCCCGGCCGGGTATGTTTCGTGGCCGGTCGTGGCGTCTCCGAATACATAGAACAGGCTGTCGCCTGACGCATAAGCTTCAAGTTCGTGAACCGTGCCGTTTATCTCGAAAGCAACGAGCCCAGGTGACTCCGGACGGTATCCGAGACCCTCAATTACCGTATCTACCTCCACGACCCTGGGCTCATCGTAACGGCGCAACGTGGCAGTCAGACGCAGCGTCGGATCGATGGGGAAATATTCGAGCGGCGGAAATGTGTCGATGCCGGGATGCTCGAAATCTCGCAATCTGAGCGCAAATCGCTCATCGCGCTTGATCACGGTCCACGCCAATGTCCCATGTGTCAGCGTTACCGGGCTATCCGTCGTATCGTCCGAGATTAGAATTGATGTGACCTGGTCTTCTCCATGGCGTACGTCCGCATCGGGATCGACTATGAGCACGACGCCCGCCGGCGAAGTCTGTAACTCGCCGATGTATGGTGCAGACATTGCTGGAAAAACAAGATCATTGTCAGGTGCCGAACCAATACTGCTACTGCCTTCGTTCAACCAGAATAATCCGACCAGACTGAGATAGCCGTAAGGAGCTTTCAGTCGCTCGAGTCGATCTGCTCTCCACTGAAGTACTTCAGCTCTGTAGGCTTCGGCGTCAATCCCGACATCTGTTGTGTCGCAAGCTGTGAGCATGCAGACGATCAACGCGACCACCCATTTTTCTGCTCTAATGTTCATTGGCGCGCATACTAGTACGTTCACTTTATGACGATAACCTCGGAAAATACTGCCCTCGCTTATGCCAACCTGCAACCGGAGCATATTCTCGAGGCTCTCGAAGGCTTGTCATTTCGATGTGACGGACGCTTTCTTGCGCTGAACAGCTATGAGAACCGGGTTTACCAGGTCGGTATCGAGGACAGTGCTCCGATAGTTGCGAAGTTCTACCGTCCTGGCCGGTGGAGCGATGACGCGATCTTTGAGGAGCACAGCTTCTCTAAGGAACTAAGCGATGCCGAGTTGCCAGTAGTGTCGCCGCTACGCCTGGGGGAGCAGACGCTGCACCACTCAGGGCCATTCCGATTCTCTGTCTACCGGTGCCATGGTGGACGGGCACCGGACCTCGATAATCTCGATCTGTTGCGTCAGCTTGGCCGCCTTGTGGGGCGAATACACCTGATCGGGGAGACGCTGGAGTTCAGGCACCGGCCTGCCGTCGATAAAGACAGTTATGGCGTGTCGTCTTACGAGTACTTGCTTGACCATGATTTCGTCCCTTCTGAATTGCACCCTGCATACGAAAGCACGTCTGACATGGTCTTCGACGGAATTGACGGTTGCTTTGAGCGGGCCGGCGCGGTTCTTCAGTTTCGGCTGCATGCCGACTTTCATCCGGGGAATGTGCTCATCGCCGGAGAGCAATTGCACATTGTGGATCTGGACGACACAAGAAGCGGTCCGGCGGTTCAGGACCTGTGGATGTTCCTGTCCGGAGATCAGGATGAACAGGCGCCACAGCTTGATGCCCTGTTATCAGGCTACGCAGAGTTTCGCCACTTCAATGCCCGTGAGCTGCACCTGGTTGAAGCACTGAGGAGTTTGCGGATCATGCATTATGCCGCGTGGATCGCTCGCCGTTGGGAAGATCCAGCCTTCAAGATCGCGTTCCCATGGTTCGATTCACTGCGCTATTGGGACGAACATGTACTTGCGTTGCGTGAGCAGGTCGCATTGATGCAGGAACCACCGCTCGAGTGGCGTCCCGACTGAGCAGCAGCGCGCCCAGGGGCTCATGAGGAACATGTTGAAATACAAGTATTTTCGGGTGGGCCATCGATTTGCGAAGCTAATGAAATAAATTCTGAAATGAACGGTCTATATACCTGTAAACCCAATTAACGTGAAACTCATAACATCATTGATTCTCGGGACTTGCCACTCTACAGTTGATCTGAGCCAAATTTGGCGATCGCCGGTGGAACTCTGGCGCTTAAGCGTGCTCTGATATAGGGGCCGTACGACCGAAAATTACTTCTGGACACGTCTATTTGAAAGCTATGTATCGCACAGCATTACGGGGGTTGTTGCTTGCCGGGCTAATATCCGGTTGTGGTTCCAATGTAACGCTTGACACTCCGACGATTCCGACACCGCTTCTCGAGCAGATTTCGATGTCGGTCGGGCTGCGCATGCCAGAGAATTTCGAACACTTCCTTCACGAGGAAAAGGTGTATGGCCGTGAGCAATGGTCCATTGATCTCGGTCGGTCCAATGCCGCCCTTTTTGAACAGCTGTTCAGATTCATGTTCACGAACGTCAAGGTCCTCGGCCCCGATGACGACCCACAATTACTGCCACTTGATGCGCTTATTGAACCAAGTATCGATGAATTTGAGTTTTCCACTCCCGAACAAAGCAGCACCGACGCTTTCGCTGTCTGGATTCGTTATCGCTTAAAGGTCTACGACCGTGAAGGCAATTTGGTTTCCAATTGGCCGGTCAGTGCATATGGCAAGAGCCTGACGACGACGATGGGTAGTTCCGCGGCCTTGCAGCGAGCCGCGACACTTGCGATGCGGGATGCCGCAGCGTTGATGATCATGAAATTCGACAATGTAACGCGCATCAGCTCAATGGCCGGCAGTTCATCAGTCGAACTCGCGCCTGCGGCCGAAACAGAAACTGGCGAGACTGATAGTATCGAGGTGCAAACAACGGCCCTCGAGGGAAGTGATGATGAGGCAGGCTAAACGACTTTTCAAAATGGCGGCTCTCGCATTGATGACCTGGTCATCGACTGCTTGTGTGACATCCACGGTCCAGGATGCACGCACCGGAAGCACCGGCATTGCCGAAGGCGAGTCCGTTGTGATCATGGCCAAGAGTTACCACCTTGGAAATGAGACGGAGATGAAATACATCCGCTGCATCGAAAGTAATCTTGCCAGCGGCAAGAACGGATTAAATGTCATCCCGCACGGTGTATTTGTTGATTCGCTGTTTCCCTGGTTCGAACCGCGAACGGCGCCTGCCGAGACCAAGAACCTGGCGAAATTAATGGACCGTCCAGGGGTCGCTGACAGAATTGCAGAGCAAGGTATTCGCTACATCATCTGGCTTGATGGTGATACCGAGAAGGTAGCCGGCGGCGGCAGTTTGTCGTGTGCAGCAGGCCCGGGCGGCGGTGGCTGCTTTGGTTTTGCATGGTGGCAGAAAGATGCCGACTACGACGCATCAGTCTGGGACCTGCAAGGACTCGAATCGGCCGGGACAGTTTCGACAGATGTGAGCGGCACATCATTTATGCCAGCCCTGGTTATACCGCTACCGTTAATTGCGCGCACTCAATCCAAGGCCTGCAAAACGCTAGCCGATCAACTACACAGCTTTATCGTGCAGGACGAAACAGTGTAGGTCCCAATAGCAGTTTCTCGGTTACCGTGGGCGACCCGCGCGGATGAATGCCTTGCGGTAATAATCGGAGCCAAGACTCTCTATAGATACGGTCTTCCCTGATGATGGTGCATGCACAAAGCGCCCATTTCCCAGATACATCCCCACGTGCGACATTTTTCCGGAGATGCTGAAGAAAAGCAGATCTCCGACACGCAAGTCGCCATTCTGAATTGGTGCCAACTCTGCCCAAAGAGCCGCTGTTGTTCGCGGCACGGATTTCCCGGCATTCGCGTAGGAATAATGAACAAGACCGCTGCAATCAAATCCACTTGGCGTGCTGCCACCGTAACGGTAAGGCACGCCGACCTGTTGTAACGCCACCGCAGCTGCACGTTCACCTACAACCGTGCCGCCGCTCGGCATGACAACGGACCCGGTCTGAGGCTGCGACGAATGCGGTGCCGTCTGATTCGACGAGCATGCAGCCGCCCCCGATGTGACAATCGCTATTACAACAACACTGCGAACTATGCTGGCTGGCTGAGATATCATAGTGCCCGCGCTGAATTGCTAAAGAGCAACAAGAATACCAATCGGACCCGGAAGACCGTATGAACTGCTTCTCAAGTTTGAGCCCACACGATAGCCGCGACAGCCCTACGTCCGGCGGCACAAAGTGCAGGTGCGTATTCTTGCTCTGCCTGATCTGCTGTACCGCCTGCGGCGCACCAGCGTCAGAATCACGGGCGCCATCTGACCCGCTGGTCTACCGCATCGATTATGTTGTCCGCCCGAACCGGACAGATGGCACGGTTGAAGTGACCCTCAATCTGTTGCAGAGCAGAAACTTGCTGCGTGAAGTCACGATGCGACCCGACAACCGGTCATCAGACTTTAGGGCCGACGGCGACCTCGATATCACAGACCGCGTGGTGCGCTGGAAACCGCCGGCAGCGGGCGGGACGATAAGTTGGCATGTTGACGTTGAACACCGCAGAGACGATAGCGGCTACGACGCTTGGCTGGGCATGGATTGGGGGCTCTTTCGAGCTGAAGACATCATTCCGCGGGCGGCAACGCGCACGCTCAAAGGTGCACGCAGTGAAAGCTGGCTTGTGTTCAGCTTGCCTCACGGGTGGTCTGCCGTTACGCAGTATTTCAGCAAAAGCGGACCAATCCGCATTGACAATCGGCAGCGGCGCTTCGATCAACCATCCGGATGGATAGTGCTTGGAAATCTGGGCGTCAGGCGAGAAAAGATTGCTGGCATGCGAGTTGCTGTCGCCGGGCCCGTTGATCATTCCGTTCGCCGCCTCGACACTTTGGCCCTGCTCAACTGGACACTGCCCGAACTTGCACGGTTGCTGCCGGAACTCCCGCGCCGACTGACAGTTGTAAGTGCGGGAGAACCAATGTGGCGCGGCGGACTGTCGGCGCCGCGATCCCTCTATTTACACACCGATCGGCCTCTGATCAGCGAGAACGCGACGAGCACGCTGCTGCATGAAGTCATGCACCTGTCTTTGGATTTGTCTGCTGATGATGGCCTTGACTGGATTATTGAAGGCCTGGCCGAGTATTACAGCCTGGAGTTACTAAATCGAAGCGGTACCATTTCAGCTTCCCGATATGCGCTCGCGCAAGCTGATCTGGCCCACTGGGCTGCGAGCGCGACGACACTCTGTCGACAGTCATCGACTGGCGCGACAACGGCCCTCGCGGTCGGCGTTTTGTCCGCACTTGATCAGGAAATTCGTGATCGTTCGGACGGAAACGCAAGCCTCGATGACGTCGTCAGGGAACTCACCGCTCTTGGCAAGCGTATTGATCTCGTCGAACTAGCCGAAATCGCCGAGCGATTCGTTGGCGCCAAACCGGACGCACTGCACATCGACAAGCTGCCCGGCTGTCGTAATATCGCCACTGACAACCTGGCAACCTAAGCCCATCGATGGACCGACGAAACGACCTTGAAGTCATTCTTCGCTCGCGAACCCCAATCATCATTATTGAGACCCGGGACGAAGCGCGCATGCTGGACATGCTTCAATCCATCGCAGTTGGCAGCATTGGCGATAGCTACATGCCACTCTTTCGCTGGACTGTTACGGACGGTCTGCAACGAATTGATATCGCGCTTGAGCCACAGCCTCTGAATTCAGATCCCAGCGAAGTTCTCAAGCATATCCGGGCTGTACAAAAGCCCGGTATCTACGTGCTACTGGACTTTCATCCTTTCCTTGAGGACCCGTTACATGTTCGGCTAATCAAGGACATCTGCATTCGATATGGAACGGTGCCGCGACAAATTGTATTGATCAGCCATACGGTGAAACTTCCTGGCGAACTCGAGTCATTCAGCGCGCATTTCGACATGGCGCTACCGACGGAAGACGAACGGCGCCAGATCATTCAGCGTGTCGCCGATGAATGGACGACCGAACATCCAGGCTCGAGAGTTCAGGCGGATTCCAAAGCCTACGAATTACTGATTCGAAATCTCTCGGGATTGACTTACAAGGATACGGAGCAACTCGCACGCAACGCGATCTTCGTCGACGGTGCGATCACAAAGAGTGATTTACCAGGCGTTATGCAAGCCAAGTACGAGCTCCTGAATCGTGGTGGCGCTTTGCGGTTCGAGTATGACACCGCTCAATTCATCGAAGTTGGCGGACTGAGGAGACTCAAAGACTGGCTATCCCAGCGCAAGTCCGTTTTTCGCGGCGACGACAGCGCCGCGCACCTCGATTCGCCAAAAGGCATCTTGCTCCTGGGTATTCAGGGCTGCGGCAAGAGCCTGGCTGCAAAGGCAACGGCTGGCATTTTTGGCGTACCTTTACTGCGTCTCGACTTTGGTGCGATTTACGATAAGTACCATGGCGAGACCGAGCGCAAACTCCGGGAATCACTTCAGACTGCGGATGTAATGTCTCCATGCGTCTTGTGGATCGACGAAATCGAGAAAGGCATCGCGGGTCGCGGAGGCGAAAGCGGGACGACGCAGCGAGTTCTTGGGACATTCCTGACCTGGATGGCTGAAAAGAAGAACCACGTCTTTGTTGTTGCAACAGCGAACGATATCAGTGCACTCCCACCTGAACTCGTCCGAAAAGGCCGTTTTGATGAAATATTTTTCGTTGGCCTTCCCGATAAGAAGATCCGCGCATCAATTCTGGCGATCCATCTAACCAGTCGTGAACAACGTCTTAGCGATTTCAACATCGAATTGCTCGCCAATGCGATGCATGATTTTTCCGGCGCGGAAATCGAACAAGCGGTTGTCGCCGCGTTTTACGCCGCCCATGCACAAAAAGAAACCCTGGCAACTGACCACATACTGAATGAAATCAAACAGACAAAGCCCTTGTCGATTGTGATGCAAGAGCAAATTCATGCTTTGAAATCATGGGCGGACGGCAGAACCGTGCCCTGCGACTAGTCGTCGATATTGAATTTAACGTAACGCGTCTGACCGTTTTGCTGCCGTTCCATGACCCGGAACCCGTGCTAAAATGGCTGGATGGCTAATGATAAGAAAAACACTAATAAATTAGTCACAGATGATGACCCGACCGCGGAAGTCGAAGTTCTTAACTCAAAGCATGTGACTCCGATTCGCGAAGAACAGAATCTGTCGGAATCTGCTGCCGATACATATGACTATATCCACGCGAACGACGCCGATCGTAATGTTGAGATTGATGAGCTCAAATCTGATCTCCAGAAACGGTCCGAAACGATTAACCAGCTGCAGTACGACAACGAGCAGTTGCGCGCGCAACTGAAACGTGTCGAGTCCTACGCTGACTCACTCCGGCAACTGTTACACGATCGGACGATCGTAAGAGACCAGGCTGAGGATACACGCGAGTTTCTTGAAAGCAATCTGAAGCGGGTATCCGAACTGTCCGAGGAGCTTAGAGCTGAACTGGCAGAAGAAAAAACTGCCACTGGTGAATTGGGCAAGAAACTCGACCGACAGCGTGATGCTCATGCCGAGGAGATTCGAACTATCCGCTTCGAACTCGGAGAATCACAGGAAACGATTACGCGTCATGAGGTGTTGACCGAGCAGTTAGCTTCCGATCTCGTCGATACGCGCGGCTTTCGCAATGAACTCGAGCATATGCTCAGCAAGTCAGAAGAGCAGTTTAATGCGCGTATTGAGCGCCTTGAGAAAGAGAAACACCGACTGCTGCAGGAAGCCGGCGAGCATGAAGAAAAGCTCGCTACCAAGAGTGAAGCCATTAATTGCCTGCTCGCGGAACTAGCCAAGAAGTCCCAGCATATTGACTCGATCGGAGAGATCAACGATGTCATCCATGAGGTTGATGATCGGATATCCGAACGTATTGATGGGCGATCAAAACAGGAACATGATCGCGTCACACGTGTCCTGATAGGCTCTGTGGGCGGCCGGGAATTACGATTCCCGCTATTCAAGGACCGCCTGACGATCGGGCGAACGGGACAAAACGACATTCAGCTCAACGCGTCCTACGTAAGCCGCCGCCATGCTGCCATCGTGACGGAACATGAAGCTACCCGGGTCATCGACTGGGGCAGCAAGAATGGCGTGTTCGTCAACTCCGAGCGAATCACCGAGCATTTCCTGCGAAACGGTGACACGGTGACAATCGGTACAGCCGACTTCCGCTACGAGGAACGACCCAAGAGGGGCGCCTGATTCAACGCGACCATTTTCCCGGATTGTGAGTGCAATCACGGACTTTTGCGGGCGTGCAATTTACTGTGGTTGTTGAATCGCATGGAGCGCGAAACGGCAATTATGTTAACGAACACGGCAGGAAAGCCTGGTCTCCTCACTGAAACCCAACAGCTTACTCGCGATGCGGGCAGGCTGATGTCCCGCAAAGTCTGGTTGTCGAAGGCCCTCTACAATGCACTCCCCTATTTTTACATGATCGCCGGCGTTGCCGCATTTCTCGCGACCTTGTACATCAGTCATTGGCTCTGGCTATTACCGCACTACCTTCTATTCGCCGCTGCTTGTATTCATATGGGCATATTCGTGCAACGACGCCGCAGTCGCCGCTAGCCCGGATATCTCGTCTTTGGCGCGTAAGCTCGGTTAAGGACTTGATCTTTCACAAGACGTAAGCAAGGATATCTGTCCCTTCGACGCCGGACGACAGCAAACTTGAGTCAATATCCGCTTAGGCGAATCGCACTCAGAGAGTCAGCACTCTTGCTCGGGTTACTATTTCTCGGATTCATTCTGGTGCCAATCGCGATTTACCTGGTGGGCCCGGGTGTACTCGGGGAATTCGGTGGCCATGGTTACGCCGATTTCTTCGGCAGCCTGAGCGCAAGAATTCGGTCCGGAGATGCTACCGCGTGGCTTTTTTTGCTATCACCCTATTTGGCCTGGCAAACCCTTCGTCTGACTTTGTTCGCACGGCGAGCAATGGACGAGCCTGACCATGGCTGAATCCGGCCTCATGTCGAATCCATGAAAACTGTGACCCTGATCACATTTCTTCCATAATAACCATGCACTTATGACGTTTGTGTAGAAATTATGTTAATAATGTTACATCACCGCCGGAGGTAAGCTCTATAGTTGCCATTTAATCTACACTGCGGCAACAGGTGCACGAGCAGCAATAATGAAGCATTTCGCTAACTGGCTGACCGGCAAGAAATCGCCAAAGACGGCTTCTCCGGACCCGAAACTCAGCAGGACGGGCGCGCACCTTCGCCAGACGGGTTCTCACCTTCGTCACACAGGCGGTCATACGGTAACGCCGGCCGCAAAACCCAAACAGGCGGTGCCCAAATCTCAACCCGAATACGTCGATCTTGATCCACATGTTGAAGGCCGAATCGACGACAGTGGTCCGGGGAAAAATGTACTGATTCGCAGCGAGTATGTACGTGAAGATACCGGTACGCATGAAACTCTGACAATCCTTGACCATTCGATCATCGACCTTGAAGATGACGGTATCGATCCCTACAACACCGGTTCGTTCGATACCTCGAAAATTTGGGACAAGGGACGTAAGTAAGTCAACAGCCTCCTGCGGTAAACTTCAGAAATTCCAATTAACGCTTCACGGGAGCCGAGATGAGCTTGCGCGTATCATTTGAAATCGGTGCCAACGATCTCGAGCATTTTCGCCTGATAATGCGAGAGGCGCGCAAGACCGTCACACAAATGGCGCCAGAGGATATCGTGGCTGGTGCGGAAGAACTCCTGCAAATCGTCACTGCCACGGGCATGCCAGGATTTATTCAGGAGAGAATTCAGAAACTGCGCCTCATGATTCGCATGCTGACCGATATCGAGTGGCGACTACCGCACCAGGACGCGACCCGGGTTTTGAATGCCCTCGCCTATTTCACGGAACCCGACGACCTGATTCCGGATCACATTCCGGGACTCGGTTTTCTGGACGATGCCATAATGGTTGAACTGGTTGTACGGGAACTCAAGCACGAAATTGAGGCTTACCAGGACTTCTGTGATTTTCGTGAACAATCAAGAGCGGACCGTGGCCACAGCGCCGCGATTAGTCGAGAGGACTGGCTCACCGCACGTCGCGACAAGTTACAGTCTCGCATGCGCCGAAGGCGTGCAAAGGGGGGCCAGACGCGCGATGGAGAATCAGAGTTTCGCTTGTTTGACTAGGGCAAAAAATAGTAACTGCTCGCGGCAACACCCATCCACATCAATAATTGTGCGAACCAGCGAGTTCGATGATTAATCAGCAAGGCATAGAAACTCCCGGCCGATATGATGGTCATACCGAAGGAATGGTCTCATGTGGTATTTTCCGAAGTGGACTATTTAATACAGTAAGAAACGGCCCGTATTTATGCGAAATTCGCCCTTGATCGAAGCGCGTGGTACATCTAGCCTAGCCCGAAGGCTGCTCAAATAGATAATTTTGCCGATATTGGAGAGAGATATTGAAAGCACTTGAGACCCATCGTACCGCCTGGCTCGCTGGCCTGATGCTTGGTTTCCTTACAGCACCAGTCATAGCAAGTACCGAGGCAGTAGTATCCGATGAGCCTTTGATGCCCGAGTTGCGGCACGAGAATATCGGCGAACTCGTCGCTCAGTTCGTTCAAAAGTCACACTACCTGCATGTCGCGGTAAACGACGATTTGTCCTCGCGCGTAATGGACAGATATATCGATGCTCTGGATCGTAACCGCATGTATCTGCTCGAAAGTGATATCGAGTATTTCGAGAAATTCCGTCATCAGCTTGATGACGTAGTCCGAAGCCAGCCGCTCGATCCGGTTTTTGATCTGTTCTCGATATATCGCTCGAGAGTACGAGAGAGATTTGAATTCGCCCTGACGCTGCTTGAGATCGAGCCTGATTTTTCAATCGATGAAATCTACCAGTTCGATCGCTCGGAGTTTCCATGGGCCACGACAGCTGCGGAGCTCGATGAGATTTGGCGCAGACGGGTTAAGAACGACGCCTTGAACCTCGCACTGACCGACAAACCCTGGGAAGAGTCCCGTGAGGTGCTGAGCAAGCGCTACACGCGATATCTCAAGCGCATGGATCAGGTGACAAACGACGATGTGTTCGAGACATTCATGAATGCGTTCGCACACACACTGGACCCACACTCAAGCTACATGTCCCCGAGAAACTCCGAGGAATATCGAATCGCGATGAGCCTGTCCTATTTCGGCATTGGCGCATCGCTGCAGACTGAAGAGGACTACGTTCATATCGTCAGTATCATTCCGGGCGGCCCGGCTTCAGTAGATGGGTCCTTAGGCCCTGAAGACAAGATCATCGGCGTTGCGCAAGGCGGCGACGGCACCATGGTCGATGTCATCGGCTGGCGACTCGACGATGTTGTTGACCTGATACGTGGCCCCGCCGACACAATCGTACGGCTGCATATCATTCCCGCCGGCGCCCTGCCCGGCAACAGCGACAAGGAAATCAGTTTGACACGCGGTCAGGTGCGACTCGAAGAACAGGCTGCCAAGAGCGAGGTTGTGACGATTCCCCGAGACGGCAGAGATTGGTCTATTGGCGTGATCGAGGTGCCGAGCTTCTATCGCGATTATCGCGCACTGAGCGACGGTGACAAGAACTACACGAGCACGACCAAAGATGTGAAACGCCTGATTGCTGAGCTTGAAGAGCAAGGCATTGATGGACTGATCATCGATTTGCGAGACAATGGTGGCGGCCACCTTACCGAAGCAACAGCTCTTTCCGGGTTGTTTATCGACAACGGGCCGGTTGTGCAGTTGCGCAATTCGAATGGACGCATCAGTCGTCTCGACGATCCCGATCCAGTTG
>Ga0255045_10000079_pt1 | contig 17738 bp, 6 predicted proteins | sample BC1_12_23_MG_FD_183652 | JGI IMG/M metagenome (GOLD analysis project Ga0255045, IMG submission 183652) | Seawater microbial communities from Strait of Georgia, British Columbia, Canada - BC1_12_23 | ecosystem: Environmental > Aquatic > Marine > Strait | place: Canada: British Columbia...
TGCAAAAGCTGCACCTGCTTTCGCTATATTATTATCACCCCAGTTTATAAAGTTTACCGCAGAGATGGTCTGTAATAACGCGGAACGTGTATTAAGGAACATTACAGCACCAACAGAGTTGTTTAACCAATCTAGTATGGCGTCTGTGGTTCTATTGCCTCCTGGTGGTCTGTTACTACCTGACTTCATTCTACGAAGAGAATCTTCCATAGCTTCACGCCATCTAGTTCCGTACGCAGCCTCCATTTTATTCATGTTATCTTCAGAGAATATAATGTCTACGTTCTCTCTCCACTCTTGCTGGTACTCAGCTCGGTTAACTTTGTTAATATCATTTATGATATCACTAGTGATATTACCACCTAACCAGTCTTTACCTGGTTTTGGATAAGGTTTACCTTTTTGTATGACTATTAGCTCGTTAGCAAAGGTTTTTAATTCATCATTACTTTCTATAAAGTCATTTAATTCTTGAATATCTCTTTTAGACAAGCCTGGAATTTCCATGCCTTGAGTTGTCCAGATAGCCACACGTACTGCGTGAGAATATGTAAATCCTCCAATACCTGTCGGCACACTTAAGCTTGTGGGTAGAGTTTTTAATTGTGTTTTTAAAGCTTTAAAATCATTTGCTGCAGATATCTTAGCTTGCGTTACAGCTGACTCAGCTCTATCGTAAGGATCTAATAAGTTAGCTTTTAGAAATGCCATTTGAGCATCACCTTTCTTACCTTTACCTAGCATTTTATATAATAACCCTGTAAAATCTTCAGCAGAAGGTGGAATAAAGAAATTAAACTTACCTTTGTTAGCGCCAACTGTTTTAGCTCTAGCTGCAGAGTATTTTTTGTAAGTTTCAATACCAGATGAATCCTCGATCATATCGTTAACGATAGTATTAAAAGTCTCTCCTTTACTAGCTTTTGCTAATTGAACTTTAGACTTAACATCGATTTGACTAAGCACGTCTTTAACTGCTTTGACGTTTCCTGTATGATCGTCAGCAAAGTAAAAGTCATTATAACCTTCAGCTGCTTTACCCATAACCCACCCAGCTTTAGCCTGTGGAGTACCGTCGCCTAATCCAGTGATATTAGCAAGTGGAATATCTAATCCCATACTAGCTAAAAATTCTTTAATTGGTCCAGCCGCATTAGCAGGTCTTGCTGTTAAAACAAATACATCTTTAGTTCCACGCTTGTCTGCTATGATTTTAGCTACATCTAACAATGGCCCTTTACTTCCTTGCATTACTTTACTGAACTCAGAGAAATCCCATTTAGCTCCTTCAGCCTCCATGTTACCTGCTTCTTTAGCAAATGTAGCAGCGTCAATAGCTCCAGTAGTTCCATCAGGCATTGTGTATAATACATTGCTTTTAGTTCTAGCCAATGTGTCATCAAAATCAAACACTCTAATTTTCTTAACAGGCTGATCTAGTTTTCTAGCATTGTTTAAAGATTTATCGGTTTTAATTAAAGCATTTATTAACGTCTGAGTAGTTACTGGTTTGTCATAAGCTATAGCTTTAGGGACTAAATCACTATCTAATTTGTTGCCTTTAGATCTATATACTTTCATTTTAGCATCAACCTTAACACCTGTTGAAGTAATATTATGCACGTCGTAAACAGACTTGCCTTTCGCTAATATTAAATCACTAGGGTTTATACCACCACCATTTAAACCTACGTTTATATTAAAATATCTGGCCCAAATATTGTCTGTTATTTTCCAACCTTCAGGAGTTTGCTCTACGTAATCAAATTTTTCTCCGTTAAGTTTTTTACCTTTTAGCTTCTTATCATTGGTCACAGACAAAGGACCTTGAAAATAATTGTTTTTTATGTTTTTAAAGTTCTCTCCAACACTGCCTTCTAAAGCTTGCATAAATAAATATTTACCAACAATAGTAGCGGGTAAAGTGTGTTCTAAAGTGTTTCCGCTAGAACCAGTTTTCATGTAACCTTCTTGGTAAAACCTAAAAGGAGCTGATGATCTCAAGAAATGACCCTGTCCAGAAGAACTAGAAGATAGTAAAGCCCCAACAAAAGCAACGCCTTCAAAGTTCATGGTGCCATCTTCATTACGCATTACCTTGTCTTGGAACATTTTAAAAAGCTTACCCAGCTCGTTTATAGAATTGTCTTGTCTTTTTACGAATTCAGGGTCATTTAATGCTTTATCAAGTCTCAGCTTTTCGCTGTATACACCCTCATAAGTAAGCATGTTTTTCATGGCGGGGAAATCACTATCTTTAGCAAAAATGTTACTGCCATTTTCTTTTCTAGTTTTAGCAATCCATTTGTTAGCTTCTATAACATTCTTAAAAGGTAAATTACCAGTATACTCTCTTAAATCACCCAAAGCGTCGTCTTTAGATACTATAGTTTTTATTTCAACCCCTTGCTCTTTAAACTCTTTTAACTGTGCTTTAGTGAAAGCGTTTTCTGTGCTAAAAGCTAGTTTTCTCCAAAACATAGGAGGAAGTACTTTAGTTAGACCACTATCAATAGCAAAATTTAAAAACCTTTCTCTACCGTCTTCGGTTTTCATGTTTATTCTATCCACACCAGTTCCTTCTAACAATGAGTTAAGTGTTTTAGTGTAATTAATGTTAAATTCTGAAAAATCTGGAGTAGACTTACTATCTAAGCCTGCTTCAATAAACACGTTTTTTCTATTATTACTAAACTTTTCACCTTTACTAGCCATAGCTTTATTCTTGCCGGCTGCAACATCTTGCTTAACTTCTAAACTTAGATCAGTATCAGATCTTACAATTTCATTTGTAACTAATTTACCGTACAAACTAGCAATACCTTTTAAAGCTTGAGCCTGTGGTGATCTAGCGTCAAATCCTTCAGCTTTTTTACCTTCAACAATACCAAATGCTTCTAAGAAATCAGCTTTACTAATTCCCTTGTTTAATTTAAACGGAGCAAGTCCAGCTCCTTTGCCCAACCTAGCTTGTTTAGTATAAAAAGCATTAAGTAATCCTTTTGGCACACCAGTGGATGTACCTAAGAGCTTCTCTGTCGCAGCTTCTACTACCGCGCCTTCTGGTAATATCTTTAATAATTTATCTGCGTTCTTGTTGACAAACTGCTGAATAGCAGTTGCATCACCTTTTGATAGGTTAGCTGTAGCTACTGTAAGTTTTTTAACCGGTATGCCAATTTCTTCTGCAATAATTTCAGGAGCTAAGTCACCTAGTTTTTTAAACGTTAGATTTTTAGGATCGATGCCTTCAATCTTTTCTTGTACTTGTTCTTTGATCTTACCTACAGCATCGTTGGATATTAGTGAACTAGGCTTTATTTTTCTTTTAGTAGTTTTTGTAGCAACTTCAGCTTCAACCTCTTCAGCCATTACATTTTTAGCTTCTGTGACATCTAAAGTAAACTCTTCACCCAAGACTCTTTTAGAAGCTTCTATAGCTCTTTTAGGTAACATATTGTTGATAAAACCAGCTAATGGTGCTGTTTTTATTTTATCTGCTTCCTCTTGTTTTCCTTCTTTAGTTAACTCTTGTCTTTTTCCTTCTTGTTCTTCAACATAAAGTGGATAAGCTTTTATTAAATCAAATATTCCACGTTTACCTGTTTCAATTTCGTCTGTTAAAAGTTGACGATCAAAGTTAGGTGCTTCACTTCTTTTTTCTACTATTCTACTTACTATAGGCTTAAATTGTTCTATAATATCAAAAGCTCCAGCTTCACCCTGTGTGTCGTATATTTCTTGAACTTTGTTAGAAGCTTCAATATTAGAATCTTTACTTTCTTTAACTGTATCATCATCTTCTTCAACAGTGTTAATTTTTAAAGTCCTATTTTGAACTCTGTCTTGAAAGTTAGACATAAAATTAATAACATCACTAGCTGAATCTAAACTAAGAAGCCAGCTAGAATCACCCATTATGCTAGATATTGTATTGTTTAAAAATCCTCGCATGGACGGCATCATTTTAACGTCGTCTCTTTGTATTTTACCAAGAACCATAGCGTTATTTATCTGTGCCATTACTTCTTCAATATCAACCCCGGCTGCTCCTCTTTCCCCAGACTTTAAAAACACTTTACCTTTACCGTCTTTGTAAAGATTAAATCTAGACATTAAATCACTATAGTCTTTCTCACTTATTATACCTTGATCTTTCTTGTCAGTCAATATTCTAACAACATCGTTTATGGCTTTTGTAGCAGATTCATCTATTTCGTAGCTACCATCTTTGTTTTTCTTTTTTCGTAAATTTTTAGAATTAACATTGGCGTGAAATATTTCTTCTATAGGAGCAATAGCAGCGTATTGAGCCGCACTAGAACCTGAAGTGTGCATGCGTATATTAATTGCAGCTTGATTTACTATTATATCATCTCCTACTTGAAGCGCATTAGAAGGCGCATCACCTGTTAATTGAGGCAGTAAGTTTTCTATTTGAGCATCAGAATAACCATTGTCTTTTAAGGTTTGAGTTACAGCTTGTGAATCCGTAAAATCTTCTATAGTTATATAATTACCTTTTGGGTTCATTAAAACCATAGCTGCATTGGTAGCGAAATCGTTTAATCCTAAAGTGTATTCTAAATCTATATTAGCAGACGTCCCTAATTGTTCGTTAAGAGACTTTGCTTTTAATTTGTTTTTTCTAGACCTAGTTTCTAGTAACTGATCTTTAATATGCTTTAAAGCCTCAGCTTCTTTTTTAATATTATCTAAAGAGTTTTGATTAGATACCGATGTGTCTCCTGATTTACCTATAAGATTTGCTTGAGTATTTAGATCTCTTAACTGCCTATTTATTTCGGCTATTTCAAATATTTGATCAGGAGTTAAATCATTTAGCTTTTGAATACTAGAGGCGTTATTTAACGCAAAAGATCTTAGTATTTCATTTTTTCTTTTTTTAGCTAATTTTAAGTCTTTCCCACCTATAGTTCCTAAGCTAGCTTCTATATTAAGCAATTCATTTCTTAGTTTTATGTTTTCTTGTATTTCAGCGGCTGATAAAAAATCTCCTTTTATACCACTTACTATACCACCCATAGTAGTAGGTGTTGTCATAGCTAAAGTGCTAATAAAAGTTTTTGTAAGAAAATCTTTATCAATACCTTCAAAAAAACTTTTATTTTCACCTAAAGTCCAATAATCAAGCATGTTATGACCAACACCTGTTAGTGTTTCTTCTAAAACTTCTATTGGAGCAGCTTTAGTTATAACAGGTCTTAAACCTCTGTAAATATTTCTACCAGTAGACCATCCAGCAAATTGAAATGGATTTTTATAAGTAGCTGTTTTTATTAAATTTCTAGCACCATAGTTAGCCGCGCTTTTTCTAAGTATAGAAGGAAGCTTTAAAGTACCTAAAGACTCAGCTACCATTGCAACGGTACCGTAAGCATAACCGTTAAAAGCCATTTGAGCAAAACTAAAATTTTTGTGTCTTTCAAGATCAGCTTTTTCAGTAGTCATAGTCTGCACATCGTCGGGAGTTAATTTTCCCCACGCTTCTTTTCTTTCAAACTCATCTAATTTATCTATAGCTTCAAACTTTTTGGTTATTGAATCAGAAAAAGAACTGCCTGACTCTACAGCAAAAAACGAAGTTCTAACAGTGTTAGCAGCAAATAAACCCATATTTTTTTGAGCTAACAAAGCACTTCTTCTAGCTGCTAAATTTGCAAAGCTACCTCCGGTCTTTGTTAATGCCCCAGCTCCAAATGGAATCATAGAAAGAACCAAGGTACCAGATTGATCTGAAAGCGCTTGAGTGGCGTAATCAAAAAAGCTAATACCATCTTTACCTATGTCATCTAAAGTTAAAGCAGATGGAAGTGTTAACTCTCTTTCTTCGGCTAAATCTTTGTTATAGTTATAATTCATACGTTGCATTTGATGTATAACACCGTCCATTACACCTGTTGGAGCAGTTGTATTTAGGTGTTTTATACCTTTAAGCAAAGTTTGGCCAACTAAATTACCAAAATTAACTGTTCCTTTTATAAAAGTGTCATGCAAAGACGCTGATATTCTAGCGGAATTACTGTAATCTAAACCTAAGCTTTTGCTTAATAAATTAGCTTTTTCAGAAGAATCTTCTAAATCTTTAATTTTATTACTATAAACGCTAACTAAATAACTAGTTCTAAATTGTTCTTTTTCCAAAGCGCTAGACTTGTTAACTATATCTAACTCTAAATATTTGTCATAAGCTACTTGATATTCTTCTCTTAAAGTTGTATACTCTTTTAATTCTTTTTTAGCAAAAAAACTTTCAGGGTTAAACGTTCCTATATTTGTTAAACTTTCATCTTCACCTAAAAGATCTACAATTTTACCATTTATAATATCTAATTTTTCTAAAGCTGGTTTAGCTACCTTGTTTAAAGCTTCTGACTTTATTTTTATTTGCTTTTGCTGATTTGTTATGTAATCACCAAGTTTAGTAGTTTCTGATTGTAAATTTTTAGCCTCTATAAAAGTTGGTGAAAAGTATTTTAAAGCAAAAGAAGTTTCTTTTTCAATACCTCCAGAACCTAATATAGTTCTTTGTATTTTAGCGTTTAATAGCTGCGTTTTTGATAATTCTTTTTGATCTACGGTTTGTTGAAAATCACTATTTTCTTTGTAGTTTACATAGTCGTTATATTTATCGCCCAACGCGCTTTTTAAGTACTCGTTATAGTCATACCTACCAGCGTTTTCACCTAGCCCTAATTCTCTAGCTTCTGACTCGTTTAATCTTACCCTACCATCTACTTCACCAGCTTGCTTTTGTATATTAAAAAAACTATCAGCAGATTGTTTTATAACTTCTTCATCTGGTATATCGAAAAAGCCAGGTTGTTCAAAAAGACTTACTGTTTTTTTAGCTTGCTGCTTAAAATAATCACCCTTAAGGTAATCAATATAATCATACCTACCTGCGTTGTTTCCTAACCCAGAACCTTTAGCTTCTGCAATACTTAATTGTATTTTACCATCTTCAGATCCTGTTTGGTTTTGATAGTCTTTTAAAGCTTCTTTATAGTCAATATCCCCTATAGACATTTCTGGCTCAAACTCAGGGACAGGAATGTTTAAAGATGAATCTGGAGCCCAGTCATTTTTTATGTAAGTCTCTATTCTAGTAAGCTTTTCATCTTCAACAGGTTTATTTTCTTTAGTATCCTCAGGGCTTATAAAGTTAATTAACGCAGCTATGTCTTCGGAAGGTTTAAATAGATCTTTTTTTGATTGAAAAGATCCATCTCCAGAATCTAAACTCTCGGATGCTTCCGGGGTCGGTACTACAGCCGCATCTGTTTCCGCAGCACCGTTTATCTTTACTTCTTCAACAGGAGCTTCAGTTACTTCTTCCTCAACTTCTGGTTGGTTTTTCTTTTTCCATTCTTGAACTTTAGCTGGTATATCCGTTGCTCCTTGCTCTTGAAGTGACTGTACGTATTCTAGTAATGTCATTTAATTTAATTTAAGTTGTTATCGTCTAAAAATTTCTGAGCCTTTGCTTTTTTAGCTTCCGCTAAATCAAAAACCGCTGCATCTTCCTTAACCGTTGGTAATTGGTTAGTTATAAATTGTTTTAAGTAGTTTTCTACAAAGTATTGTTTATATTTTATTTCAAATAACTTTTTGTGTGGTTGTTGTAGCGGTAGATCTGTTTTATAACTCCAGCTGTCATCTCCAGCGTTAGCACTTTGAACCATTTGATCGTCTTCTTCAACGCTTGTGCCTTTAGATATATAAACATTCCAAGCAGCAACTGCAGATTGTTCATCACTCAATAAACCAGCAACCTCAGCGTTTATAAAAGGATTTGTTTTGCTTTCAATTTTATTCATATCGTACTTTAAAACATTACGACCTTTACCGTTTCCAAGATCTATTATCTCATAATCAAACGAACCATCTGGATTTTTTAAAACAAACTCTTCAGATATAATAGCTGTTGGAGATAATTGCCCGCCTTCCATCATACTTTCTGCTGTAAACAAACCTACTTCAGGTAGAAGAGCTAACATTTCTTTATTTATATCTGGAGTCTCAGACACTATAGTAGTCCCTGACTCACTTAGAGACTCAAGAGCAACACTATTTATAATTAATGGGTTTTCAACTCTTACCATATAAGAAGGATCTAAGGGGTGAGGTAGTTCTTTAGTAAACATTGGTCCTTCAAATATAATTTCTTGAGATGAATCTTCTAAAAGGTTCAAATAAATATTATAACCATCTGTTTTTGAAAATCCAGGTTTGTTTTTAAATATACAATTTGCCACTGTGTATTCGTAACTATTGTTTGGATCAAAATTACTAGACTCTGTTATTTCTAACTGAGATAACAATGAAGATATAAAATCTAGTGAAGCTTGCGGAGCTTCTTGAAGTCTTTTTAATTGATTCAACTCATAGACGCAATTTTCAGACACACAATTACCGTTGTCTACTGCCATTTTAAGCCTAGCATATATTCTACCGGTGTTTTGAAAAGCCTTACCTAATAAGTCAAAATTAGAATCATGACTTTGCGAAATGAACTCTGTATTGAAACCCAAAGCGTCACTTTGGTTCATCTGCTGCAGCGTAAGGTTTGTAATTATATTTTTATCTTCCATGTTTTATTATATGTTTATCCCATCAATCCACCTAACAAGCTACCAGCGCTACTTATAGCACCCATAGTTGAAGAAGTAGCATCTGCTGTTGCTTGCGCTTGATTCGCTGTTGCTTGAGCTAATAAGTCTCTCGTGTAGTCAACTTGATCTTGCTCTCTTCTTTCGGTTAATTGCATCTTAAATGATTCACCTTGACCTTGCGCTTGTTGAGCTCTGCCGCCTTCAGATATTTGTATGTTTTCAAGTCTTGCTTTTTGAGCAACTTGAGCTTGTTCCATTTGCTGTTCTCCTTGGGCTCTTAGTTTTTCGTTTTGAGCTTCTTGAGATTCAATGCTAGCTGCAACACCTTTTTTAGACTGCAAAGCTGCTTGAGCTAAAGCCGTAGCTCCACCCGCGCCTGCTCCAGTTGCTCTTACCGTATCTAAAGTGTTAGCTAAAGATATATCAGCTTGTTCAATCTTCATTTCAGCTGCACCTGTTGCTACAGATAAATTAGCGAAAGGATTAGAAATTTGATTAGATAAATCACTTGCCATGCTAGCTAAACTAACAACTCCGGCGTAAGGGTTTACTATATCTTGTCTATTAGCTTCTAAGCTATTAAGCTTACCTTGCAGCCTCGCTTTTTCAGCGGCAGCTGCTCTTGCTGCTGCCTTGGCTTTCGAGCCACCAAATAAGCCTGACACAACACTAGCGCCAGCGCCTATGATCGATCCCATACCTATCATAACTTTATTTTTTTATTATTAATATCCATTTGCAAACGTATAAGTTGATGACACTGCAAACAATTCTTTATATCCTCCTGGATTTGTTATCGTGTCGGTTGACATCTTTACTGTACTAAAAAATCCTTTAATTCCTGAGACTGCAGCTCCAAATACTATTTCGCCTTGAGAAGCTTGAGTATTATTTACTAAATTAGCGCAATAAACATTTTCTTTTCTATCAAACCCAGCGTGAAATATAGGCTGTACGACAGCTGCTGCGCCTGTATTAGGCGGAACAGCAGAGTCATAAGATCCTTGCACAAAGCTAAAAACTGTGTTTGTTTTATCTCTAACATTATCAGCAACATTAGATTGAGTTCCAGGTCCTGTTTCAGAAGAAACAAAACTATCTACTTGCCACCCGTTAGATCCTTCATAATTCACAGTATTAAAAACCTTAACGTTACTCACTTGAGGATTAAATACAAAAGTAACACTAGAAGGGTTTTGAATCCCATAGAAATTATTATAAGGTGCACTTACTGAGTTGTGTACGTAAACGCTAGAGCCTGTAGTAGTGTAGTGTTGATTTTTTAAACTAAAAGACTGACTAGGTTTATAACTATATCTACTAATCCAACCGCTTGATCTATCATCGTATGAAAGAGTGTTAAATAATATGCTAGGATTTGAAGGTTGTATAGAAAGCGCGTACTCTTTGTTGTAAGAATCCCACGCACCTAGTAATTTTCCTTTGCCAAAATTTACAGAGTCTGTATTTATTATTTCGTTTCTAAAAAAGCTACGCATGCCCGTGGATGATATCTCGTCAATACCGCTTCTAGATAATCTTAAAACTACATTTTGATATGAGTCAACAAAAAACTTATTATAACCGTATACAGCAAAACTTTCAGGGTGATCTCCCATACCATACTTACCTAAGTAAGGAACTATTTGCCCTATAACTACGTTTAAAGAACTAATCGGTACACCTCCACCTTCAGCTGAGTATATAGCATCTTTATCTATCAATGCCTTACTTACTTTGCTTTCTTGAAAAATAGTTAAATTAGTATCTTCTGCGTAAAGTTTTTGAATAGAGCCATTGACTGGATCTAAGCTTCTAGTTATTTCATCTGCTACGCTAAAAACGTTAGTGTTGTTAATACCTGTTCTAGAGTTGTATATACCTGAGTATATTAAAGAGTTAAATCTAATACTCGAATTAGGCTCGTCTTCTACTAAGTAAGCCCTAACACCATAACCCGTAGATGTATTGTTATAACCTCCTCTTATTCTAGCTTCTTCAATAATCCAACTACCATCATTTTCAACGCCGCTTGATCGTTCGTAACCACCAATGGCTTGGGGTATACCAAAAGAACCATTCCATATAGGAACACTTCCATCAGCTGCTGTAGAGCTTTTCTTAAGAACAAAGCTGTTAAAGTATTTTATTTCTAGTGTTGTAGCCATTTTTATATTATCACTTTTTTTTATTAGTTTTTACTATGGTTTACAAACCTTAAAAGTTAGCTCTGGGTATATTTCTTCACCTAGTGGGGTTGTGCCTATAGGCAAACCTGTATTTTCAATTGCTAAACTACCTTGTAAACTACCAAAATAGCCTGGTGGAATAATGAATGAGTTTGATGAAGTTGTAGATGAACCTGTAAGACCTTCAACGCTTAAATCAAAAAATATTGGCCCTGAACCAAAAGGCGCTGGTAGTAATTGAACAGAGCATGTCGCTTTATAGCTTCCAAAACCTTCAACTGCATTTGTGGCAATTTTTAAAGTAGCAGAAAGTTGAGCTTGAACTCCTGCAATTTCTATAGTCGCATTAGGTGTAGATAAAACTTCTCCAAATTGTTCATTAAAATTATTTAACACTTGAATATTATTATCATTTGGTAAAAGAGAGTGACCTGTAGTGGCTGGGCAAGGTAAAATACCTGCGAATGGCGGGCTTTGATCCCACTGAACTCCACCTAATTCACCTATTGTAAAAGATGCAAAACAACTAGATCCAAAATCTCCACTAGCATCAGTACAAGCTAATTCAACAATATAATTTCTTTCTACTTTATAGTCAATACCAGCAACTAAATCTCTATCTACAGCTTGTTGACTAGAGTTTTGAAGTATCCAATTATCATTCCATTGGTTTTGTGGTATTAACGTATATACGTTAGAAGGTTGTAAATCTTGTATACGCATGCTTCTAATACTGTATTCTAAATCTTGTTTCTCAAGACTTTCAGTACTAGATCCATTAGTGCTGTTTACAGTGGCTATAACACTGGATCCTTGGCCGTTAAATGAGCTAGGTACAGTTAGAACGTTTACTGCTGGTGAAGGAACCGGGAACGGTACACATAAGTCCACATTTGGAGTTGGAAGATTTTTATCTGACAGAACTGTAGGAGTTGGAGGTAAAACGTTTCTAAGAGCTCTTTGAAAAGATAAGGTAGAAACCGTTGTTGTGGCTGGATTTGAACAATCAAAGGTAAATATAAAATTATTGGGTAATATATCGTTACCGTCTGCATTTGTTTTAAAAACTAAACCAGGCGTGTCGTCACCAGAAGGAGTTTTACTTAATACTATTTTAAAAGTACCTAGTATAGAACCTGGCACGATATTGAATATACCTTGAGTTACATCTATAGAGTTAAAGTAATCTACACCAGATATTGGATCAGTAGTGTCTCCATTCCCATCCACAACGGAAGTAAGTATACACGTATTAAATATCGGGTTTGGAAATGAATTACCATCCAGTCTAACTGGCTGAAAATTTCCACAAAAATCATCTTGAAGATCAGTAGCTCCTTCTGTAAGTGTCCACTTTATAGGTCCATCAATAAAGGCAAAAGCAGACTCTACGCCTTCGTCTATAGCTTTATTTAATTGATCAATAGTTCCAGAAGTAGAAGTTTCATAGTATATATCTAAAAGAGAAACCGTTGGTTCTATTTCATAAACGTTAAGCGCAGGTGTACCGCTGTATTGGCCTTCGTAAGTACCCGTAGCGTCTATTTGAACACCAAACTTTTCTTGCGTGCTTATTCTAGCAACAAGAGAACTTGAATCAGGGAAAGAAGTAAAGCTTCCTGGGGTTTGGGTGCTTATGTAGTTAAAATTGTAAAACAAAAAACCTTCTGCGCCAGGGGTTGTGACTAGGGTTTTAAAACTTTCATAGTCAAATAAATCTTTTATAGTAGCAACGTTAGAGCTAATGTCTGCTATTTTTTCAGGAAAAAACGCTGTGTTTAAAGAAATGCTACCTAAAGAAGTAACTCTACCAAACATTCTAACACTACTTCTAAAATCTCTTTGAGCTGGTCCAACCTCTGTTAAATCTCTAGGTATTTTATTTATGTTGTCGTTATATAATACTATATGAGAGGTTTGATCTAATTCTTTTTCTCTATCTTCAACGAAAGGATAGCAAGCCATAGCTGCAGGAATGTACGCGTTGTAATATTCTTGTTCTATTTGTTTTACAACAATTTTAAAAGAATACCAACCTAAAGGATTGTAATCGGCAGATGTTATGTCTCCGTTATACAAACCTGGTGTTCCTGAGTTTACGTTTTTATCGCTTTGTATAAGATTGTTAAATTCTATTTTTAAAGAATTACCGTCAAACTCTTGAATTCCTGCAATAGGCTCTGATTCATCATCTCCTCTATATGGTGAAAAAATAGACGATGCTAGAAATTGATTAAGTGCAGCGAATTGCGATTGCTTAGAAAATATTATAGTTGATTGTCTGCCAAATTTATCTGCTAGAACAACACCTACTTCAAAGTTTCTGTTTTGTTTCAAAGTAGCATTTGGATACTCTACACTGCTAGTAAATGAATTTACTTCGTTTTTAGATATAATAAAAGTTTCTTTTGGAGTAGCTCCAAGGTTATAGTCTAAAAAAGCAGGTGGTGTATGTTTGTCTTGGTAATTGCCATATACTATTCTGTTACTTATAACCTCTTGAGACAAAGCTCTAACTGGAACCTTGTCAAAAACTCTTGTGGTTTCTTTTGACGGAAGTGTTTTAAATGGAGGCTTAGATCCATATTCATATTGATAATAGTTATTATTACCGCTTATGTTGTTTTGTAAAGGTATAGACTCTACAACTTTTATAGCTAATTGGTCTGATTCTTTATATAGAATTTCTAATTCAGTTACTTTAAAGCTAGCACCTAAGTTACCGGCTGTTGAAGGCAAGGGAACATTTAAAAGTATTTTATTTACTTTGTTCTCCATGAAAGCTACTTCAGTACTTCTATAGGCAGCTTCTTCGTCAGATACTTCATTTACGTCTCCCGCTGCATTAACCCCAGAATTTGCATTTAAAAAATAACCGTCTTGCTGAGGAATAAAACAAGGTTGAGTAAATGGCGCTATTAAAGAATATTCACCGTCATCAAATCTAAATCTATAGGAAAATCTAACAAATTTATCTTTTAAGAAATCAGCATTTGCATTTTCAGCAAAACTAGAATCGTAGTATGGGTTTGGTATAGCAAATAAAACTTGATCCGCAGGAAGAAAAGCCGTAGTTAAAGCAGGCGCGCAAGTGATATCAATATTAGATGCGTTTTTTATTATACTTACTATTTTACTTCCAGTATCTACATAAGGCACTAATGAGCCTGTGGTAAAAAGATATATAGAGTGACCAACCATAGTGTCGCCAAAAAAGCCCTTATAAGACTGCTCTTTAACTGAAAAAGTAGTTGTGGTTGGAGCTGGAATTGCTGTCACTCCAGCTGTAGCTGTTGTAGGTAAATATAAATCATCACCGTCTTGCATTGTTGTTTCTGGACTTACAAAGTTAATTGTCATTCCAGCAGGCAGTGTTTGAGCTTGATTAACTAAAACGCTAGTAGGCCAGTTAAATGCGTCTGTTACAAAAGTATTCGCCAATACCGCTGATATAGATAACTCTGCATCGTTATTGCCACTTGTAACAACCACTGTATCACCGCTATTATAACCTTGTCCTTGAGAAACTATGTTGATGCCTGTTATTGCACCACCAACTTCTGCTGTTACGCTAACTGTTAAACCAACACCACTACCTCCAGCTGTTGCTAAAGTTAAGCCTGTTACTGAGTAACCTGAACCTCCAGCTGAAATGTCAACAGCAATTCCAGTAACACCGAGTTTGTCTGGTTGAGTACCGGATACTATAGAAGCTATTGTTATTGTTTTGCTGTCGATTACAGCGTTGTTTGTAATTTCTGTTAACATGCTTCCAGCTATAGGGCTTGGTTGATACAGCTCTATTGACTCATATGGGTAGTATTTAGCTACAGATATTTGATCTTCAGTTGTATAATAAGTTGGAGATTGGTTTATGTTTACTTTTCTAGGTTGATTTCTATTGTCTGTAAAAAACAATAAGTCTTCTAGCAAGTTTATAGCGTAAACAGGGGCTTGAGTTGAAAAATTAAGCCAAGAACCTTCAACTATAATCTTAAAACTACTATTTGTTACTACGTTGAATGAAACTATAGCAGAATATGATGGCAGTAAAGACACAACAGTTATCGTAGCATCATCATTACCTCCATCTATTGTTATGACATCACCCAATGAATAACCAGAGCCAAAGCTCATAATCTCCACAGATGCTAAAGCCTCTCCAATTAAATTAACAGAAACAGTTAATCCAGTACCTGTGCCACCAGTGGTTGTTCCATCTGCTGGCGTGGTTGCATAACCTGTGCCGGGTGTTGTTAAAGAGATTGGACCACCTGTTGAAGTGTCTTGAGAAGCAGGGTAAGTAGTGTTTAGACCTATTGATCCAGGTGGAACATAAGGGTCTAATATATTGTTTGTTATAAAAGCGTAAATAGAATTAGTGGAGTCGCTTGGTAAAACACCTATAACTTCAACACCGTCAGGTAAATTAGGAGTTGCTAACGATTGAAAATCTGCTATTAGAGTATTTCCTAAAACAGTTTGAATAGTTCCTACGTTTCCTTCAGAACTACCATCTCCTTGAGATTTGTTTATAGAAACATTTAATGCATCTCTATATTCTCCATTGGGTAATAATCTATCATCGAGGTCTTTGTTCATTTTAGACCTCATAAAGCTATTTTTAACCTTTGCCATTAAATTTTAGTGTTTAATCCATTTAGACTTACCTCTCATTACTTGAACTATCTCGTCAAGCTTAATGTTAGATAACCTTATTTTTGCATTTCTTAATTTAGCTCTTCTGTCTTTTTGAAGTCTTTGTACTAAATATTCTTGTTGTCCTGATCTTGTAGATATTATAGAATGTAGTATAGACGCGTATAAAGCATCTTCAGCTAGCTTAGGAACTTTAGTGTCTACGTCATGCGCTAAACCATCAGAGATGTATTCTAACACTATTAATCTATTTGCTAAATTACTAGAGAAAGACATTTTGCCTTCTCTTTCGTTTAGTGTAAACCAACCATTTGATTGAGCGAGTTGCGGGTCAAGACCATATTGTCTACCCCAGTTCCAGCTACCTTCAAATCCGTAAGCATTTTGAAAATCAATAGCTTCGTCTATATTATTAGCAAACTGACCGTTTAGTAGATTGTCGTTTGCTTTAGCCCAACGCTCTTCAGTTATCGATGTACCTTCTAGGTTTTCTCCAAAGTTATCCTGAGTAGGAATTCCTTGAGCATCTTGAATAGGATTTTCGTATGGGTTTATAGTTAAGTTGTTTGCGGGGTATATAATTCTTTTTACACCAAGCTGGTCTATAAAAGAAACCCTTACATAATTAACATAATCTTGAGGTAATACCACACTTAAACTAGGTGGTACTGTTAGCTCTTGAGAGTGTACACTTTTTAGAGTGTCATAGCTAAATTCTTGCAAACTTCTTTTAGCAAAGAATAATACATCTGATTTTTTTGCAGTTTGTATTAGCTTTCCATCACCTACGTATCCAACCATAAAGTTATCTATAGCGTCTGAGAGTTTTATGTACTCGTAGCTTCCGTAGTTATCTTCAACAGCTGTGCCAAAAGCATCACCGTTTCCATAGTTACCACCGTCTAAAGATTTAAGTTGAACCACAAAGTAAGTTCCAATAGTTGGATTTGGATTAATAGTTATAGTATTATTAACAAGCGTATATATAGTTACATATTCTACAAAACTTCCAGGTAAACCTGTGGCTGAAGTAAATAACTTAAAGTTATTTAAAGCGTAGTCTACATCCGTTGGGTCAAAAGACCCAAGTACTAAGTTAGTGTCAAAAGTTGTAATAAAAGAACCTGAGGCGCCGTCGGCTATAAATTGCTGAGCTCCCTGGTAATATTGTTGATTTGTTTCAGTTATTAAACCCATTTATTATGATTTTTCGTTAATTGAGGTTTCTTTAATCTCTTGAGCTGCAACTTGAACTATTGTAGGGTCGTTTATTATAACTCCAAAATACTTTAATACATTTATAATTAAATTTGTTTGCTCTGATATATCTAATTGAAAATCAACAGAACTAGATGTGCCAAGTCCAACGGGATTAAAAACGTATTGACCCAAAGTAGATCCAACTGTAAAGTCCCAGTTAGGGGATGTAGGATTTGTAATACAATTAACCCTCACGCTTCCATTAGTAAGAGGTGATGGTGATATTTTTAACACTAATTGATCAAGGGCTGGAGCTGCTGTTCCGTGTGTTGTTGTGAATAAAGGAAATTGCTTTGTAGGAGCTGTTAGTTTAGATCTAATTATTTTACTAAAATCTTTTTTACTGACTAGCTGAGTTGTTGAGTCAAACTGAGGCTGACCCGTGTATGTAGTTATAACTTCACCTATTTTATATATTACAGAGGCAGAGGCGTTGTAAAATAAATCACCTGCAGCATCGTAAGTAAAAGTTATTTCTTTTTCAAAAGGATACAGTTTATAAGCTATGTCTTTAAACATGTTAAAAAATTCAGTATCATTAGCCATGTTAGCCTGGTTTTTTCTGTTTTGCTGGTTGCCGTCTGGAAAGTAAGAATCAAATATTTCTTTCTGGACTAAGTCAGCAACACTATTAAACTCAGAAGGCGTTACGTAGCCTCGCTGTTCTTTGTTTAATATGTACAAGACTGTTGTGTATACTGTATTTACGTTTACTGCCATGTTCTATTTTTATTATAATAAAAGGCCCGAGTAAACGAGCCCTATATTAGTATTACCTGTTTTTATAGTTTTTTATCTATAGACTTATAGATTTCTACTCCTTCATCTGTTTTTAAGAAAGCCGCAAACGCTGAGTAAGGGTTTTCGTCAAAAGGAACGTTCATTAATTTTCGACCAGTTGACACCCATGTGAATGTTCGTTGATCTTGTGATAGACTTATAATGCCAACTTCTTGTGCTCTAATAGCAAAATTCCTTAGTTGTACATTTTCAT
>Ga0255045_10000080_pt1 | contig 17724 bp, 12 predicted proteins | sample BC1_12_23_MG_FD_183652 | JGI IMG/M metagenome (GOLD analysis project Ga0255045, IMG submission 183652) | Seawater microbial communities from Strait of Georgia, British Columbia, Canada - BC1_12_23 | ecosystem: Environmental > Aquatic > Marine > Strait | place: Canada: British Columbia...
CACTTAAAAAATTCCAAATAACAAATTGCAAATTACAAACAAATCACAATGACCAAAATTCAAAATTCCAAACCTGTCATTTTCATTGAGTATTGGAGTTTGGTGCTTGGAATTTGAGATTTTGCAGTTCTCCACTACTCCATTACTCCTGCTTTTTGAATTCTTACGTGAGCAATACCTTAACATTGGCCGGATCAATCTTTATTCCCGGTCCCATGGTGGTGGAAAGGCCAATGGAGCGTATGTATGTACCTTTGCTGGCCGCCGGCTTCATGCGCACTATGCTATCCATGAATGTGACAATATTTTCTAGAATCCTGTCTGCCCCAAAGGAAACCCTGCCAACCGGGACGTGGACGATGCCGGTTTTCTCCACGCGAAAATCTATCTTGCCCGCCTTAATTTCTTTGACGACCTTGCCAAGGTCAAAGGTGACCGTGCCCAATTTGGCATTGGGCATAAGACCACGAGGCCCCAAGATCTTTCCAATTTTGCCCACAGCCCCCATCATGTCAGGAGTTGCCACAGTTTTGTCGAATTCAAGCCATCCACCTTTAATCTTGGTGATAAGATCATCGCTGCCGGCATAATCTGCACCCGCGTCGCGTGCCTCTTTTTCCTTCTCACCCTTGGCGAAGGCCAGGACTCGTACTGATTTCCCGGTACCATTGGGAAGCACCACAGTGCCGCGCACCATTTGATCCGCGCGGCGCGGGTCCACCCCGAGACGAACAGCCAAATCAACGCTTTCGTCAAAACGGGTAAAGGCACACTCCAGAGCAAGCTTCACCCCATCAACAAACTCGTATCTTTGGGAAAAATCAACACTCTCTCTGGCTTTCCTATGCTTCTTTCCTCTTTTAGCCATATTGGTTCTCCAGGCCTATTCTATTGTAATGCCCATGCTCCTGGCGGTTCCCTCGATGATTTTCATCGCTGCCTCCAGGCTAGCCGTATTCAGGTCTGGCATTTTTAGACGGGCAATCTCTTCCACTTGTTTGCGATTGACCTGCCCCACCTTGTCGCGGTTTGGTTCGCTGGATCCTTTGGCAATCTTGGCTGCCTTTTTGAGCAGCACCGAAGCAGGGGGCGTTTTCGTCACATAGGTAAAGGAACGGTCAGCAAAGACTGTAAGGACCACTGGGATTATCATGCCCTCTTCTCCCTGGGTCTTGGCGTTGAAAGACTTACAGAATTCCATGATGTTCACCCCGTGCTGACCCAAAGCGGGACCGATAGGGGGAGAGGGGTTGGCTTGACCAGCGGGAACCTGCAATTTTATATTCGCAATTACTTTTTTTGCCATACGTCGTCTCTCCTGATTGCCAAAGTCTGCTCGTCACTGGCCTGAGCCAGCAGAAACATGGGGGCAACATGAATAACCACAGAGGCATTCGCGAGGCATAGCGTTGAGGAAAACGTCAAAGTCGCTCGGCGTTTGTAGCCAACCGCTATATCACAATGTCTCTGTGGTTCATGTTCATAGCCTTGCGACCACGCCATCCTGCCGCTCGGCATACGCAGCGAAATTCGTTATATTTTAGCTACTTGGACAAAATCAAGCTCCACCGGAGTAGAACGCCCAAATATGCTCACCAAAACCCGCACTTTGCCCTTTTCGGGACTTACTTCATCCACCACACCGTTGAAGTTGTTAAAAGGACCATCGATGACCCTCACCTCATCACCGCGATCAAAAAGATACTTGGGCTTAGGTTTGAGTGCACCTTCGGTCATTTGCTCGACGATGTTTTGTGCCTCTTCATCACTGAGCGGGGTCGGTTTATCTTTGCCCCCGATAAATCCAGTTACTTTCGGGGTGTTTTTTACTATGTGCCAGGTTTCATCGTTCAGTTCCATGCGCACGAGAATATAACCCGGATAGAATTTGCGAGCAGAAGTCTTCCTTTCCCCTTTGACAAGCTCCACCACTTTCTCAGTGGGCACAAGGATCTTTTCAAACAAATCCTCTTTTCCCAGTGACTTGATGCGCTCCTCCAAGGCAGTTTTAACCTTTTGCTCATATCCGGAGTATGTATGAACTATGAACCACTGCATTACAAATTCATCTCCGATCATTGTTTGGCCAGATGAGCCGTAAATTCTCAGCCGCCCGCAATCCTCAACTGCACAAGTCTTGGAAAAAAACACCTGCCGCTCTGCACCAGCCCGGATGTTTCATGAATCTGGGCTAACTGAGCAATATCCGCATAATCCTGGACAGGCCGAGATCTACAATACCCAAAAATGCCCCTATCAAAAACACGATAACCAGCACCACCGAAGTGGAGGCAATGGTATCCTTACGCGTGGGCCATGTTACCTTGGACAATTCAATCCGAACCTCGCGGAGAAACTGGCGGATCGTCTCTATCGTACCAGAAGCCTTCTCTTTCACGCTCGGTTTGGCAACAGCCTTACGCTTTTTGGGTACCTTAGTCTCTGCCACTGCCACTGCCACGGCCTGAGACTTGTCGGTAGCAGCTTGTGCAGGAGCAGCAGATTTCTTCTTCTTTTTCTTTTTAGACTTAGCCATAATCTCAAAAATAAATGGCAGGCCAGGAGGGAGTCGAACCCCCAACATCCGGATTTGGAGTCCGGCGCTCTAGCCGTTCGAGCTACTGGCCTGCAGAAATAACGGTCTGATTAAATAACTGTAGCAACAATGCTCTGAAAATAGTCTCATCCCGGCCGCATTCAGCCAAATGGGCTCAACCGCGCTCACACATGAGTCCAGCTTCGAGCGAGCTTGTACCCAGATGCGCACCTCTACCCGTGAACTCCAGTTGAAATGCATCCTATTTGGTTTCGCGGTGCAGGGTATGATGTCCGCAGTATCGGCAATATTTACGGAACCCCAACTTCTCAGCGGTAGTCCTCTTGTTCTTGGTTGTCGTGTAATTTCTCCGTTTACACTCTGAACAGGCCAAGGTTACGATAATACGCATGTTCTTTCCCGACTATGTGTAAATCCCAAATCAGCAATCCGAGATCCGAAATCTATTCTATAACCTCACTGATGACACCGGCGCCCACTGTGCGGCCTCCCTCTCGAATGGCAAACCGCAACTCCTTCTCCATCGCTATCGGCGTGATCAACTCCACGCTTACCGGCACGTTGTCTCCAGGCATCACCATCTCCACGCCCTCAGGCAACGTCACCACCCCGGTCACATCCGTGGTCCGAAAATAAAACTGCGGCCTATAGCCATTGAAAAACGGCGTGTGACGACCACCCTCCTCCTTCTTCAACACATACGCCTCAGCCTTAAACTTCCGGTGCGGCGCAATCGAACCAGGATGGGCTACCACCTGACCACGCTCAACATCGTCTCGCTTCACGCCACGCAGCAACACTCCTATGTTGTCTCCAGCCTGACCCTCATCCAGGGTCTTGCGAAACATCTCCACGCCTGTGCATACAGTCTTGTGCGTCGGCCTAATTCCTACTATCTCTACATCATCACCTATCTTGATTATGCCACGCTCTAGGCGACCAGTCGCAACAGTACCGCGACCCGATATGCTGAAAACATCCTCAACGGGCATCAAAAACGGCTTGTCTACATCTCGCACAGGCTGCGGGATGTACGCGTCCACCGCTTCCATCAACTCAAATATACAACGAGCCTCATCGCCATCGGTGTCATCTGTCTCCAAGGCCTTCAACGCACTGCCCTGAATGATCGGTATATCATCACCGGGAAACTCATACTTCGACAACAACTCTCGCAACTCCAACTCAACCAGCTCTATCAACTCCTCATCATCAACCATGTCTACCTTATTCAAAAACACCACTATGAACGGCACTCCTACCTGACGCGCTAACAAAATGTGCTCCCGAGTCTGAGGCATCGGACCATCATCGGCACCTACTACCAATATCGCCCCGTCCATCTGAGCCGCACCTGTGATCATGTTCTTGATGTAGTCCGCGTGACCAGGACAATCAACATGGGCATAATGACGATTCTCCGTCTCATACTCCACATGCGCCGTCGCTATCGTGATCCCACGCTCCTTCTCCTCCGGCGCCTTGTCTATCTCATCGAACGGAACAAACTCCGCCATGCCCTTCTTCGATAAATGCTTCGTTATCGCCGCCGTCAAAGTCGTCTTACCATGGTCTATGTGACCTATCGTACCTACGTTTATATGCGGCTTCGTCCTCTCAAACTTCTTCTTCGCCATGGCGGTTCCTCCTTGAACTCTGTATGCCAAATGCGTGAGTGGGCTTGCGGTCTCAAGCCAGCCCTGATCTCTTTACTTCACAACTCAACCGATGGCCGCAGCCTTCACCTCTTCGGAAATGGAAGACGGTACCGGTTCGTAATGGGAAAATTGCATATGAAAAGTGGCTCGACCTTGCGTCACCGAGCGCAAGTCTGTAGCATACCCAAACATTTCTGCCAAAGGAACGCGCGACTCGATCACCTGGACCTTGGTACGAGTCTCCATGCGCATAATGCGGCCGCGGCGAGCGTTAACATCGCCCACAACCTCACCAATATATTCTTCGGGGACCACGACCTCCACAGCCATGATCGGCTCCAGCAAAATTGGGGCTGCATCCTTGACCCCTGATTTGACAGCCATGGATCCGGCGATGGCGAAAGCAATATCCGAGGAGTCCACTTCATGGTACGAACCATCCACCAAGTTTACCTGGATGTCCACCAGCGGATAACCAGCGATGATCCCCTGTTCCAAGGCCTCCTTGACTCCTCGCCCCACAGAGCGAATGTATTCTTTGGGTACTGCACCACCCACGATACGGTCTCCGAACTCAAACCCCGCACCTCGCTCATTGGGCTCAAGTTCTAACCAAACATGACCGAACTGTCCGCGCCCGCCACTCTGTCTGACAAAGCGTCCCTCAACCCGGACCTTACGGGTTATGGTCTCACGGTAGGCCACCTGGGGTTTACCCACGTTGGCATTTACCTTGAATTCTCTGAGTAGTCGATCGACGATTATCTCAAGGTGGAGTTCCCCCATCCCGGAAATGATGGTCTCACTAGTTTCTTGCTCCACCTTTACAACAAAAGTAGGATCTTCAGCGGCAATTTTTGCCAGGCTGATCCCTAACTTTTCTTGATCTTCTTTACTCTTGGGTTCGATAGCGATTGAGATCACCGGCGCTGGAATTTCCATTGCCTCCAGCACAATCGGGCGGGCAGGATCACAGAGAGTGTCGCCGGTGGCGGTATTGCGCAGGCCCAGGGCCGCGACAATATCACCGGCATAGACCTCTTTAATTTCTTCCCGCTTGTTGGCGTGCATTTTCAGCAGCCGGCCTATTTTCTCCCGGACACTCTTGGTGGAATTCAACACCTGGATCCCACTCTTGAGATGTCCCGAATAGACCCGGAGAAAAGTAACGTGTCCCACAAATGGATCGTTCATGAGCTTGAAGGCCAGTGCTGCAAACGGTGCATCATCATCGGCTGCGCTGGTCTCCACCTCACCTTGGGGCGTGATGCCAGAGATAGCCTCCACATCCGAGGGCGAGGGGAGATACTTGACGATGCCGTCCAACAGGAGCTGTACCCCTTTATTCTTAAAGGCAGCACCACAAAACACCGGAACCAGCTGTAGTTCGACGGTGGCTCTGCGCAATGCTGTCTCGATCTCGTCATTGCTGATCGTATGGCCCTCCAGATATTTCTCCAAGAGGTTCTCATCAACATCAGCCACCGCCTCCACCAGTAGTTGCCGGTACTCCTCTGCCTCATCCTGCACCTCATCGGGCACATCAATGAGTTGGTAGCCGGCTCCCGAGGTGCTTTCTTCCCACACCACCGCTTTCATGCTTATCAAATCTACAACGCCGCGGAAATCTTGCTCCTCGCCCAGGGGAATTTGCACTGCTACGGCAGAGGCGCCCAATCGCGCTCGCATCATTTCCAGGCAGCGCTGAAAATCGGCTCCCACCCGGTCCATCTTGTTAATGAAGGCGATACGGGGTACACCGTAACGGTCGGCCTGGCGCCAGACCGTCTCCGATTGGGGTTCCACCCCCCCCACGGCACAGAAGATGGCCACTGCCCCATCGAGGACCCGCAGTGACCGCTCCACCTCCATGGTGAAATCCACATGCCCGGGAGTATCGATGATATTGATGCGGTGATCTTGCCAGAAACAGGTGGTGGCAGCGCTGGTAATGGTAATCCCCCGCTCCTGCTCCTGTTCCATCCAGTCCATCACCGCAGTGCCTTCGTGGACCTCCCCCATCTTGTAGGAAACCCCGGTGTAATAGAGTATCCTCTCGGTGGTGGTCGTCTTCCCGGCGTCAATGTGGGCCATGATGCCGATATTGCGAACCATTTCTATGGGTACTTGCCGGGCCATTCTCTACGCACTATCCTTAATCACAAAGTGGTGAATACCTATTTTTGTCCGTGGTCCGTCGTCCGTTGTTTTTCACCGTGTTCAAGAGACAAGTCCATAATGATAAATATTACAACTGACAACGGACACCGGTGTTTACCACCGGTAGTGAGCAAACGCCTTATTCGCTTCGGCCATGCGATGGGTGTCTTCTTTCTTCTTCACCGAAGCGCCGCGGTTGTTGGCTGCATCAAGCAATTCACCCGCCAGCTTATGCATCATGCTCTTCTCCGAGCGTTGCTGGGCATAATTGATAATCCAGCGCATAGCCAGCGCCACCCTCCGACTGCTCCGCACCTCAACTGGTACCTGATAGGTTGACCCTCCTACCCGTCTGGATTTGACTTCTAAAGTAGGCTTAACGTTATCCAAAGCCTTGGTGAAGACTTCCAACGGGTCTTGCTTGGAGCGCTCGGCGATAATATCAAAGGATTCGTAAAGTATGCGTTCGGCGACGCTTCTCTTGCCCATCCTCATGACGTTGTTGATAAATTTGGCAACCAGTTTGCTGCCGTACTTGGGATCTGGCAAAGTGATCCTCTTGGGGACCTCTCTTCTTCTCGGCATTATAATGCTCCTCAGATAGCGGAGTTGATCCCGCCAGTCCCCTCCCCGAGTAGGAGGTTTTTCGGGCCGATAAATGACATGGACCACGGCAAGATGTGTCCGTGGCCCATGCTCTGGTGACCGTTCACCTATTTAGTTACTTGGGCTTCTTTGCTCCGTACTTCGAGCGACTTTGGCGTCGATCTTGGACCCCTGTGGCGTCAAGGGTGCCCCGGATTATATGGTAACGCACCCCCGGCAGATCTTTGACCCTACCACCCCGAATCAACACCACAGAGTGCTCCTGGAGGTTGTGTCCTACACCTGGGATATAGGAGGTCACTTCTATTCCATTGGTTAGCCGCACCCTGGCAATCTTACGGAGCGCCGAATTAGGTTTCTTAGGGGTTGTAGTGTAGACTCGCACACAGACCCCACGTTTCTGTGGACACCCCTGCAACGCCGGAGTAGTCTTTTTCCGCTTAACCTGTCTTCTTCCCTTGCGAACTAACTGATTAATAGTGGGCATAATATCTACGTCTCACTCGCTCGTAAAATCCGTCTCTGCGGTGCTGCAACGCACCGGCACCAAAAACATCTAAAACTACTTGCCTCTTGTCAATTTGTCAAGACCTTTTTATCGTAAAAGCCTTCAGCTCTCAGGTTTGCTTGTTGAGTCCTTACTGCTTACTGCTGACCGCTGACCGCTCATTTTTCATGAAGATCCTGCCGCTTCCTCTTTTTCACCTGAAACCATATCCCGATACCGCTTCAGGCCGGTTCCTGCAGGGATCAGTCTCCCCATAATCACGTTCTCTTTCAGACCTCGCAAATAATCCACCCTGCCGGCCACTGCCGCATCGGTGAGCACCTTGGTGGTCTCTTGGAAAGAGGCGGCAGAGATGAAGCTCTCAGTGCTGAGAGATGCCTTGGTGATTCCCAGCAACAATGGTTCGGCCACTGCGGGCTTCTTACCTTCATCGAGCAATTTCTGGTTGGTTTCCTCAAAACGGCGCTTCTCCACCTGTTCGCCCATGAGAAGTTCTGAATCACCTGGGTCGCTAATCCTGACCCGTTTAAGCATCTGGCGCACAATTACTTCTATGTGTTTGTCGTTTATCTTGACCCCCTGCAGCCTGTAAACTTGCTGGACTTCGTCCACCAGGTATTTGGCCAACTCCTTTTCACCAAGGATGTTGAGAATGTCGTGGGGGTTGGCAGAGCCATCCATAAGGGCCTCACCGGCCCGTACCAGGTCTCCCTCATGGACACTGATGTGCTTGCCTTTGGGGATCAAGTACTCCTTGGGCTCTCCAATTTCAGGAGTGATAATCACCTTGCGCTTACCTTTGGTATCCTTGCCAAAGGTTATAGTGCCGCTGATCTCACTGATCACTGCCTGCTCTTTGGGTTTGCGGACTTCAAAAAGCTCAGCCACTCGTGGCAGGCCACCGGTGATGTCTTTGGTCTTGGTGGTCTCACGCGGGATCTTGGCGAGGACATCGCCAGCGGCAACCGGATCACCCTCGGCTACCATGATGATGGCGCCCACAGGCATAAAGTAACGGGCTGCACTCTTGCCTATTTTGGCCGTTTTAGCTGACTCATCTTTCATGGAGATCCGCGGCCTTACATCAGTATCCCCCCTGTATTCCACAATAATTTTGCTGGACTTCCCGGTAACCGGGTCAACCTTCTCCTGCATGGTGAGGCCTTCGACGATGTCGCCAAACTTCACTGTGCCGCTCACCTCAGTGAGGATGGGAGTAGTAAAGGGGTCCCACTCCGCCAGCAAGGTGTTACTCTCTACGTCCTGACCATCTGTGACCTTCAGTTTGGCACCATAAATGATCTGGTAGCGTTCACGCTCCCGTCCCCCTTCGCCGACAATGGTGATTTCTCCATTACGGTTCATCACCACCAGATTCCCTTCCACATCCAGGACCGTGTTCAGATTTACATATTTCACTGTGCCGGGATGGCGGTTACTGATTGAGGTCTGCTCAATACGTTTGCTGGCCGTGCCACCAATGTGAAAGGTACGCATTGTCAGCTGGGTTCCAGGCTCGCCGATGGACTGGGCAGCGATGATACCAATCGCTTCACCGATCTCCACCATGCGGCCATGAGCCAGATCGCGCCCATAGCACTTCCCACAGGCGCCACGCTTGCTCCGGCAGGTGAGGACTGAGCGGATATGAATGCCCTCCAGGCCAGACTCCTCGATCCGAGTTACCGCTTGCTCGTCGATTTCCTCGTTGGCCTTGACCAACACTTTATCGGTGAATGGATCCTTTATGGTTTCAAGGGTTACCCGGCCCAAAACACGCTCGCCCAGACGCTGGATAATCTCTCCAGCCTCAGTGAGTGCCTCCACCCAGATGCCGTCAATGGTGCCGCAGTCTTGCTCGTAAACGATGGAGTCCTGGGCTACATCAACCAACCGCCGCGTCAGGTATCCAGAGTTGGCGGTCTTCAAAGCTGTGTCTGCCAGCCCTTTTCGCGCTCCGTGGGTGGAAACGAAGTACTGCAACACCGTAAGACCCTCGCGGAAGTTAGCAGTAATGGGAGTTTCGATAATTTCACCCGACGGTTTGGCCATAAGACCACGCATTCCCGAAAGCTGGCGCATCTGATCCTTGCTTCCTCGAGAGCCTGAGTCGGCCATCATAAAGATGGGATTGAACGAGGGTATCTCCACCTGCTTGCCATCAGTACCGGTGATTTTTTCCGTAGCAATTTCAAGCATCATCTCACCAGCAATATCCTCGGTAGCCTTGGCCCAGATGTCCACAACCTTGTTGTACTTCTCACCGTCGGTTATGAGACCTTCATTGTACTGTCTTTCGATCTCTTTGATGTTGTCTGAAGCCTCCTGAATGATGTCTGGTTTGCTTGAGGGGATGACCATGTCGGAAACCGAAATGGAAAGACCGGAGCGGGTAGCAAACTTGAAGCCGATATCTTTGATACGGTCGGCCAGTATCACCGTTCTTTTAACCCCGGCCTCGCGGTAACTATGGTCGAAAAGCTCGGCTACAGCTCTCTTGTTCATAACTTTGTTTATGAGTTCGAAGGGAAGTACAGATGGTACCACCTCTGACAGCAATACCCGGCCAGTGGTGGTTTCCACCCGCGTGCCGTTCAGGCGCACCGAAATTTGGGCATGGAGATCCAGTTCTCCAGCATCATAGGCGCAGCGCACTTCTTCTGCATTGGAAAAAACCTTGTTCTCACCCCTGGCAAAGGGTTTCTTCCTGGTCATGTAATAGATGCCGAGCACGATATCCTGACTCGGCACTATAATGGGCTCTCCATGAGCCGGACTCAAAATGTTATTGGTGCTCATCATCAGCACCCGCGCCTCGATCTGCGCTTCGATGGAAAGCGGTATGTGCACCGCCATCTGGTCGCCGTCGAAGTCAGCATTGAAGGCAGCACAAACCAGTGGATGGATCTGAATAGCCTTCCCTTCGATGAGAATGGGTTCGAATGCCTGAAGGCCTAACCGGTGCAACGTCGGGGCGCGGTTCAGAAGCACCGGATATTCTTTGACCACCTCATCCAGGCAGTCCCATACCTCGGGAGTCTCCTTTTCCACCATTTTCTTGGCACTCTTGATGGTGGTCACATAGCCGCGCTCTTCCAGTTTGTTGTAAATGAACGGTTTAAACAGCTCCAGGGCCATCTTTTTGGGAATGCCACACTGGTGCAATCGCAAATCGGGACCGATGACGATAACTGAACGCCCAGAGTAGTCCACCCGCTTGCCCAAGAGGTTTTGACGAAAGCGGCCCTGTTTGCCTTTTAGCATGTCAGACAGGGACTTGAGAGCTCTCTTGTTGGGACCGGTGATGGTCTTGCCCCTTCTGCCGTTATCGAACAAAACGTCCACGGCCTCCTGCAGCATCCGCTTCTCATTACGGATAATGATCTCCGGCGCATTTAACTCCTGCAAACGTCGCAAGCGGTTATTGCGATTAATAACCCTGCGGTAGAGGTCGTTGAGGTCACTGGTGGCGAAACGCCCACCGTCGAGGGGAACGAGGGGCCGCAAATCAGGAGGCAGTACCGGGATCACTTCCAAAATCATCCACTGGGGCTGGTTTCCCGACTCCCGGAATGCATTGATCACCTTGAGTCGTTTGGCCAATTTTTTCCGTTTGGCCACTGATTTGGTCTTGGTCATCTCCAGGCGCATTTCTTCGGCAAGCCCATTCAAGTCCAATTTGCCCAGCAGTTCATTCACGGCTTCCGCCCCAATGCCTACCTTGAAGCTGTTGCCGTGCTGCTCGCGTAATTGACGATACCGCTCTTCGCTCAGCAGTTCGTGATTGCTCAGTGGGGTATCCCCAGCATCAAGCACAATATAGCTATCGAAATAAAGAACCTTCTCCAACTCCTTGAGGGTGAGATCCAGAAGATTACCCACCTTACTGGGCAAACTTTTCAGGAACCATATGTGAGCAACGGGGGCTGCCAGTGCAATGTGGCCCATGCGTTCCCGTCGCACCTTGGACTGAATTACTTCGACGCCACATTTTTCACAGACGACCCCCCTATGTTTCATGCGTTTGTATTTACCACAATTGCACTCGTAGTCTTTTGTGGGCCCAAATATCTTGGCACAAAACAGGCCATCACGCTCAGGCTTGAAAGTCCGGTAATTAATGGTCTCCGGCTTCTTGATCTCTCCATAGGACCATTCCCGGATTTTCTCCGGCGAGGCCAGAGAGATACGAACCGCGTTGAAACTCAAAGGATCTTTGGGCCGAACGAAAAGGTTGTACAGTTCTTTCACTGCAACCTCCCTGAGCAGGGCCAACCAGGTGCACCCTCCTCGTTATAATTAGGGTCAATTGTCTGTCGTGTTTACAGACAAGTGCCTAAAGTGAGCTAAAGTGTCTAAAATGTCTAAAATTTGAAAACGCAAATTGCTACGCTATAGAGTTACTAGTCGGCGTCTTCCAACAAGCGGACATCCAAACCCAGGGCCTGAAGCTCCTTCACCAGTACGTTGAAAGATTCCGGCAACCCAGCCTCGAGCGTATTCTCGCCCTTGACTATTTTTTCGTACATACGAGTCCTTCCGGCCACATCATCGGATTTCACCGTCAAAAACTCCTGCAAGGCATAGGCAGCACCATAAGCCTCCATTGCCCAGACTTCCATCTCACCCAAACGTTGCCCACCAAACTGCGCTTTACCACCCAATGGCTGCTGGGTTACCAGTGAGTAAGGACCAATGGAGCGTGCGTGCAGCTTGTCGTCCACCAAGTGGTGCAACTTCATTATGTACATGATGCCCACAGTGACTTTGCTGTCGAATGGCTTACCATTGCGGCCGTCATACAAAGTGGCCTGTCCCAACTCTGGAAGGCCTCCTTCTTTCAGAAACTCCTGAATCTCTTCCTCCTCGGCGCCATCAAATACTGGACTGGCCACATGGAAGCCCTCTCGGTAGTGGGGAATCAGGCTCTTGAGTTCGGTTTCATCCGCCTCCTCAAAGTACTCCTTGAATTCCTGCTTGGAGTAGAGTCGCCGGAGCTTCGCCTTTATAGTCTCCTTACTCTTGTATTCCTCCAGTAACTGAACCAGTTGCTCACCAATCCCTTTGGCGGCCCAGCCCAGGTGTGTCTCCAAGACCTGACCCACATTCATGCGCGAAGGTACGCCCAGGGGATTCAGGACAATATCCACCGCGGTGCCTTCGGCAAAATAGGGCATGTCCTCTACGGGCAGAACTCGGCTTACCACCCCCTTATTACCGTGCCGACCGGCCATCTTGTCCCCCACCGACAGCTTGCGCTTAACCGCCAGGTAAACCTTGACCATTTTGATCACACCTGGGGGCAACTCGTCGCCCTTCTTGAGTCTGGCGATTTTTTCTGCGAAGACCATTTGCACCAGTTCGATCTGTTCGTGGTAGTTCTCCCAGATTTCTCGAATCTGTCCGGTCATCTCAACCTTCCCCTGCACCTCGATATCCATCCACTGGCCGGGGGCCAATTGGGCAAGGATGTCACCAGTAAAAGTGCCGCCCTTTTTGATCAAGGTCTTCTTGCCGTCCTTGAAGGGTTTGGCTGATTTCTTCTTTGCCAGCAACCGTTCGAGCTTCCTCAGCGCGCTTTTCTTGATTATCTTTATCTCGTCACGCTGATCCTTCAGCAACCGCGCTATTTCCTCGTCTTCAATGGATATGGTCCGCTCATCCTTGTCTACACCCTTACGGGAAAAAACTTTGGCATCAATAACAATGCCCTCCACGCCCGGAGGCACCCGGAGAGAGGTGTCTTTCACATCCCCCGCCTTTTCACCAAATATAGCCCGGAGCAATTTCTCCTCTGGAGTGAGCTGAGTCTCACCTTTGGGCGTTACCTTGCCCACCAGAATGTCGCCGGTTTGGATTGTGGCGCCAATCCTAATAATTCCGCTCTCGTCGAGGTGTCCTAACGCCTCCTCACCGATGTTGGGAATGTCACGGGTGATCTCCTCTTTGCCCAGCTTGGTATCCCGGGCAACCAACTCGAACTCCTCGATGTGGATGGAGGTGAAGATGTCCTCTTTGACCACTCGCTCGCTCACCAGGATCGAATCCTCGAAGTTGTATCCACCCCAACTCATAAAGGCAACAGTGACGTTCCGGCCGAGGGCGAGTTCTCCCATTTCAGTGGAGGGACCATCGGCAATGATCTGCCCACTGCTCACCCTTTGTCCAGGACGAACGATAGGCTTTTGGTTGAAACAGGTGTTCTGGTTGGAGCGCTGGAACTTGGTGATCTTATAGATATCCACTGCGGAGGCGAGCGACTGGTCTTCGCCGTCACCCTGGGAGGCCCTGACCACAACACGAGAGGCATCTACATCTTCCACCATACCATCGCGCCGGGCAATGATTGCAACCCCTGAGTCCTGGGCCACAACCCTTTCGATACCGGTACCCACTATCGGAGCTTTGGCCTTCAAGAGAGGTACGGCTTGACGTTGCATGTTTGAGCCCATCAGGGCCCGGTTAGCATCATCGTTCTCCAGGAAGGGGATGAGGGAAGCCGCCACGCTCACCAACTGGTTCGGACTCACGTCCATGAATTCCACCTCGTCGGGACGGACCATTAGAAACTCGCCCTCCAGCCGGCAAGAAACTTGTTCCCTGACGAATTTGCTCTTGCTGTCCAGAGGAGCATTGGCCTGGGCAAAGGCTTGTTTTTTCTCATCCATGGCGCTCAGATAGGCAACATTGTTGGACACTTTGCCGCCTGCCACCTCGCGATAAGGAGTTTCGATGAAGCCGAACTTGTTCACCCGGGCGTACGTGCTCAACGAGACGATCAGACCGATATTGGGACCTTCCGGGGTTTCAATGGGACATATGCGCCCGTAGTGAGTGGGATGGACGTCACGCACCTCGAAGCCAGCCCGCTCTCGCGTAAGGCCTCCGGGTCCGAGAGCGCTTAGGCGCCGCTTGTGGGTAATCTCACTCAAAGGATTGGTCTGGTCCATGAACTGGCTCAGTTGGCTGGTGCCGAAAAACTCTTTGACCACTGCTGATACCGGCTTGGCATTGATAAGATCATGCGGCATCAGGGTCTCAATCTCTTGAAGACTCATGCGTTCCTTGATAGCCCGCTCCATCCTGACCAGCCCAATCCGATACTGGTTTTCCAGAAGTTCCCCAACCGCGCGCACCCGCCGATTGCCCAGGTTATCGATGTCGTCCACTGCCCCCTGGGTGTCCTTGGTCTTGACGAGGCGTTTTACAGCCCTGAAAATGTCATCCTCAGTGAGGGTGCGGTGACTGAGCGGCAACTCCTCGGTTCCCAGCTGTTGATTCAGCTTCAGCCGCCCCACCTCGGAAAGGTCATAGTGATCAGGGCTAAAGAAGAGATTTTTGAAAAACTCGGCTGCCACCTCAGGGGTGGGGGGATTGCTGGGCCGTAGTTTCCGATAGATTTCCAGAATCGCCGTCTCTGAATCCTCAACCTTGTCAACAGCAAGGGTATTTCGAAAAGACGGACTCACGTCGGCGCCTTCCATGTGGAGCAAGTCCAAAGACTCCATGCCCTGGGCCCGCAAGGTAACCAAATGTTCCTCGGTGAGCTCTTCATTGCACTGGATAAGTACCTCTCCGGTTTTCTCATCCACCACATCACGCCCGACCACTCGACCCACTAGGTTCTCATCCGGAAATGGAATTTCGGTAATCTTCGACTCTTTGAGCTGCTGGATAAGCTTGACTCCCAGCTTTCTTCCTTTCTTGGCCAGAACTTTTCCACTTTTCGGGTGAGTGATATCTAGCGGTGAACGCGTACCTGCCAGAAATTCATCATCCAGCAGCTTGGCCACCCCATCCTTTCTGAGATAAACGCGTTCGGACTGGTAAAAATAAGCGAGTAGCTCAGCAGCGCTGTAGCCCAAAGCCTTGAGCAGGATGGTGACTGGAAACTTGCGTCGTCGATCAATGCGCACGTGGAGGATGTCTTTGGGGTCGAATTCCATATCGATCCAAGAGCCGCGCAAGGGGATGATCCTGGCAGAGTAGAGAAGCTTTCCGCTTGAATGGGTCTTGCCTTTGTCGTGGTCGAAGAAAATACCTGGAGAACGGTGCAACTGACTAACCACCACCCGTTCAGTGCCGTTGACAATGAAGGTACCGTTGTTGGTCATCAACGGTATGGTACCGAAATAAACCTCCTGCTCTTTAATATCCCGAATGTGCTTGGCACCACTGTCCTTGTCCACATCGTAGACCACGAGCCGCACCGTGATCTTGATTGGTGCCTCGTACGTCATCCCCCGCTGCAAACACTCTTCCACATCATACTTGACTCTGCCGATGCTGTAGCGGACAAACTCGAGAGAGGCAGTCCCACTAAAGTCGCGAATGGGAAAGACCCCTTTAAAGACGCCCTGCAGACCTTTGTCTACGCGTTCATCGGGATCCACTTCCTGTTGCAGAAACCGTTCATAGGACTCTCTCTGCATCTCTATAAGGTTTGGGATCTCGACTATGTGTTTGATCTTGCCAAAATTCTTCCGCACTCGATAGTCATTGGCCAATGAGGTTGCCATATTTTCTCACCTTTGGCGCTGGCTCCATCACCCGGCTTTGGGTCACGATAGCTGACCCAAAAGCGACGACGGAGGGGGTTTCCGGCCCCTCGTCAAAAAGAACAGGGACGGAAACCACCAAGTTCAGGTATCCGGCCATCCGCGATATCACTCGGTCATCTTTGGATGGCTCGAAAGTATTGAGGTGAACGCAAAAGCAATTCGCTCTCACGAGCGGGGTCCACCCTTTTATTCAACCAGGTGCAGGCTACTTCACTTCGACGGTGGCGCCAGCTTCTTCCAACTGCTTGACCACATCGTCGGCTTCATCTTGGGACACACCCTCTTTCACTGTTCCTGGCAGCTCATCCACCAAAGCCTTGGCCTCCTTCAGACCCAGGCCGGTGACGGCGCGTACAGTTTTTATCACCTGGATTTTCTTGTCACCCACTTCAGTGATCACCACATCAAACTCGGTCTTTTCTTCCTCAGCAGCCTCAGCACCAGCCGCCGCAACTCCTGCCGGCATAGCCATGGGCATTGCAGCCATAGGTGCCGCTGCGGAGACTCCCAGTTCTTCTTCCAACTCTTTTACTAACTCGGCCAGCTCAAACACCGGCATGTTCTTGATGTATTCTTTGACATCGTCTTTGGTCAGTTTCGCCTTCGCCATGTTTCTACTCCTTTATCGTTCTTAATATCTGTTCGCACAATCACGTTTTTTTTAAAATTATGATTCTGGTGTACCCTTCTGCTCAATGGCCTTGAGCACTCCCAGAAGATCCCTCGGTGCGGCTGCGAGCACCCCGACAAATTCGCTGGGCACAGCATTCATCACAGCCAGCAACTTCGAGGGCACCGATGCCATAATCCCAAGAAGTTGAGCCTGCATTACTTCTTTGGAGGGCAAGGTGACAACCTTTTTCATGTCCTCCTGAAGCATCAGCCTGCCAGCTAGTACTCCCGCTTTGACCTCCAGCTTGTTATTGCCTTTGGCATATTCCAGCAACACCTTCGCCGGCGTCAGCTCGTCATCGTAGCAAAGGGCGAGGGCATTGGGCCCGATGAGGTATTCCTCGAGCACTGAGGCCGCAGTACCCCGAAGTGCCAGCCGAGTCAGGCTGTTCTTAACCACCCGGTATTCTATGCCCGCTTCCTTGAGCTTGTAACGCAGTTCGGTGATCTCCGTTACCTTGAGACCACGATAATCGGTTAGAATTGTTGCTTTGGACCGCTCCAACTTCTCGTGGAGCTCGTCCACCATTGCTTCTTTCTCTTGCCGGTTCAATTCTCTTCTCCCCTCCTTTCGTCTGCCAGCGCGATTTTGAGTCGTGCTCTGACAAAGTCACGGGAGGTGCCAGATTTTCAGGGGCGGATTGCCTGTTTCAGTCTCGGTAGGCTGACCCAGAGTCAATTATCCCCTCGCCACACCCAGGAGTTAGAGCTACCTTACTAAAGTATCTGCTAACATCTTGTGTCTTGGGCTGGCTAGGCACCTACTGTCTTCGACGAATCAACGTTTCGCCTCGGCAGTCAATTTTTTCTAATCATCCGGCCGACTGGACCCGGATGTCCTAATTTATTAGCTATTTCCGGTGGGCAATGCCCACCCTACACTTAAAAAATTCCAAATAACAAATCACAAATTACAAACAAATCACAATGACCAAAATTCAAAATTACAAACCTGTCATTTTCATTGAGTATTGGAGTTTGGTGCTTGGAATTTGAGATTTT